>Ga0209515_10002490_pt1 | contig 28188 bp, 22 predicted proteins | sample Subgroupgradi54m_FD_187454 | JGI IMG/M metagenome (GOLD analysis project Ga0209515, IMG submission 187454) | Subsurface groundwater microbial communities from S. Glens Falls, New York, USA - GMW60B uncontaminated upgradient, 5.4 m (SPAdes)... ... | reverse complement strand
TGTTTCGGGCGGTCACGCTTGCGATGGGAGCGCGCGCTCGTCCTGGTGCAGTCGCTCGCGGGTTGCGTGATGGTTGCCGTGAGCCGCGACGGCCTCGCGGGCGCGACGCTGGTTGTGGCGGCGGCGCAGCTGAGCGGACTGGTTCCGTCGCGCGTCGCAGCCGCGTGGGTCGGGATGCAGACCGCGGTCCTCGTGGCCAGGTTCTGGTGGCTCGACAGCCCGGTCACGGCGTTTATCGTGGGCGGCGCGTATCTCGGTTTCCAGATGTTCGCGATGGCGACCTCCACACTCGCGCTTCGCGAGCGGACGGCGCGCGAGGAGCTGGCGCGCGCGAACGCCGAGCTGCAGGCCACGCAGGCGCTGCTGGCCGAGGACAGCCGCGTGGCCGAGCGGCTGCGCATCTCGCGCGATCTGCACGACACGCTCGGGCATCACCTGACGGCGCTCAGCCTGCAGCTCGAGGTCGCGTCGCGTCTCGCATCCGGCGCGGCGGCCGAGCGCGTGACCGAGGCGCACGCGATCACACGTCTGCTCCTGGGCGATGTGCGCGACGTCGTCAGCCGGCTGCGCGAGACCAGTCACTTCGATCTCGGCGCCGCCGTGCGCACGCTCGCCGAGGCGGCGACCAACCTGCAGGTGCATCTCGACATCGAAGATGGCACGTCGCTCGACGATCCGCTCCAGGCGCACGCGATGCTGCGCTTCGTGCAGGAGGTCATCACCAACACCATGCGTCATGCGCAGGCGCGCAATCTCTGGATCTCGATCGAGCGCCGTGCTGATGGCATCGCGCTAACCGCGAGAGATGACGGACGCGGCGTTGACGCGGTGACCTGGGGCAATGGGCTGCGCGGCATGCGCGAGCGCTTCGAGGAGCTGTCCGGCCGCGTCGATTTCTCGTCGAAGCTGGGTAGCGGCTTTCAGGTAAGTGCCTTCGTGCCGAACGGGTCTGAGCGGCGCGGACCCTTCGGGTCCGCGGCTCTCTCATGATCCGGGTTGTGCTCATCGACGACCAGACGCTCGTGCGCCGCGGCGTTCGCGCGCTGCTCGAGCTCGCCGGTGACATCACGATCGTCGCGGAAGCGGACGACGGCGTCGAAGGCGCTGCCGTCATCCGACGCGAGCGGCCCGACGTCGTGCTGCTCGACGTTCGCATGCCGAAGGCGAGCGGCCTCGATCTGCTGCGCGAGCTTCGCGACGCCGGCGAGCTGCCGCCGACGATCCTCCTGACGACGTTCGATGATGACGAGGCGCTGCTCGAAGGCGTCAAAGCCGGCGCGCGCGGTTACCTGCTGAAGGATGTGTCGCTCGAGCAGCTGACGGGCGCCATCCGCGCCGTCGCCGCAGGCGAGACGCTGATCCGCCCGGTCGTCACCGAGCGGGTGCTGCGCGGCCTCGAGCACGTGCGCCGCGATTTCGATGCGCTCGATCCGCCGGATCCGCTCACCAGGCGGGAGACTGAAATCCTGCGGTTGATGGCCGGCGGCTACAGCAATCGCGAGATCGCCGACGCGCTCGGCACCGCTGAAGGAACGATCAAGAACCATGCCTCGAGCATCCTGTCGAAGCTCGGCGTCCGCGACCGGACGCGCGCGGTCCTCAAGGCGCTGGAGCGCGGCTACATCTGACCTTCATCCACGGCGTCAACTATCCGTGGTCCACCGACGGGCAGACGATCTTCTACGGCCTGGACTTCGGCGTCAACGTCTGGGGATCTCACCTCGGCGTGTCGACGCGGCGTGCCTCGATCGCGCGCGATTTCGACGAGATGGCGCGGCTTGGATTCGTGGTCGCGCGGTGGTTCCTCTTCTGCGACGGCCGCGCGGGAATCGTGTACGACGATCGCAGCCTGCCTGCAGAACTTGACGAGCAGCTCTTCGCGGACGTGGACGCGGGCCTCGAGATCGCTCGCGACGCGAACATCCGCGTCGACTTCGTGCTGTTCGATCATCACTGGCTGTTTCGCGGAGTCCGTCACATGCTCGCCGATCCGGTGACCGGCGACCTGCTCGAGGCGCGTCTACCCGAAGGACGCGCCCGCATCCTGCTGTCGCAGGAAGGGCACGACGCACTCTTCGATCACGTCATCGAGCCGCTCGTTCGACGCTATGCCGACGGCGGCGAGCGCGCCGACCTTCGCCATCAGATCTTTGCCTTCGAGTTCATGAACGAGCCCGACTTCGTCGTCGACGAGTGGGAGCGCGACCGCAGCTCCCGCGTCGCCCGCGCGCTGCCGTTCACGGCGCTGGCGGCCGCGATCTCACGTCTGAGCGATCTCGTGCACGGTTGCTCGGACGCTCTCGTCACGCTTGGAGGCGCGAGGGCCGACAACCTGTGGGCGTGGGATGTGGATGCGCTGGGCCTCGATGTCCTGGAGCTGCACGCGTATCCCGATTCGCCGCATCCGGGCGATGTCGATGTGTTCAGCACGCCTGCACGAGAGCTCGACGTGCAGCGCGACGTGATTCTCGGTGAGTTCCGCGCGAACGCCCCCCTCGACGAGTGCCTGGAGAAAGCGCTCGCCGGCGGCTACGCCGGCGCGTGGCCCTGGAGCTTCAGCGGGACTGACGCGTACGGCCGATTGCCTGTCGATGCGCTGAGACGCTTCGCCGCACGGCATCCTGAGTTGGTGAATCCGCGCTTCTCACCGTCATAATCTCCCACACCATGAAGCTCCCGCATCCGGTGATCCTCCTCGTCGCCGGTGTCGCCGTGTGCGCCGTGCTGACGTGGGTGCTTCCCGCCGGTGAGTACGATCGGCGCGACGATCCGGCGACCGGCCGCCGCGTGGTCGTCGCGGGAACGTACCACCCCGTCGATCCCGCGCCGATCGGGCCGTTCGCCGCCGTTGTCGCCATTCCACGCGGGTTCGTCGAAGCCGCCGACGTCATCGGCGTCGTCCTCTTCGTCGGCGCGGCGTGGATCGTCGTCGATCGCATCGGAACCCTCAGCCGTCTGATCGCCGCGCTCGTCGCGTCGTTCGGCAGCCGCGGGCTGATCGCGATTCCCGTCATCTCGCTCTTCTTCGCCACGATGGGCGCGCTCGAGAACATGCAGGAGGAAATCATCCCGCTCGTTCCCGCGCTCCTGCTGCTGGGCCGCGGGCTCGGCGTTGATGCCGTGTCCGTCGTTGCGATGAGCACGGGTGCCGCAGCCATCGGCAGCGCGTTCGGTCCCACCAATCCGTTCCAGGCCGGCATCGCGATGAAGCTGGCACAGCTGCCGCCGACGTCCGCCTCGTCGCTGCGATGGACGATGTTCGCCGCCGCGTTCGTCCTGTGGGTGTCGTGGACGATGTGGCATGCGCGCCGGAATCGAGGCCGGGATTCGGGATTCGGGATTCGGGATTCGAAGGTTGCGAGCGACGAGTTGGTGTCCGCGCGCGGGAAGGATTTCGTCATTCTCGCCATCGCCATTGCGCCGATCGCCGCGTACGTCTACGGATCCGTCGCGCTTGGATGGGGATTCAACGAGCTCTCGGGCGGATTCCTCGTTGCGGGATGCGTGGCAGGACTCCTCGGTGGCCTCGGTGTCGCAGGGACAACAACCGCCTATCTCGAAGGGATGCAGGCGATGCTGCCGGCCGCGATCCTGATTGGGGTTGCGCGGACGTTATCGCTGGTCCTGACCGACGGCCACGTAACGGACACGATCCTCAATGGGCTCGCGACGCCGCTCTCGAGCGCACCCGCCGCGTTTGCGTCGCTCCTGATGATCCCGTTCCACTCGATCGTGCACGTCGCGGTGCCGAGCGTCAGCGGCCAGGCCGTCCTGACGATGCCGATTCTCGTGCCGCTCTCGGACCTGCTCGGCATCTCGCGGCAGGTCACCGTGCTCGCGTATCAAACCGGCGCCGGACTGACGGAGCTGCTGACGCCGACCAACGGCGGATTGATGGCGGTGCTGCTCGCGGCGGGCGTGTCGTTTCCGCAGTGGATCAGGTTTGCGATCGTCGGGGTGCTGCTCGCGTTGATCGTCGGCGTCGTCGGGATGATCTCGGGGGTGTAGGGCGGGGCTTTACGCCCCGCCAAATCAACGTGGTGCCTTTGACAGGCTGATTAAATTCGCGAACTGACGGTAGGCGCCCGGCACACCGGCAGGCAGCTGCCGGAACCACGAGTACGCGGTGTAGACGTAGCGCCCCTTGCCGACATCCGCGTAGACCTCGGCGCCGCGAACGGGCGGCTCGCCCGGGTCGGCGCACTCGAGCAGCGGCACGTAGCGCGCATCGAACATGCTGAAGGCGTACGCATTCCGTTCCTGCACCCAGCCGCCGAAATCCGCGTCCGTGATCTTGTTTGGAAAATTGAACGCCGGATGCGTCGGCACCAGGATCTTCACCGGCGCGTCCTCGACCGTCACGCGCGGATTCGCATTGGTCGGCGGGCTCGCCGGGTACGGCGGCAGCATCTTGTTGGCGTACTCCTGCTGCTGGTACTGCACGATCATCGTCCCGCCGCGCTGCATGTAGTCGATCAGCCGTCCGTTGTTCGCCACGAAATCCGGATTGGTCTCGGACGCCCTAATGCCGACGACGATGGTATCGAAGCGTAAGAGATCGCCGGTGGCCAGCATGTCGCCATCGAGCATCGTCACGTCGACGCCCATGCGGCGAATGGCGGCGGGCACCTCGTCACCGCTGCCCATGATGTAGCCCACCTTCACGGGCGCGACCTTCAGATCGAATACCTGCGCCGCTGCCGCCGCGGGCCAGTAGAGGCGGTGCGTCTGAATATGCGGATAGGAAATGACCTGGACGTCGCGCGAGAAGGTCGCGCCGCCGGCAACGGCTTCCGCGGCGATCTCGAGCTTCCCGGCAGTGCGCCGCGCGGGGGCGGTGACGACGAACGGCGTTGATGTCTTGTCGCCGCCGGCCTTCAGCGTGAACGGGGCCTCGGTGGGTGTGGAGGTCCAGCCTTGCGGAAGGCGGAGACGCAGCGTGCCGTTTACTGGAGCGGCTGAAAAGCTGGTCGCGCGCACCACGAGCTTCTGCTGGTTCGTCGTCGTGCCCAGCGGCACCACGAGCAGAGGCGTGTCGAGTCCGACGGCGACGCGCGGAACGACGTTGACATCGCGGCGCAGCTCGCCGCGCACGGCGTCGGCATAGCGGAACTGCACGGGGCGCGACACGGTGACGTCCACGCCGCCGATGGCAGACGTGACGGCAGCTGTGATGAGCGGTGGATCAAACGGAAGCGACTTCGGATCGCCGTCCGTCCATTCATAGGTGTCACCCGTGCGAGCCTGCTTCAGGAAGTAGGGCTGGGTGACCGGCGCATTGGCGGGGATGGACACGCGATAGGACGCGAGATTGGTTGGCGTTTCGCGGCGACCAAACCCGCCCGCGTTCAGTGACGGCGCCTCGGTTTGCTGCGGCTGAACGGTCCAGCCCGCAGGCGCAACCACCGCGGTCTTCGCGATGCTCACGCTCGATCCCGCGGGCAGGAATGTCCGGACGAGCACGTCAACGGCTTCACCCTGAACAACGGTCTCCTGGCTGGCGAGCGGATCGACGTCGACTTCGGCCGCGCGAACGAGCGCTTCCGAGAACTCGTTCTCCTTGAACGCGAGCAGGAAGTCGGCATCGGCGCGGGCGTCGGCACTGCCGCTCGCGCCTTTCACCGCCGCACGCGCGGCGCGCGTGGCGCGCAGGCCATCGGCAAGCGCGGGAATGATGCGCGCAGGGTCGAGCGGCTCGTAGTCCGCGAGCGCTTTCTTCGCTGCCGCATCCATCGCGGCGAGCTCCGCGCGGATTGTTCCGTCAGGCAGCCCTGCAAGCCTTGCGAGACCGGGAATTGTCGTATCGAGGCCGTCGAAGATCGATTTCTCCGGCCGTGGTCCCTGCACGCTGGTGTCGACCAGCGTCAGCGTCGACGCGATTGGCCCACGGGGCTCGATGCCGCCTTGCGCCTGTGTCTTGTGCTGGCTGCGCCCCTCGAACGAAATCTCGGCGTAGCTGCGGCCGGCGGCGGGATCGACGATCCCTTCCTGCACCTGCACGATCGGATTGGCCGGGTCGGGCCGCGCATTGCCGAAGTTTCCGCGATAGAGCTTTTTCGCCTGCCACGGCCGCAGTCCCTCGCGCAACTGCTCGGGGAACTCGTTCGGATCGGCGGCGGCCTTGTAGGCGAGCGGTGTCAGGTAGCCCGCCTCCTGGTGATGCCCGTGGCCGTCAGCGGGCGTGCCGCTGAAGCGTGAGTAGATGACGAGCGGTCTGAACATGCGGATGACGCGCACGTAGTCGCCGAGCGTGTCGCGCTCGCCCCATTTCGTCGCGGCCTCGGCGCGTGATTTGGAGAAGCCGTAATCGAAGGTGTGCCCGAAGAATTGCTCCGCGCCATCGAGCCGGCGCGCCTGCAGGAGCTCCTCGGTACGGATGACGCCGAGCGCGTCGAAGAGTTCTGGGCCGATGATGTTCTGCCCGCCTTCGCCTCGATTGAGCGAGACGTACGCCACCCGCGCGTGGTCGCCGCGCGCGGTCCTCGCAATGAACGCCGAATCCTCGTCGTCGGGATGCGCGCCGGTGTGAAGCACGCTCGCGTCTGTCTGCAGGCGCTGCAGGAGCTGCGTCAGGCCGGCGGCGCCCATGTCGTAAATCGGGCGCACCTGGGCGTCGATGATGAGCGCCGACGCCGACAGACAAATGACGGCGAGGAAGGAGCGTCGCATCCGGAGAGTATAGCGGTGGGCCGGCGAAAGCCGGCTCCTACGGCTGTGGGCCGCGGACGACCTGCACGAAATCCTGCGGACGGATCCACTTCGCGAACGCGGCGCGGACTTCGTCGGCCGTCAGGTCGTAGTAGCGTTGCCCCATCCGCCGCGACTCGTCGAGCGGCAGCCCGATTTGCGCGCGCGCGAGAAGGAGTCCGGCAATCGCATCCTCGCTCGATTGCTGCAGCGCCATCTGCCGCAGCAGCAGCGCTTTCGCCTGGTGCAGCTCCTCGGGCGTGACGTTCTCCGTCTGCATCGCGCGCAGGTCGCGCACGATCAGGTCGTGCGCCTTCGCCACGTTCGGCGGATCGGATCCGAAGGTCACGGTGTAGACGCTTCGTGTCTTGCCGGCCGTGAACTCGTCGTCGACGTTGTAGACCAGACCGGCGACCTGCCGCAGGTCGTGATACAGGCGCGTCGCGTAGAAGCCGCCACCGAGCACGTTGTTCCCCATCTGGATCGCGTAGTAGTCGGGGTCGAATCTCGTCAGCCCCACTTCTTCGGCCAGCGTCACCGATGCCTGGACGGCTTCGGGGTCTGCAACGGAGAAATCCTTCGCGCTGTTCTTCGGCACCGGCGGCAGCGTCGGATCCGGTGTCGCGCCCTGCGTCATCCATCCCCCGAAGTACTTCTCGATGATGCTTCTTGCATCAGCCGGATCGATGTCGCCGATGATCGAGATGGTCGTCAGATCGGGCCTGAACGTCGCCGCATGGTGGCTCTTCACATCGTCCAGCGTGAGCGACGACACGGTCTGCGGCATCGGATCGCGCAGCGCGGGATCGCCCGGCGGCAGCAGGCCGGTCTTCAACGCATGGTCGGCCTGGTAGCCTGGACTCTTGATCTGTCCTTCGAGAAATTCCGCGGTCTGCTGCTTGACGATGGTGAACGCGTCTCCGGGAAGCGCCGGATGCAGCAGGTTGTCGGCGAGTAGCTCGACGCCGCGCGCGAAGTCAGCCTTCGGAACCTTGAGCGAGAAGTCGTAGCCGGCGCGCTCGTTAGCCGCGATGTCGTCGAGCGCTTTTTGAAACGCCAGTCGATCCAGCGTGGTGGTGCCGTACGAAAACAGTTCGTCGAGCACGTCGGAAACGCCATCTTTCCCCGGCGCTTCCTGCAGCGTTGTCTCGTGGCGGATGTTGCCGAGCACCGTCACGGTCGGGCTCGTCTTGTCGCTCTTGACGATGATGCGGAGCTTGTTGGGGAGCGTCGTGTCGGTCCACGTCGGATTGACGGCCGGCACGCGAATGGCCGAGAGCGCCGATTCAGCCCAGTCCGGGAGCTTCACGGGTTTGGTCGGCGCCGCGGTCAATGATTCGCCGCCGCCGAATCCCTTCTCGGATGCGGCCTCATCGGACGGTTTGGGCACGAGCGTCGCCGTGATCGAGTTCGCGTCCTTCAGGTACTGCATCGCCACGCGATTCACGTCGGCCGCAGTCACGAGCCTGATGGCGTCGATGTCGTCGTCGGGAGAGTTGCGTCCCTCGGCCGCGACCGCCTGCGACCAGGCGGCCGCGAGATCCGAGATCGAATTGCGCCGGAACTGCGCGGACGCAATCTCCGACTTCTTGGCCGCCTCGATCAGCTCGGCGGGAAATCCCTGGCGCACGTAGTTCGCGATGATCGATCGCATGTCCGCGACGACGCCCGTCGGCGCAGTCGAGGCGGGCAGCGCGGCAACGCTGAATCCGACGCTCGCCTTCGGGTAGGTTTCCGCCAGCTCGAACTGCGCGAGAAGCGCTTTGCCGGCGGGCACGAGCGCATACAGCGCGCCTCGCTGGCTCGCGAGCACGTCCGCCATCACGCGCGCGGCGGCGAAATCGGGACTGTCGGTCCCCGGCAGCCGGTACGAGATGAAGGCGAGCGTGTATGGCAGGTTGCTGTCGAGCGTAAAGCTCTCCTGCTTCACCGGCTGCAGGACGACCTGCGGCTTTCGTCCAATCGGACGACGCGGAATCGAGCCGTAGAGCTCTTTGATCGTGGCGAGCGTCGCGGCTGGATCGACGTCGCCGGCGACGATGAGGATGGCGTTGTTCGGCGCGTACCAGCGCCGGTAGAACGCCTTGAGCGTCGCGCCTGTTGTTGTCTCGAACGACTCGCGCGTGCCGAGCGCATCGTGTGCGTACGGCGTGCCGGCGAAGAGACCCTGGTTCAGGCGCGTGATGAACTTGTAGGTCGGCTCAGAGAGATCGCGCGCCACTTCCTGCTCGATCGCGCCCTTCTCCTGCTGCCACTCGGCGTTCGAGTCGAGCACGTCGCGCATGCAGGCGGCATCCACGCGCAGCGCGACCTCGAGGTCGGCCGCGGGCACCGTCGTGAAATACTGCGTGATCGTCTGCTGGGTGTCCGCGTTGTCGAAGCCGCCGAGCTGCGCGAAGATGGCGGCGATCTGGTCGGCGGTCACGCCGGCGCATCCCCTGAAGGCCATGTGCTCCTGCGCGTGCGCCATGCCGGGAAACCCGGGTGGCGTCTCGCTGGCGCCGACGAGATAGTTCTCCTCGACGGTGACGACGGGGGCGAGCGGATCGCGGACAATCACGACGCGCAGGCCGTTGCCGAGCGTGGCGCGCGTGACGTCGCCGCCGGGGGCCGTCTGCGCGAGCGCCGGTGCGGTCAGCGATGATGCAAGGAGGATGAGTGCAAGCTGTCGGAACATGGGTCTCTCTGCGTGCAGCCGTTGTGCCACTGTCGGCCTACGCGCTGATCCTAGTTGCCGTCGCGACACGGGCCCACGCGCAGTCTTCTACCACACCTGAACACACGCTGACCGCGATTCGTCTCCTGCCAGCGGAACGGTTGATCCTGGACGGCCGCCTGACGGAAGAGGCGTGGCGTCGAGCAGAGCCTGCCTCGGGTTTTCGGCAGCAGGACCCGAACACCGGCGACCCCGCGACCGAGCCGACCGAGGTGCGCCTGGTCTACGACGAGCATCGCATCGTCATCGGCGTCACCTGCTTCGATTCCGAGCCGCGCCGCATCATGGGCAACCAGATGCAGCGCGACCAGTCGCTTGGCGCCGACGATCGGTTCATGGTCGCCATCGATACGTACTCCGACGGACGCTCCGGCTACTACTTCGAGATCAACCCATCGGGCGCGATGGGCGACGGCCTCGTCCAGCCCGGCACCGGGACTGGGAGCGCCACTGGCATTGGGGGTGGCGTCAACCGATCGTGGGACGGCATCTGGAACGCCCGTGTGGATCGAAACGAGACCGGGTGGACGGCGGAGATCGAGATCCCTCTCCATACGATCAATTTCAAGCCGGATGCGTCGAGCTGGGGAATCAACTTTCAGCGAACGATCCGCCGCAAGACCGAAGAAACGCTGTGGAGCGGCTGGGCGCGCAACCAGGGACTGACCTACATGCCGGCCGCCGGACGGCTGCTGGGGCTCGAAGGTCTTCGCCAGGGCGTCGGTCTCGATCTGCTGCCGTACGTCATCGGCAACTCGTCGGCCGCGCCGGGGCGCGGCTCGCCCTCGTCCATCCAAACCGGGGCGCTCGGCGGCGACGTCGTCTACAACCTGACGCCAGGGCTCCGCGCCAACGTGTCGATCAATACGGATTTTGCCGAAACAGAAGTCGATCAGCGTCAGGTGAACCTGACGCGCTTCCCGTTGTTCTTCCCGGAGAAGCGCGCATTCTTTCTCGAGGGCGCGAGCGTCTTTGCCTTTTCGCGCGAAACGGGCAATTCGATCGTCCCGTTCTTCAGCCGCCGCGTCGGCCTCGATGATTCCGGCGTGCCGCAGCCGATCGACTACGGGGCGAAGCTGACGGGACATGCCGGTCCGTTCGATCTCGGCGTGCTGCACGTGCGGACGCGCGATCGCGGCAGCGTTCCGGGTGAGGACTTCACCGTTCTGCGATCACAGCGGCGCTTCTGGCGGCAGTCGTACGTCGGCGGACTCTTCACGACTCGAAGTGATGCGTCAGCGCCGTCGCGGCAGACGGCGGGTGTGGACTTCGCGCTCGCAACATCGCAGTTTCTTCGCAAGGAGGTGCTCGAGGTCAGCGGCTTCTACCTCAATACGACGAAGCTTCCGGGCTCCCGCGGCGGCGCGGCGTTCGGCGCGCGGATCAACCTGCCGAACGACCCGATCACCGCGCATGTGTCCGTGCGCGAGGTGCAGGACGGCTACGATCCGGCGGTCGGCTTCGTCGATCGCCTGGGCTATCGGATGATCGATCCCGCGGCTCGCTACACGGTTCACACCGAGCGAACCCGCTACGTGCGCCGCTTCTCGTTCGAGGGTGACTTCAACCACCTCTTCAACCTTGACGGGAAGCTCGAGACGCGGCGGGTGGACCTGCAGTTCCTGCGGATCGATCTGCACTCGAGCGACATCCTCGAGTTCCATCTGTTGCCGCTCTATGAGCGGCTGCCGCGGAACTTCCAGATTTCACCAGGCGTCGTGCTGCCGGCAGGCGGCCAGTACAGCTTCCTGCGGCGCCATTACCAGGCGTCGACCACGACGAGCCGGCCCGTGTCGCTCAACGCCGCATATGAAGACGGCACGTTCTACTCAGGGCAGCGGAGGCAGCTCAACGGCACGATGAGCATCCGGCCGCACCGCGGATGGCTGATCAACGTCGGCGGCGATTTCAACGAGATCGCGCTGCGGGAAGGACGCTTCAGGACGCGCGTCTGGCTCAACGACATCAACACGCAGTTCAACCCGTTCATCTCGCTCGTCAACCGCCTGCAGTTCGATACCGTGACGCGCCAGCTCGGATGGCAGTCGCGCTTCCGCTGGATCACGCGGCCGGGCAACGACATCTTCTTCGTCTACACGCACAACTGGACGGATCGCACGACGCTGCAGACGCTCGACCGCAAGGGGTCGATCAAGATCGTCAGGACGATTCGGTTTTGATTTGGCGGGCCTGATCAGGCCCGCCCTCCGTTACGCCGATTGCAGACGCGCCGAGCCGCGCTCGCAGACGAGCGAGCCGCCGGAAACTTCCACGTCGGAATGGACCCGCACGTCGGGCGAGAAGTACCAATCCGCTTTCATCAATGCCGGCGTGACATCGACGATCACATACCCGTGGCGCGTGCCGTCGAGATACTTCAGGTGAGGGAGAGCCACGCGCACCGCGGCAGCCGTGTCGTTCCCATCGCGTGATGCAAACATCAGGGGCGGCGGCGAGCTGATAGCGGGCGTGACCAACTCCACGGCCAGCGACGTTTCGCCGGTCGCTGGACGATAGCCATTCCACGGATCGCGCGGAATGTCGAACCCCCACGAGCTGTGCGCGTCGCCCGTGAGGATGACGAGGTTTCGAATCTGTTCGCGCTCGACGAAGTCGAGGACGCGAGTGCGCTGCGCCGGGTAGCCGTCCCAGGCATCGGCGTTGGTCACGAGCGTGCCCGGCAGCGTGGCCTGCGCAAACATGATCTGCTGGCCGACGAGCGTCCAGGGTGTGTTCGCGCGCTGCGATGCGCGCAGCTGATCGAACAGCCACGCTTCCTGCGCGGCGCCCATCAGCGTTCGCTTCGGGTCGGCAAGCGTCGCGGCATCGGTCTTCGAGGCCTGCTTGTCTCGAAGACCGCGCGTGTCGAGCATCACCAGATCGGCGAGCGTCCCGAATCGAAAGGTGCGATAGAGGTGAATGCCGGGCTCGGACGACTCGCGAATCGGCATCCACTCGAGATACGCCTTGTACGCCGCGGCCTTCCGCGTCGCCCAGTCGCCTTCGCCTCGCTCGGGATTGTGGTTGACCGCGCCGCCCGTCCATGCGTCGTTGCAGATCTCGTGGTCGTCCCACACGGCGATGAAGGCGAATTGCCGGTGCGCCTCCTGCAGATCCGGATCGGTCCGGTAGGTCGCGTAGCGCAGCCGGTAATCCGACAGCGTCACCGCCTCCCTCGGCGGCTCGGGAATGCGATTGATGGCCGCGCCGGCGCCGTACTCACCCTCCCCGAACTCATAGATGTAGTCGCCGACGTGCACGATGGCATCGAGATCCGGCCGCTTGACGATCGACGCATAGGCGTTGAAGAAGCCGGCCGGGTAGTTGGAACACGAGACGAGCGCGAAGCGCATGCGATCCGCGCCGGTGACAGGGAACGTCTTGGTGCGGCCAATCGGCGACTGCTCGCCATCGACGTCGAACGCGTAGTAGTAGGTCGCGCCGGGCACGAGGCCGCCGGCGTCAACCTTCACCGTGTAGTCGCGTGCCGCGGCCGTCTCGGCCGTGCCGCTCGACACGACGCGGCGCAGGTCGGGATCGACCCCGATCCGCCAGCGAACGTTGACGGATTGAGACGCTGAAGGGTCGCGCGGCGTGACGCGGGTCCAGAGCATGACGCGGTCGCCGAGCGGGTCGCCGCTCGCGACCCCGTGCTGAAAACGCAAACCGCCGGCCGATGTCTCACGCTGCTGCTGGGCGAGCAGCCCCTCGACGTCGCTCGGGGCAAGCGGCCAGAGGCTCGATGCGGCGGTGGTCCAGAGAAACTGTCGGCGTGTCAGCGACACGCGTAAATCAAACCACGAAGGACACGAAGAACACGAAGAATTTGAAAATTACTTCGTGCTGACGACAGTGGTCGCGAGGACCGTCGGAGGCGTCTTCGACGCCGGCTTGTACGCGTAGACGTAGTTGCGCAGCACGGGGTGATCCGGGAAACCCTCGAAGCGGTACTGCTTCATCTCGTTGTACGCCTGCGCGGGCGTCCAGCCGTCGAACGTCATCCGGTAGAGCGCGGTCATCGTGCCCGTGCGATGGCGTCCGCCCGCGCAGTGCACGAACACGGGCTGGTTCGCCGGGTCGTCCACGATCTTGAAGAACTGCGCGACCTGCGCGTCGGTCGGCCGGTCAGTCGTCGTCATGCCGATCCGGAAGAAGTTCATCCCGGCTGCCTTGACGTAGCCCGCCTCGTTCGACGGGCCGTCCTTCTGAAGGTCAATCACCGTCTTGACGCCGAGCGCCGCGAGTTCTGTGTAATCGCTCTTCTTCGGCTGCGCCCCGCGGAAATAGTTGTCGTTGATCTTGCCGAAGTTGTCGATCTCGATGCGGTTGAGCGCAGCGGGATTCGAAACGACCGCCTGGGGCGGAAGCGACTGCGCGATGGCCGGCGCGGCACACGCAAGCGACACGAGCGCGGCGAAGACACGTATACGACGGTTCCGCACATCCATGTTGATTGACCCTAGTCTCTTATTGGATCACCCGGGCCTCGCGAACCGGGTAAAGGCATTGTACGGTGCCGATGTGCGGAAAGCGACCTGAGCCAAACGGCCCAACAGGATGCGGCTCAGTCATGTATTCATGCACAGCTCGTGCATATCGGCCGGAACCGGGGCCTCGATCACCAGCGGTTCGCGTGTCTCCGGGTGCGAGAGTGTCATTCGCCAGGCATGCAGCGCCTGCCGATCGATCGAGGGATCAGGTGATCCGTACGTCCGGTCGCCGGCGATCGGCCATCCACGCGCGGCAAGGTGGACGCGGATTTGATGCGTCCGCCCTGTCACGAGCTCGCATTCAACAAGTGAGTACCCATTGCCGCTCGAAACCACTCGATAGCGTGTCTCGCTCGGCGCGCCGGCGTCATCCGTGATGATCCGGCGGCGATCGGAAGGGTCGTGGCGGAGCGGCAGCGTGATGGCGCCCTCCGCGGGTCGCGGCGTTCCGCGGACGATCGCGAGGTACTGCTTCGTCACGCGTCCGCTTCGCGCATCGCGTTGAATGCGCTCGTGCACGCCTGGCGAGAGCGCGATGACGACGACGCCTGATGTGTCCTTGTCGAGACGGCTGACCAGACCGGGCCGCGCATCCGGTCGATCGCGCAGCCGCCACAGCACGCCATTGAGCAGCGTGCCCGACGCATGTCGAAACGACGGGTGGACGACCATTCCTGCAGGCTTGTTGATGGCCATCACGTCGTCGTCTTCGTACAGGACGTCGAGCGCCACGGCTTCCGGGCGAGGCGCTTCACGCAACCTCGACGCGGCGGGCAGCGTCACTTCCACAGCGGCGCCTTCGCGGACATGAATCGAGGCGCGGGCGGCGCGCGTCTGATCGACCGAGACGAGGCCGTCCGCGATCCACCGCTGCGCCCGGGCCCGCGACATTCCTGATACTTCGGTGACGCGCCTGACGAGCACCTGGTCGAGGCGCAATCGCGCATCACCACGATCGGCAGTAAAGTGAATGGTCAAAGTTATGAAACTCAGAATGCCACAGCCGGACCAGGCCCTTCCCGGGCGCGAGCAGGCGATGCCTGTTCCCGCGGCCCATTACGTCAACGGTCATCCGATCTCGCCGCCGTTTCCCGCGGGCCTCGAGCAGGCGGTGTTCGGCATGGGCTGCTTCTGGGGCGCCGAACGAAAATTCTGGGAAGCGCCCGGCGTCTATTCGACGGCCGTCGGATATGCGGGTGGCTACACGCCGAATGCGACCTACCGCGAAGTCTGCACCGGGATGACCGGACACACCGAGGTGGTGCTCGTGGTGTTCGACCCACAGGTCACGTCGTACGACGCGATGCTGAAAATTTTCTGGGAAAGCCATGATCCGACGCAGGGGATGCAGCAGGGGAACGACGTCGGCACGCAGTACCGGTCGGCGATCTACACGTTCTCGCCGGAGCAGAAGCGCGCGGCCGACGCGTCGCGCCAGGCGTTCCAGGATCGCTTGAATGATGCGGGCTTCGGGCGCATCACGACCGAGATCGCCGACGCGCCGCCGTTCTATTACGCCGAGGATTATCACCAGCAGTACCTCGCGAAGAATCCAGGCGGCTACTGCGGGCTCGGCGGAACAGGCGTCACCTGTCCCGTCGGCGTGAACGCCTGAGCAGCCGGCAGCGGGCAGCAGGCAGTCGGTATAATCGCGTCTCATGAGTAGAGTCACTTACGCGAACACGCCATCCAGGCTCGATCAGCAGACGCTGCGCACGACGCACAACGTGCGCATCGTCTCGGCCGAGGAAGAAGGGATGGGCGTGAACGCGCTGCCGGGCGGCGTGTACGGCTTCACCTACTCGCCGGCGCTGCCGAATGCGCCGCTCTTCGCCGAGCGCCGCTACCGCAGCTACGAGACGCACAAGCTGGCCGACGGGGAGATCGTGGTGATCGGATTCGCCGACGTGAAGACGGCGGCGACGCTCGAATCCGAACAAGGCGAGCACACGATCCAGATACACCCGGAGCCGGAAGGGGACTCCACGATCCTCGTGCAGGTTCCCTACTCACGCATGCGCCAGAATCGTCAGCACGCGACGCCGAACCAGCACGGGTTCACCGTCACCGTGGTTGGTGGTTAGTCAGCGCGCCGGCCCTTTCTCAACCGGCCGATCCGTGTCGGCCTCCCACTCGGACCAGGATCCAGCAAACAATTTCGCGCCCCGCAGGCCGGCGTGCTCCATCGCAAGCAGGTTGTGGCACGCAGTGACGCCGGAGCCGCAATACATCACCGCCTGATCGGGTGACTTCGCGCGCAGCACACCCTCGAAATCGGCGCGCAGCTCGCCGGCCGGGCGCATCGTTCCATCGTCGGCCACGTTGCGCCGGTAGAAGCGGTTGCGCGCGCCTGGGATGTGGCCTGATACGTTGTCGAGCGGATCGGACTGTCCCTCGAAACGCTCCGGCGATCGCGCGTCGATGAGGACGACCGATGGATCCCCAAGATGGGCGAACGTGTCGTCAACGGTGACGCGCATTTCCTTGCGAAGATGCGGCGTGAACGTCGCCGCCGGGCGCGTTTCGTCGCCGCCGCGAACAGGACGACGTTCCCGAACCCACTTCGCGAAGCCGCCGTCGAGCACGGCCACCGCATCGTGGCCCAGGTAGCGAAGCATCCACCACAGCCGGCTCGCATACGGTCCAGCATCCTGGTCGTATGCGATCACCTGCGTGCGATCGCCAATGCCGAGGCGCGCGAAGGTCGCAGCGATGGCCTCCAGCGATGGCAACGGATGGCGTCCGTTGGTGCCCGTGCGTGGGCCCGCCAGGTCGTGTGCGAGGTTGACGAAGACGGCGCCGGGGATGTGGCTCGCCACGTATTGCGCATGGCCCCATTGCTCATCCTTCAGGTTGTACCGGCAGTCGGCAATCAGCCACGACGTGTCGTCGAGAGGGGCCGCGAGCGTATCGGTCGAGATGAGCGTCGTATGCATGGCGTTGGCATTGCACGAATCAGCGCGGAGATCTTATATGAGCCTACGAACTGCGGCGGCAATGGTTGTGCTGTTGATGCTGAGCGGCGGATGTGCCGCGCGCCACGGCCGGCCGATCTTTGGCGGCAGCACCATACCGAATCCGACGGGCACCATTTCCGGGAACGTGCGATCCACGACCGGTGCGCCGCTCGAAGGCCGGCGTGTGAGCGCGATCGACATGGCCGGCGGGGCGCACTACGACGCGATGACGGCGAAGGGCGGCGGGTACACGATCAAGGTGCCACCGGGCCGCTACCGGCTGGAGGTCGAACTGCGCGGCGGCGACCAGCTCGCCAGGCAGCCCGAGCAGACGAACGTGACTATTGGAGACGTCGACGAGAGGCTCGACTTCGTGATCGGTCGATGATGACAAGCCTCAGAGACACAGAGACTCAGAGCAAAACAAGTTCTTCTCTGCGTCTCTGCGGCTCCTGACCTCACATCCGCTCGAGCGCCGCGATCCGCTCCTCGAGCGGCGGGTGCGTCGAGAAGAACACCATCCAGCTGCGCGTGCCGTTGATCTTCAGCGTGGCGAGCGCCTCGTGCTGCGTGTCGACCATGTCGCGGTTCGCAGCCAGGCGCTTCAGCGCGCCGATCATCCGGTCGCGTCCCGCGAGCAGCGCGCCGCCGCGGTCGGCGCTGAACTCGCGCTGCCGCGAGAACCACGCGGTGATGAGCGAACCCAGGATCCCCAGCACAATCTGCAGGACGATCACAATGAGATAGGACCCGCCGCCGTAGCCGCGGTCGCGCGAACTGCCGCGATTGGCGATGGCATACGCGATCAGCCGGGCGAAGAACATCACGAACGCGTTGATGACACCCTGCAGCAGCGTCATCGTCACCATGTCGCCGTTGGCGATGTGCGTGATCTCGTGCCCCAGCACGCCCGCAATCTCGTCGTCGCGCATCGTGCGGAGCAGGCCTGTTGAGACAGCGACCAGCGCACGGTTCCTGCTGGGACCAGTGGCGAACGCGTTGACCTCGGCCGACTCGTAGACGCCGACTTCCGGCAGCGGCAATCCCGCCTGCTGTGTCAGGTTGGCGATCGTCGCGTAGACGCGGTCGAACTCTGCGTTACCGGTGTGGCCGTCCACGATCGTCATGCCGGTGGCGCGCTTGGCAATCCAGCGCGACATGGCCAGTGAGATGAACGCGCCGCCCATGCCCCAGACGAAGCAGAAGGTCGCGAGCGCGCCGATATTGAGCCCGCCCGGGCCGACGTAGCGTCCGACCCCGAGGATGCTGAGGATGATCGTCAGCGTCAGGACGACGGCCAGGTTGGTCAGAATGAAGAGAAAAATGCGCTTACCCATGGCTTGAGGATACTACCTCCGCATGCTTAGACGCGCGCCGGGCGGCACAGGTCTCCGCAGGTCTAACTGCAGCGTCAGTCGGGATTTAAGCGGTGCGCGCGACTCAGCGACGGTGGGCGGGCTTGTGACGTCCATTCGCCGCGATCGTCCATTCGCATCCCGAATGCCATCGACGGTTCGCGGGTGTTTGGCGGCGTTTTCTCAGTTTCCGCAGGTCGGCGGCATGCGCGGTGAGTCGCAACTACCCGAGACGCAACCAGCCACGGCCCGTGCGTCAAGTAGACCGTTCCGTTCGTCTTTGTATGACAATCAATCCTGGCCGCTTGCATTGTCTGGTCGGTCAATATCAAGATTGCGTCATGACAATGTGGCTGCCGAATCTCGAAGGCCGGCGGGGGCCGGTCTACCGCCGCATCGCTGACGCCATTGACGAGGACGTCCAGAAGGGGAGCCTCCGCGCCGGCGCCAGGCTTCCGCCGCACCGTGACATGGCCGACCACCTCGGCGTCACGGTCACGACCGTCACGCGCGCCTACACCGAGGCGGCGCGGCGCGGCCTGATCTCGGGCCATGTCGGCCGCGGCACCTTCATCCGCGGCCAGGAGCTCGAGGACCCGTCGTCGAGCCACGGACCGATCGATCTCAGCATCAACATCCTCATGCCCGACAAGGAAGTCGCCGCGCTCGAGCCGCGCATGTTCCAGCGGCGCGTGTTGCCGTGGACCGAGCTGCTGGGCTATGTGCCGGCGCCGGGGCATCGCCGTCACCGCCAGGCGATGGCGGAATGGCTCGCGACGATGGGCACGCCCACCTCGCCGGATCGCATCGTCCTGACCACGGGCGCGCAGCATGCGCTGCTCATCGCGCTCGTGGCGACGACCAAGCCTGGCGACGTCGTGCTGGCGGAGGAGCTGACGTACTCGGGGATGAAAGATCTATCGAACCAGATGCATCTCAAGCTTCGCGGCATCGCGATGGACGGCGAAGGGCTGCGCGCGGATGCGCTGGAGGCGGCCTGCCGCTCGACGCGCGCGCGCGTGCTCTACTGCATGCCGCGCCTGCAGAACCCGACGTCGGCGGTAATGTCGGAGCGGCGTCGCCGGCAGGTTGCCGCGATAGCCGAGAAATATCGTCTGACGGTGATCGAGGACGACGTCTACGGGTTCCTCTCGCCGGAGCGCGGGTCGCTGTCAGCGCTGATTCCCGATCGCACGGTCTTCGTCACCAGCGTCTCGAAGAGTCTCTTTCCCGGAATGCGGCTTGGCTGCGCAGTCGCGTCGCCCGCGATGATCGGAAAACTCAGCGCCGCGGTCTGGACGACGACGATCTGCGTGCCACCGATCAGCGCCGACCTGCTTTGCGGGTGGATGGAGGACGGAACGGCGATCCGCATTCTCGAGTGGAAGCGGCACGAAGTCGCGGCGCGCCAGGCGATGGCGAAGCGGCTGCTCGAAGGCAACCGCCTGCAGACGCATCCGTCGAGTCCGCACGTCTGGCTGCACCTGCCGGCGCGCTGGACGACCGACGCCTTTGCCGCGGAGATGCGCACGCGCGGCGTGCTGGTCAACGCGTCGATGGCGTTTTCAGTGGGCGATCAACCCAGCCCGCGCGCGATTCGACTCTGCCTCGGCACTCCGCGGACCCGCGCGGGCCTTGAACAGGCGTTGTCGAGCCTCGTTGCCGCGCTTTCGGAGCGCGCCCCAGCAGCGAGAGCCGTCGTTTAAGAATTTTGGCCACCGAGGTCACCTTCTCGGTGTCTCGGTGGCGATTAAGACCTGCGCTAACGCAGGGCTTCGGCGAGTCTGTGTAAGAAGAGCCCGACGTCGGTCACGACGCCGACCGTCTGCATCGATCCCCGGTCGCTCAACTTCGTGACGACCGCGGGATTGATGTCGACGCACACCACGCGCACCCACGACGGCAGCATGTTGCCCACGCCGATGCTGTGCAGCATCGACGACAGCATCAGCACGAGCTGCACGTTGTTGGAGAGCACCTCGGAGTAGCGTTCCTGCGCGGCGATGAGATCCATCTCCGTGTCGGGCAGCGGACCATCGTCGCGGATGCTGCCGGCGAGCACGTACTCGACGCCCTGCTTGATGCATTCGTACATCACGCCTGACTTGAGGACGCCGCTCTTCACGGCCGCGCGGATCCCGCCCGCACGATTGATGGTGTTGATTGCGGCCATGTGGTTGCGGTGGCCCTGCTCGACCGGGGCGCCGGCGGCGAGATCGATCCCGAGCGAGGTTCCGGAGAGCGCGAACTCGATGTCGTGCACGGCGAGCGCGTTGCCCGCAAGCACCGCCTGCACGTAGCCGGCGCGAATCAGCTCGGAGAAATGCTCCACGCCTCCCGTGTGGACGACGACAGGTCCGGCAACGACGGCAATGCGGCCGCCCGTCTTCTTCACCTCGCGCATCATGGCGGCGATGCGCGCGACGCTCCCTTCGACGCGCCGCTCGGACGACACGTCGTTGCTCATGAACGCGAAGCCGAGCCGATCGCGCTCACGGAATTCCGGCGTCACGCGAATCCCTTCGTGGCCGCAGACGATCGCCTCGCCGCCCTTCACGTCGCGCAGCTTGCGGCAGACCGGCTTGCCGTCGGCGATGACGATGACGCCGTCCATCCGCTGCTTCTCGACTTCCGTCCATCGTCCGCCAACACGCACCTGGGTGCGGTGGTTGGTCGTCGAGTAGAAGTCGTCCGGCACGCAGCAATCCTTCTCGGCCGGCTTGACGAGCGCGTCACGCTCTCGGACGGATTGACAGCCCCAGGTGGTCAGCTGCTGCAGCAGCTCATCCAGCTGGTGCGCATCGGGCGCGGTAATCCGCATCTCGATGCGCGACGGGTCGTCATTGGTGCGCCCGATATCGAACTTGAGGATTTCGTACTGGGCCCGGAATTCAATGATCTTGTCGAAGATTGCCGACAGATGGCCGGAGTCGATCAGGTGTCCTTCGGCCTCTATCGTGTCGCTGGCAGCCATGGGTGCCCATTCTAGTAGCTACTTCCCCTCGGGCACGAACTTGTAGCCGACGCCGCGGACGGTTTGAAGAAAGCGCGGAGAGTCGGGACGATCTTCGAGGTACTTCCGCAGCCGCACGATGAAGTTGTCGATCGCGCGCGTGTCGGTCTCCTCGTGCAGGTCCCACACGTTCTCGAGGATCGCGCCGCGTGAGACGGGCTGCCCCGCGTGCGTCACCAGGTAACGCAGCAGATCGCACTCCATCTGTGTCAGCCGGTACGACGTGCCGCGCGCCTTCACTTCCATCGTGGTGAAATCGAGCGTGCGGCCGGCGAACGAGTACACGTCACGCTGTGGAGGAGGGGCAGCCTCGGCGGGCTGCGACTCATTCCAGCGGCGGCGGCGCAGGAGGCCGTTGATGCGCGCGATCAGAATCGCCAGCTCGAACGGCTTCGGCAGATAGTCGTCCGCTCCCGCTTCGAACCCGCGAAGCACATCCTCGGGACGGTTGCGTGCCGTCAGCATCAGGATCGGCAGGAACTGTCCGGCCGTACGAAGCGCGGCCGCCACCGCAAATCCGTCGCGGCCCGGCAGCATGACGTCGAGCACGACGACATCGAACGAGCGCCGCTCATCGAGGATGGAGGCGAGCGCCCGCTCGCCGTCGGTCGCGATGGTGACCGCGTGTCCTTCAGCCTCCAGGTTGAAGCGCAGGCCGTCGGCAATGTGCTGCTCGTCTTCGACGACGAGGATGCGGCTCATGCCGGGCTTCGGGATTCGGGATTCGGGATTCGCGTCATGAGGCGAGCCGCGGAAGCTCCAGGGTAAACGTGGCGCCGCGTCCTTCACCCTCGCTCTGCGCGAAGACGCGGCCGCCGTGCGCGCGCGCGATCGAGCGGACGATGTAGAGACCGAGCCCGGTGCCCTTGACCTGCGTCAGGCCGCGCATCTGGACGCGATAGAAGCGCCGGAAGATGCGTTTCAGCTGCTTGCGCGGGATGCCGACGCCGCGGTCCTGCACGCGGACCCAGACGGTGTCGGGCGACGGAGCCGCGACGGCAACGGTGACTCGCACGACATCGCTCGAGTACTTGACGGCGTTGTCGAGCAGGTTCGTCACCACGGTGCGCAGCTCCTCGGCGTCGCCGCGCACCATCAGCGGTCCTTCATCGTGGGACTCGAGCGCGATGGCGCTCGACTGGAGGTGATGCCGCGAGACCGCGAGGTCGACACATTCACGGGCCAGCGCCGACATGTCCACCGGCGCGCGCGCAATGACCTTGGGTTTCTGAGCCGCGGCGCCCGCCTTCAGCACCTGATCGACGGTTCGATGCAGGCGCTCGGCGTCCGCGAGCATCACATCATAGAAGCCGCGCCGCTGCTCGTCGCTCAGCGCTCGCGACTGGAGCGTCTCGAGGTAGAGGCGGATCGACGCGATCGGCGTCTTCAGCTCGTGGGTGACGGCGTTGATGAAGGTGTCGTGCTCCTCGTTGCGGCGAATCTCCAGCACGAGGAAGACGGTGTAGACGATGAGGCCTGCGATGATCAGGCCGAACGTGATGATGCCGAAGATGACAACGCTGAGCCGCGCGCGCTCGGCGGTGATGACGATCCAGCCGATGTTCAGCGAGATCGCCGCCGCGACGAGCAGGACGCACAGGGCGACGAAAAACGCGATCGCCTTTTGGCGCCGGGTCACATGGGAATTCTACGCGACGGCCTCCTCCGCGGGCATGACGGCATCTTCGGTCATGGCCTGCGCGATTTTCGCGACCTTGATGTCCCAGGCCAGCCCCAGCCGCCGCAGCGCGCTGATGCCGATCCAGTTCAGATCCAGCTCGTACCAGGCAAGGCCGTGGCGGGCCGAGACCGGGTGGGCGTGGTGGTTGTTGTGCCACCCTTCGCCGAACGTGAGGAGCGCCACCCACCAGTTGTTCGTCGAGTCATCGCGCGTCGTGAACCGGCGCGATCCCCAGATGTGGGTCGCGGAGTTCACCAGCCAGGTCGTATGCAGGCCGAGGGTCGTGCGGAAGAAGATGCCCCAGAGCACATATGGGACGCCGCCGAAGGCGAGCAGGCCGAGTCCGACGACGATGTTGGAGACCCAGTGCCAGTTGGAGAGGAACACGTGCACGCGATCGCGGCACAGGTCCGGGCAGTACTTCGCGAGGATCGCTGCATCGTGATGGAGGCCCTCGCCGGTGAGGATCCATCCCATGTGCGCCCACCACGTGCCTTCGCGCGGCGTGTGCGGGTCGCCCTCACGATCGGATTTCTGATGGTGGATGCGGTGCGTCGCGACCCAGAAAACCGGTCCGCCCTCGAGCGCCAGCGTGCCGCAGAACGTGAGGAAGTACTCGACCCACTTGTAAGTCTTGTAGCCGCGGTGCGTCAGCAGCCGGTGATACGACATGCCGATGCCGAGCATGCCGCCGACGAAGTACAGAATCAGCGCCGCCAGCAGCGCGCCCTTCGTGACGAAGAACAGCGCGGCGACCGCGCCGATGTGAAACGCGATCATCGCGCTAGCGGTGATCCAGTTCATGCCCTTCTGATACTTGCGCCCGTACATGAGCGTCGGCTGCACCACGAATTCGTCCTCCGGCTCTCTGTTATCGGGAACAGAGCCATAGCACGATAACAAGCCAGGCCGCGGCCGACTGTAATAGTTGTGTACTTTCGCTAACTCACTTGGCGAGCAGGGGATACGGATTGATCGGATCGCCCTTCCACCAGGCGCGATCCGTGCTGAGGCGCAGCGGTCTTTACGAGAACACGGCGATTACGGGCCCGTGGTCGCTCGTGCCCACCTCACGCCGCACGACGCATGACGCGGCCCGGTCGGCAATCGACCGCGTGGCGAGCACATAGTCGAGACGCCACCCGATGTTGCGCTGCTTCATGTTCCGCCACGGCGGCCACCACGTGAACAGCTCCGCGTTATCAGGATCGAGCGTGCGATGCACGTCGACGAGGCCGCGGCTGATGATGCGCTCGATGAGGGCGCGTTCCTCCGGCAGCTGGCCGATGGCGCGCGGCTTCCGCTCCTTCGGATGGACGTCCATGTCCGTCCGCGCGACGTTGAGATCGCCGCACATGATGAGCGGCCGCGCCGACGCGTCGAATTCGGCGGCGTAGGCGTCCATCGCTTCGAGAAAGCGCATCTTGGCGGGAAAGTCCTTCCCGCCGTTGGGGACGTAGATCGACGCGACCATCGCCTGCGGCAGCTGCGCGGTGACGATCCGATGTTCGTAATCGAACTCGGGATGGTGAAAGACCGGGCGATCCGGATGCGTGGCCTTGCGCACGTGAAGGGCGACACCGGAGTAGCCTTTGCCGCCGTGCCAGTAGCACCAGTAGCCTTCGAGCTCGCAGAGCCACACCGGCAGCTGATCGACGGCCGCCTTGATTTCCTGGAGGCAGAGGACGTCGGGCGCCTCGCGCTCGATGAAATCCTGCAGCTCCGCCTGACGCGCCCGAATGCCGTTGACGTTCCACGTGGCGATCTTCATCATGGGCGCGAAATGGTGAAGGGGAGGTCGCGCGCTGCTGCGGTGGCGGTGGGGCTGGTTGTGGTGCTGGGCTCGAGGTGGGCGAGCACGCAGCCGCGGGTGGCGTTACACATCACGACTCCGAAAGAACAGTTTGGCGCCAGCATCGGCGACGACTACTTCCTTGCGAACTATACGCAGATCGAAGCGTACTGGAAAAAGCTCGACGCCGAATCGGATCGCATGTCGCTTGTCGACATCGGCAGGTCCGAGGAAGGGCGCACGCAGTGGATGGCGATCGTCACGGCTCCAGAGAACTTCCGTGCGCTCGATCGCTACAAGGCGATCTCGCGGCGCCTCGCGCACGCCGAAGGGCTGACCGACGATCAAGCGCGCGCCCTCGCCGCCGAGGGCAAGGCGGTTGTCTGGATCGATGGTGGCCTTCATGCCAGCGAAGTCCTCGGCACGCAGCAGCTCATTGAAACAGCGTACGAGCTCGTGAGCCGCAGCGACGCCGAGACGATGCGCGTGCTGCGCGACGACATCGTTCTACTCGTCAACGCGAATCCCGACGGCGAGGAGTTGACGGCCAACTGGTACATGCGCGAGGCAGACCCGTTGACGCGAACGCTCGCCGGCCTCCCGCGCCTCTATCAGAAGTACACGGGGCACGACGACAACCGCGACTTCTACATGGCCACGCAGGCCGAGACGATCAACATGAACCGCATCCTCTACAAGGAATGGTTCCCGCAGATCGTCTACGACCACCACCAGGCCGGGCCAGCCGGAACGGTGATGTTCGCGCCGCCGTTTCGCGATCCATTCAACTATGTCTTCGATCCGTTGATCCCGCTTGGCATCGACCTGCTCGGCGCCGCCATGCACGGACGCTTCGCCGCTGAATCCAAACCAGGCGTGACGATGCGGAGTGGATCGACGTACTCGACGTGGTGGAACGGCGGACTGCGGACGACGGCGTACTTTCACAACGAGCTGGGACTGCTGACGGAGGCGATCGGCAATCCCACGCCCGTGGACATTCCGTTCGTTGCCGAGCGCCAGGTGCCGCGCGCCGATCTGCCGTTCCCCATCGCGCCGCAGCGCTGGCACTTCCGGCAGGCGATCGAGTACGAGCTGACCGCGAACCGCGCCGTCCTCGACGCGGCGTCACGGTACCGCGAGCAGTTCCTCTTCAACATGTACCGGATGGGGAAGAATTCCATCGAGCGCGGCAGCCGCGACACCTGGACGATCTCCCCGCATCACACCTCGCGCGATCCGCAGGCGCGCGACGCGCGCGGCTACATCCTGAGCGCGGACCAACCGGACTTCCTCACCGCCACGAAGTTCGTCAACGCGCTGCTGCTCGACGGCATTACCGTCCTGCGTGCGACCGCTCCGTTCGTCGTCAACGGCACGCGCTATCCGGCAGGCTCATTCGTCGTCAAGACGAACCAGGCGTTCAGGCCGCACGTGCTCGACATGTTCGAGCCGCAGGATCATCCCGACGACATTCCGTATCCCGGTGCGCCGCCGACGCCGCCGTACGACAACGCCGGCTGGACGCTCGCGTTCCAAATGGGCGTGAAGTTCGATCGCATCCTCGACGCGTTCGACGGACCGTTTGAACCGGTCGCGACCACCGCAAAGCCGCCCGCCGGACGCGTCGTCGCATCCCCAGGCGCCGCCGGCTACATCGTCAGCCATCAACAGAACGACGCCTTCGTTGCCGTGAATCGACTTCTCAAGGCCGGAGCGGACGTCTATTCGCTTCGCGACTCCTTTTACATCGGCGCCGGCGCTGCGACGGTTCCGGTGTTGCAGAAAGCGGCAGCCGATCTCGGACTGACCTGCTCCGCCGTTTCGACGCCACCTGCGGGCGGAAGGAGATTGCGCGCCGTTCGCATTGGTCTGTGGGATCGGTATGGCGGTTCGGTTGAGAGCGGCTGGATTCGATGGCTTCTCGAACGCTACGAGTTCCGGTTCGAGCTCGTGTATCCGCAGACGCTCGATGCGGGGAGCTTGAACGAGAAGTTCGACGTGCTGATCTTTCCGGCCGACGCAATCCCGGCGCGCGACCGACCCGCGCCTGCAGTACCCGGCAACGTGCCTGCGGAATACCGCGCTCATCTCGGCTCGGTCACCGTTGCGCGGACCGTGCCGCAGCTCAAGACGTTCGTCGAGCAAGGCGGTACACTCGTCGCCATCGGCAGTTCGACGAGCGTGGCGCAGCATTTCAGCCTGCCTGTCACGAGCGCGCTCGTCGAACGGGGCGCGGACGGATCGACACAGCCGCTGCCGCGCAGCAAGTTCTACGTCCCGGGATCCGTGCTACGCGTAACCGTCGACAACACGAACCCGTTGGCCTTCGGGCTCGAGCCGCAGGTTGACGTCTTCTTCGACGACAGTCCCGCGTTCACGCTGGGCGCGAACGCGCCCGCAGCCGGTGTCACGCGTGTCGCGTGGTACGAGACGGCCTCGCCGCTTCGGAGCGGATGGGCGTGGGGTCAGTCGTATTTGAAGGGAAGCGCCGCCGTGGTTGATGCGCCGCTTGGCAAGGGACACGTGCTGCTGTTTGGCCCCGAGATTGCGTTCCGCGCGCAGTCGCACGGCACGTTCAAGTTTCTCTTCAACGGGATCTTCTACGCACGCGCGGCGCCCGTATCGAGCCAGGCCTTGGCGCTGTCGCGCAGGGACTGAACGTCGGCCGCAAGCGCGCGACTGAGCGCCTCGGCGCCGGCGAGGTCGCCGGCTGCCCCCATCGCTTCGAGTTTCCGCGCAGTCTCGACAGCTTCCGGCATACCAAAGGTGACGATCGATCCGCGCAGCTTGTGCGCCGCCGCGCGCAGCGCCGCGCCGTTGCCCGCCTCCACCGCCAATTGCACGGCGTCGATTTGCGCGGGCGTTGTCTCTATTAGCAGCCGTGCGAGGTCGCGAACGAGCCCCTCGTCCCCATATTCCTGAAGCAGGAGAACAGCGTCAAACGGCGGCATGCGGAGGGATTGTACGCAATGATCCGCGCCGTGGAACAGCAGCTGCCCGCGCTCGCCGGACGCCTTCGCGCCGCGCGGCGTGTGACCGTGATGACCGGAGCGGGGGTGTCGGCTGCGAGCGGTATTCCGACTTTTCGCGGGGCTGGCGGATTGTGGCGAACCTATCGGCCCGAAGATCTTGCAACGCCAGAGGCGTTCGCCCGCGATCCCGCGCTGGTGTGGGAGTGGTACGGATGGCGAAGAGAGAAAGTCGCCTCATGCCGGCCGAACGCCGCCCACGAGGTGCTCGCGCGCTGGTCGCAGCGCGATCACAAAGAGGCGCGCGTGATCACGCAGAACGTCGATGACCTCCACACCCTCGCGGGGACGCGCGAGCTGATCCGACTGCACGGCTCGTTGTGGGAGATCAAATGCTTCAACGGCTGCGCGCGCGGTGCGCGGCCGTGGCGCGACGAACGTGTTCCGCTGCCCGACGCGCTTCCGCGCTGCCCGCATTGCGGCGGGCCCGCTCGCCCGGCGGTCGTCTGGTTCGGGGAATCGCTC
>Ga0209515_10002489_pt1 | contig 28195 bp, 36 predicted proteins | sample Subgroupgradi54m_FD_187454 | JGI IMG/M metagenome (GOLD analysis project Ga0209515, IMG submission 187454) | Subsurface groundwater microbial communities from S. Glens Falls, New York, USA - GMW60B uncontaminated upgradient, 5.4 m (SPAdes)... ... | reverse complement strand
GTCGGAACTTTAATTGCCGTTTTAATTCCCGCCATTATCCCCTTTGTTAATGCTTATATTTTTAAACTGGTGATAGACTTGGCAGCCGCTTCATTTGCTGGTGGCTCATTTGATTATTCAAAACTCTATCTATATATGGGGATCTTTTTGGGGGTAAGTTATATCGGCCGGATGGCTTTTACCTATCAAGCTTTTTCGCGCAAGATTTTTTATATCAAATTACCACTTTTTATCAATCAGTTAGTTTTAAATAAGATCGCTTCACTTGATTTGCAGCACTTTGAAAACAGCGATTTTCATGATATTTTGCAAAAGGTCAGAGATAACTATACTTGGCGGCCCCATCAAGCCGCATTTGTAATTTTAATGTTATCCCAAAGCATGGTTCAGGTTCTAATCGCCCTGGTTGCCATTGTCCATTTAAATGTCTTTCTGGCACTTTTGTTAACACTGGTCGCGATCCCTGATTTAATAAACCAGGTTTTGTTCTCTAAATTTTCCTGGAATATTTGGGACCACAAAGTGGCGGAACGTAAACGATTTGGTTATACCCAATCTTTGTTACAACGGGGTGACAGTATCAAAGAATTAAAGATTTTCGGAGTCAAGAATCGGTTTTTAAAAGAGATTTATAACCTGCAACTGTCCCATTTTTTGGAAAACCGGAAGCTTGCGATCAAAGAACTCAAAATAAATTCCCTTTTTAATGTTTTAGAAAGTTTTATTTTTGTCGGGGTACTGGGCTATATTATCCTGCAGGCAGTTTTAAGAAAGATTACTCTGGGTGATATTAGCTTTTACCAATCAGTGATTGGTAATTTTAACAATGGTTTAGGCGGGCTTTTTTCCAATTTAAGCCAGACCTTTGAACATTCCTTATATATGAAATCAATCTTTGATCTTCTAGAGATTGAACCAACTATTAAACAGGTGGAAAATCCGCTTAAAGTTGATTTTAATAAAACTCCAATTATCGAATTCCGAAATGTCAGTTTCAAATATCCCGATGCCAAACGTTATATCTTGAAGGATTTTAATTTGCTAATTAAGCCGGGAGATAAAGTCGCTTTTGTCGGTGAAAATGGAGCTGGTAAAACGACTTTGATTAAACTTTTGGGCCGGTTTTATGATGTCAGTGAAGGGGAGATCTTAATTGACGGAGTTAATTTAAAGGAGCTGGATTTAGAGAGTTGGTATAAATCTCTAGGAATTTTATTCCAAGATTTCATCCATTATGAATATCCCGCCAAAGACAATATCTTTTTTGGCCGGGTGTGGGAAGAGGAGAATTTGGAGAAAATCATTGATGCAGCCAAAGGTGCTGGGGCCCATGAGATGATTAAAAAGTTTGATGATGAGTATGCTCAGATGTTGGGTAAAACCTTTGAAGGCGGACAGGAGTTATCTGGTGGGCAATGGCAAAAGATAGCGCTTGCCAGGGCTTTTTTTAGAAATGCTCCGGTTTTAATTTTGGATGAACCAACCGCCTCAATTGATGCCAAAGCGGAATCAGAGATCTTTAACCGGGTGGAAAAGCTGGCCAAAGACAAAACTGTAATTATTATTTCTCATCGATTTTCGACAGTCAGAAATGCTGATAAAATTTATGTCATTGAAAACGGTAAGATTGTGGAATCCGGGGATCATAAATCTTTAATGAAACTGGATGGCCAATACGCAACCCTCTTCAACCTTCAGGCTAAAGGTTATCAATAATTATTTTTTAGTTGGCGCAGGGGCTGGTGGAGGTGGCTGTGGTGCAGCTGGTTTGGGCGGACTTGGAGGAGCAGGCGGTGGAGTTGGTGCTTTAGGCTGGGTGGTTTCGTTTTTACCCGAGCTATTGCCAGTAATGGAGATAGTGGTAGCCTTGATAATAGTTTGGCTTTGCTGAGTGTTATTGTTTTGGGGAGTTGGCGCGGGGGTAGATTTTGCACTGCCTGAGGTACTGTTTTGATTTGGGGTTGTAGTTGCTGCGGGTTTTGGGATAATGCTTGGGGCAGAACTGGTTTTACCAACTGGCCCTACAGTACCCGAAGGTTTAGGTTGGGGCAAACTAGAACTGCTGGTAGTGAAGCTGGAAAAAGGTTTAAGTGTGGCAGCGGGTGTAGCTTGGTATTCCCCATAAACTCTAACCTTAGATCCGGCTTTTATTCCTTCCAAAGAGACGCTGGTATCCGATCCCTTAACGATCGTTGACTCCCCAACCTGAATGGTTGCTAGATTCCCTTTTTCCCTAATCTTTAAAATTTTATCCTTTGGGTCAATTTCAACTACAGTACCTTCGTGTCTATCGGGTAGTTCGTGAGGAATATTTTTTAGGATGAATTGTGGGACAATTACCCCATTCTTTGCAGCCTGGCCAATAACTGCGATCTTACTGCCTTCTTGTAAGTCATTTTTATTGTCAATTCGCTCGCTATGAAAATCCCTGACCGGGGTAAAGGTTGAGACATTAAGTTGTTTTTGCGACCCATCATCAAACTGGACGGTAATATTTTTGTCATCTGTTTTTTGGATCGTGCCGATTAAAGGTTTTTGCTGCAGGGGGTTTGCTACTACTGATTTGGCCACGATCGGTTTAACCTCCTTTTCGTTTTGGGTTTTGAAGCGGTAGACCATATCGATGAATTGTTCCTTTTTATTGCTGGGGATATTTTTGGCCGACTCTGCTAAAGTCGCATAATGTAAATCATTAACTTGTTTGACAGAAGTCAGGTCAACATTAGTGCTATCCTTTTTCTGGGCACTTTGGACCGCATTACTTAAGTTCTGTTCTGATTCAGCCAGCAGCTTTTCAGACTCCTGCAAGTTGCCTTTATTTAAAGTAGTTTTGAGTTCTGATAACCGGTTTTGAGTTTGAGTAAGTTTCCTCTCGACTTGATTTTGGGAACGGCCGGGCAGCTTCTCAGCAATTATTTCCAGGACTCTTTTAAAGCCATATAAAGGTAAATCAGGGGTAATTAACGCGCTGGAGATTTTTTTGGCATTCTGGTTATCAAACAAAGATAAATCATTGGCGGTAATCCCCAAATCCTCGGCTGTAATTTCCGGAAATTTTTGAGTAGTTTCACTTAAAACTTCTGTTTGGCTATTACTTTCGGCTAGGGTTATTTTATCCGTATTAAGGTTTAAAGTGGTTTTTTTATCCGGAGTGACAATATCCTGTCCTACGCTCTGGGCATCGTCATAAAAAGCCACTTTAGCGATTTGGGCAACGGCACTAGGGTTATTGGCGTTGGTAAAAACTGTCAGAATAAAGGGTTGGTTGGGTTTGTAGACTACCCCCCCATCATGGTAAATTGGGGCCCAATCCCCGGTTTTGTGAGCCACTAAGGTATTTTGCGGCAGGAGTGCCGGGATCATATTATTAATCTTTTGTTTTTTGAAGACCGCTAAAATCTCTTCCGCATCAGCCACTTGATGGATATATAAAAGATCAAAAAAACTGGCGAAGTCCTTAACTGTCGTGGTATTTGGCTGCCTGCCGGCAACTTCTAGATCCTTTTGAAATTGGCTGGAGTCTAAGTTCAGTTTCTCGCCCACCACAGTTTCAGTCAGTCCCAAAGCTTTGAGGGTGTTATTGATATTCCGCCGATCTAAAACATCCAGTAAGGTATTATAAGCGGTATTGTCAGATTGGGTAATCATTGCACCCAGCAGATCATTAATTGTGGCTTTGGTCCCTTCCCGCAATCTGGGGTAATCCTCAGTCTCAAGTTCGGTTGGGACAACGTTTTCTGGAGGAATTGTTACCAACTGGTTGAAATTAATCAGCCCCAAATCCCGCTGTCTATAAGCTTCCAGCGCAACGTAGGACTTAATTGTGCTGGCGGGAATCCAGGATCTGGTTGGGTCTAAGGTGACCTCACTGTTGGGATTATTTAAATCTTTAAAATAAAGGCTCATATTATCACCCAGCCCCAAAAGTGCGGCTTCAACACTTAGATATTTATTGAGCTTTTGCAGATCGAGTTTTGTGCCAGGACCCGCGGCTTGGTTGGTAATGGTTTTATTGGTAGTAGTAATTAAAGTGGGTGGAAGAGTAGTACTATTTAAAGGGTGATAGTAAAATGATAACAGTTCGACCAAAGCAATACCCACCGCCAGCCCAATAATTAAATGCAAGATAGGGGCAAAACCTGCCTGAGCACAGATAAAGGATCTTTGTTTCGACATACTTCAACTATTTCACATAATTGACTCAGACGCAATAACTTAATACAGTTAAATAAGGGCTTACAGTCCTTGTGAACTCGCTTCGCAAGTTCTTAAGAACCTTCATCTATTTTACTTAATTAAAAATTTTAGCAAAATACTCGAAGAACCTTGCCTTTTTTGAAAGGATCCAAATAACCTTAATGCCTGCTAAGAATACTAAAAAACCAGTTTCAGTTACTGCCATACAACCAAAGAAGCACATCTTAGTACGGATTATTGAACACCAGATTTTTGGGATTTTGCTCACCTTCTCGGGGATTAGTTTAACTGTAGTCTTGTTTATTCTTATTACAAATTTTCGCAATTTAATTTATCCTTTAAGAAATCTGGAACAAGACTCACCTAAACAATTTGTAGAAAAGGTGGCCAGACAGTTACCAACAACTCTGCCCAAACCCGAAATTATAGAACATGGTTCCCGGTTTAAACACCAAATAGCTATTACCTTTGATGCTGATATGACTCAAGGGATGTTACTGCTTTTAAAAAAAGGTGTAGTTAAATCTTGGTATAACTCTCAGGTTGTAGATTTATTAAGGCAAAACAAGATTAAAGCCACATTTTTTCTAACTGGTTTATGGGTTAAGACGTATCCTCAGGAGGCCAAACAATTGGCGCAAGACCCATTATTTGAATTGGGAAACCACTCTTACTCCCACCCGGCTTTTACTCCCAACTGTTTTCATCTGCCAGTAATTGATAATACCCAGGATTCTAATGAAGTTGAAAAAGCCCAGAAAGAGATTAAGGCGGTAACTGGAGTTGAAGTAAAATATTTCCGCTTTCCCGGGGGATGCTATGATAAAACTGATTTGGAAACAGTTTCCAAACTTGGATTAACTGTTATCCATTGGGATTTGGCTACCGGGGATGCTTTTAACAAATCCACTGAATCAATTGTCCAACGCACTCTTCCCCGGGTCCAAAACGGTTCAATTTTAGTTTTTCATCTCCAGGGTGGGACAAATGCCCCGAAAACTGCCCAGGCTTTAGAGCAGATTATCCCGCAGTTGAAAAAACAGGGCTATGAATTCGTGACTATATCTGAATTACTGTCGAATTAATTTTTACATGCGCTTTACAAAAGTTGTAGTTATTTTTATTTTGACTATGGTTTTTATGGGTTTACCGGTTTCTGCACTGGGGCTTTACCAACCTTGGATTGCCGAGCAGGTAGCCAGGGAGACTTATAATCAGAAAAAAGCCGCTTACTCCCCAACTGACCAAAAAAAGTTGGATAATTTGGCAAACCAGATTATAGAGATTAATAGTCGTAGGACGACTGAACTATCACTGCAAATGGAGGCCCAAGGGGAAATTTTGGATGAGTTTCAATCCAGAAATCCTGGTAAAGTTGCTCAAGTGGAAAAGGTTAGATACTGGGTGACTTATGCCCATGAAGCAGTGGCTTTTCAAGCCGCCAAAAATTATATTTTTACCTTAATTTCTGAAACAAATCTAAAAAGGGATGTCACGCCCACAGTTAACCAATTTGAAAATGACCTCTCGGTTTTAAGGAAAAAAGTTATTAATTCTCAATCTATGGTTCAGGAATTGGTAAAACCATGAAGAAAATTGTCATTGTTATAATTTCTATCATTATTATAATAGTTATAGCTTGGTTTGCACCACCAATCGCTTCCCACCAAGCTCCCACTGTTGCCCCAATTTCAAAATTCCTTCCCACGCCTAAACCAATACCAGTTGTAAAAATTAATAACAACAGCAACTTATCTGAGGAAGCCAAAAAATTAAATGTTCCGGATTATCAATCTGATTATTCAGTTTTAGATAAAACCTTATCTCAGTTTTAAAATAAGTTATAATCAGCAAATGTTAGCCTATATTCTTTTTGTGATCCTAATCTCCGAGGTATTGGCTGAGTAGGAAATACAAATTGAGGGACCTGATGGCTGGGCTAAAAATCTTCCAACTTGGAGACTAAAAAACAAATTTACCTATCTTTTATACGGTAATTCCCCTCTTACAGGTTATCACTTCTGTTTAATCATTTTTGTGCTTTTATTTTTACATTTTCCTTTTTTCTTTTATTCCACCTGGTCACTGGGTCAAGAGTTTAGGGCATTGGCTGGATTTTTCCTTATCTCAATGGTTGAGGATTTTTTCTGGTTTATCAGAAACCCAAAATATGGATTTAAAAATTTGGCAGTCAACATATTCCCTGGCATACTCATTGGATTTTGGGTATCCCGGTCCTTTATTATAAATGCATATTAGCTGGATCTATATTTTTGGCCCTAAGTAGCTTTCTTCACTAGAATTCTATTTTTTAATATCAATGTCTTCGGTTTCAACGGTTTTGGTAGTTTTGCCGCGCTTTTCAATCTCTTTGAAATATTGTTCGTGCAACTCTTTAAATTCACTTTGCAGTTTTTCTAAATCTTTATCTGAGAGGTCTTCAATATCTACCAGCCCAGTCCGGGCGCCTTTAACACCTCTTAACAGCTCATCGAGTTTAATTTGGATCGCCATTGAGTCGCGGTTTTGGGTATTTTGAATCAAAAAAACCATTAAAAAAGTCACAATTGTAGTGCCAGTATTAATCACTAATTGCCAGGTATCTGAAAAGTGAAAAATTGGTCCAGAAATAGCCCAAACTAAAATTATGATAACTGCAGTAATAAAGGCCAATGGTGAGCCAGTGATTAAGGAGATTTTTGAAGAAATTTTATGAAATAAATCACCCATTCCAAACTCATCATACCTAAAAAGTGTTTAAAAAGGCAAGTTAATTTAGCCCACAGAAACATGGAAGATTTTGGCGATGATAAAACCAATTACGGCTGCGTCAATACCGATTGCACCCAGCTTTAATCCGCTCTTCCACTAACTACCTACTAAAGTTACAGCCTGGTACCAACCAACAGCAAACAGCGTAATGACACTTAGCCCAATTGACCACCATAACCCCCAGCTTTTCAATTGTTTTGGGAGATACTTTTGATCATTCCCTATACCGGGAACAGCAATAAGACATCGCTCATTAACCACAGTGGGAGTATACCAGAAGTTCTAATAACGTATACTGGGCATGGCAAAAGTCGACTATATCGGAACTTTTTATGCAGATAGTTTCAGAGGCTAAGATAGAGTAAATAACTCACGAACTCTCTTCAAAATCTTAGTTTTAACCTTTAGGTTAAGCTGACCAACAATATTTTTAATAATAGTAGCATCGGCTGTGAATAATTTGTCAGGCCTTACATAACTGGTAATAGGTAGGAAACCATCAGCAAAATCCTCAGTTATAATGCAAATGGCTGTTTTACTAGAATAAGGTTTTGAGGTAATTTGGCACAAAATAAGATTATCAAATTCTACATTAGCTAAAACCAACGCTGGGCGAACCTTCTGACCTTTTAAATTGGAGAAGGGAAATAAAACCGAGACAACATTACCTACTCGTAGAGAAGCTTTGCTTACTGCAAACTTTTCCATGCTTCATCCTCTTCGGGCTTATTCCAATCAGTAGAAAGTGTTTTTTCTGATAATAATAGTTCTGCAGTGGTTATAGGTCTACTTTTTTCTGATACCGCTACAATCTTTATTTCACCTTTCTTTACCTGTAACTCAACCTGCTCTCCCAGCCCACTTTCATTAAGAAGAGGTTTTGGAATACGTATTCCTCGAGAATTTCCTATCGCAATAATTTTTGTTAGCATAGTAATTACATTGTAATTACGAGTAATTAAAATGTCAAGTACTTTATTAATGTTAAGCGAAATCTAAAATGTTAAAGAAAACGGAAATCTAAATTGTTAAAACTTTCGCTCTCAACCAACCAAACAATTTTTAGCACTGAACTTAGTTTAACTTCTCCATTAGCTTTGAAAGGCCTATTTAAACGAATTTGGCGTCCGTTTTTAGTCTTAAATTACCGCCAAATCTGCTATTTAAAATTAACTTTTCAGACTTCCCAAAAATATCACATTTTAGTAGCTGGAACTGGCACTGGTCGACTATATCGGAACATATTTTATAGATAAATCTTTCTTTGCCTCTACGAGTAACCTTTCAAATGTCGGCAGCTTTGGAGCATAATTTGGTGACCATTCTAATGCCAACTTATCAAACTCTTTGCCACACTGTTCAACGAGTGACAGAATTCTTTCTTTTGTCATCTTTTCTAGTTTAATATCCATATTTTCTATTATCTCATTTCTAACACCTCCCGTGCGATGGACAGATGTGCCTGTATCGCTATCTCTGAGCCACATTCCTAAAACTAAACAGAGCCTGTAAAGCTCTAAAGCTAGATGTAGAGCGATTAATAAATCATTTCTGATAATTTTAATTACAACAGTAAATGAGATGTACCAGTACTCATTAGCAAGTTTTTCTATATCATAAGTGCTTGAGTTATCAGGAACTTTAGTTAAAGCCTTTTCTTCTAGAATCTGTTTAATCTCATCGGATTTGGAAAATACAAATAATTGTTTTGTCCAAAATGGTTCCATTTCCAGGATTTTAGATTTAGTGGTTATTACTAGATCTATTTTTTTAAAATCATTAAAGATTATTTTAGTTACATGGGTTATATCATTGGAAGATTGTTGAACTATAAATACCTCTCCCAATTGTTTTAACCATTCAATATTTGGGAAAAAACTATCCAAAGCACTATTTTCTACTACCAGCAAAGCATCTATATCTGACCAGCGATCTTTTTCAACCTCTGTATTTGCTAATGAGCCATAAACACTAAAAGAAAGCACCTGATTATTTGGCTGTAATATCTGTTTTAATAACTCTAAGGTTTGTTCCCGCCAAGACTCATTGTCCATATTGGAAGTATATCTTAAGCACAAAATATTTTATAGTTAGAACTTAGATTAGGGTATCACAGAAGCATAAAGTAGTCAAAATTACTGATCGTCTATTTTGCTGGGGATCGTGACGATTTACAAACTGTTTTATATCCTGATCTGAACCAATAATAGTTAATAATTGACAGCTGTGATAAGATCCAATTAATTATGATGGAAGTAGTTCAAAGTCCTGATCGAGCAAGTCTAAGACGTTTAAGGGGCGAATATGAAAGGCAACAAGAGCTAACTAACAATATTGCTACTCAATATCGTCAGGAAAGTGAATTGTATATTGAAAACTTACTCGCCTCACAAGGCAAAGGAATTTGTTCTGAAACTTTTCTTCATCCCAATCCTGATCCGATCTGTCTTCATACCCGATCTGCTCAGACAGATGCAGCATTTGGTATTTATCAAACCAGTGAATTAAAACATATCTATCATATGGCTAAGGGAACTTCAGTAAATTACTTCAAAGAAAGAGAAGATCCATGGGCACATGAAGAGCGTTTATTGCTTTGTCCAGTGCATCAAAGCAGAGCAGTTAGAAATAGTTTAAAAGGTTATGAAGTTGATCCAGATATTGTTGCTGAATGGGAAGTGATAGAAGTAGATGGTAGATTACTGACTAGAGTTAATGGGAAAGATGTAACTGATATTGACTTAAAAAGTGGATATTTTAGTGAACTTTATCGGTACTTAAAAGTGGAGACTGTAATGGGGATAGATTCAGCTAAATCTAAACGCGAGTTTATGAAACGGTTTCGTCGCCAAACTCAAGTTATTCAGGATCTATTTCCTATAAATGGACTACCTCCAGCATCCTAACCTTTAAAATTATTTGTGTAAATTTGGCTTTTGGTATTCACTTCTAAACCAGTAATAATATACAACTGGAATAAAAAAGAGCATGATTGTTCCAGAAAATGTCAGTCCAGCGATGATGGCGCCGCCTAGGCCTCGCCAGAGCGGGTCTGAGAGTGTAATAGGAATCAATCCGGCTATAGTGGCAAAAGATGTTAAAGCAATGGCTTCTAACCTACTCACTGACCCATCAACAATTGATTCCACAAATCCCATCCCGGTTTTTAAGTTAGCGCTGATTTTATCGACAATTAAAATTGAGTTCTTAACCACAATTCCAAATAAAGCCAAAACTCCAATCAGTGCGGGAAATGATAAAGGGGTATGAGTTAAGGCAAAAATTATAAATACCCCAGAAATTGAGAGCGGGATGACCAACATCACAATTAAGGCTTTTCTAAATGAGCTAAATTGCACCACCATAGTGGTAATAATCAGCAAAAATGACAGTAACATCGCTTGTAAAATTGAGGTAACGGAATTTTGGTTCTCCTCATTTTGGCCTCCGGTTTTCCAGCTGTAACCTGGTGGCAAATTAATAGTTTTTGCATAATTTTCCAATTTTTTATTTAAGTCAGTGACTGAATGGCCAGAGGTAACTCCAGCTGTGACTGAGATCGTTCTTTTGCCAGCTTCCCGAGTGATTAAAGTTGGGTTTGGCTCAAGTGACAATTTCCCCAGTGAAACCAATGGTACAACTTGTCCGGTGGTGGTTGGGATATTGACGCTGCTGATTTGTTCGACAGTTTCAGTTTGGCTACTTAGCCTAATTGTTGAATCAGTGTCTTTAGTATCCCCAGGCAGCCTAATTTTGGGGCCATTAAAACCGCTGGCAAAGGTCCGAAGCCAAAGTCCGACTAAATCAGTTGTTAACCCAGCTTGGTTTAACCGGTTTTGGTCAGGGGCAAAAGCGATCTTGCTGGTGCCGGATTTAACTGTTTGGTCAATGTTGGTGACTCCAGGTTGGGTCTTTAAAAAGTCCTCGAGTTTTTTGGCGTATTGATCCAAAGTTGTCAGGTCATCTCCTAAAAGTTTGATCTGCAAATCAGCCCCGGCTGGTGGTCCGCCTGATTCTTCAATGACCGAAACCTTGCCTGCTTGATAATTTGCCATTTTGGTCCGCAACAGGTTAGCAATTTCCGATGAGGTAATATGCCTTTGTTGGTGTTTAGTTAGGGTAACAGTAAACAAAACATTATTACTCCCTCCCCCACTAGCGCCCATGGTAGGAGAAAAAGACTGCCCTAAATCAGCGGTGACAAATTTGGTTTCTGGCGTATTTTTTAGCTCATTTAACAGTGCCACACTCTCCTTTTTGGTGGTATCTAAGTTTGTTCCTGAAGGAAGTTCTAAGTTAACAAACAATAAATCAACATCACTCTTGGGAAAAAACTCATTTTTCACCAATCCAGTTGGGACTAGTAAATAAGAAAATACCGAGAAAATTATGACCATGATAATCGTTTTACGCCGATTTGAGGGGCTGATTAGAATCCGGTTTACCAATCTTTTATAAAGATTATCAATCCGCGAAAAGCTAAACACTCCGTGTTCTAAGTAGTTATGGTCATCTTTTTGGGCTTTTTTTGGACGTTTAAAAAGGTGATGGATCCTGGCAAAAATTAGGTCCCGGGTATTGATAAAGATTAAAAGCCAAATTAGAAAGATTAATAACTCAACTAAAAATAGATTGGTTTTAGGGATAATTAAAACAAATCCGGCAATTACCACCACAAATATAATTATCCTCATTAAAATCGATACCCTTTTGGGGACCTGGGGTTTTAAAAAGATAATTAGCAAAGGCAAAGTAATGGCCATGGCTACAAAAAAGGAGGCTAGTAAGGTGGTGGAAACAATAATTGGGATCGGCTTAATAAACTCACCGATAATACCAGTTGATAGTAAAAGCGGCACAAAGGCCCAAACTGTTGTAATCGTGGTGGTCATAATCGGCACAAAAAAGTCCCTCCAAACCAGTAATGCGGTTTGCAAGGGGGTAAATTTGCCGGTGCGATAGTAAGCATTCATGGCCGAGATAACCACGATCGTGTCATCAACCAAAAGCCCCAAAGACAAAAGCAGCGAAAAAGTCGCCAGAAAGCTTAAGGTAATGCCGGTGATTTTCATCACAAAAAAAGTGATGAAAAAAGTTAAGGGTGAGGCAAAAAGGGCTACTGAGGCTTGGCGGCCGCCAATAAAGATAAACAAAATGCCAAAGACTAAAAGCACGGTAATCAGAAAATCCCGCTGCAGCTCATCAAACTGTTGGGTAATCTGGTCGGAGACATTTAAGATATTTTGGAGTTCAAACTGGCCTTGGTAATTACTCAAATCTTGCTTAACTACTTTTTGGGCATCGCGGACGGCTACATCAAAATTAATCCCTTTGGTGCGAAAAACCGCAAAGGAAATGGCTCTGGTTGGAGCTTTGGATGGAATGGTTAGATAGCTTTCCGTCTGGGCCGGTTTTGAGCGTTGGGAAACAACCGCAATGTCACCTAAATTTACTTGTTGCCTATTTAGGTTGAGTCTTAAGTTGCGGATGTCGGTGACATTAATAATTGATGGATCAATAGTGACCGAAAAGGAAGAAGACTGGGAGTTGATGGTCCCAGCCGGAAAGGAGCTCACAGCAGTTTTAATCGCCTGGGACAGGGTAACTGGATTTAAATTATATGACGAGACAGCTTCTGGTTTAATTAAAATCTGGATCTCTTGTTCTTCCAAGCCGGAAACTGTAACTTTTTTAATATTGGACAAATTCTCAAGCTTTATTTGTAGGTTTTTGGCAAACCTGGTTAAAGAGGTCACGTCACCTTTACTGGTAATAGCAAATTGCCAAACAGGCTGGTTTTCAAAATCCACTTTTTTTACCTCTGGGACTTTGGCATTTGGAGGTAAAGTCGTTACCCCATCAATTGCTGATTTAACATCTGTCTTGGCTTTTTCCGGATCAACCCCGGATTTAAATTCAATTGAAATTACCGACACTGAGTCCTGGGAGCTTGAAGTAATGGTTTTAATATTCTCAATTCCCTGGACAGAGTCCTCTAGTGGAATGGTGACCAAACTCTCCACATCTTTGGGGCCTGCTCCAAGTAAAACAGTCGAAACAACCACAATCGGAATCTTAATCTCCGGGTTTAAAGACCGAGGCAGAGTGATATAGCTATAAACCCCCAGGGTAATAATGGTAAAAATTATCAACAGGATCAGCCGGGGGTTACTTAAATATTTAGCTACCCATCCCCTAAATAGATTGGGGTCGAATTTTAAGCGTTTAAGATAAGTGGTTTCTTGTTCATTTGCCATTTAATTACTGGGTAACGATTAGCCGGTCTCCCTCAACTACATTGCGGTTTAAGATCACTTGATCACCACTTTTTAACCCTTCAACGATCTCTACAAAGCTGCCTAAAACCTGGCCAGTAGTTATAGACCTACTCTCCACCACCCCATGATTGTTGATATATAGATAAGAATGGTCCCGGGTTTGGAAAATTGAATCAAGTGGTACAAAAGGGATTGAAGATGAGGTGCTGGGCAGGCCAACTGGCACATCCACAGTAATATAATCGTTATCAGTCAGGTTGGTGGTAAACCCGTCGGGAATTGTGTAAATGACCGAATATAAAAGTCCATCGGTGGCCACATCAGAGACAAAGCTTGGCTTGAGGGATAGATTAGTTTTACCTAAATGGAGAGTACTGTCCTCAACTTGAGAAACTTGGTTGGCCATAGTTTGGGCAACTTTGGCAATAACTGTGATGTTTTGACTATTACTGCTTAGGACCACAAGCGGAGTTCCAGGATTGACCGCCTGGCCTTCCCGGACCATAATTTTTTGGACTGCGGCGCCAAATGGTGCGGTGGGATGTAAAAGTGCAGCATTAACTGCAGCCAGAGCCACCTGTAGCTGGGCAATCTCCTTTGTAGTTTGTAAACCTTTTTCCTGGAGATCAAGTTGTTTTAAAGTGATCTCTTTTTGCAGGTTATTAAGTTGAGTTGGCGGATTGGAAGGCTTGGTTTGAAACTGGGTGTTTAAAATGTTTTGATGGGTTTGGTTTTGGGCATTTTGCAGCTGGTTTTGCAGCTGTTTAAGCTGCAGGATTTGGGCGGTAGTGGCTGGGTCAGTTGGTAAAGCTTGCAGATTGGTGATATTTGTTTTAACTGTATCCAGCATATTTTGATTTAAATCAGCAATCGCCTGCAGGTCAACGATTGATTTGGCGCTGATGTCTTTAAGCCCGGAGGAGTTTTGCTCAGTTGAATTTGCCTGTTCGCGCTGCTTTTGGATTAATTCCTTTTGGGAAGGTAGGTTGTCATTTAATTGTTGAAGCTGCTTGGCGACAATCCCCAGCTGGATACCAGGAGCACTTGCACCATCATAATTTGAGGACAATGTAATCAAATTGGTATTTTTAAAAACCTGCTGCCCCTCAACCACCTTGATTGATTGGACTACTCCGCTGGACAGAGCGTTAATGGTGATGACGCCAGAATTTTGGATTTGGGCCTGAGTAGTAACTTTAGGTACACTACCAATGGTATAAATCTGGGCCTGTTTGACTGCTGGACCAGTTGAGATAGGAGCGGCTTTAGGGGTAAAGAAAAAGTTGCCAGCTAAAATCAGGAGTAAAAGTAAAGTTAGAGCTGCGAGTAAACTGGTGATGGGTCTTTTTCTGGTCAAGTCTGAAATCTGGCGAAACCTTCTTCGGAAAAAATTGAATTTGGGAAGCTGCAGTTTTGGTTTCCGGAATCTAAATTTAGCCATAAATGAAATCAGAAAATCCTAGTCAGCATTTTACCATTTATAAAGTAAATGGCAAGCTATAACATTAATGTGATAGTTTATGGGCTTACAAGATGTTTATTAATGCAAAGGGTATCTATACAATTTTTCCCATAATGATAAGCGTAAAATATTAATTTATAGTGATGGTGGTGCCAGCAGTAGGGGTAATTAAGTTGTTGGTACCAGAGGATGCAGTTTTAGTTGATGAGTCATCATAATTAATTGTGGCAGTTCCAGGCCCAATCGTCTTAAATACAATGGTTGCAAGTGTGCCAGTGCCACTAGCTGGAGCGGAAAAACCTGACCCTAAAGTTACAGATGCCGTACCAGCGCTATTATCGTAAGCGGGGCTTGCAAGTGTGGTTGACATAAAGCTACCCACGGTAAAAGATTGAACTGCGAGTTTATTTTGATCAAATTTGACGTGTAATTCAACCGCATCGGCTTTACCTGATCCGGTAGACATATTTAAACTGACTGTAATTTGGTTTCCATTAGAGATAGTAGAGCTTGGGTTTGTTGCCATCGATAAATTAACAGTTTTATCACTAGAAGTTGTACTTGATGAGCTGGAACTTGGGCTGGGAGTTGGGGTAGGACTGGTTGTGGGACTGACAGTGGGGGTGGAAGTAGGTTTGGGTGTAGGTGTAGGAGTAGCTTTAGGTTTAATAGAAGGCACTAGCGGGCCTGCTGGCATCTGGGGCGGCGGGACATTATTTGGGACTGGTTGGGCATTATTTGGCTGGGTCAGGAATGCAGTACCGCTGGCCAGAGGTACACTGGTGGTTATAGAATCAGAAGAGAATTTGGCAGCAATAAAAAAAATCCCTCCAAAGACTAAAAAAACAAACAACGCGACTAGTCCTATGGTTAGATATTCAGACGGAACAGAATAAATCTTTTCTTTGGGCATTTTCGGTAAAATCTTCTCTACATTTTGAGATATATTAGAGTCCATTTTTAAATTCTAACACTTTCTAAAATGCTAAATTTTGAGTAAGCAAAACTTGCACCCTTCGGCCTTAATCAAGCTTGCCTGTTTGCTTTGCAAAAGGTAAAATATCCCAATGCAAGAAATTGTTTTAAGGCCAGAAGTGATTGGGCAGATTGGGTTTTTACCAATTACTAACACCATGTTTGTCTCCTGGATTATAGTCTTGATTTTAGTAGCCATCTCAGTTTTGGCCACCAGAAAAGTGAAATTAGTCCCAACCGGGTTGCAAAATGTGATGGAAATAGTGGTGGAAACGGGTTATTCCCAAGTTGAGTCACTAGCAGGTTCCTCCCGGGCTAATGTTTTCTTTCCGATTGTAATGACATTCTTTTTGTTTATCTTTGTAGCCAACTGGGTTGGGCTTTTCCCGGGCTTTGGGACAATTTTATATAAAGATGTTCCCCTGCTGCGCTCCATTAACTCAGATTTAAATATGACTTTAGGTTTGGCGATTCTTTCGGCGGTAATTACCCACGCCTTTGCGATTAAATATTTAGGGCTGAAAGATTATTTAAAAAGGTGGGTCTCTTTAAACCCAATCTTTCTTTTTGTTGGGCTTTTAGAGATCGTCTCGGAATTTACCAAGATAGTCTCGCTTTCTTTCCGGCTTTTTGGTAATATATTCGCAGGTGAAGTGGTGCTTTCTACTGTGTCGAGTATCGCGGCTTTTATTGTCCCGCTCCCCTTTACATTTTTGGAAATTATAGTCGGCTTTGTCCAGGCCGCAGTTTTTATGATGTTAACGCTGGTTTTTATGGTACTTTTGACGGAAAAACATGAAGCACATTAAAGAAAGGAGAATTTAAATGGATCATTTACCATCCGCTATCGCAATCGGTTTAGGGGCGTTGGGTCCTGGTATTGGTATCGGGCTTATCGGTATGAAAGCCATGGAAGCCATCGGCCGCAATCCTGATGCCCAAGCCAAGATTTTGCCCGCCATGCTTTTGGGTATGGCATTTGCGGAAGCTATTGCGATCTACGCGTTAGTTATAGCTTTTATAAAATAGTCTTCAGTAGTCAGTCTTCAATCATCAGAAAATCGTTTTGCCTGGCGTCTGATATCTGATCTCTGACGACTTTTTTCATATGGATATTCTCAACCAATTTGGTATTAAACCAGTTCTGCTTGCGGCGCAGGTCGTGAATTTTTTAGTGCTTTTGTTTATCCTAAAAAGGTTTTTATATAAACCAATTCTAAAGGTTTTAAAGCAAAGACAGGACATAGTTGCCAAGTCCTTAAAAGATGCCGAAGAGATCGAGCAAAGGCTGCAGAAAACTGAGGAAGAACGGGAGAAAAAATTAGAGCATGCAGCACTGGAGTCAAAGAAGTTAATTGACGAAGCAACGCAAGCTTCCACTCAAATTATTGTTGAAGCCCACCTTAAAGCCTCAGGGGATATGGAAAAAATCTTGGAACAAGGCAGGCAGTCTTTAAAATTAGAAAAGGAAAAGATGCAACAGGAGATTCGGGAGGAACTGGCAGATTTGGTCGCCATCTCTTTGGAAAAAGTCTTAAAGGATTCGCTTGATATTCAAACCCAAAAGAAGATTACTAGAAAAGCAATACACAAACTCTAAACATAAACAAAATTATGAAAATTAACAAAAATACTAAATTAGAAACTATAGTTAAACAGCTAATAAAAGTCAGCTTTATTGATGGGAAACTTAATCCAAAGAAAGTAAAAGAGATCGTTGACAGCTTAAAAACTTTATCAGTTGGAAATGCAATCCCGAGTTTAATGCTTTATCTAAAGGGATTAAAAAGGGAGTTAGCTAAACATCGTTTAGTGATCGAAACACCAGTAGTTCTATCATCCAGCCAAATTGATGCCATAGTAGAAGTTGTGGACCGGTCAATTCTAGTCTATGAAACCGAAATTATAGTAAACCCTACTCTTTTGGCGGGATTCAGGATCAAAATTGGTGATGAAGTTTATGAGGATTCTGTCAAAGATCGGATTAATCAATTGAGAGAGAAAATTTATGAATGATATTTTAAGCCTGATTGAGAAACAAATTAAAGAATTAAAAACTTCTCCTACTAAAGCCAATGTGGGTAAAGTTATAGAGATTGGTGATGGAGTGTGTAAGATTGAGGGTTTATCGCAGTGTCAGGTGGCAGAACTTTTGGATTTTGGTAACGGGGTTTATGGTTTGGCCCTAAATTTAGAACAAAATAACGTCGGGGCGGTTATTTTGGGGGATTTTACCAAGATTCATGAAGGGTCTGAGGTTAAAACCACCGGTCAGATTCTCCAAGTTCCAATGGGTGGGGCTTTAATCGGCCGGGTGCTTGATCCCTTGGGTAATCCCTTGGATGGCAAAGGACCAATCAAAACCAAAGAAAAATATCCAGTGGAAAAGATCGCTCCAGGAGTAATTACCCGCCAATCAGTTAATCAACCTTTGCAAACCGGTATTAAAGCCATTGATGCCTTGATTCCAATTGGTCGTGGTCAGCGCGAGCTGATTATTGGAGACCGAAATACCGGAAAAACTACGATTGCGGTGGACACCATCATTAACCAGACTGATGTTATCTGTATTTATGTTGCCATTGGCCAAAAAACTTCCAAAATTGCTCAACTGGTAGCCAAACTTGAAGAACAAGGGGCAATGGAACACACAATCATTGTCGCTTCTTCTGCCTCTGATCCTGCACCGCTGCAGTATATTGCTCCTTATGCCGGTACTGCCATGGGTGAATATTTTATGGACCAGGGTCGCGACGCACTGATCGTTTATGATGATTTGAGTAAACACGCTGTGGCTTACCGCCAGATGTCTTTGCTACTGCGAAGACCGTCAGGACGTGAAGCTTACCCGGGAGATGTTTTTTATCTGCACTCCAGGTTATTAGAAAGATCTGCTAGGTTGAATAAAGATTTCGGCGGCGGCTCGCTAACTGCTTTGCCAATTATTGAAACTCAAGCCGGTGATGTCTCGGCCTACATCCCTACCAATGTAATTTCGATTACTGACGGCCAAATTTATCTTGAGTCAGATCTGTTTTTTGCAGGTATTAGACCAGCATTAAATGTCGGTCTATCAGTCTCCAGGGTTGGTGGAGCAGCCCAAACCAAGGCTATAAAAGCGGTAGCAGGTAAATTAAAACTTGACTTGGCCCAATTTAGAGAGCTGGCAGCTTTTGCCCAATTTTCCTCTGATTTGGATCCAGCAACTAAAGCCCAGATAGAAAGGGGAAGAAGGATTACAGAGATCTTAAAACAGCCTCCCTACTCCCCTGTCCCAATGGAAGAACAGGCTGTCATTTTGTGGGTAGTAACCAATGGTTACTTGGATGAATTGGAAGTTGAGCAGGTTAAAGAGTTTGAAAATGAGTTTTTAAAGATTGTCAGAGCCAAAAACAAGAAGTTACTAAGTGAAATTGCTGGCAAAAAAGAGATGGATGAAAAAATAACCAAAGATTTAGAAAAAATCACCAAAGATTTTGTTGGAACTTTCCAAAAAACCCATAAAGGAAAAAATGAGCAAAAAAAATAGAGAACCAGAAATAAAGCCTTTAGATCCTTGGGCTGAGACTACGATGGATCTTAGACAGGAACGACCTTCCAATGGATTTGTGGATCATTCTTCTTCATTTAAAGTGATCGAAGAAAGAGAGGTGGCTAGGATTATTTACCAAAGAGGTTTATTAAATGATGAACAACTCAAAGTTTTTGAGGAAGGTGTGTCAAAGGCCTTACTTATACCACTAAGATATAGAACATTTGATCCAACGATAATTGAAGGACTTATGGATAAAACAACAGAGCCCTACAGGGAGATTATCGGTGAGTTACAAGGAGAATTTTATGCCAAACACCAGAGAACTTAGAAGAAGAATTAAATCAGTTAAAAATACCGCCCAGATTACCAAGGCTATGCAAATGGTGGCAGCTACCAAGATGCGCCGGGCTCAAAACCAGGCTTTGTCCGGACGCCCCTACTCCCATACTTTGAATCTTTCTCTCTCATCACTATTGGATCGGATCAATTTAGAGGAACATAAATTACTGCAAAAAAACTTTGCCAATAAAATTTTGGTTATTTTACTTTCAACTGATAAAGGTTTGGCTGGTGCTCTAAACACCAATCTTTTAAGGGCTACTTCCCAGTTTATTAATGGAAAACCGGTGGAGTTTTTAACAGTTGGCAAAAAGGGGCGGAGTTTTGTCGCCAGAACTGGTAAAGATTTAGGGGCTGATTTTGAAAACCACGAACTAGTTTCCAGTAGACAATCCAGGCAGATAGGAAAAGCGGCGATTGATAAATTTTTGGCTGAAGAAGTGGGTGAAGTTTATTTAATCTACCCTCATTTTGTCTCAGCATTGCGTCAGGAGCCAATCACGATTAAACTTTTACCAATTGACCCCGCCCATATCCAAGAGCTTTTGGGCAACCATATTACCAAAACAGAGGAAAAAGAGTCCCATCATGATTTCATTTTTGAACCAGGGGTAGATGAGCTTTTAGAATTTATTTTAATTCACTCTGTTGAGACTAAAATTTACCAGGCGCTTCTGGAAACAAAAGCTTCAGAACACTCGGCCCGAATGTTAGCGATGCAAAATGCGACTGATAATGCTAAAGATCTTGTCGAGGATCTGAATTTAACTTATAATCAAACCCGCCAAGATGCGATAACGGGTGAGTTATTAGAAATAACCTCTGCCAGTTTGGCATTGGAGTAAACAAAGCTTCTCTACGAATAAAGATGGAAACAAAAAATAATATTATTTCGGAAGATTCAATTCAAGTAATACCTGATGAATTTGCCAGACATGAAGAGAGGGTAAATCAAGCTATTAAGGGTGGCAGTATGCAGGAAGTCAGAGAGGCAATTGTAAGGCGAAATCAATTTAGAGATCAATTCTCTCCTCCAACTGTGCACAAAGAAGGACCTGCAATAATCAGAAATGGATTACTCCGAGTCAATGGAACTGAACAAGCTGTTGTAGGAGCAGAAAGGTTATAACTTATCATTTGTAAAAGGAAAAAATATGACTGAATCAGTTGAAACTTTAGAAGAAATTATGAATAGAATGTCGGATCGTACATTGAGAAATGCAACATTAATACAACAGGCAACTGTTTTGTCTGAAGCACAACGACCTAATTTGACAGGTGAACAACGGCTGACTGTGTTACAAACATATTTTTTAATGGATGAGGAATTAGAAAAAAGAAAAGCAAAATTTGATTCAGTAAAAAGTTTAGTAGAAAGAGATTCTTAATGGCAAATCAAGGCACAATCAGTCAAATTATCGGCCCTGTACTTGATCTTCAGTTTGAGCTCGGGAAATTGCCGGATATTTATAATGCGGTGGAAATTGTCATTCCCACTCTGTCATCCTCCCGAAAGCGAGGATCAACCGGGATTCTTAGTCAAGCTGAGAATGACCAGGGTGGTAAGTTAGTAGCTGAAGTTCAACAGCATTTGGGTGAGGGGTTAGTCCGGGCAGTGTCCATGGGGCCAACTGATGGGTTAAAGCGCGGAATGAAAGCCACCGATACTGGTGCTCCAATTTCTGTGCCAGTTGGTGAAGAAGTTTTGGGCAGGTTGTTTAATGTTTTAGGAGACGCAATAGATCAAAAGGAAAAAGTAAAAAGTAAAAAAAGAATGCCTATCCACCGGCTGGCGCCAACTTTTGAAGAACAATCCACTGCTTCAGAAGTTTTTGAAACCGGAATTAAAGTTATTGATCTTTTGGCCCCATTTGTCAAAGGCGGAAAAGTTGGGTTATTTGGCGGGGCGGGAGTTGGTAAAACTGTTTTAATTCAGGAGTTGATTAGAAATATTGCGGCTGAACATGGCGGCTACAGCGTTTTTACCGGAGTTGGTGAAAGGACTCGTGAGGGAAATGATTTATATGAAGAGATGAAGGATTCAGGCGTTTTAGATAAAACCGCGCTGGTTTTTGGGCAGATGAATGAGCCGCCTGGTGCACGCCAGCGTGTGGCTTTGTCAGGTTTAACAATGGCTGAATATTTTAGGGATGAACAAGGCAAAGATGTTTTACTGTTTATTGATAATATCTTTCGATTCTCTCAAGCCGGTTCTGAAGTCTCTGCTTTACTCGGACGTATTCCTTCTGCTGTCGGTTACCAGCCAACTTTGGCCACAGAAATGGGAACTTTGCAGGAAAGAATTACCTCTACTAAAAAAGGTTCAATAACTTCGGTCCAAGCAGTTTATGTTCCAGCTGATGATTATACTGATCCTGCTCCAGCTACAACTTTTGCCCATCTTGATTCAACCATTGCCTTAGAGCGCGCATTGACTGAACAAGGTTTATATCCGGCAGTTGATCCCCTCGCCTCCTCATCCCGGGCGCTTGATCCGCAAATTGTAGGTCAGGAACATTATGATATTGCACGCAGAGTCCAGCAAGTTTTGCAGAGATATAAAGAGTTGCAAGATATTATTGCCATCTTGGGAATGGAAGAGTTATCTGATGAGGATAAATTAACAGTGACCAGAGCCAGAAAAATCCAAAGAGCTCTTACCCAAGCCTTCTTTGTTGGGGAGGCATTTACTGGTAGAAAAGGAAAATATGTTCCGCTCAAGGACACGATCCAATTATTTAAAGAAATCTTAGATGGCAAACATGACTCAAAACCTGAGACAGCCTTCTACATGATAGGTGGAGTTGAGGATTTAAAATAATTTCCCCGCAGTTTGCTACTTCCGCTACTTCAAGTCAAGCTATACCTAAATCCTTACTTAAGGGAGTACTGGAAAAGTAAACTCTGACATCAAATTCCGGATCCATTAGTTCAATCATCTCCCAATTAGGCCTTTTTATTAATTTAAAATGGGGATCTTTTAAATATCTCTTCTTAAATTCCGGATAGTTAGTATTAAAATCACAATCTCCCCTTTCCGGTCTGGTTGGATCGGGAGTTCTGATTTTTAATAATTTGGGTTTGCCTGCTGCTGTTTGAGGACGGTTGTGAAATTTAAATACTGGACCAGTTGGGGTTTTATCAGCAATTTCGCCAATTTCTTCCGCCAATCTTAAAAGTCCTTGATGTTCCTGATCATTTTGGGAAAAAATACAGACATAATCAACTTCTAAATCTTTTTCAAAGATATATTTACTATTTAACTCGACATTTTTTTCCGCAATATAGTTAATTATTTTAGCAAGATCTTGCAGGGTCATATTTTGGAGTAACTTTAAATCAGGTTGACAGTTAATTCTTCATTAATTAGAGCACGTTTAAGCACACTTTTAGCACGAGTGTTAGTTTTTTTAAACTTTTTGGTAGGTTTGCACAAACCACAAGTAGATTTTCTGGTAATCATTGCTATATTATACCAGCAGTATTTAGATTAAAGGATGGAGTTCAACCTCAAAAGGAAGATTGATATTGCCAGATTTTTTAGAAGCTATTTTAGAAAGATTTAAAACTGTAAAACCACTAACTTTTTTAGTTTTTTTATTTCTCCAAATCACCACATCATCCCCCAACTCCTCTGAAGTATCTGCATTAGTTAATTCCCCTTTACTAATGTAGAGAATATCATCATCCTTATCGTATTCTAATTTAAAGTTATTTCTTTTCTTCATACTTCCTCCCGATTTTAATTCGATGTGATAAATAGGCTGTCCTTACCTCTTTTTGAGCCTGATTTACCACTACTACAATATATTTTCCAGACTCTATGTTATCAAAATAACGGTAAAATAACAATGTATCATTGCTATAGTTGCTAAATCTGATCTCATCTGGTTTTTCCAGCACCATCCTTAAGTTTATTAGATCATCTTCCATTACTGGATGTCTTAAAATAATATTTGCTTTTCTATCAGGACTAAAGTCAATTATACCGATGATAGTTTTAAGTTTCATGGCCAGCTATTAATATATGATATAGTTACAAATTACAAGCTATGAACTTTAATTTTGATGATTTAAGAATTGCTATTCCAAATTTAATTTAGCTGGCTCAGTATGGTAAGGATGAGCTAAAGCTCCTGCTTCGCAGTAAACTAATTGTAGATTATGACAAAGAAGCTGATGTACTTTATTGCGCAGCAAAAGCTTGCTTATGTTAGTTTTGGCAAATCTCAAAAAGCTGATGATTCTATACAAGAAGAAGGTATAATTAAAAGAACAAAAAAAGGGAAAATTGTTGGTTTAACTATCCTTAATGCCAGCCGTTTTAAAAATTAATTTCCCGCAGTTTGCTACCTCCCTATTAAAATTGCAACCAATTATTACCTTAATTTAATATTTCTTATGCTATAAACTCTCCATGACCAAAAAACTGGATTACTTAATTAAATTAACTTTTGACAAGTCTTATAAAGGCTATGTGGCTGATGTGGTTAATTTATATGGCTGCATGTCTCAGGGTAAAACCAAAAAAGAGGCTTTGGAAAATGCGGAAAAGGCAATTAAAGCTTATATGGAGGCAATAACTAAAAAATCTAAATCTGGAGAATATACTAAAAAAACTGTTTCTACTTCCCTACCTCTTATGAATGCCTAAACTCAATAGTATTTTGGGTAAAGAAGCTGTTAAAGCCTTTCTCAAATTTGACTACAAACATGTTCATACTTCTGGAGATCACGCCATCTTACAAAAAACCGGATTGTCAACTTTATCAATTCCACTACATAAAGAAGTTGCTCAGTTTCTGTTAAAAGCTCAAGTCAAAAAAGCTGGAATTAAGCTAGAAGATTATATTAAAGCATTAAGATAATTAGGTGTTGGCGAGTCTTCTGAATGTCTCGGCAGATTGTTTTATTCCACTCAAAAATTGCAACTAAATTATTACCTAAAATTAACAGTTTTAGGGCATTGTAGGCGAATCGCCTACCCCATCAGCCAGTAAGTTTTGCTGAGAGCTGTTTGAGACATTTATGCTCACAACTGCCCCCAACATTAAGGCGGTGATTATTATTAAAATAAGGATTAATTTTTGCATCTCCTCACCGCCTTTGCTTAATTTTAAAAATTTAAAACAATCGTATAATATTTTTTTCTGGCCGCTGCAATGCAAGAGGTTTTGTGGCCATACTCTCAACCTCGATAAAATGGATGATAGTTACATCATTTTCAGTCTGTAAAACAAATGGAACTATTGGCGCAAATACAGATGGATAACCAGGCCAAAAAGGGGAAGATCTTTGTTCAACATTAATATTTGGCGTGGTTTTTAATGAGGAATTATCCGATAATTCCGGTGAAGGATTGAACTCTACATACTCTTTAGTCTTTGGCATACTCTAAAAGAATAACTAAAGAATATCCTAGAAGTAGTAATTTTTTGTAAGGATTTTGTATGGATTACTGCAGACTTTAGTAGTTTATTGATTAAACAATCAAAAATAAATGTTTCTGGCTTAGCCTGAGGTTGGAGTTATATTACTTCCTCTCACTTAGAAATCAACGTCAAACAACATGGAAAAATCTAAAATGCAGATAAGAGACCCTGAATTTATTCTAGATGGAGATATGGGGAACTATTAGCAGTAAAAAAAGAGCCTGGAAGAAATAAATGGTTTGTGGTAGCATACAGGGAGTTTAGGGAAGATGGTTTTATTATCACCACTTAATTTAACAACCGATTCAGAATGGCTTTTTAAAAAAGAGATTATATGGATAAAAGAATAATTAATTCATCTAAAATGGTAATTCCTAATTTAATTTGGCTTGCTCAGTATGACCAAGACAAATTAACTGTGGATTACGACAAAGAAGCTGATGTGCTTTACGTTAATTTTGGCAAACCACAAAAAGTTGGTGATGCTATTTAAGAGCAAGGCATCATTAAAAGAACAAAAAAAGGAAAAGTTATTGGTTTAACTATTTTAAATGCAAGTCAGTTTAAGAAAAATTAATCAGAGTCAACTCTCATGAAAGTTTTACTAGAAATATTAGTCTCAATTTTTTTACATCCTTTGGCTGCAATCCTAGCCTGGATTAATATTGCTGGCAGGACTGATTTGAATACCACCCAAAAAATAATCTGGGTTTTGGTCTGTTTAATCTGGGGTTTGGGCCCAATCCTTTATCTTCTCTTGGCAAACGGCAATCTTTGGTAAATTTGCTCCTCTGGTATGAAATTAGAAAATAAAAGCTTAAGGTGAATCCAGTTTTGACTCTAGATGCCGGAGATCTCTTTTAATCGGGTTAGTGAAGGGCAATAATTTATTTTGGTTATTGTTGATAGTTGACTGGATTTTTTCCGTGGCTTTGGCTGCAACAACCGTAGTTGTTTTTTGAATCAAAAACATTACTAGCATAATCAATAAGGTTAGAGTCAGTGTTTTGAAATCCCACTCCATTAATCCATTATATAAACAAATTTAGTATAATTGCCACATGACCTTACATTTAAAAATTGTTACTCCGGAAAAGCCAATTTACGATGAGCCAGTAGAGATGGTGGTTGTATCATCAACTGAGGGTGAGCTTGGGATCCTCCCCAATCATGTCAACTTAATGGCCAAGCTTATCCCAGGGGAATTAAGAATTAAAAAGAGTGGCAAAACTGAGGTTTTGGCGGTGGGAGATGGTTTGATTCAAGTTAGTAATAATACTTTAACCATTCTGACTGATCTGGCGGTAGATGAAAGGCAGATTGATGAAAAAGCAGTAGAGCAAGCCAAAGTTCGAGCAGAAAAAGCGTTGGAAGACAAGTTGTCAGATGAAGAATACGCTGAAACCCTGGCCATTTTAGAAAGATCTTTAACCCAACTCAAAATTAAACGCAGACATAGAATTGTCTAAATTTGAGGTTTAGGATATTAAGAAAATTAATTAACGGTTACTAGGATTTAAATTTTTAATTCTAAAAATTGTATTACTTGGTTAAAGATAACCTGTTTGAATAAATTTAAAAAACCATCTCTTCCTAACGGGTACTACTGGGTAGGGCTTTTCTCCAATGATCTTTCCGGAGATATCTTTTATTGGGGAGTGTATGTAGGAGATACTAATTGAATTTTTTGCCATTTAGTGAGTAAGACCTGTTAAAAGGTAAGATAAATGACAGGATCGCTTTTTTAATTTTTTTGGTTTTTAGTTTTCGGTCGACTTCTTATATGATTTTCCTGAAGCTATAATATTTGTCCTCCTTGGGTTAAAAGCAACCCATTTATTCTTATAAAGCAGTAATTTTTCCAATTTAACTTTCATAATACTTGTTTTTACCACATTTATGTAAATTTTGTATGATATTTTTCTTAATCTCTATTTTGCTTTAAAATTATTTGGTATTACACCTATAGATTCCCTCCGCCAATTGAAGTTTGCGCGGGAATGACAAAGTGTATGATCTGAGGTTTTGCTGAATTTACCATTTGACAACTCTACTACATTTGGATCAATAATTAAGTAATGATGGAAAAAGGTTCAGTTGCCCTGGTGTCACTGCTCGTGGTTCTGTTGCTAGTAGGGGCAGCGGCAGTGTTTTTGTTAAAAGGTAATTTTTTCCCAACCTCCCAGACTCCGAGTAGTTCCCAAACCAGTTCAGCAGTTTCTGTTAAAACCCAATATCAAAACCCGTTTGATAAAAATAGCCAGTATGTAAACCCCTTCTCTGATTATAAGAATCCATTTGATAGTCTAAATAAATGAGAAATGTTTTAGTAACAAGTACAGAAGTGACAAGTAACAAGTTAATATTGGTGGTTTTTTTCTGTTTAGCATTCTTTTTGTTTACGACCTCAATTTTTGCCCAAACTGCTTCATCTTCTGCCAATCCTGATCCAGGTAAACAATATGGAATTACTTATCCGGTTACTGAGCTTGGAGGTTGTACTAATTACTCTTCTTGCCGAAGTTATTGCCAGGACCCAGTCCATAAAGATGCTTGTGTGGCTTATGCTAAAACTAAAGGCTTCTACAAAGAAGATGCAGCCGCAGTTAAGGCCAAAACTTTAATCGATGCAGCCAAAGTTGAGTTGGGCTGTAACTCCTATGATTCCTGTAAAACATTTTGTGAAACCAACAAGGACAAATGTGATGCCTTTGCCAAATCTCACAGCCTGGTTGGCGGCAACGTTGACGATCAAGCCAAAACTACTATTATCCAAAAAGCCAAAGAGGTTTTAGGTTGTAATTCTGAGGATAACTGTAAAACCCTTTGTTCTCAAGCCCAAAATCAACAAAAATGCTCTGATTTTGCCAAAAGTGTAGGCTTAAAAGGCGGTGAGATCCGCCAAGGACCTGGCGGTTGTACATCTGACCAGACCTGTCGGACCTTTTGTATGGACCCCAAAAATTATGATCAATGTGCCAAATTTGGTGCTAGCCAAGGCGGGCAACAAAGCCAATTTAAAGGTCCTGGCGGTTGTACGAGTAAAGATAGTTGTGAGGCTTATTGTAAGGCCCATCAGCAAGAGTGCAGCCGGATAAACAGTGACAGCGCACCGGTTAACTCCAAAGAATTTGTTGATTTTTGTAAAGCCAGTCCTGAGAAGTGTCAATTTGACCGTTATTGTAAAGACAACCCCAGCAAATGC
>Ga0209515_10002488_pt1 | contig 28202 bp, 29 predicted proteins | sample Subgroupgradi54m_FD_187454 | JGI IMG/M metagenome (GOLD analysis project Ga0209515, IMG submission 187454) | Subsurface groundwater microbial communities from S. Glens Falls, New York, USA - GMW60B uncontaminated upgradient, 5.4 m (SPAdes)... ... | reverse complement strand
TTGCATGGGTATCGGGGGTAGTATTATTTATCATACCCATCTTTGTAAAACGCCATTTCAATTCGCAATCATATGGGACAAACAACTAAAAAATCTCAATATATTTTGTGGGGCGTGGCCTTGATCCTTGCTTTTGCAGTGATTTCTTTGGTCGGGACAAAAGTATTCTACGGTCTCGTTGTGCCTCAAGTGCAAACAGTGAATCAGCTCGGTATTTTCATTGTACTGGGATTTTCCTTTATTGCCGGACTTGCGGCTTTCTTTGCCCCATGTCCTTTTGCCGTGTTTCCCGCTTATATCGCCTATTATCTCAATATCGAGCAAGGAGCAACATCGCAAAATAACCGACGCTTCATACACGCTTTGAAAATCGGCTCTATTGTTTCGCTTGGTATTTTCTCGTTCTACGGCGTTTTGGGAATAGCCATGTCTCTTTTCGGCGCTATCCTTGCTTCCTACGCATATTATCTGAAACTTGCCATTATTCCCGTCTTTTTTTTCCTCGGCTGGATGCTCATCGCTGGTAAATCGCTTGGAACACGAAGGTTGGATCAGCTGACCAATGTCATAGGCGCTCGCGCAAGAGGTGGTAAGCATTTTACCAATATGTATCTCTACGGTGTTGTGTACGGCATCGCCGCGGCCGCGTGTCATCTGCCAATCCTGCTTGCTCTCTCGCTCTATCCCATTCTTGCCGGTCAGTTCTTACATGGACTCCTCACCTTTATTGCGTATGCCCTTGGCGTGTCATTGCTTCTCATCGTTTTCACCATTCTTGCCGATTCCGGCAGGAATTTCCTGAGCCAGAACCTCGGCCTCTATGGTGAGCGGGTCAAAAAAATTGGCGGCGTAATTTTGATTTCAACCGGCATTTATCTCATCAGCTTTTATTTAATAGCCGGAATGTAAAATATTTATATGAATAAAAATATATTACCCATTGCAATAATCGCTGTAGCACTCCTTGTCGGAGGAGCTGTCTTGTTTGCTGGTCAAAATAAAGATAAGAATCTCGCTGTACAGCCACTACCTGATAATTTGCGTGTGCTGACACTCTCCATTCCTAATATGGTATGCGCCGGTTGCGCGGCCAGCATTGAAGGGTACGTGAAAGCAATGCCCGGCGTTTTCGACGGTTCAGTCAGCCTGATCACCAAATCAGGAACATTTTTTTACGATCCGTCGAAAGTCACTAAAGAGCTAATCGTTAAGAACACCATTTTTGATATTTATTCGCCCATTATTGCTTCGGATGAACCATATGATCCGACACGTCATCAGCTGACGAAAGCCAAAGTTTCTATCCCCATAGCAATTCAGGAAAAATCAGTACATGTCTCTCAACTGCTTAAAGCAAAAGGGGCTGACATAAAGCAGTTCCAAACCAAGCTTGATCAAGTCAATGCTTTTCTGCAGGAGGGTCGAAACCAAGAAGCCGAACGCTTACTTGATGAGGTTATTAAAGAATTAGAAAACCTATGAAAACCATAAAAATACAAGAATTATCAACACAGGGATGTAGTCACTGCAAAGAGGCAAGAAAAATTTTAGAGCAGGAAATAAAATCTCAATTTCCCAATGCAGAGATGGAATTTATTGACATGCTTACCGATCAAGGTCAAAAGATGGTACAGCAATACGGGATAATGTCCTCACCAGGGATTATTGTTAATGGAGAGCTTTTTTCAATGGGCGGGCTAGATAAAAATAAATTGATTGAAAAAATTAAGAAGCTTTCATGATACAATCCGCCAAAAATTCTGTCCGTCCCCGCAAGAACACGGCGGAAGGGGGGTGTGGGGGGAATTCCGCCGTGTTCTTGCAAAAAATAGAGGCCAGTCCCGCCGCCCTGCTCGGAGAGAGCAGAACCCAGCAAAAAAGTTTTCTTTCCCTTTTAGAAGAAGATATCCGGCGTGCGCAAAATCAGAAATGCAGAGAAAACTTTTTTGCTGGGTGGCTAGTGGTAGCAAGCGGCGGCGGGCTGGCTTCCTTGGTCTGGTTTCGTTCAGCAATTCTTGATAAAATAGGTTCGAGCGGTACTGTAAAGACACACCCGATTGGATTGGGTGCCTTGCAACCCCTCAAAAGTCTTGAGCAGAAGCCCCGTTTCAGCGGTTCGTATTCGCTGAAATACATAACCAGATGGAAAGATGCATTCTCGCAGTGGGTGCCGCGCCGACAGCGATAGCCATATCTCAAGAATCGAGAACGGCTCCAGAAACCCGACTTTATCCAAGTACCACAAAAGGGCTGAAGTCGGCGACGCTAAGAAGGCCTTCTTCAACCTTTTTGTCTTGTACCGGCGCCGTCGCCACTTAGCACAAACGGCGGGCGGATACTACTTCAAGACCAGGATCGGGGAGGAAATAGTCGTGCGTGCTTCTAGTAAGTTTCATGAACTTTACTTCAAGGAGAACCTGGATGCGGAACGCGCACTGATTCAATGTCTCAATCAAATAACAGTTCACGAAACTCTCGACGAGTTTATGACCAAGCTTGAAAAAGAGGTCACCGAGAACTCAATAGGTCCTTTTACCACGTCGTTTGCGCATCTGAATCAATGGATGGGGTCTGACGATTCTAAGATGCACCTTGAATATATGCAGTTGTACGAGTGCATTCTTACGTTCGAAATGAATCGGCCGTACCAGTATTGGTACGTTCAAGCTGAAAGGCTTGAGATTTCAGATCCGCTTGTCGCTCGACTAGAGAAGCTGGGACAAGAGGCGGCGGCAATCGGCGCGATCAACTTTCGCGCCGGAATAGAAGCGTACCTTAAAGAAGCGCGGTCAGGTGCAGCCCCGAAGCCTTAGTACTCGACGGTGATTGGTGTTGCAGTTTCCATGGCCTAAGTTTACTCCCTTGCGACGTCACGCACAAGCTCGACGACTGTTGATACCACCTCAATCAGCCGCCTCCGGAAGACCGTGTCCCCTATTGAGGACATCCAGTCATCTGCCATTATATCCTGGATGACGCTCACCACGCTTTTCGTACCGCCGCCTCAAGCTGCTCTTGGCGCGCCTTGACCCACGGAGAATAGTGCTTCTCGGGTTTCAGGTTCCGGGCGTCGGCGTCCGCAAGGAGTTTTTCGACCGCCTCGCGGATGGTCGGGATCTCGTTTCTGACGACGCCGACTTGGCCGGATGCCTCCCAGCCGCGGACGCGCTCTTGGGCGGCGCCCCACACGGTCAGGTTCAGCGATTCGCGGACGTATTCGCCGGCCAGGGAACCCTGGACCCAGATGGGGCAGTCGCAGCGGTGCCAGCGGCGTCCTTTAGCTTGGTGCGGGCAGTCAGTCGAGTGGCGGCGGTAGGTCGTGAGCGGCATGGCTCATCGATACTACCGCAAGTTTGGGACAATATGAGTACAACAAAAATAGCTCAATCACTAACTGCTTGTGATTGAGCTATTTACATCTGGTGCGGAAGGGGGGATTTGAACGTTCACCCAGGACGAATTCTCTAAAACATTCAGCATTTTGATACGATAAACCTGCTGAAAACGCCTAAAACTCTCCGAGTAGGTACAAAACAGGTACATATTTCCGGCCTTCAGAGCGTGCCTTTTCGTATCGGACATTACGTGGTCGGCGTCATCGTCTGACCCATCCGTTGACCAATCGTACCGTTCCTGCTCGGCCCCGTGCAAGCGCTTCATCGCCGGTTAACAGGTGCGGCGCAGGGTTTTCTGATGGAGTCGTACCGTTGCAGTATCTTTCGTACTGTCAACGATTTAGATCGGATTTTGTTCTTTCGGCGAGTAGTACCAATTGAGCCCATTTTCCAGGGAGGGTGGGCACAAAATTGGGCACAGTCAAACGGGCGCATTACCTTCGGGTGATGCGCCTTTTTATTGGCTATTCTGTAGCTGATGGCCTTTCAGTTCCAGCCACGAAGCAAGTTTGCCCTGCTCGCCGTCGAGCACGTCTATTCAGAACTTCCCGAACCCGAAGTGCAGCTGACCGACGGCACGTGGGCGCTATCGGGCGTGCCGCTGCCGGACCTGGGCATCTGGACGGAATGGATTGGCTCTATCGGCGTACGCCGACTCAAGACCGCCAACCTTATTCTGCTTCGCCAGGAGGCTGCGGAAAATCCTCAAATCGTCGACGCAGTACACCAGCGGCTGGATGATGACCTGACGCGACTGTTCTATTTGTTGCAACTTTCCAGTGTTGTTGAATACGAAGGCGCTGAACTGTTGCTGGGATCATCGGTCGACGGCCAACCTCAGATTCGGCAAATCAGCGAGCTGCACAAGTTCTACCCATCCAAGGGGTACACGAGAATACCGTGCACAGTCGACCGCATGAACGAAGCGATTCAGCTGCGCGAAGGACTCAAGCAGATGGAAACCGTTCCTGCTGCCGGATTCATTAGAGGCATGAATGCGTTGACCGATGGCCTGATGCGCAACAACGGACAGGACCGACTGCATCAGTTCGTGCGCGGCCTTGAAGCGTTGATTGTTCCCGATATCGGGCAGACGAAAAAGCAATTTGTGCATCGGTGCCAAACGTTCGCGGTGGCCAGCCCAGTTGCCGCGCAAGTTCTTGGAGAAGCGTTCGACATGCGCAGCGACACGGAACACCTTCAGGATTGGGAGCGCGCTCTTCACACGTATCCAGTAGGGGAACGTGATGATGTGGCGTGGCTGCCATCGTATTCATTTTCTTCATGATCGACTGTCTGCTGCGAATGTTTTCGTAGCGACCATTGGCCCACTATTTGACGTGGGCCTTTAACTTGTGACGAAAACGACTAAGCGCCGGAGCCGTTATTGAGGTGTATCAACCGAACGGCTCGTTCATGGGGAACGGTAGCGTCACAAGTCGGAGCACGACCCAAATCATCACAACGCAGTCTATGACCGGCGCGGCCCCTGGCACGTACACGATCAAAGTCCTGAACTCGAACGGACAGCGGTCAAATGGCATTGGCCTGACGCTATTCGATCAGGTGAGCGTGTCGCCAAGTTCTGGAAGTGTTGGCACGGTTTTCAGCTACACGGGACAAGGGTTCACCGGCAGCTTCGGCGTGACATCGCATCTGAAGCGCCCAGACGGAACTGAGTTCTCGACGAAGCAGATTGCGACCAACAGCTCGGGCCAGTTCAGCGACACAATCAACTCAACCGGCTTCGCCACTGGCACGTACGAAGTCTGGGCTATTGATAACAATACGGGCATCTCAAGTGCTCATATAACTTTCAGGGTGCAGTAGATGTTGACAGAAATCTTGACATCGTTTGTGTGGTTGTTATGCTGGATTTGTGACTAGTTACCTACCTGTCTATTTTGGTCTCGCAATTTTCATAGCCTGTGTTTTCTTAGTCGCATTCCTTTTGCTACGCGTGTTGTACCCAATACTCAAGAGATTCTTTACTTGGTTTTGGGTCTTGAAGGACGAAAACGATAACGTAAGCAAGTTATTACAGCCATCGTTCGATTATTGGCTATTTCCGAAAGTCATCATACCAATTGTGGTCATCTCGTTCGTCATCGGATATTATCTGACCGAGGAACTTCTGAAGCTGTTCTATCTATTTGGGTGATTACCCAAGACAGCGAATCCACATCTCTTCTTTTACAATGAGGCAATAACTTTCGAAGTGAATTCTCTTGCCTGGGCCGCCATCTGGAATCAAGAAACACCAACAAGTAAAACGTAGCCCTTCCGCTGCGTTTTCCACATTCGCGCTCTTCCCAAATTCGGTGGCTTGTTATGGTCCTTCCAAACAACGGTTGATCAATTGAATCCAATCCTCGGCTGATGCTCCGCTGTCCACATTGACAAGATCTCTCGACTTGCTAATGTGGATATATGACATCACTTACCAAAGAATACTTTGACCAGCACATGAAGCGGATCGACAATCGATTCGACTCGGTCGAAAAGAAAATAGAAAAGAAGATAGAAGACGAGATCCACAACCTGGCCGCGATAACGGCCAAGGGTTTTGAGGACATCATCAAGCGTCTCGACGTTCGCGAGCGCGTTGATCAGTTAGAACGGAAGATGACCAAGGTCGAATCCGCCCTCAACGTCCAACTGTAGCGTTCAGACTCGTAAGGTATCAGGCCGCCGTTGGGCGGCTTTGTCGTCCGAGCAAGCGAGCGTCACGCCAAGCGAACCACACCGTCTCCATCCGTCGCTGGCGACATCAACCACGCCGACCTGGTTTCATCCTTGCTCGTCCTCGTCGTCGTCTTCATCGTTGCGTCGGACCGCGGCTGCAAGGATGGTCAACCGCGGGGGATTCCCTCGCCATCGATACGGTCGTCCGCAGTTCAAGCAGACGTAGTCGGCTCCCGCTGGAATCTTGAAATGGGGCGCGAGTTCGTCGACCGCATTCTCGATTCTCGGCGACAGTCGCAATGGCTCCAGCCGTGGGCCAATTGGTCATTTGTCACAGAACGGCCACACGGCTGATAAGACGTAATAACTCAGTCAGATAAGCGTCGTTTTGAAATCCCTGAGGCAGTTGCGCAGTCAATGTCGCGAGTTGCGTGGCCAACATGGTTCTGAGTGCTGAACCGCCGCGATTAGTGTCGATAATAAAACCGTCTCATTTGAGACGGCTGTGTTCGCTCGATCCTGATGATCGGCTGGCTTTCTGGACGGGAGTAATAGATGCGCAATGCACAATCATAACCGCATGCAAATACGAGCAATTGAGACAATCTTGGCTGATCAAATTGAATGTCAGTGTATATAGGGCTCCAACTGAGATAGACTTGATCATGGGGTCGTCTTGATCGGAGCCAAGACAATAGTAGTTAAAGGCAGAGTTATGGGGTGTACCGTTACTTGGTGATTCTGTGAAAGCGATTGGAATAAACGCTTCTCGCGCTAAATTGAGCATAACGCCCGGTCCGTATCGCTTAGTGTACACATCGTTCACAATTGGCTTAGTAGCCAATACAATCGTAGTGTCTCTGAATCTTGTCAAAGAAAGTGATGCACAAGCCATCGATAAAGCAGTAGCCATGTATATCGTCAGAGCTGCGCGCTTCATTCGGTACATCCATCGTGGTGGAGTGTAAATCGAGAATATCAAACGCTCTTAGGATGTCAAGACACGGAACACGCCATCGACGTGGTCCGCCACCGGTTACGACCACGTCGACTTGCCAGTTCCGGTTCTGCCGATCGTCAGGAGGTGGTACCGGCGATCATTTCGTTTTATGCCAAAGGCGCGGTTGTCACCGCGAAAGTCCACTCGTGCAATTGGAGTGATGGTTTCAAGCATTGTTCTGGGAGATTGTGTTTCGTACCGAGGTAGGAGAGCTGTCGGCTAGGAAAAGGCGTCACGCTTGACCGATTGACAGATATGTTTCGTATTCATGGAGTGGTCGGGTTCGTACGTCGTACTTTACGAACCAGCTACGCCGCCTCCTGGCCAGTGTGGCGACCGCTCCGAATTATAGATAGGAACTTGCGAATTTCAGCAAACACGGACACGATATTGTTCGTACGTGGCTCCGCCGGGCGCACAAAAATTCCCTATGGGATTATTCTTAACTCGGTAAAGAACTCGTACCAGACAGGTTCAAGGCCTGGATCGGCTTGCCACTCTTTTTCGAGCGCTTCTATCGTCGAGCTTCTCGCAGAAGCCGGAATGGCAGGGTTCGATAATGCTTTCATGCGACCGACATAATTTCTCGTCTTCTCGGCCAACTCGCGTATTTCATCAACCGTGTACCACTTGGCATTCTTGGTTTCGTCACGGTTCGGTTTTAATTCGCCCTGCCAACTCACTTCAAATATCTGCCAATCATGGTACTGGCCGCCCCTCCGACACTTAAAATATTTTCTTGGGTTTTTGGGGATTAAAGGTTTCGGAGCGCCTATCACTTTTAGGCCAGTTTCCTCTTCGAATTCATTATGACAGGCAACGGAATAGCCCTGCCCGTCACAATGACCGGATGGCGAAGCCCAGCCATATGGGAATTTCTTCCGCTCAATAAGCAAAATCCTGTCCTGATTGTCGCGGGCAATCACGCCCACCGAGGTGTTATCGCAAACCGTTTTTTCTCTCACTTGCCGCCTCCCAGATACTTTTTAATGAGCTTGTGGATCAGCTCGGAATTTTTATATATTATACTTCTGTCTCCGATAACGCAAACTCTTACGGCCACATAATCATCGGCTTCCAGCTTCATTGCTTCAAAATACTCCGGGTGGGTTTTTTTCAAAGAAAATATATTGCCGTCATCATGGTAAAGTATGTCCTCCGGAACAAAACGCCAGGGGGTGATCATCGGAACAACCACTATTTTATACGACTCGATTCCAAGAGCTTGGCCAATTAAATTTTCCAATTTTTCTAGTTCTCCAAAAGATGAATGCTTGATAAACTTTTCGAAAAATAATTTATCTTCTCCGATGACTTTGATTTTTTTACCGCTGATCCTTTCTTTGGACTGGCGGTTTTTGAGTCGTATGACCAATCCTGTTTTAGGCAGATTCCTGGTTTTGTATGACTGGTAGAGAAATTGCAGAACAGGATTTTTGTGCATATAAATATGAGCCAATAATTCATTGTCGTTCATCAGCCATAGTTTCCCGGGGTTTATTTTGTCTAGCTTGATCCAGATCGCAATCATTTTTTCCAAGAATCTCTGGCTGATCTGGGAGGATTTATGCAGATAAAACTCCTTATACATATACATATAGAGGCGCTGCATCTGCTTGGCGGCTTCAAGCGATTTTTTGTCTATTACCAAATGGCCGTCGATAAAACTCAAATAATCAAACACGCTCTTAATGTCTGGCCGCTGGCCGAATCCGGTGTGATAGACATCCCGTTCAAGATAATCCAGCTTATCCATGCCAAGATTTTTATCCATCACTATCTTATAAAAATTATTCTTGCGCCCGAATAAAGATTTAATAAACTTTGGATCGCCGCCCGAGGCCTTTATTTCTTTATCCAGCTGGCCTATTATTTTAAAACCGTTCTTATCGTGGTCCACAGGCGTGAGCTCTTCAATAACGTGAGAAAATGGGCCATGCCCGATATCGTGAAGCAATCCAAAGAGTGAGATATTTTTGGCCTGATATCGGGTAAGAAAACCCTCCCGGACCAGACGCTCGCAAAAAAGAGATGTCTTGCCGTAGACGCCCAAGGCGTGCTCAAAACGATTATGGGACGCGCCCGGAAAAACGCCTAAATTAGCCCCTAACTGCAAAATATGCAGGAGCCGCTGGAAAAGCGGGTGATGAACTATGGGCATGATGTCTCTGATGTCTATACTCTCATTCGGCGGTATCCTGATAAACTTTTTGTAGTATTTGTTTGGCACGATAAAGCTAAATTAGCATAAATAAGATAATCCGCAATATCGCTCCCGCCCCATCACTTTTCTGCCACGGTTCCTCATCTTCAGAAACAGATTGGGTATGATTGAATTGATTTAAAACCAAAATAACAGGTAACCCACGCTTGCCTCCTCGCAAGATGCTTGGCGCTCGACCTATTATTTTGGTAAATCAATAAATCAATCAACCTCATCAGTTTCCTTGATTTCGTCAATGTGACATAAAAGTGATGGGGGCTGGGCTTAGTGACGTTGACAATTTATAGCGATATGATAGGATATTAGCACATCGAAAATTAGGGAGGTATCATGAGCGTGACCAAAAAGACATATGCTGAATTTACTGTGCCAGGTCTGTTCTTTCCAGAAACTGATGTAGTTGAAGTAAAAAGTCGCGATATTCAAAATCTGGAGATTCCAAAACATGCTTATGGTCTAAGGTTCTTTGATATTTTGGTAACTGATATTTCGAATAAGGGTAAGAGAGTAAAAGCAGAGAGTGGCCCTGTAAATTATTCTCCGTTGTACTGTGTTGGAACCAAGATTTGCACCAAGAAAGAGATGGCAGAAGAAACTGGCAAAGAAAAAGGACTAAGTAAAGAGGTGTTGGAAAACAGAGAGAAAATGCTTAAACAGATGACGGTCGACAAACTAAAGTATGCACTGCGATGTCGGGTTGGCGGATTTACTCCGCTCAAAAAAGGAGAGTTAGCCCTTCTGGTTAGTGGCAAGAAAAGAAAAGTAGTAAAAGTTCGCTAAAGCCCATTTGGGCTTTTTTGTTTGGAAAAATTAAGCCCCAGCCCCTCTCTGGCTTTGCCACTTCCGTAGGCAGGGATTTATCCAAAAAGCCGCCCGGCCTCTAATTGTTTTACATCTGCACGAGCGGATAGCATTTCAGAAATTATCTTGATATTTTTCTGGGAACCGAGCCGGAGATGTCAGGAACGGGTCGCCTTTAGGCGAGCCGCATGGCCTGACAGAGGTGGCTCCGGGCGGTCAGAGAAATAAGAGATAATTTATAGAAATGCTCCGAGAGGAAGCCGTAAAACTAATTAGAGGCCTGGCGGCTATTCTTTTTTCTTCAACGACTCCTCCAATAACTTCTTCAATTCACCCGTATCCACTTCTTTCTTTTCTCGCTGATTATTTTTGGGTCTATCTTGGATTTTCCTGCCCTTGAAATCAACCGGAGGGGCGGAACTTAAGGCGCTCAAAGATGCCTCCTGTGGCTTGCTGGGTGGGCTGCCTTGGGGCTTAGGCGGTGGAGTGGGATTTTCCCTTCTCCGGAAATCTTCGTCTCTTCTGGACATCGGCGCTCTACTTTGATTAGAAACTGGTGGTCTGCCCGGAGCAGGGTTGTAGGGTCTGTTTTGTGGTCGGTCAAAAGGTCTGTCATCGCTTTTGTGTTGTGTCATCGGTCCACCAAATGATCTTTTTTCATTTCTATAGTCCATTCTTCTTTCTTGCGGAACAAACTCATCAGTAATCGGCCCGGCCCAGTCTGCGATCTCTTTCTGAACTACGTCCCGAGGTGTGCTGTATTTTTCGCGGGAATAGGCCACGATAGCTTCGCGATTTGAGTTTTCCAATTTCGGAAAAGGCGGCAACGTCCCCGCCGAGAATCCCCTTGAAGAGATTCCGTCTATCATCAACTTCAAGTAAACAGTATATTTCCCCAGATTTACGATATCGTTCATCATAAAATCCGGCTGAAACCATTTCTCCAAAAATTCGGCGTCTTCGGCTCCCACCCTAAAAGTAACAATGGTGCCGACATTCCCGAACACCGCGTCCATAACCGGCTCTTCCATCTGTTTTATGTATTGATGGGCCATCACCAAACTCAAATGATATTTTCTTGCTTCGGACAAAATATTGGCGAATGACTCAGTCGCGAAATGCTGGAATTCGTCTACATATAAATAAAAATCGCGTCTTTGTGATTCCGGAATATCAACCCGCGACATCGCCGCTAATTGTATTTTGGTAACGAGAAAAGCTCCCAGCAAACGCGAGGCGTCTTCTCCGATCTTGCCCCTCGAAACATTTACAATTAAGATCTTGCCCTCATCCATGATCTTCCTGATATCTATTTTTGACTTGGTTTGGCCGAGAATATTTCGGATAAGGTTGTTGGACGCAAATTGTCCGACTTTATTTTGAATGGCGGCCGTCGCTTCAGTGGCAAATTTGTCCGCGTATTTGGCGAATTCATCGGTCCAAAAACCTTTAACGATGGGGTCGGTTATATTGGCAACGACTTTTTTGCGGTATTCTTTGCTGGACATTAACCTGTTAATACCGAGAAGGGTTGAGTCCGGATATTCAAGCAAAGCCAAGATGGTATTGTTCAGAATATATTCCATTCGGCCGGACCACGCTTCCACTCCCCATATTTTTTTAAACACGCCCACAAGACCGGAGGCCACCAAGTGTCTGTAATCAAATCCGATGCCTTCCATTACATTAAAAGCAATCGGATATTCCAGATCATCCGGATTAAAATAAATAACGTCTTTTATCCTTTCTTCCGGAACAAAGTCCAGCAGGTCATTGGCAGAATCGCCGTGAGGGTCAATAAAGCAGACGCCCCGCCCGGCCTCTATATCCTGAATGGCCATATTCTTCAAAAACTCCGACTTGCCCATTCCGGTTGAACCTACGACATACATATGGCGCCTCCGGTCATCGGTCTTAATGCCAAATCTGACATTCTGATTTCGAAAGCTTGTTTCCCCTAAAAAAACTATTCCATTTTGTTCGGGTAAATTTTCCATTTAATTATGAGATCGGCAACCCCGACGGCGGCCCACCTTTTTTTGCTTCAACTCTTGGTAACAATGGCGACTTCACGCCGATATCCGGAAGATGATATATCGTTGCCAATTCTTCTATGTTCAATATAAAAGGGCTCCTCGGCAATGACCTGTTTTTATACTTCCTCAACAAAAATACTTTTCTATTATACTCTTTTTGTTTTTTGAAAGGCCATTTACCGAAGGTTATCGTGGGTGAATTAAGTTTAAAACCATTAATGGTTTGCAAAGAAAACTGCTTAAAAGCTCCCACCACGCCTGATACATGGGCCCGGTGAAATGTTTCCTTTGGACCCGCATATATAAATCTTATCCCGCATTCATATCCAAGTTTGGACATCTTTTTCTCGGCCGCTTTTATGGCTTCCTGTTTGCCTGAAGTTAGCTGGGTTTGTTCCGGCTTTTTATCTTCTTTGTTAACTTCCACATGGCCTGGAATTAATTTGTCAATTTCAAAAACAAGTTCCGACAGTATGCCTCCTCCGGCTTTGGGCTTCTTGCCCTGTAATTTATCCATCTCTGCCTGGCCCTTTTTAACCCAAGCATCTCCAGTCGGCCTAATAAGCAGCTGCACGCCTATGAATTCGCCCGCTTCCAAGCTGGCCATAACTTCTGATAAAGACGCCAAAGGATCGATTCTTTTGACATAGTCGGGACCGCTTGATTTTTCTTCAAACTCGGGATAAGTCCTGATCGGATAAAAATTATCTTTGCTTAAAACCATTTCCGCCCCCCAAAGGTCATTGTTATTATCAGGCAAAGACGAGGGCAGTAAATTAACATAGTCATCGGCGGCTTCAACAATTTCCGAATCCGGGTACTGGGCATAGATCTGGGATTGAACCAATTTCTTATATTGCTCCGGAGTTCTTATATAAAAATGGGTTGCTCCTCCGATACCGACTATTTCAAGAGAGATCCAGTCCACCATCTTGCCTTTAAAAAACTTGTCTCTCCACTTTATGGGGGGAGGGAGGGTGCCGTGAAGAGCGGCAAATATTTGCTCCGTGGCCTTGGGACTCTTGCCGGGATCTTGCGGAATTCTCAATTCTAAAAGAACCCATTTTATGGCTTTTATGTATTTTAATCTCGTATAGGCCTCAAAAGCGCCCATCAAACCAAAAAACAATAAAATCGGCAGATATATCCACCAGTAACCGGCGAGAAACTTAAATCCATTTTGCAGAGTATCTAAAAGAAAAGAGAATGAATCCATTAACTATATATTACTCCTATGAGGGCTAAATTAAAAGAGGCCCTTTAGGCCTCTTTTAATTCGTAGGTTCCGTCTTCGTTTTTCACAAAGGTCTTGGAGTCCTGGAGGTTAAGAAGAACGGTATTCTCTTTAACCATTCTTGAGCTCATCACTTTGGCTAATAAAGCCATCTTAGGCATCGGTTTTGCGGAGTTCTTCAGCAAGTCGACTAAAACATCTTTCACGGTTCCGGATTTATAGCCCCATTCGGACAAAGCGTACATTCCTCTGCCCACTAAAACGAATCTGCCGTCCTTTATCAACTCATTGTGGACGGTCTGGACGTTTGCTTTCTTTCCCTGAAATCCGGCGGCATTTATCATCTTGGCTATCTCGCTGAAGTGCTTGGCCCCCGACTCTTTCTTAAGCACTAAATATGCCTTATCTCTGACGCCCTTGGGCCTAATCTCCGGCCAGGCCACTAATCCCACTTCGTTGAAAATATTCTTGCCCACGCTCTTGGAGATCGCTAAATAAGTGGCAAGATGCTTTTGGTTAAATTCCCCGCTTAAACCGGGAACGTTGTTCTTCTTGGCTAAATTATAGAATCCGTCCTCCATGCTTACCTTTTTATTCTTCTCTAAAACATTGGCGCAGGATGAGGCCATGTTCTTGAAATTATTTAAAACATTACTGTCGGCCGCCCAGAAAGAATGGAAATAATCGTTCTCGTTAAACTTAGCGAGGTCTTTATCCAAAGTAAGAACAAAGACCAAAGACGAGTTGAGAACCGACTCGGCGTCACTGCCGGAGAAAGCCCTGAACAGGTCTCTCTCTCTCATCACTCCCCCGTTCTCGTTCAAAATATTCTTGGCTAATGTGGCGTATTTTTCCACCTCTGGATTGGGGGTACCCTTGGATAATTGGGCTAAGCTGAACTCTTCTATCTGCCTTACCCTTTCTCTGGTAATGCCATAACTTTTACCGATGGATTCAAGCGTCTCTTTCTTGCCGTTCTTAAGACCAAAGCGCCTGGAAATTATATCCTTGTTTCTGTTGGGTATGCTCTTGACTAAGTTTGCGACCGTTTTTGTAACCGCGCTTAAGTTGTTTTTGCTCATATTAAACTGGCGATTTTCCCTCCCTTCGCCTTATTAAATTATTCATACACAATATCATTACCATTGTCAACCGTCAATCCCTCGCTCTACTATTCCACCAGACCAGCAACGGCGACGCCACAAAAATGGAAGAATAAGCTCCAAAGAAAAATCCCATTATCAGGGCCAAAGCGAAATATTTTATACTCTCTCCGCCGAAGAAATATATGGCAACAAGCGACAAGATCGTGGCCAAAGTTGTATTCAAGGACCTGGTAAGCGTCTGCATGATGCTCTTATGAACTACGGCGCCAAGACCTTCTTTGGCTCCCGCTTCGCCGCGAGGCAAGCCGCCCTTCATTAGGTTTTCCCTGACTCTGTCAAAAACAACCACAGTATCCGAAACCGAAAATCCGAGAATGGTCAGAACGGCCGCCACGAAAACGGCGCTGATTTCGACTCCATGAGCATGACCCAGCCAAGAGAAAACTCCAGCCGGTATAATGATGTCGTGCATCAAGGCAATAATAGCCGCGCCCCCGAGCGACCAGGGCGATAAGAATCGAGATAACTTCCTGAAAACAATAGCGATGTAAACCATGATGGCGGCAAGAACCAGAATGATTGCGGTAATACTCTTTGACTTGAGCTCCCGTCCAATAACGGGTCCGACCGAATCAAATTTCTTCTCTTCTAGGCCTGCGGACGGAAAAGAGGTCTTAAGTTTGCCGAGAATGGCCTGGTGGTTTGATTCCGTTAACTCCCTGGTTCTGATCATAAGACCGTTGGCTCCGGACGGGCTCAATAAAGCGTCTTTATCGGCTAATGCAGTATTGATAGCTTCAATATTGGGCCGCCCGTTCTTGAAATTCAATTCCATCGCGCTGCCGCCCTTGAAATCAACTCCGAATTTTAAGCCAAAAACAAGTATCATAGCCACCGCGGATACAACCATCAATATCGAAACCCAGAACATTATTGTGTATGTCTTATGCATATTTAGAACAGCCACTTTTTATTTTCTAATTTCGGTCCGCTTACCAAGTTCAAGAACATTCTTGTCACAACCGTAGCCGTAAACAAACTTGTAAGAACTCCGATGCCTAAGGTCAAAGCAAATCCTTTCACTATTGATGTGGTAAACGCGTACAGAACGAATGCGCCGATAAGGGTAGTGACATGGCTGTCTCTGACCGAGAGCCAGGCCCGGGAGAACCCCTCATGCATCGCCGCTTTGAGCATCTTGCCGGCTTTCAGCTCCTCCCTCATTCTGGCGAATATCAAAACATTGGCATCCACCGCCATGCCTAAGGACAGAATAAATCCGGCGATACCGGCTAAAGTCAGTGTGACCGGAATAAGTTTATAAATAGCCAAGACGATCAAAACATATACCCCCAGAGCAATTACCGACACCAGCCCGGGCAACCGGTAGAACAGTATCATGAACAAAGCTACCAAAATCAAACCATAGATTCCCGCCCTTAAGCTCTTTGAAAGCGACTCCGCTCCTAAAGACGCGCCGATGGTCTGTTGGGAAATCAAAGTTATCGGCACAGGCAAAGCGCCGGAATTCAACCTCGTCGCCAAGAGCTTGGCTTCATTCGGAGTGAATTTTCCTGAAATAACCGCATGGCCATCGGTAATCTCCGACTGGACTACTGGGATAGAAATCGGGGCTCCATCCAAATAAATTGCCACGACCTTTCCTAGATTTTTCTTGGTTATTTCGGCAAAAAGTTTAGCGCCATCGTCAGTTAGTTCCAAACTCACCTGCGGCTGATATGTCTGCTGGCCAAAAGTAACTTGCGCTCGCTTCAAATGCCTGCCATTCAAGCCGGTCGACACGAACGGGTCTTCGTTCAATCTTTTGCCTTTCTGTTGGGTGTCTAATATCGCCTGGGCGTCCGGCTTTGCTTCTTTGAATTCAAGAAAGGGAGTCTGTCCTATCAGCTGAATGGCTTGGCCAACGTCCTTAATTCCGGCAAGTTCTACTATTAATCTGTCCTGCCCGCTGACCTGAACCAATGGTTCAGCAACACCGAAGAAGTTAACCCTTCTTTCAATGACATCCCTGACGCCCTGCATGGCATCGCTTTTGTTTTCCGTCTTAGAAAGATCGGCTTGGTAAACCAAATGGGTCCCGCCGAGCAAATCTAGGCCCAGACGAAAAGGCACGTTGGGAATGTGAGAAAGTTTTAAGCTTATAGCTTTAAGTTTTAAGTTTAGGTAGTCAACGCCCTTATTCACTCCCTGCGGATAAACAAAAGCAAAAAGCAACAGAGACCCGATGACTATCCCGATGAGTAGATAATTAACTTTCACGAGAGTTATTAAAACATATTCGGATTTTGAGCGCAAGTCTTGCGCTCGACTTGGCACTTTATTTCAATAGTTCACACAACCTCCATGCATGACTGCGGGGTGCACTTTTTAAAAATTTACTAATTTTAAAAAAGCACACCCCCTTCGCCGATTGATTGGGTGGGTAGCTGACAAAACTGGCAATAGAGGTTCAAACTTATCTGAAATAAAGCGCCGGACTACGCTTAAAAGTTTTTATTTTTAACAACTTTCCAATATTCTCAACTGTTTTTACGAGATTTTTATTTATGTCATGTTCCCAGATTCTAAAAATTTTCCAATCATTTATCTTGTAGTATTTAGAAACTTTTTTATCTCTAGCAATATTGCTACTTAATTTTGCGACCCAATATTTTTTATGAACTGTCGGGATACGACAATGTTTTTTGCATCCATGCCAAAAACAAGAATCAACAAAAATAACCGTTTTGTATTTTTTAAAAACAATATCCGGCTTACCAAAGAATTTACCGGAATTCTTGCGATATCTAAAGCCGTGTTTCCAAAGTTCTTTGCGAAATAATGTTTCCATTTTACTGTCCTTGCTTTTGACATGAGACATTATTTCGCTTCGCTTTCGCTTTGATACCGTGTCCATACATGCTTAATCTCTAAAAAGTTCAACGGGATTTATTTTAAATTGAAGCATTTTCGCGGTATCTCTGCCATTATCGCCGCCCTTTCTTTGCATAAGTATTTTACCAATCCTCAAACTCCCTCGTTCTGTTATTCTAACATCGCCACTCCCAAAAACATTCATCGCTTCGTTGATTGATTTCAAAACCCAGGTGCTTTCATTGTTAATTTTCAAAACAACAAGCACCCAATCGGCGGAAAATTCGCCTCTGCCTTTCAACAAATCAGAAATAATTAAAATTTTATTTTTCTCAAAAAATCCAATAATTTTGTTTTGGTCATTTTCGTCAATTTCAGACAAAAGCACTCTTCTTTTATCCCTTAGTCCCTTTTTTGTCGGTTCTATTTCACCAGTAAAAGATTTCAAAATTTTTATTATATTTTCGGGGATATTCCAAAACTCAACATATTTATCAATCCATCTTTTATCTATCTGATTAAATCCTTGCGGGTTGCTAACAAGTTTTACCTGCAAATTTTGCAAATCTTCTTGAGATTTTAGTTTGATAATAATTCGCACCCTAACTTGTATATCGGCCTTGTATTGACCGCGAATTTTTACCGCCTTTACATATTCAATATCGGAAATATCATAACCCATAGCATTAAGCCATTTGGGGGCTACTTCGTCTTTTTCCCAGTTATTAAAACGGTTAATAACATCTTTCTCGTTCTTAAAACCGCCTTTTGCGGTTTGCGAACCCAATTTTATCAATTCTTTTTTATTCATATTTTATGCGCTTATATAATTTAACAAACTTTTACCAACCGCTTCTACCGCGCTGACGGTCATGGCGTTTCCAGCCTGACTTAATAAATACATATCCGCGATTTTACCTTTTGTTTTTTCCGCTAAACTTTTGGGGAATCCTTGTAAGAGTAAGGATTCCAAACCAGACAATTTTCTAAACTTCCTATTTCTGACATACAAAATGCCATGTCGCCCAGTTCTTAACGTCGGAACTTTGTTTCTGTATAATCTCAAATCCGATTGTCTTGTATCTAAAACTAAATACTCTTGTTTTAATAAATCGTCAATTTTAAACAACCCCTTATTATACTTGTTGTCTATAAATTTCAAAAATGTTTCGTAAGACCTTTTTTTTTCATCAAATTCTAGTTCATTATCGTCAACTAAATAATTTTCAATTGGGGGAGTTTTGACGGGCGTTGGCCACTCAAAATTTTTGTTTTCATTGACGAGATCTTTTCGAATCCCTACAAAATAAATTCTTTCTCTCATTTGAGGAACGCCGTAATCTAAACTGCTTAATACTCGAGGATAGACCTTATATCCGGCCTCGTCTAATTCTTCCAAAATTATTTTTAGAGATTTTCCGCCTTCGTGATTCACTAAACCTTTTACATTTTCCAAAATGAAGTAGGGCAAATTTTTCCCGTTCATTATTTTGATTAAACCGAAAATAATTTGCCCCCTATGGTCACTCATGCCCTTCCTTTGCCCAATAACAGAAAAAGCTTGGCAAGGAAAACCCGCAATCATTAAGTCAAAATCCGGCAAATCATCGGGGTTTATTTTCATCAAATCACCATAATTTTTTTCTTCCTGCCCAAAAAATTCTCTGTAAGTTCTCTCGGTATTTTTATCTATCTCTGAAAATCCAACACAACTTAAACCAAGATTTTGAAGCCCAAGACGGCCAGCTCCAATTCCAGCGCAGAAATCTATGAATTTTAGATTATTTTTATTTATTGGCATGATTTAACCAAACAACTAATTATATACATCTTCCCATTTACCTTATTTAAAATCAACGGGCTGAACAAAACAAAAAAAATGGCTCTTTCTGTTGCTTGTGGATAAATGGGGTATTTTAATTTTATATGTGCTTGTTATAATCATAGTGCGACATTAGGTAATGATAAATGATAAAATTTTGAATTCTATTTTAGTTAACTGTGTTTGTGGGGTGCGGCATCAGTCCTGATGTCGCAATCAGCTAAAAGATTTATTCAATAATAAGTCATTTACTTGATGCCGTACCCTATCGACGCAGTTTTTATTTGGGAATCTATCTTAGGTATAGGTTTAGATGCCTGATTTAGGGGTCTAAGTAATGGCTCACGCCCCGAATGGGTAATAGTCGATACTCATGAGCCATAGCGTTCTTTTAAAATGAGCAAATTCGCTATTTGTTATCCAGCCGATGGCATGATGTGGTGTCAGCACCACAACGGAAATTGGGCACCGCCATTCCCAATAAGTCAGGATAATAAAAAAGCAAAAACTTCCCGTAAAAAGGAAGTTGATGCTGAAGTGGAAGAGGAAACCCCAGCAAAGGAATAATCCTCAACCTACCAAACGGCCCAGTAATGGGCTTTTTGGTTATTTCATTACTTTGCTTCTTATATCATATCATGCTCGGTAAATGCAAGTTATAAACACCTCAGTTTCAAGGGGGCGACACCTCTATCCCAAAGAAGAACGTTCGGAGGCCGACGGCCGAGATAGAGCAAAAACCCAGCAGGGTTTTATGCGGTCTTCGTGGGATGAGGTGGAGCGACCTACTCTTCCGGCAAGTCCAGTTTCTCTTTTTTCTTTGTCGGTTTGTGCTGGCTAAGCCACTCTTTTATTAGGAGCGTGGCCCGGACATCGTCTTCGTTGTATTTCAAAATCTTTTTTAATAAGGCGTCGTCTTTTTTATCAAGCCATTCGCTGAACCAGACCACCGACTCGGCGCCACCGGCGTCGGGGGTATTCCAATTGTATCCGAAATATTTGGCAACATCTTTCAAGCTGTAAAAGTATAGAGGCAGAACAACCGATTCAACTGTTTTCAAGTGCAGATCAATGGTATTTTCTTTGAATTTATTTACCAAAGTCGTCGGGGCTCCGTAGCGCAGGACCAGACGGTCAAAAACCTGCCTTTCATAGTAAGCATAGTGATAAATGACAAAGTCCTCCAGACCAACAAGAAAATCCAGGAATTTTTTCCACATCTCGGGTTCTTCCTCTTTGCTTTTTGCAAAAAAATATTTATATTCCGGCTCGGAACTTTTTGTCGTATCTTTGACCACTATTCCAAGAAGGTAATCTATGTCCCTCGTCGGATCACTTTCAATGTCAAAATAAACTTCATGCTTAACTTCCGGAAATTCCGGCTTTTTTGTTATCATCGGCTCATTGGAAATAAGCACCTTGGCCTGATTGTTAAATCTCACCAATTTATCAAATGGCCAATCTTCAAGCTTTGTTTGGAGGTCATTCACGTCGGCGTTGGCCATATCCTGAACTGTTGTAATACCGATATCATAAAGACGTCTCTGGTCGGCCTGGCTCAACTTGTATATCAATGAAACATCATTACAGCCCTTGGTCTCCTCCACGCAAAGAGAGTACCAGGGTGTTCTTTTGCATCCCGACTTCAAAAACGGAGGCGGCTTTTGGCCATCAAGGATTTTTTCTATCTGAATCCTCGTCAAATGGAACTGCTCCACAAAATCCTCAACCAAAAAAGAACGTTCGTTTCCTTGGGGATCAATGGCATATGCTTCCTTCGGCCTTTTTCCCTGCAGACGCTCCAGAATTAAACTGTAAAAAATAAGTTGGAATTTATTCTCGTCTCGCAATTCAAGAGAGCTCTGGGCATCATAGACGACATATTCCCAATCGCCAAATTCGGACTTGCCCGGTCGAACTTCAAGCAAATCAGGAATTCCCACCCAGTTTTCTGACATAAGGACGCCATGGTAAATATTTTTGCCCTGCTTCATTAACTCAAGAGTGGCTAAGAACGCTTCATCCAAGTCCCTGAAAAGCTCCGGCTTTATTTCTTCAAACTTTTTATGCTGTTTAAGCGTCTCCCCTGCCTCAATCATCTTGCCCTTGTAGATCAAATCCAAAAGCGGAGGCACATGCTTTCTCTTTTTGGCATCCCCGTAGATGTCATGCCATATCCAATGCGGACACTGGAAAAATTTATAAAAATGTTCAGCTCGTAATGGTTCGTTCATATATTTAAATCCGGAATTACTTGATATTGGCTGGCCATTTCCACATAATGGCAGTGGTCACAATGGTTTTTATTTATGGGAGGAATATCTTGCCTGGCGGTTTGGACGGCTCTTTCAAAAACATCGGAAACCCAACTCGGATTTACGTCAATCCTTTTTAATATTTCCTTGAATGGCAAAACATTCTGAAATCCTCCCCCGTCTTTCTGAACTTGATAAAATACAAAGTAGGCGTACGGTTGAGTTTCAAATCCTTTTAGGTTTAAAATATGGGTATAAATATCCATCTGCTTCTGATAGTCGTCGTAGATAGTAATTTCTTTGGAGCCGGAAGATTTGTAGTCAACTACCGCTAATGATTTATCGGAAAACTGCAAAACGTCATCAACCGCTCCGTATAAAATCGCGTTCAGGTCCTCGTCAAAATAAGAAATTCCTTTAAAATTATTCCTCCATTCGGACATTTCTGGTCCGCTGTATAGTTTTGCGTCTAAACCTTCTTTGGCAAAAACCGGAGGAAGCTTCCCCTTTTCCCGATACTTATCAAATTCCTGCTTGACGAGATAATCCACCGCCGCCGATAACGTGTAGGGGTAGCCGGGAGGCCTTTTTACCTTATGGTGCAGGTCCAGCCAAAAACATCTCGGACAGTCAAGAAATAATTTCAATCCGCTTCGGGAAATTTTTAGAGTATTAGAAACTTTAGGCATGGTGATATTCAATCCTAACCCGTAATTTTAAAAATTAAAAGGCCCGCTTACGCGGGCACTGGTACTATCGTCGGGTAAGGTCTGTTCTAAGACCTTCCCAGTTTCCATCAAAAATACCATCGGCCAATCCCCACTCAACAGTCGTTTGAGCGAGCAAATATACTTCTTCTTTTGTATTCATAAGGTCTTGCATCGTTCTTTCTATGTCGGCTTTAGACGCCCTGGCATATTTGCCCCTTTCTTTCATTCGTCTGATATAGATATCCAACATTTCCGCGTTATCACCTCTCGCAAAATCAACGGCGGAAACTACCGACTTCCAGGTTCCGGAAACAGCCATCGTTCCTTCATGGAACATGAAAGTGGCATGGGGCATCATGATGCGCCGGTCAGCGGCCTGAAATATGACGGAGCTCATAGAACGGACATGGGTATAATTCAAAATTGTCACCAGATTAGGCGCAAGGCGAATGGCGTCATATATCGCCATGCCCTCGTTCCAATCGCCGCCATTTGTCTTCATGTGAATAAGAATCGGGCGTTTTGGGTCCAGGTCCGCAAGAGTCCGAAGGTTTTTTATCATCCTGGAGGCCATTTGATATTCAACGCCTGGCTCGTCTCTGTTCTCCCAGTTATCGTCAGCGTTATAATCCATTACCTCACCGGTCAAATAAATAGCAAATTGGCGGATATCCAAGTTCCATTCTTGAACAGCCCAAACGGAATCATAGAATGACGTACCGCGGACTTCTGGTCCATGGGTCTTCCTCCGACGATGCATATGCCAACTCCCATATTTTTAAAGACCGTAATTTTTCAAACACTACAATAAAAAAATTAGGTGGTCAAATCAAAAAACGCCCTTAGGCGTTTTGTTTTGTTTTTGCTGTATGACGCAATATATACAGAATATAATGTTCGTCGTTGCGCTTTCCCGAATAGCCGGTTCCCAAATCTTTAAAATTAACTTTTCGCATATCCGATAACTTATCGAAACAAGAAATGGATGATTTGAATCGTTTACTACCGCCGGATACATGCTTAAGTTCCCCAACAGCACACCCGATAAGTCCACTGGTCTTTAGCACACGGCGCATTTCCAACACAGATCTGGGGCCAGTAATCCCAACTAATGCGCTCGCCAAAATGACATCAAATTTTTCATTTGGAAACCCCAAGTGATCGGCGTCCATGTGAAAACACGCTCGATATATATTTTTTTTCACGGCCTCATTAATTCGCCGTTCGCTAATATCAATTCCGACAAGACAGCCGGCCCATCCGATCTTTTGGAGTTCAACCCCCACCAGGCCAGTTCCGCAACCCACATCTAAAATCATCTCCCCGCCGCGAAGAAAATGTTTAATATTATTTACAAGCTGGCGAGGAACACGCCAGCCATCATCGCGCAAGTCGGATTCATATGTATCCCAACTGTTGTAATACTCGCGCTCTTGTTTAGAGATCCTCACAAAAGATCTTCATCCCTTCTTTTCAATTCAAGAATGGTCCTGACGGCAGTCAAATTGATAGCTACTCTTTTTTCCATGCTCCATCCGCAAGGAGTCTCGAGCGTAAATGACTGTGGTGTATAGTTGGCGTTTAGGAATGCGTCCAGGGTAGTCCCCTGGGCATATACTTCGTTTCCGCATCCTTCCGGATACCAGATAACGCCTCCATGGTTGGTGTCCCCGTAGACTTTGGGCCAGTCACAAACCGGAACCGTTTTCTTAATTTCTTCAATAACCTTGTCCCCCACCCTAATGCTTGGATCAGAAGCGGTCTCCCACATGTAGAATGTCTGGGGATTGTCGGCTACGGTAAATCCTTCATCAGCCCAGTTCGGATCCGTTTCGTGCAGATCGATAGTGCATGTGAATTTTCTCGCAAACCGGGACAACGCACGTATTACCTTGGTGGCTTCGTAGCAATCAGTATCGGGTTTGAACTGTCTGTTCACATCAACCCCATCGGGGTTGAAACGGTAGCCATGTTCAAAGCCGAAAGGATTGATACAGGGAAAGATCAAAAATCTGTAATTCCCAAGAAAGTCGTGGATATCATTTTCCAAAAATCTCAAGAGCGTATAAACCCCAGCCGGTTCTTCTCCGTGCACACCCGCTGAAATCAAAACATCTTTCAAATTGCGATCCTGATCACTGCCGATAGTTGCGCAAAATAATGGATAGGTAGCGACTCTGCAGCCAACCGTACCCACAAATTCAAATGAGATCCCTTTATTCGTTTTATTTAAACTGGGTAACCGGTCAAGCACTTCCCCCTGGTACGACCTTATTCTTTTAAGCCCCACAGTTCCTCCAAAACCAAAGAACTTCTAAAATTATATTAAACTTAAAACTTGTTAGTGTCAAATTTATAACTAAAATGAGTAGATTATCCTTCCATTCTCGAAGATGTGAAAGGAGTCGTTCTCTTCAGAAACGGTAAATACGGTCGTTCCCTTGAAAATATATGAGGCGGTAATAGCCGATAGATGGCGGGAATGAACTTTGCCCTTAAAGCCAAACTGCTCGGAAAGGTCTTTGAACTTGCCCGGATGGATTTTGTTGGCGATAACTTTGGGCCGCAAACCCTCAATAATAATTCCCGAGTCCAAAATATTGCCGTTTTTATCAATTAAAATTGCTCCGTCAAAATCCAGAGTGGATTCAACCCTATAATGTCTACCCCCTCTAACAAGATCCTTCAAATTCACATGATGCTTTTTATAAATATCCTGACCGCTGTCGGGGACATCCGTAAAATTATTCCATTTGTCCTGCCACCCCAAAATAACAAACAAGCCGAAAGCCCGGCGCCGATTCATAATGTTTAAAACAATCTCACTTAACGTCAGTTTGATGTTCAAAGAAACTGGCGTTTGAGATTTTTTAAGCGCTTGCCTTATTTTGGCAATGGTTTTGTTAACATCAATTTGTTTGGTCCGATTTAAACTTCTGATGTAGTTCGCCAAGAGCCAAGAGCTATATTGAAAATTGCCTCCGGGTCCGACATTAAAGACAATCTTACAATTTATTTTCTTACACGCTTCGGCTTCGGGAACATCTTTCTCGTTTTTTTGATTGCCTCCTTTGACAAAAATATCCGGCTTGATTTTAAGCAGTTCCACAGAAACACTCATGTCTTTGGGATTATGCGGATGATTGCTCAAAACCACCTCATCAACTTCTTTAATAGCTTCAAGAATTTCTTTGCGCTCATTTTGATGCATAAAAACTTGGATCTTTTTGTTTCGTAGCCAGTTGTCATTGTTAAGTATAACCACCAGTTTATCTCCCAATTTTTTAGCTTCCTGAAAAAGCCGAACATGGCCGATATGGATCGGATCGAATCCTCCGGACACAGCGACTACAATTTGTTTTCTTGAACCGAGCTTTGTCGAGGTTTTATCGGTCATATATGCTACAGAGTATATCATTTTTATAAAATTTAAAACCCCGCACCTTTGCGGGGTAAAGCGGCATTTATGCCTCTTTGACTGAAAGAATCGACTAATCCGTCCAGAATTTCCGCCATTTTATCAGCCCTGAACTGCTCGGCCTGATGAACCCCATCCTGATAATTAAACGCTCTATTGCCTTCAGTCCTGAACATTCCTCCTTTTGAACTAAAAATAATAACTAATCCTTCATGCCTCACGCTCTGCTTTTTAAAACTATAGTGGTGCTCCAAATGATCCTGATCATCCGACTGAACTCCCACAGTAAAATTAACATCAATATATTGCCAATCTAATGGCCACTCTTTGGGAATTTTCATTATTTGGATATTGGTCTGAACCAAAACATCAACCGATATATCCTGAAGCTTGCCCTTACTGCAAGCGCACTCTTTTTTCTCCGTGCTTAATAGTGTCCAGCCGGAAAAAGACAACAGTAAGGCCTTCAGAAAATAATCTTCAGGGTCTTTCAATCTTTCGGCATAGCTTATGACGTCACCAATAGTAGAAGAAATTAAGGGAAGATTCGACTCCATATCCCAAGGAATACTGGAGGATATCAGTTCATCGTTTAATGAAGAAATTAATTGCTCTTGGGCACAAATGGCAAGAGTATAAAGACTAAGCCAAAAAGATTCGCCTTTTGACTTCTCGAGGCCAGCCAGTTTATTTATTAATTCATTTTTCAAAACTTTAATTCTGCTCAAAGCTTCTTTGTAGCCAATCACTTCTACATTCCCTGGCATACCTACTCCTTGTTAAGGAACCCCGATTAATAAGACATATTATACATAATATATTATTCCTGTCAAATCAAAAAGCCCGCTCTGGCGGGAAGTTGAATATTAAGCAACTATTCTAATTTTATTTAGAGGTTTGCCCGGCTAAAGACCTTACCGCTTTTTCTAGAACCTGAACTCTTTTTTGGAGATTCAAAATATCATTTTCCTCAAAACGCTTGAGAATATCATAAACCTCGTCCACTTGATAATCTAACTTATCGACTTTTTTAGATAGTGCATTAACATCTCCCCTTAACTCAACCCTCAATTCTTTTAAATCTTCTTTTGTCGCCATTTTTTGCTCAACTTCTTCAAATCTTTTATCTACGCTCTCAAAACCACTGGCCACCATATCAGCCAAATCATCTAGGGTAGTTGTGTTTGTTTTTCTTTGTTTCATATTTATTTAAAGTATAGCGCCACAACAAAAGTTGTCAAATCAAAAACCCGCCGATAATAGCGGGTTTAATTTGCTTATTTTTCTTCAGTAGCATCTATGACTAACCCCAATTCCTTCCTTAATTCCTGGACCGGAAAATAGTCAGAGCCATACTTTTTCTTGAGACGTCTTCTGGTAACTACATAAGACACCGAATTTACTAATGATGACCTATCGAGGTCTGGAAAAAAACTAAAAAGCATCCAAAGTGGCAAAATCCAGCCGCATATTTGAGAAATAAAAAATGGTAACACCATAATATGTTGAGTCCCGTTTACGAAAGCGTTTATGGCCTCATAAATAAAAAAGCCACCAGAAATAACAGATGCGCCAATCCACACCCGAGCTTTTTTTCTTAGTCTTTCAACTAGATTATTTTCAATAAACTGGATATTCTCCTCTTTTATCTCACACACCAACTTTTGTAACTGATCTTTAGTAATACCAAATATACACATATAGTGCTGAATAAAATCCTTGGCAAAATTCTGTTTAAAAGATTTTTCTTTAATTACTAAAGATACCTCTCGTTGTTTTAACTTTGCCTCTTGATTAGTTTGATTAAATTTAGTGATCAATCTACTAGCCACCTCATTCGGGCCATCCCCAATCAAATCCATACTCAATGCCCCTGAATTGTTGAACAATCCTGAAAGATTTACCCGCTCTTTTGTCAAAGTTCTCATCTTTTTTCCTTTCCCAGACGGCTAAAAGATTCCCAAATAACATACTACTTTAATTTAGGTGTGTCAAGACCACATTTCGGTTTGCCAAATTAAAAACCCCGCTCTGGCGGGGTTCAAAACTAACCTACTGCTACAACTTGCTCTGGCTTTGCAGGAATGACAGTAGCATCAATCACGGGCAGTTCCTTCCGTTTTGGCAAAGAACTCATAATGGCTTTTGCATCGGATCCAATCAACGACTGGGCCTCATCAAGCATCTTGCCCATGTCGCCAGAGACCAATGAATAGCTGTTAACCAGCTGGGCTGCCTTGACTGACTTGCGGATAGCATCAACGGATGCTTGGAATGTCGTAATGATGGCATCTTTTGCCACATACATTCCCTTGTTAGTATCGGTCAGGGTCTTGGCGGCATCCCTCAACTCTGCGACCGGACGATAAACCGTCACATAATCAAAGTAGTGGCCGACGGCTCTGTGAAGAATTGATAGTCCTGCCGAACAAGTGGCGCGCATCACTCTTACCAGCTCCCCGGCAATAACCGTATTGGCCTCAAGCTGGTCAAGGAGCTGCTGTTTTCTTAGTTCTCGTTCCTCGTCGCCCAAAACATCAAATTCGTTGTCAAACAGCATTCCGATTTCTTCATAAATCGGGATCTCGGCACGTTCAGCTACAAATTGCTGAAGCTGTCTGGCGTCCCAATTTTCTTTTCTT
>Ga0209515_10002486_pt1 | contig 28220 bp, 34 predicted proteins | sample Subgroupgradi54m_FD_187454 | JGI IMG/M metagenome (GOLD analysis project Ga0209515, IMG submission 187454) | Subsurface groundwater microbial communities from S. Glens Falls, New York, USA - GMW60B uncontaminated upgradient, 5.4 m (SPAdes)... ... | reverse complement strand
GATGCTCGAGGTGATGGACTTGAGTAGATTGCCCCCCATGATGAAGGCGATGGGGTCAAGGACGTAGGTTTTGATATATCGCGCGTAGTTGGCGGCCGTGTTCGTGATGTCGAGAATATAGGAGGCGCTGTCCTTGATGGCGCTGATGGTAGTCTCGCTGGCCGTGATCTTATCCGCGGCGGCCGAGATGGCATCCCAAGCTTCTGAAAGGGTAGTCTTAGCTTCAGTAATGAGATCTTCTACGAGAAGAGCGTGTGCGGGAGGGGCGTATGAAAAAAGTGCGGCTGGGGTCACTAGCACGATGACGAGTAGTGCCGCAGATATCTTCGTGAGTAGTGGGCGGCGCATCATGGCTTTGTGGCTGCTTGGCTCGCGGCGATGTCGGGGACAACGCTCACGAAGGAGGCGCCCGGAGTGCCCTTGGGGAGCGTGATGCCTGCGGCCTGATAGGCCTTCGCGATGGCGATAAAGGCGTCGACGAGAGCGATGACGACCTTCGGATATTGCTGGAGCGCGAGCATAGTGGCGAGCGGGTCGGAGTCTACGCGGGCGAAGTCGCTCGTAATCTCCGAGAGGCGCGCAAGAGAGTTTATGAGGGCAAGGTCGGCAGCGGCGAGCTCCTGCGGGACCGGGAGCGCGGCGACCCCCACCGCGCTCCCGCGATAGGCCTTGGCTAGGGAGACGATATGAGTGATGGCAGAGGTATCGCCGTTCTGCGCCGCGTCCGAGAGATATTGGAGCTCGCTCTTATTCGCATTTGCCGTGTTGGCATTCATCACTGCCTCGGCGGCGGCGGCAAACTGTTTCATCGCGTCAGCCCCGCTACCTGCGACTACGATATCGCGTGCAGATTTGAAGTCTGGGGCCCGGGCGATGGAGCTCGAGAGAGCATCGAGTGATTGCTTCGCGACATCGGCCTGGTCGGCCTGCGAGAGATTGCCGCCCGTGCGCTCGACTGCCGCCATGTAGATGGTGAAGAAGTTCTTGGCGAAGGCCGCGGTGAGCGTGTTGTCTCCCGGAGCGGCTGGGAGGTCGGGGTCAATGACCGGGCCAGACGGTAGCGACGTGGCGGGCGAGACGTCGGCTATCGCCTTGGGGATGATGAGGCCCTGCGCGACGGCCTGTGCATCCGTCATGCCGAGCCCGCGGGTGTCGGGATTATTTGGAGAGGTGCCGTAGATGGCCTCCTCCCAGTCGGACAGGCCGTCGCCGTCAGAATCTTTCGTCGCAATCGCCTGCAAAAGCGCTGTTTCAGTGGAGGCCTGTGCGTCCGGAGGGTGCGTAACACTCCTAGCGAGTAGATACGCACCGCCGACAAGCGCGGTGGCGCAGGCCGTCGCAACGTATGTCCGCCAGTGTGAGTGTGATAGACCTTCCCCCATACTAATACCTGAAGTATACCCTGTGAGAAGGCAACTCTCCTGTGTTTATCAACCGGTCTCCTTCGCCAAGGCGAGCCAGTCGGACAAGGGTAGGTCTTCGGCACGCGCTTTCTCTGGGACGTTCGTAGAGGACAGGCCGGCGGCGGCAAGATTGCCGCGTAGGTATTTGCGCTTGTGCGCGAAGCCGGCGTGGATGAGCTGGAAAAAACGTTTCTCTTCGGTGGGTGAGGCGAAGTGCTTGCGCGAAATGTCTCGTATGGATAGGACGGCCGAGTCAACCTTAGGCGCCGGGATGAATGCGCCGCGTGGCACGGTAAATTCGTAGTGCGGGTCGCCATAAGCCTTCACCGAGAGGGATAAGATACTTTCCTTGCCCTTCGTAGCTTTAGCGGAGTAGGGTTTCTTACCTTTCGCAACGATACGCTGCGCGACCTCTTTCTGTACGAGGAGCGTCATCGCACTCGGTTGATGCTCGCTCTCAAGAAACATCCTGATAATCTCACCCGTAATGTAATACGGGATATTCGCCACCACCCGGTATCCCAATTGGAACGCTATAGCGTCATAATAGGGATAGTCGCGAATGTCGGCATGCACGAGTGTGAGCCGACCTTCTGCAATCTCATCAGCAAAACGTGTCTGCAATCCTTCAATAAGCGCTCCATCGGCCTCGATGGCGATGACCTGTCCGGCTTGAGCAAGCAGAGCTTTGGTGAGCATCCCTTTTCCGGGGCCGACCTCAAGCACGGTGTCGCCGGCTGAAAGGCCGGCGACATGCACGATGCGCTCCGCGATACGCGGATGCATCAGGAAGTGCTGTCCGAGCCTTGCTCCCTTACGCGACGATGTTGCCATATCCTTCTTTACGATGCCGGATGGTCACCACATACACATCCTCACCCGAGAGTTGATATATCACTCGCCAATCGCCAACGCGAAGCACGCGTAGCAGGCGGAGTGTATGCCGAAGCGGCTTGCCAAACGCTTCTGGCGCCGTCATGAGCTTCAATTCAATGGCTTGCAGTATGGACAATCGCACCGAGGTATCCAGCTTGGGGATTTCAACAGATTGCACCCGGCCTGCATATTGAATGCGATACATGCGTCATCGCTTCCCTGCCTTGTTCACCTTCCCCCACACTTCTTCGTGCGAATACCAGCGTTTCGTTGTGGCAAGTACTCGGTCGCCGACTGCCGAGAGATAGCGGTCCTCTTCGTCAGAAATGTCCTCTATTGCGTCTTGTAGCAAGCGGGCGGCAATGGTCGCTCGGGGGCTTTTTTCTCGCTTGGCGCGGACAGTAAGCTCCCGCGCCATATCGGGTGTGAGGGTCACAAGAATGCGTTCTTTAGTCGTTGCCATATATCAAAAGTGTATCACCTTATTCTTGGCCCGCAAGTGCATCACGCCTCGATGATTTCCTCACCATCGGTATCGTCCAACGCCGTGTGCGCCGAATCGATATCGGCGAGGAAGGAGGAGGGTAGGGAAAGGTGGCTCTCGCCATAGAGTGTGCGTATCCGTGCGAAGGTGAGATAGAGATGACGCTTCGCGCGCGTTATCGCCACGTAGAAGAGCCGCCGTTCTTCTTCCTCATCGCGATCTTCATTCGCACCCATGCCCGCGTGCGGGAAGAGCCCCTCCTCCATACCGGCGACGAAGACGGTATCCAATTCGAGCCCCTTAGCCGCGTGCACGGTCATCAAGGCGACGCCTCGCGGCGAGGCGTCGCCTTGCGGGCGATCCATCTCATCTTGCTCGCCTGAGAGCGCTGCCTCGGCCAGGAAAGCCGCGATACCCTCCTTCCCTGGGGAGGCGTCGTGGCGAGCCGCTACGGCGGCAAGCTCGACGACATTCTCAAAACGTTCACGTTCCGCTTCCCCGCCCTCTTCATACAGAACGCGGCGCATGCCGCTCATCTGGATAACGAGCTTGACGAATTCTGATGGCACGAGTGTCGTAGCGGCCGCTACGAGTTCGGCGACTATCTGCTCGAACGCCGCAACTTTCGCCATTTCCCCAGCACGCAGCATTGAGCGCTGTCCAACGGCGAGCTTAGCAAGCGTGACCTTGCCGATACCGCGCGGCGGGGAGCCGGCGGCGCGCACATAATCGGCTACCCGCGTTGGGTCGAGAGCGAGACGCATCCATGCGAGCGCGTCCTTTACCTCCTTACGCTCGAAGAAGTGCGTGCCGAGAAGCTTGTACGGGACACCTGCGTGGAGGAATCCCTCTTCGAGCGCGCGAGATTGGAAGTTCGTGCGGAAGAGGACGGCGATATCTTCTGGTGCCGTGCCGCCCAGGATATGCGCGCGCGCGCGATTGGCTATGTAGCGCGCCTCGTCCTCAGCAGAGACAGCCGCGTGGACGCGAATATGCTCGCCACGAGCGTTATCGGTCGTCGAGTGCTTCTCCTTGCGTTTTATGTTCTTCTCGATGATCGCATTAGCCACGTCAACGATAGTAGCTGAAGAGCGGTAATTCTTCTCGAGGACGAACGTCTGTGCCCCCGGGTATCGCTCTTCGAAACGCAAAATGTGTTCCATATTCGCTCCGCGCCACCCATAGATGGCTTGATCGGCGTCGCCGACGACGAAGATGTTGTTGTGCTGCTCGGCAAGGATGGCGGCGAGACGCTCCTGCAAGTCGTTGGTGTCCTGATACTCGTCGATGTGGAGATACTGCCATCTCTTCTGCGCGGTCGCTCGAGAGGCCTGGTCGCTCTCAAGGAGGCGCACAGGTAGGGCGATAAGGTCATCAAAGTCGAGCGCCTTCTCGGCACGAAGTGCTGTTTCGTAGCGCCCCCATGCTTCTGCCGCGACGCGATTGCCGAAGCTTGTGCGACCATGCCGCTCTCTGAATGTCGCGAGCGTGAGCCCTTCTCCCTTGGCGCGGCTGATACGCGAGAGGACGGCGCGCGGTGAGAGCTCTTTCGCCTCAACGTCGAGAGCCTTCAAGGCCTGTGCGATAAGCCGCTGCGAGTCGTCGCGGTCATAGACGCTGAAGTAGCGCGGCACGCCGATGACACGGCCATAACGCTCAAGGAGTTCTCTCCCTAAGCCGTGGAAGGTAGCAATAAATGGAAGTGCCGTAGCGTCCCCCCGGAGGAAAGTACGGACGCGTTCGCGCATCTCACGCGCCGCCTTGTTGGTGAAGGTGACAGCAAGAATGCTCTCGGGCGCCACGCCCTCTCGTATGAGGTGATAGATCCTGGTCGCTAGCACGCGGGTCTTGCCCGCGCCTGCGCCCGCTAGGACCGATATCGGGCCCCTTGTTGCGAGCACGGCCTGCCGCTGGGCCTCATTCAAACCATCGAGATAATTCACCTGTGCACTATACGGCACACCCGCATCTTTTTGACTCTCCACAGGCCGCCGTGGTATCGCTTGTCCTCTATTCTCCTCCATGTAGAATAGAGGAATTGCCGAACCGGAAGCATGAAAGAAACGGCGCAGTTAAGCCGTTTTTGTACTAGGAAGCCCCACCGAAAAGCCCCTAACCCTTATCTATCAGACCCCTAAATCCGTAGCGGCCTTCGCGCTCGTCATCATAGGCTTTTCCACGCTTACGCCCCATGCAAGCGCCTTTTGGCCTTTTTCTACTAACGCATCAGCGGCGGGAGAGGATGCGGTCATACCAAGCTCGTCCACGCCAGCTCTGAAGGCCGTAATGAACGCAGACCCGAACGCATCTGCGGCCTCCGAGCTCCCAACGTCAGGCGGTGGTGCGCTTGTCGCCTACAGCGGTCCAGACGGAACACCAGGCGACACTATCGTTACACCCGCCTCCGACCGAATTTCGGTCTATGTCGTACGCCCTGGTGATACGTTGTCAGAGATTGGCGCTATGTTTGGCGTCTCAGTGAACACCATCGTCTGGGCTAACAATCTCGGGAGCGCTCGAGACGTCCACCCAGGTGACACGCTCATCATCTTGCCAGTCTCCGGCGTTGAGCGTCGAGTGGCTAGAGGCGACACACTTGCAACACTCGCAAAAAAATATAACGCCGACTCGACCGAAATAGCCGAGTACAATGGTCTCAACGCTTCTGCCACGCTTGTCGTCGGCTCCACTATCATCATCCCTGGTGGCGAGATAGTAGTGGCACCCCGTGTGCGCGCACCAGGCACCACGCGCGTCGTGAAAGAGCCGTACCTAGGCGGTAGCGGCGCAGCTACCAGTGGATACTACGCGAACCCAGTTCCGGGAGGTCGCATCACGCAGGGCCTCCACGGCTGGAATGGTATCGATATCGGCGCCGCGCGCGGCACGCCCATCCATGCTGCAGCAGACGGTGTCATCGTCGTGGCTCGCAACAACGGCGGTTGGAACGGCGGCTACGGGAACTATGTCGTCGTCGCACACGATAACGGTACGCAGACGCTTTATTCTCACATGACCTATGCTATTGTCTCCCCTGGTCAAGCAGTGTCTGCCAGACAAATCATTGGGTATGTCGGCACCACAGGTCTCGCTACCGGACCTCACCTCCACTTCGAAGTACGCGGCGCGGCAAATCCGTTCCGCAACTGCCCACTCAATAGCGTCTGCGCTCCGCAATAACTTCGGTTCACGTCGCATACTTCTTCACGACAGCGAGATAAGGCCCCGAAAGGCCACCGAGACGGAAAATAACCGCTTGCGTGATTCCCATGTCGCGGAAGAATGCGATGTCTCGATCCAGCTGCTCGGGTGAGAGTCTGGGCTCGTTACCGAATACACCGGTGGCGATGGTACCGAGCCCGACGATCTTCTTGTGGAAACATATAAACCGCATGAGTGGTCGGAGAACGGGCGGGATCATGCTTGAGTACCACATGAGTATGCGTTGGTGCCGAAAGCGCTGCTCGGAGTACGCGATACCGAGGAAGCGTGCGATGGGATGTAGGAAACTTGCCGTCCAGGGATATTCTGCAGTATGGGCCACGATTGCATCGGTTCGCTCAAGCAGTGCACGTATAAGACGCTTGGTACGGAAGAAAGTACGCGCGTTACGAAGAAAAAGCACGGGGCGCAAAAGCGGCAGCTCCAGATCGAGGAGGATGGAAAGTGGCCCTGAATGCTGTGCAAGCTCAGCGCGGAGGGTCTCAATCTCGTCCGGATATGAGAACGCCGATATCCAGTACGACTTCGCGAGAATCGGCCAGTAAGCCGCCTCTAATGTAGAGTTTATTACTTTTAGTTGTGCTCGATACTTCGTGAAGTCATTAAGTGAGTGGGATGCGAGGTAGATGGTTGACGGGAAGGCAATCGCACGAGCTTTTTCTAAATTCTCTGCAGTTGGATATTCCTCAAAAAAGTCTATGCGCATATCTCTTTCAGCGGCGCCTTTCTACCACCTGTCCGTTCGGGAGCCGGACGTAACCGGCTTCTGCAAGCATAATGCCTGCAATGTCGCGCCGCGGTTCGCGCTTGTATTGCGAGCCCGACAAGCCGCCGGACTTCAATTTCTTTATGAAGCTCGCGATGAGCTTACTACACTCCTCGGCAAGAGCATTTAAATATTTAAATGTTTCAATATTCAGATATCCGATATCGTTCGCTACGTAGAGCTGTGCCCGCACCTCTCCTGCTGATGCCTTCGCTATATATAGATAGTTGAGAAACTCTTGCTTCGTACCGCTTTCGAAGCCCTCGGCGATATTGGAGACGATTGACACGGACGCGCGCTGAATCTGGTCACGAAATCCGTGATCCTTGCAGAAGGAAAGTGAAGCATACACGGCTTTCGTTAATTCGCGTGCTTTCTTGAACATCACTAAATCTTCAAATCTGCGTACCGTGGCCATGGCAAGAAATTTAAATGTTTAAATATATAAATATTGAAAGTTATTCGAAGCCGAAGAGGCCGCGAGGGCGGTATTGGAGCGCCTCATGCATGTGAGCGGGAGTGACGGAGTCGGCCCCCGCAAGATCGGCGATGGTTCGAGCTACCCGCATCGTGCGGTGATAGGAGCGCGGCGAGAGATTGAGCCGCTTAGCGGCTTGGGTCAGAGCCTCTTTGGCCGCTTGGCTAATACCACTCCTCTCGTCGAGCTCGCGGCCACTCAAGGCGGCATTGGTAACGTCTGACTTCCCCACACGCTTCGCCGCGCGTTCACGCGCCCTGACAACGCGCTCGCGTACCGCTGCAGAAGGTTCGCCGCTCGAGAGTTTTGCAAGCGTGTCATGCGGAACGAGCGGCACTTCTATCCAGAGATCGAGCCGGTCGACAATGGGACGAGAGATGCGACGAGACTGGCGTGCCGCCGCCCGGAGCGCGACGCGCGCATCCTCCGAGAGCGTGTCGGCCGGGTTCATCGCCGCGACGATCATACAGTCGGCGGGGAATGTTACCGTTGCTCGTGCTCGTGAGACCGTGACGATGCGGTCTTCGAGCGGCTGGCGCAGCGCTTCAAGAGCACGTGAGTCAAACTCAGGGAATTCGTCCAGAAAGAGCACTCCCTTGTGTGCGAGGGTCACTTCGCCGGCTCTGGGGTAGGCACCACCGCCTACGATGGCAACATGGGAAATGGAGTGGTGCGGCGCTCGGAAGGGCGGCCAGTGGACGGCCTCGCCTTCTTTCAAGAGACCAGCAGTAGAGTGGATGGCTGTCACTTCAAGCATTTCATCAGGAGAGAGGGGTGGGAGGATGCCAGCGAGCGCGCGGGCGAGCATGGTCTTGCCGGTCCCCGGCGGCCCATAGAAGACGATATTGTGCCGGCCAGCAGCAGCTATCTCAAGCGCGCGTTTTGCGCTCTCCTGTCCCTTGATATCGGCGAGGTCGAATGCAATTGGCGCTTGCGTTACGCGCTGGTCGCGCACGAGACGTGGTAGAACCTTTTCGCCTTTCAAATGTGCAACAAGCTCGGCAAGGGTCGCTGGCGCATACACGGATATGCCTTCTGCCAGAAGTGCTTCGCGCGTATTAGCAAGCGGCACGAACACGCTTGTGACCCCATTGCGCTTAGCGACGAGCACTTGCGGTAGGATGCCGCGAACGGCGCGCACAGTCCCGTCGAGCGCAAGCTCGCCGGCCGAGAGCATATCGAGAGGTAGAGGCGGCAGGTCGCCAGCGGCAACCAGGTAGGCAAGAGCGAGTGGCACGTCGTAGTGCGAGCCCTCCTTCTTCAAGTCGGCGGGCGAGAGCGAGAGAACAATGCGCTTGTTCTGTTGCTTAGGCGGTTTGTAGCCCGAGTGCCGTATAGCCGCGCTCACCCGGTCGCGTGCCTCCTCCACTGCTTTGTCGGCGAGCCCGACCACGGCGAAGGCGTGTAGGCCACGTGTAAGGTCGGCCTCAACTGTCACGAGTTCGGCTCCGGCTCCCACCGGCTGGGCCGCGAGCGTCTTGGCGTAGCCCGCGCGCGGGAGCGCGCGGGGAGCTTTCGTTACACGCGGTGCAACAGCGGCCATGTCTTAGAGATGTACGACACAGGTGGTGGCGGCTGGGTCGGCTTCAAGACGCTCTTCTTCAATGGCTTCTCCGCACACCTCACACACGCCGTACGTGCCTGCCTCTATACGCCGAAGTGCTAGGCGCACATGCTCATAGCGAGCCTCGAGATCGGCGAGAATGGCCGCATTCCCTTCGCCACTGATGGTGATATCGGCCTGGTCGACAAGATCCGGCTCAGTGCCAGTCTCGCTCGGTACTGGCTCCCAGTCTCCAGGCACGCCCGGGGTGGGGCGGCCAACGCTCCGCATCTCCTTCTCCAGCCGCTCTTTTTCTTCCGCAAGCTTCGTCGCTAGTGTCGCCGTATTCATGGCGGGAGTATAGCAGAGGCTCCTCTTTAACGTGTCCGTGAGGTGCCGAGTCGGCCGAGTATGGCTGTGAACGTTGCTTCGTCTCGAGCAATGACCAATGTCCTCTGATTCCAGTAGCCGTAGATGAGTATGCTTCGGCCCGCTCCGTCGCGGTAGACCCGGGCATCGTGATTGGCGACGACCTTGTCGATGAATCCTTGATCCGGCGCAGGAGATACGACGACATCCGCTGTTGCCTGCGGTGAACTTGTTGAATCCGTTGCTATCTCTTGGCTAGTTACTGGTACTGCGGGGTAGGGGGGGAAGAGTAGAGAAAGGTCGCGCAACAGGTGCGTCTCCCAGGTCAGCATGCCGGCAAAGGTGTCGCCGTATGAAGTAACCGAGAGAATGAAGAATGGGCTTTGGACACCAGCGATATTCACCACACCGGCCATACTGTTTGCGGCATTAATATTGCGCAGGAGGATAGCCGGGGCAGGGAGCGCAAGCTCATTGAAGATACTCGGGGTACTCGTAGTGGCATTCGGATAATACACAAGTCGCATCTGCCCGCTTGGCAGAGGGCGGCCAACGGCCTGAGAAAGTGCCAACAGAAGTGAGGCGCCGATACTCGAGACAGTCTCGCGTTCGTCGACAAATATCGGCGAGAACACCGTCGGCACGAGTGTGACGGGCCCAGTGTGCGCAACATAGCTGGTGTATGCAGCATACGCCCCGATTCCACTCACAAGTAAGAGTGCGGCCCCTCCCACAATCTTGAGTCGGTTGCCACTCGCGAAGGTCGCGGGAACGGGCACTGCATCCGCGTGCCCAGCATCCTGCTCGGCGGCAAGGATAGTGGTAGCTGATGCTCCAGTTCGCAAAACATGCTCTGAAAAATCGCCGCTGTACGTGTGGAAGGACGTAGGCTCAGGCACTTCCCCTGGAGGCAGAGGTGCCTCAACTGGGAGTGGTGTTGGTTCAGGGGGTGGTGGGGGTGGTGGGACAGTAAATACGGGTATCGTCGAAATTCTCTCGTCCATGAGATTGATTTGCTCTCTAAGCAGAGGCTCGTCTTGTTGAGTCGGCGGAGTGGATATCTCTGGAAATGGCGTGAGTTCCGGTGTACCTCCTCTTTGAACAATCGCGACGTCGCTCGCATAGGTTCGAATATACTTCTGCGAGGGCGGTGGCTCGGCCTTCTCGATATTGTATTCAGTTAGAAGGTTCGGATCCATTCGAGTTCATAGTACCGCAATGCTTTGCCGATATGCGCGCTTACGAACAGCGCACGCTGGCTCGAGGCCGGCGTGCGCTGTTGCCACTACGCAGTGGCTTAGCGCGCAGGCATCGTATATTTGCGGGGATCCTCGCACATGTCGGTAAAGGCGTGTGCGGCCTCCTTGAGCTTGCTCGAGGAAGATTTGCCGAAAGAAATAACCTCCACCTGGCATCCCTCGTTCATGTCGAGATACTGTATGAGAGGCACGAAATCGCCGTCGCCGGTCGCGAGCACGACCGTATCGAGCTTGGGAGCGAGCTTGACCGCGTCGATAGCGAGCCCGACGTCCCAATCGGCCTTCTTCGTGCCGTCGGCGAATATCTGCAGGTCTTTGACCTTGGTCTCGATACCTATCTTAGTGAGAGCCTCGAAGAATGCGCTCTCTTCCCCGCTTTCTGTAGAGATAACGTAAGCAATAGCGCGCACGAGGATGCGGCCGCCCACGGCCTCTTCGAGAATTTTGCCGAAATTCACGCGAGCCTTATAGAGATGCTTGGCGCTGTGGTAGAGATTTTGTGTGTCGATAAAGACGCCCACACGTTGCCCTGGATGTTTGATGACTGCCATATAAATTAGAAGTTATGAAAAATGTTTATAAAATCGCCCATGCAATCCGCAAATGCGGACTGCTCTATACTACCATTCCTTTATCTATCTCTTGAGACCCAGTTTTTTAACTACTGCATTATAGCGACGTTTGTCGTTCGTCTCGAGGTAGCGTAGATGATTGCGCCTATCGGCGACCATTTGCAAAAGGCCGCGGCGAGAATGGAAGTCCTTTGGGTTCTTCTTCAGGTGTTTGGCGAGCTCATCAATCTGCTTGGAAAGCAGGGCGACTTGGACATCGGGAGACCCCGTATCCTTCTCGTGGCGGGCCGTTCCTTTCATGACGAAGGCCTTTTTCTTGGTAGTAAGCATGGACTCCGTTACCCTACCACGCCTTGCTAAATAACGCAAGGGTTGCGCAGTAATGCGTCCGGTATGCGAAGGCCCCGCGCGTAACCGCGCGGGGCCTGGAATTCAGCTTCGAGTGTCAGACTTGAATCAGAATCGGACTATGCCGCTGGCCGAATCGGCCGGACGGCGAGGAAGCTGCACTGCTTGCCATATCCACGATCGTCGGGCATCTCGACGCACGAAACGATTCGGTGCGGGATCTCGGCCATTAAGACATAGGGCTGGTAGCGGCTCATGTAGTGGCCCATGTTGTGTTGTGTAGACAAGCAAAGTGCGAACACAAGGGACGCGATTCTTGTCTTCGGGAATGCGTCCGAGAAAGCACATAGATGCTCGGCTCGGCATGGTGACCATCGACGCTTCTTGTCCGCCTGCCTGATACGTCCCAGTATTTCGGACTTCTTTATCTCGTCGACACCGAAATCGAAGAGGCGCGCCTCAACCCGCGTGAGGCCGCTGCCCATCACCTTAAAGCTCGGCGCTCCGGTAACGCTCGCCATCAGCTGGTCGTTCGGCATGCATATCATGCCGGACAACTTGGTGTAATCGACTTCTAGGATGAACGTTTCCGGGATTAGGCCGCCGAGCCCGAGCGCATCGCGCCAAGCGTTCCGGTCGCTAACGTCGGCTGCCCGGTCACACAGGTCGGCGAAGGCGCCATTGGCGAGAATCCTTCCCCAACGCTCTCCGGCGTCATGCCCTTCTCTTTGAAGAGCTTGATCTGGAGAGCCAACTGGCCTGAAGTCATCGTCGTCTCCATCGGGATATCCCTTCTGGAATGGCTTCCCCATTCGGGTCGGCCGAGCTAGCGGGAGTCTCGGACAATTCCTGCACTCCATAGCAAGTGGGTCGCGGAATGAACTATGCGAACCATTTGTACGGTACCTATTGTTAGGGCTAGCCGCAAGCAGCAGTAAAGATTGTGCGAAATGGTGGTGCTACACTTCCTGCATGAACGTCGAGGTGGCAAAGCGACAATTTCTTGAATACATTGAGATAGAGCGGGGCCGCGCGGTCAAGACCATCGAGAATTATGACCACTACCTCACGCGCTATTTCGTCAAGATGGGTATCCAGAATGCCGCGGACATTACCGAGGAGAATGTTCGTGCATTTCGCTTATGGCTGAATCGCCAACCTGGAACCGATGCGAACTCGATGAAGCGTCGGACGCAGAACTACTACATGATAGCGCTGCGCTCTTTCCTAAAATTTTTGCGTAAACGGGACATCGCTTCTCTCTCCCCCGAGCGCATTGAGCTCGCCAAGCTCCCCGAGCGCGAGCTCGATCTCATCAGCCCCGCCGAGCTCGACCGGCTCCTCGCCTCGGCTCGAGGTGAGGGCCTGCGCGAGCTGCGCGATAGTGCCATGCTCGAGCTCTTTTTCTCTACCGGGCTCCGCGTCTCCGAGCTCTGCTCGCTCGACAGCGATCTTGATCTCTCCCAAGATTCCTTCCCTATCCGCGGCAAGGGCGATAAGGTGCGCGTCGTCTTCCTCTCCCCCACCGCTAAAAAATCAGCGGTGGCAGCGTATGTGAAGGCGCGTAAAGACATGGAGCAGGCACTCTTCGTCTCAATGCCTTCGGGCAAGACAACCCCGACACGGCTCTCGCCGCGCTCGGTGCAGAACATCATCAAGCGCTACGCGACCAAGGCCGGCATCACTAAGAAGGTCACGCCGCACGTCTTGCGGCACTCCTTCGCCACTGACCTCCTCAACAACGGGGCCGACATACGCTCCGTGCAGCAGCTCCTCGGCCACGCCTCCATCAACACGACACAGATCTACACGCACATCACCGACTCGCACCTGCGCGACATCCATAAAAAATATCATTCCCGGCGTGGCTAGCCGAAGAGTTCGTCGTGCGTGCCGATATCTGAAATGGTGACTAAATACTGTTCCTCATCTTGTTTATAGAGCACAAGCATATCAAAGCTGAGATGGCATTCTCTGAATCCCTCGAATTCACCTCCAAGTTTATGATCTCGATACTGAGCTTGGAGCGGTTTCTCTTGCTCAAGGTGCGTGAGCATGCGATTGAAGACCTTGGGATCAATACGTCGGGAGCGCCCGTATTTACGCAATGCTTTGCGCGCCGAATGGGTGAGGCGCACATGATACGCAGACATGGATAATCAGAAAAACTCCTTCATAATCTCAGCTGCGGTATAGCTCTTACCATGTTTCTTAGCGTAGGCCGTCTCGCGCAAGATTCGCGCTTCGTATTCCGGCGTGAAGCCGTTTACCGTCCTGGGGGTGAAGGGCAATGCCTTATCCTGCACTACGCGGGTTAGGTAGAGATTGACTCCGCTTGATAAATCGAGCCCCATACGCTTAAAGACCTTCTGCGCTTCGCGCTTAGTCGCCGCATCGGTGCGTACATTCATTGTTGTTTTTATCGAAGATCCTGAACTTTTGTGAAGGATAGCCATATGTACAAAGTATACACAATGTATACATGACTGCAAGGTGCACAAAAAAGAACCCGGCGCCTGGCGCCGGGATTTTTCCTTTCACCGCTCCCGCCTCCTTTCTCGCTCCTGTTCGTACTCCTCTTCTTCTTCAGGAGTGGTGGGGATGGTCACAATCCGGATTTCCACCTTAATGAGATGGCACTCCAGACTCCCGTGGTGGGCCTTGAAGTATTCCTCGACTGAAGGGAGGAAGCGTTCTTCTAAACTCATATCACCATGCTCATCGTTGTCGAGGAGATACTCACACGTATAGGCCGTGATAATCTCCGTCGTCCGATGAGTAGACTTGTACTTGTCGCACATAGCTGTCTCCTCCACTCAATCAACTCGCGACTGTTCGTGAGCTGAATAGAGCCGGCAATGTTCGCATAGTCGCGAAGTGATTGCCGGAGTTTGTCCCTCGCCCGCTTTTCATCGCGGTGCGGGGGGACAATCCGATTTTTGAGCATCGATAATGCCAATGCCCGGGCGACCGGATTGCGCCGCGCAGGAAGCTTTCTTCTCATTTCCGCACCTCCTGTGGCCGTGGGCCCAAGAGCCCGCGATGGCGCAGGTCGCGGCGCAGTGCGGTACGCTCCTTGCCAGCTGGCATTGCAGCGATTTGCGCCTGGAGCTTGGTCAAGGTGATTCCCTGTTCCTTGCGGCGAATTGTGGGGGTAACAGCACTCATCACTTTTCTCCTCTTCTCAATCAGCCGATCATGTACCAATTTCATGACGAGCTGAATAGAGCCGGCAATCGTTTGTGAGATTGCCGGAAGGAACAAGGGAGATGATGAGCATAGGTCGAGACTCATCATGGCGACATACTGACCACCGCTGCTCACGGTTGCCGCCTTTGACCGCACATCCTCGGGTTTCCCCAAGGTCGGAGGCTTGTGCATCCTCTTATCCTCGATCGGCTTATTAGGCTCCACCCCGGCCAGGGTTTTGCCTATGCGGTTGGGTAACCGCTCCCGCTGTTCACCACCCTGCGCTCCCGATGCAGAATGAGTTGCGGTATGGCCCTACACCGATCGATTACCTTCCCTTTTGCCCGATTAGCAGATGCTGAATCAGAGCTCCGCCAGGCGGGAAGGAGGTTCCAACCACAGGCTTGCGGCCCATGACAAGATACCTACCCAGCTTTCCACACGACACGGTTGGCGCCGCATCGGCTTCTTACTCCCATCGCTCCAGCCATGGAGCTTGGGCCTCCTCTACTGCGCGTAGATTCCCGATCTCTCGAGCGCGCGGCTTTGGAGGTGGAGATTTGGATAACTGAAGACAGCTATCCAGCAGCGATTGGAGCATCGCCACCTATCTGCCCCTTGCGGGGATGTCTGGCTCTCCACAGCCAAGGAATTGCTTTCGCAATCCCTCTGCCAAGCAGGAAGGCGCCCTGGTACGGCATTGAATGCGCCGGTTTCTCCGAGGGTCGCAGTCCTCCCGCCGGGCGAGGGATAACGATGTGTAGCTATAGGTCTTTCAACCAGCGATGCACTGCGAGGACTATATACTGTTTACAAAAATAGTGTTGTATTTAGACTACAGACTGTATGTATAGAAATCTAAATTTTAGAAGTAACTTGTAAATAGAATACTATTGTGACAATATAAAAGTGTACTAATTCTATACAGATATATGGAAATTCCTGATATCGAGAGTGTTCTCGCCCAGCTTGGGCTCTCGGTACACGAGAGCGCAGTGTATCTCGACCTCTTACAGAATGGGCCAGCAACCGTGGGCGCTCTCTCTAAGAGGGTGGGTATCTATCGACCCGCTCTCTACAAGCTCATCCCAACTCTCATCGAGAAAGGCCTTGTGAGCCGGACACAGACTAAACACAAGCAACAACACTACCGCGCAGAATCACCAGAACGGCTTGAGTCCTTATTCGAAAACGCACAGCAACGACTTAAGGAGGCCTTGCCGGAGCTCGCAAGCCTTTACACTAATCGTCGCCAGAACCGACCTGTCGTGCGCTTTCTTGAGGGGAAGGTCGGTATTCGTTCAGTATTTGCCGACATACTTACGACGCTCAAGCGCGGCGATATCTTCTACCGCTACAGTTCAATCAAAGAGCTTCCATCAAGAAGTTATCTGCCTCCGCACTATGAAGAGATTAGAGATAAGAAGCAGCTTGAGCGCCTCGTCATAACGAATGCCCCGATGGCGCAGGCGAAGCCTCCGCGACTTGAACGTGAAACAAAAATCGTGCCGTCTGAATATGATCTCTTCAACGATAATGTGACGCATCTGATTTATGGTGACAAGATCGCCGTGATTGATTACAACACCGAGACAGCGATTATCATTGAGAGCAAGGTTATCGCGGAGTTCCAACGCAAACTCTTTCTACTACTCTATCGCAAGCTCTAGGGAGCGGGGTAGAATGGCGGTATGAGAATTGTCTCCTGGAACGTCAATGGGCTCCGTTCGCTCGCCAAGGACGATTATTGGCGTGCATTTCTCAAGGGGACAAAGCCCGATATCTTCTGTCTCCAGGAGACGAAGGCGAGCCCCGAGCAGTTGCCCGACACCCTACGCGACGTGCCCGGATTCTCCTCATTCTTCTCTTCTTCTGTCGTCAAGAAGGGCTATAGCGGCGTCGCCCTGTACTCGAAGATAGAGCCGCTCTCGGTCATCTATGGCATGGGGATTAAGGAGTTTGATGATGAAGGGCGCCTTGTGGGGGGTGAATATGAGGACTTCTGGCTCCTCAATGCCTATTTCCCTAACGGCGGCCAGGGACCGCATCGGCTCGACTATAAGCTGCGCTTTTACGACGCCTTCCTTGCGTTCGCCGAAAAACTACGAGAACAGAAGCCCGTCATATTCTGCGGCGATGTGAATACGGCCCACGAGGAGATTGACCTCGCCCGGCCGAAGGAGAATGAGGCGAATACGGGCTTCTTGCCCGAGGAGCGCGCCTGGCTCGATGAAGTCATCGCGGCCGGATATGTAGATACCTTCCGGCACTTCTCCCCTACTCGCCGCGAGGCCTACACCTATTGGGATCTCTTTACCAATGCCCGAGACCGCAATGTCGGCTGGCGCCTCGACTATTTCTTCGTCGCTCAAGAATTAATGAAGCGGGTGAAGAAGGCAGAGGTCCTCAATGAAATTTACGGCTCCGACCATTGCCCTGTTTCCATTACCCTTTCATAAAGGACACTCCCTCGAAATACTCGGGATAGGTTATCCACAGGGTGTCCTTTACACTGTCTTTTATAGCTCTATGATTGCTGATGGAGCCCTTTGCGAGTTCTTTCCCATCCGTGCGCTTATCGAGGCCCTGCCGACGGTCCCGCGGCGTATCCGCGCTTAATTCTTCGAGCATGGTTCCGCGAGCGAGCGCCTAATATATAAAAACCGCCCTACCTTTCTCCAGCGGAGAACCATCTTGTACGCCCCTGCTCCTTTTCTCTCCGCCACCCTGGGCGGTTTTTCTTTTCACGTGAAACACTTACCGAAGTCTGACTTCGGTAATTTAGCAGACGTGGTGCTTGCTCATGATGGCCTGGACTTCCTTCTCTTCTGCTGCCTCCCGCCGTTTCTTCCCGGCCTCACCCATCTCTTTAAGCGCGCTCTCCTCGAGCTTTAGGAGTTCTTCAGTCCTATTATCTAGGTATTCATTGGTGTTTTTGGCTGGATCGTCTAAAACCTCCTCAAGGAGTGCGTGCAGGAGATACCCTATCTTGGGCCCAGGTTTCTCGTGAAACGCCTCCATGATGCGACTTCCATCCGTCTTTAGCATGGCGACGGAAATAGGGTCGCGTAGGGCCTGTTCGACCATTGCCTTATACTTCCTAAAGCGGAATGGCTGTTCCTTAGGTCGGCCGGTCCCTATTCGGTCGCAAATACGTAGGTTGAGCAAGTCCCATATATTCTCCTCCCCCACGTTCACGATAATTCTACGGACGGCCGAGAGCGTAATCTGGTCAGGATCAGAGAAAAACATGTGCCAGCGGACCAATTTGACTACCTTATCGATAGTTTCACGTGAAAAGCGTAGGTCCTCAAGGGCTTTTTTTGTCACCCGGGCCCCCACGACCTCGTGTCCATGAAAGGTCCAATCCTTCTTATCCTCTGCCCATCGGCGGGTCTCTGGCTTGGAAACGTCATGAAATAGGCCGGCAAGGCGAATATCGAAAGCCCACCTCTTATCTGCCGCGTGCTGCATTGTCCGCATGAGATGTCCAAACACATCATACGAATGTGCCTGATTCTGCTCTACCCCTATGCCGCGGATGAGGTCAGATGAGATGTATTCGAGAATACCGAGCTGTTGAGCCAATACGAGGCCCTCCATGGGCTGATTAGATAGGAGTATCCTTGAGAATTCGTCCCTTATTCTTTCACGTGAAACATGTTTCAAAAGGTGACTATGGTCCTTTATAGCCGCTGCGGTATCGCCATCTATCCCAAATTCGAGTTCGGCGACCAAACGGACGGCTCGTAGTATCCGGAGGGCGTCTTCGGCGAAACGCTCGTGCGGATTGCCCACGGCCCGTATGATTTTGTCCTTTATGTCCTTTTGGCCCTCGTAGGGGTCTACAAGGGCCCCTCCGCCAGCAATGCCGGCGGACTCGTCGAGGGCGACAGCGTTCACGGTGAAGTCGCGGCGAGCTAGGTCCTCGGGGAGGGAGGTGCCGAAGGCCACCGTATCGGGGCGGCGACGGTCTGAATAGCCCGATTCAAGGCGATACGGGGTTACTTCGACAATAGCGAGGTGTTCGTCCTCGGAGCCCGTCTTGACCCCGACTGTGCCATAGTCGTTTTCGTAGAAAGAGTCGGGAAATATGGCTTGAATCTGCTCTGGCGTGGCGTCCGTCGTCACATCCCAATCCTTGGGCTCACGGCCGATCAAGAGATCGCGGACGCAACCGCCGACTAGGTATGCCTCGAACCCGCCGGAGCGCAGCGTTCCAGACACCTTCTTAATCTCTTCCGGAACAGGGAAGTCCATGGCGTGATACTAGCATATGCATACGAAATAATGATATGAACCATGATATACTGTTAATTATATGAGAGCCCTTATACCGGAAAAAGAAGAAGCATTCAGGCTAAGAAAAATGGGTAGTAGTTACAGGGAAATCTTAAAAAAGATTCCTGTGGCCAAAAGTACCCTTTCCATTTGGCTTCAAAAAATGCCTCTTACTGATGCCGAAAAAACGATTTTGAAACGGCGGCGCGACAGCAATATCTCAATCGGAAGAATTCGAGCCGCTGCATCACTACACAACTTAAGGATGGTGAGAGATCGGGCATTATTTGAAATAGCTAAAAAAGAATTTGAAATTTATCAGGCAGATCCGTTTTTCTATGTTGGTATGGCACTTTATTGGGCAGAAGGATCAAAAAGAAGCAATATGTTTTGTTTCGTAAATTCTGATAGCGATATGGTATTTGTCATGCTTAATTGGATGGAAAAATTCTTTGGTATACGGAGGGATGACGTTCGCGCACGGCTCTATATACATAAACCTTATGCGCATGAAAATTGCGAGCAGTATTGGTCGGATGCAACCGGCATTCCTCTCCAAAATTTCAGACGAACGATATATAAACCTACGGGACTTCTTATCAAGAAAAGGCCAGGTTATATGGGGTGTCTACGTATTGAGATAGGGGGGGTGATTTATTTTCGTAGATATCTTTTTTGGCAGAAAATGATGCTTGAAGACTATAAGAAACAAGGTTAGTGTTACTTTGCATTGCGCCTGTAGCTCAATGGATAGAGCGCTTCGCTTCGGACGAAGAGGCTCCGGGTTCGACTCCTGGCAGGCGCACAAGCAGATATGTTAGGATAGCCGCGAAGCCCTCCTTCGCGTAAAGCTACGGAGGGCGCGGCGGGTATGGTTCAATGGTAGAACATCTGGTTGCCAATCAGATGATGGGAGTTCGATTCTCCCTACCCGCACAGCGTAGTGAGCGGCAAGTAAGGGGCTTTTTACTTGTCCGAACGGAGCTGTGGAGGTATGGGCATTTCCATACCCGCACTACTTCGCTCTATTAAGAAACAGAGCTTCGCAGTGCAAGCACCAAGCGGAGTAGCCCTTCGTAGCCGCATCGGCGAAGTAGGGCAGTATCGGGCACGGGTTTGACGCCGTGTCCAAGAAGTGGATAAACCTGTTCACAGTGTGGATAAAGGACTGTCTCTGACAAGAGTTGGCGGTAAAATAGTCATAAAATTAGCCATATTTATAAAAGCCGTGGATCTGTCGGATAAAAGTCGTAAGGAGGTGGGGGCCCTAGGTGAAAGGGTCGCCGCCGCGTACCTGCTCCGGCGAGGATTCGAGGTTATAGACAGGAATGTTGCCAGGAAGACCGGCGAGCTTGACATCATCGCGCGGTCGTCGGGGCCAGAGGGGGAAACACTCCACTTCGTCGAGGTTAAGACGGTCGTTGCAGAGGAATTTCCTCGTGAACATGAGGCTCGGGATGAGTACGACCCATCACTCAACTTACACGAGGCCAAGGTGAGGAAGGTTGCGCGAACAGCCGAGTGGTATGTGGCGGAGAAGGAGTGGGAAGGGGAGTGGCAGGTAGACGGCTGCCTGGTGTGGCTCCGGCGGCGAGACGGTATGGCCCGAGTGAGCTATCTGCCCCAAATCGTTTGAGATGTTAGAGTGCGTAAGTCGCCTTCGCGGACTGGCGGGCTTGCCCGCCGTAGGTCCGCTTCGGCGGACCGAAGGCGGGCCGGAGTATGCCGGTAGTACACGTGCTTTGGGAGCACGCAGACCGAGTTCGACTCTCGGCGGCCCGAGCGAATGAAATGAGCGAAGTCCCGAGGCCTGTGCGAGGGGCCCGATGATGAATCAGTGGGCGGCCAGCAGAATCGCCTCGAGTGCGGGTGCCGAGAGAGCAAACGTGGCTATGGCTTCGGCAAGAGGAGTCACAAGCAAGATATCGAGTGTGGAGCCCGTTTCCGCGGCATATTCGCGGCGGATATATTCACTAGTAATAGCCGAGAGCGAACGGGTTGAAGTGTCTCCTGTGACGGCGCTCGTCGTAATGTCTCCCTCGAGCATGCCATCACCACCGATAACGCCGCCGCCCGAGGAGCCCTCTTGGGCTGCTATCGAACCGCTCACAGACAGGACATCGACTGTATTCGTGCCAAACGTGAAGAGCTTGTAGATGGAGCCGAAGACGACGGTGGGGGAGAGTGCAGTTTCAATTTGATTAAATTCGAGAAATTGGGCTCCGTACGAAGCGATAACGACAGGTGTACCAGGCGGCAATGTCGAGAATGCGAGCGTCAGGCCAGGGAACGCTGTGGGGAGTGGGGAAGCGGTCGCGCTTTTGGTAACGGCAAGGATAGCGAAATCGCGCTCGCCAGTGCCAGACGGGGCATTCTGCTCGAGCACGGTCGCATTATCTCGTATCCATGGGGCTGGAATGAAGGCGAGTGCGGCACGGTACGCTACTCTCGCCGGACTGCCTATCCGGATGGTGCACGAGACGCCTTGGTCGGTAAGCAGGAAGTACTGCCCGACATGAGCGTTGGTGAGGATATAGCCAGTGCCTCCGAGCATGACACCGCTCGCAGATATCGAATGGAATCTGCTCCCGGCGGGAGCTATGCAGATGATGTTGACGAGTGCCGCCCGGAGAGCTGAAGCAGCGGCATCAAGCGCACCTTGGGAGACGGCCGGTGCTGGCGAGGGAGTCTGGACTGCTGGTTTTGCAATAACCACTAGCTTTAGTGTGGGCTTTGGCGTTAGTACAGAAGAGGTAGTAGTTGTTGCCAAAACAGGCGGCGCAGACGTGAGTGTAGTCGTCGTCGCGAGTGCTACTGGCGAGCTTGTGGCAACAGAGATGGCAGGGGGCGCTGCCGTCTGGTCAAAAAAATGGATTATGAGAACTGCACCTACGAGGGCCGCTACGACAAGAATGAAGGGTTCGAAGCGCGCCATGCATCTATGCTACCATCGCGGATACAGTCCTTCTTCGCGTGAAGCTACGAAGGGCGCGGCGGACGTAGTTTAGTGGTAGAACTTCTGCCTTCCAAGCAGATAGCGCGAGTTCGATTCTCGCCGTCCGCACAAATTAGGGAACGCGCCGCGGAAGGCGGCGCGTTTCTTAGCATGGATGATCTGGTACATACGATCGGATCCAGTGATGCTTGGTTCGGCGCGCTCCGGCCTCTTTGAGAATTCGAGCCATCTCCATCCTGGCCTTGGCGTACGCTATGTCGAGGACGGAGTGGCCGCCGACAGTCACCGCGTGAATGTCCGCGCGCTCTCGTATGAGCAGGCTGAACATCGAGATGTTGTTCTGCTCGATGGCAATCATCAGAGGCGTACGGCCATCCTTGACGCTGATATTCACTCGCGCGCCCCTATCGATGAGGAATGAGACCATCCTCATGTCGCCCGCAAGGACGGCGGCCATGAGCGCGTTGGTCAGGCCGGCAGGCAACCATATCACCGCGAATGCGTTGACATCGACGCCCACTCGCAAGCATTCCTCGACTTTCTGCTGATTCCCTGTGGAAGCGGCTTCCACTAGCGTGTTAACGGTGTGCATAGCTCACCTCTTGAATTCCGCACTGATTATCTAACGAGTTTTGTTTACATGCAAGAGGAGTACCATATCGATATGGAACCACTCGCGGCGAGGATACGGCCCGACACCCTCGCGGGGGTGGTGGGGCAGGAGCACCTTGTTGGGCAGAATAAACCCCTACGAGTGGCGATAGAGAAGAAGCACCGCTTCTCATTCATCCTCTGGGGGCCGCCCGGGACTGGGAAGACGACGATTGCGCGTATCTATGCGCGCGCGCTCGAGGCCGAACTCTTCGATCTCTCGGCGGTGTCAGCAGGGAAGGATGATATTCGCAAGATTGTGCAGTTACAGACTCTGAAATCAAGAGTGCTCTTCCTCGACGAAATACACCGGTTCAACAAAGCCCAGCAGGATTTCTTGTTGCCGTATGTGGAGAGCGGCGAGTTGACACTCATCGGGGCGACCACCGAGAACCCATCATTTGAGGTTATCCCGGCACTCCTCTCACGTTGCCGCGTGTTCGTGCTGGAGCCCTTATCAGAGGAGGCGCTTAAGGCCATCGTGAAGCGTACAAAACTTAAGGTAGGGAAGGATGCATTCGATTGGCTCTTGGGCTACAGCAATGGTGATGCGCGCAAGGCGCTCGGCATGCTCGAGGGCGCTCAAAACTTGTATGGCAGGGTGACAGCCGAGACGCTCAACCAGGCGCTCGAGTCGCCGCACGTGCGCTATGACAAGAAAGGTGAGGAACACTACGACACTATTTCCGCTTTTATAAAAAGCATGCGGGCCTCGCAAGCAGATGCCGCGCTCTATTATCTAGCTCGCATGGTCGAGGCAGGAGAGGACCCTCTCTTCATCGCGCGTCGCATGGTCATATTCGCTTCCGAAGACATCGGGCTCGCCCAACCCACAGCGCTCGTAGTCGCAAACGCGGTTTTCAGAGCGTGCGAGACTATTGGCTATCCAGAGTGCGCAATCAACCTCGCTCACGGTGTCGCCTATCTCGCGGAGGCCAAAAAGAGTCGTGCCTCTCATGACGCATACTTCGAGGCTGCAGCCGACGTGAAAGCTCTCGGCAATTTACCCATCCCAAAAAAGATCCGCAACGCCCCCACCAAGCTCATGCAAGAGCTCGACTACGGTAAGGGATACGAAAAATATGATTCGGAATCATACCTACCGGAGAAGTTGAAAAAGAAAAAATATTTAAAGTAGCAAAACAGCGGCCGCGCGTAGCGCGGCCGCTGTTTTGAGAGAAAACACTTATTTAACTGCGTCCTTGAGGGCTTTTGCGGGGCGGAACTTCGCCGAGCGGGAAGCGTTGATGTGAATGGTCTCACCGGTGCGCGGGTTGCGGCCCTGGCGCGCAGGCCTGGCCTTGGTGGAGAAGATGCCGAGACCTGCAACCGAAACCTCGTCGCCGCTCTTTAGGGCGCCGACAATGCAGTCAATGACGCACTCGACGGCGCGATCAGCATCGGCCCTGGTCGAGCCGAGAACGCCATGTACCTTCTCTATGATATCCATCTTATTCATGTGTCTTGAATTATTGATAACACCAGCCGCCGCAAGACTTCTGGCGGCTTGCCCGCCGAAGCCTTATGGCAGCGGGGCGAAGGCTGGGTACGCCACAAAGTATAGGGTGCGCCATTTTTTACGCAATAGGCCTTGCAAAGGTCGTTGACAGTGTCAAATCATCGGGCGAATTCGACCACGCGGTTCTCGCGGATGACGTTGACCTTTATCTCGCCCGGGTAGCGTAGCTGTCCTTGGATACGCACGGATATGTCGCGCGCGAGCTTGTGAAGGGCTAGGTCAGAGACCTTCCCTGGATTAACGAAGACGCGTATCTCTCGGCCAGCGGATATGGCATACACCTTTTCCACTCCCTCGAAGGCGCTCGCGAGGCGCTCGAGGTCGCCGAGGCGCTCGAGATACCGGTCGACGGTATCTCGACGAGCGCCCGGCCGGCCGGCGGATATAGCATCGGCTGTCTGCACGATGACTGCCTCCGGCGTCTCGTACGGGTGCTCCTCATGATGCGACTGCATGGCCTGTATGACACGCTTGTCGACACCAAACTTCTCGAGAACGCGCCGACCTATCTCGACGTGGGTCCCTTGGACCTCGTGGTCTACGGCCTTGCCAATGTCATGGAGGAGGGCGCCGGCACGTGCCACTGCAACGTCGGCACCAAGTTCGGTCGCGAGCATCCCAGCCAAATGAGCCATCTCGATAGAATGTGCAAGTACGTTTTGGCCGTAGGAGGTCCGGAAGTGGAGGCGCCCCAGGAGTGCGACGAGCTTGGGGTCGAGCCCCACGATGCCCGCCTCATAGCAGGCCTCTTCGCCCTTCTGGCGAATAATCTCAGTGACTTCTTGTTTGGTCTTCTCGACCGTCTCCTCTATCTTGGCTGGCTGGATACGGCCGTCAGCGATGAGGGCCTCGAGCGCTATCTTGGCGATGTGGCGACGTAAGGGGTCGAATGAGGAGAGCGTGATACGGTCAGGTGCATCGTCGATAAGCACATCGACACCGGTCGCTCGTTCAAAAGTCTTGATATTGCGACCTTCTTTACCGATAATCTTGCCCTTCATCTCCTCCGAGGGGATATGTACCGACAACGAGGTCATCTCAGCATTTACCGCATTCCCGAGCCGATGCACGGCTGTCGTGAGGATGGCACGCGCCTTCTCTTCGAGGAGATCGCGTCCGTGCGCTTCGAGCTTCTGCAGGCGCATGAGAATATTCTCTTCGCTCTCACGCTCTATCTGCGCGAACAATTCTTCGCGCGCCTTCCCCTCGGAAAGGCGTGCGACACGCTCGAGAATCTTAGTGCGCTCGCTGATGAGGTCGTCGGCCGCGTGTTTAGCCTCTTCGGCCTCTTCCTCGCGCTCGCGTATCTCATCTTCTTTGGAGTCGAGATCGCGCTGGCGTTCATCGAGGAATGTCTCGCGGGTGGCGACGCGCTCCTCGCGTGCGCCCGCTTTCTCTTCGCGCTCTTCGACCGGCGCGAGGCGCTCGGTCTCGAGCACCGCCCCGCGATACTCGGCATCCTCGATAATCTTGGCGGCGGCCTCTTTGGCGACGAGCATCTTCTGCTTGATATCGAGCTCGATGGAGCCACGGCTCGCAAGCCCAATGAGGACACGGAGCACATAACCGAACGCGATACCGCCCACGCCCGAGAGCGCAAACAATATCAATATGATCTGGAGTGACATACGGCCCTTGTGTTAATACTCCGTCCGCCAGCTGGCGGAGCAGTTTTGGTCAAAAGAAGTAGGGAACGGTCAAGCGGTCGAGGACAGCCAAGCGGCGAATCAGTACGCCCTCACTCTAGCATAAAACGTCCGGTTGAGGTAAGGTCTCGGCAGACCACGGAAAGGTGCGGAGATGATCCCGAATAACGAAAGAGTAACGATGTTTACGCTCCAAGCGGAGCTCCGGGCATACGTCCCGGATTCGAGGTATCCGGACGACGCGGCGGCCAAGATCTGCATCGAAGAGGCGCTTGCAGCTGTCGATGAAGGGAATTTCGGCATCGGCTGCCTTATCGTCGACTCACAAGGTCGTACCGTGGCACGCGGCCACAACCACGTTTTCTTCCCGCATTTCCGGAGCGACTTGCACGGCGAGATGGTGGTAATGAATGCGTTCGAGGATGCGCATCTGAGGTTGCCGTCGATGAAGGACTACACGCTCTACACCTCGCTCGAGTCGTGTCCGATGTGTATGGCTCGGCTCATCACTGCGGGCGTTGGGCGCATCTTTCACATCGCGGATGATCCGCCGAGCGGGATGGTGCATCTTGCACATCAGCTCCCGCCAGTCTGGCAGTCACTGGCTGAACGGCAGAGCTTCGAGCCAGCGCAGTGCTCGCCAGTTCTCAAGGACTTGGCAACGCGAGCATTTCTCATCAACATCGCGCGCCTCGATGGGATGCTGAAGTCGCGCTAGCGCGATGCATTACGCGAAACTCCGCGCCCTTCGGCGCGGATTTCTTCATTTTCCGTACAGATCGTCGTGCGTTCCAATGTCGATAAGAAGGTATGCGCTAGATTCTGTCTCTCGATACACCACACGATAATCACCCGTCACATTAATGCTTCGATCGGTGCGGCGCACGCCGTGAAGCGGATGGTTGTTGAGAAGTGGATTGAATGGATCCCTTAATAACAACTCGAGTCGCTCATCAGTACGGTCTTGCAGATGTGTGGGGAGCTTGCGGTAATGGCGCCTGAAACGCGTCGAAGAAATGAAGCGCATGTTACGCGCGCAAATCTGCCGATAGTGCCTCGACGGAGGCAAAGCTTTTTAGCTTCCCCTGCTTATATTCTCGCTCGGCTTCGGCAATCGAACGTAGGAGCCGGGCATTAGGGCGTAGCACCAGGTCGAGTCGCCGATTCTCAACTGTATTAAGGATGAGGGAGTTAACCATAGTCCCGAGCGGGAGCCCGAACTCGGCCGCCGTCTTCTTGGCGCGCTCCTTGAGCTTCTTGTCTATCTTTACGGTGAGTAATGTCTTCGTGTTAGTAATCATTACCAAAGTATATACTTTGGTATCTTTGTGTCAATCACTTGTCTGCTCGTCCCAGCCTAATGCCGGAATTGGTGTTTTGCTTATACCTCTTTGCTCTTTTCTTCTGCTCGAGTTACAAAGTTGAGAACGACTTCTTTTTCCGAGTGCCACATGTCCTCATAATCTGCTACCTGATGGCCCCGGTTACCTTTTGCGCTTTCGACAACCTGCGAAGTGATATCCACTGCCTGTTGTTGAAGGGTTGCCATAGTTTTCTCATTATCCAAAAGAGTATCGTGCTCTGCAAAAACGACATGGAGGGGAATGGATATCTTCTTATCTTCTGTTTTTTCGCGTAACATTTCTGCAAAACGAGCTACATCGAGCGTTCGTGGGTTCTCCTTTCTGGACTCGGCCAATCGCACCGCTCCAGCAATTAATACATTGGTGGGTAGGATTCTGAATTTTCTGTTTATGTGGTCCTTACCTAATACGGGCGTTTCTAGAATGGCCCCCACAATACCGTTCTTCTCTATAAACTCCTGATATTGCGGATCAGTAATCAGATCGTAGACGACTGATGAGCCAAAAGAGCTCCCATGTAGTACGACATTTTTCATATGCTCCGATTGAAGCGCCTGTTCGATAGCCTGCACAAGTGATTCTTTCGTATAGTGTTCTCCGTAGCCTTTGAACGTCAGAGTATTAAAGCGTTGGTCCATCTCGTAATGCATCGGTTCAACATACTCTTCTCCATCTACCATAAAGCCGGGGAAGTGGAATAGCAGGGTATCGGAGGGCTTAATTGACGGCAGAAGAGTAAATTCAAATTTCTCCCGTCCTACCTCAATCTCAAATCTTTGTTTGAGACTTTCAGGCACTTGTTCTGCGTCTGGCACTACTTTCATCCGTGGAGCTCTCCCGAATTGAGTCATTGATCTCCAGTATACGCGAAAACGCGCTGGCTTATGCTGACGCGTTTTTTCTGCATACTGTCCTTATTTATATACCTGGTCGACGATGCCGTACTTCTTGGCTTCGTCGGCAGTCATGAAGAAGTCGCGCTCGACATCCTTCTCGACTTTGGCAAGTGGCTGGCCGGTAAAGCCGGCGAGCATCTTGTTGAGCCGCTCGCGGAGCTTGATAATCTGCTTGGCCGTAATCTCAATGTCGGTCGCCTGGCCCTCGGCACCACCGGAGGGCTGGTGAATCATGATCTCGGCATTCGGGAGCGCGAAGCGCTTACCCTTCTCGCCAGCGGCGAGGAGTATTGCGCCGCCCGAGGCCGCCATACCTACACACACGGTCGCCACAGCCGGCTTGATGTGATGCATCGTATCCACCATCGCGAGGGTGGCCGTGACCGAGCCACCGGGGG
>Ga0209515_10002485_pt1 | contig 28223 bp, 16 predicted proteins | sample Subgroupgradi54m_FD_187454 | JGI IMG/M metagenome (GOLD analysis project Ga0209515, IMG submission 187454) | Subsurface groundwater microbial communities from S. Glens Falls, New York, USA - GMW60B uncontaminated upgradient, 5.4 m (SPAdes)... ... | reverse complement strand
GCCGCTGTCCCCTCCGCCGAACTTGGGCGGCACGCCTCCCGCGGCGGGCGTCACCTCGACCACCTTGTCGTGCGGCTCGACGGCGACCACGGTCCAGCGGCGGCCGGCGAAGATGATCATATGCTCGGGGATCGGCGGCTGCTCCACCGGCATGGTGCCGAGGGTCCGTCCGGCCGAGACGACGCGGTATTCCTCGGGCGTGGCGAAGACGGCGTAGAACGAGTAATGCTCGACCAGCCGCTCGCCCTCCCGCCCCAGCAGCAACGTCCCGTCGGCCGCCTGCTCGATCAGGTCGCGCTCGCCCATGCCGCGCAGCAAAGCGGCGAACAGGGACGGCGCCACGGTGCGAAACGGACCGCCACGGCACAGCAGATCGAAGCCTTTCCGGGCAGAGATGCCGCCATGCTGGGCGATGACCGCCATCACCTGATGCAGCAGGGTCGACAGGTGCGGGGCGCCCGCCGGAGGGGGCTCGATCCACTTGGCCAGCAGCAGGCGTATCGCGGCGACGCCTTGGACAACATCCAGGCGCAGGCGGTCGAGCGGGTGGCTGCGGGCGTCGAGGGCCGGCTCGGTCACGTAAAGGCGCAGTACCGCCGGCTTGCCCGGCCGCCGCCCGGATCGCCCGAGCCGCTGGCGCAGGCCGGCAATCGACATCGGCGCTCCGATCTGGGCGACGCTTTCCACCGCGCCGATGTCGATGCCCAGTTCCAAGGTCGTCGTACACACCGCCGTGGTCGGCAGCGTGCCTTGGCGCAGACGCTCTTCCAGATCCTCACGCAGTCCGCGCGACAGGTTGCCATGGTGGGGAAAGAATTCGTTGGGTACCGCCCGCTCGTCGGACAGGTCGCGAAGCTGGTCGGCATAGAGTTCCACGGCGTTGCGTGACCCGGCGAATACCAGATTGTGGCTGCCGCGCAGATAAGCGAACAGATGCTCGGTGATAGCTCTGGTCGCGGCCAGCCCCTCTTCGTCATCTCTTCCGCCTTTGACGTAGCCGCGCAACTGCAATTTCAGCTCGGCGCCGCTGCCGGCGCTCTGCAATATCTCGACCTCGTCGCCTTGCGATGGCCGCAGGGCATCGGCGGCACGGGCCATGTCGCCCAGGGTCGCCGACAGGCCGATGCGCACCACCCGCCGCCCCAGCACGGCTTCCAGGCGATGCAGCAAAGACTGCAACTGCATGCCGCGCACATTACCCATCAGGGCATGGAGTTCATCAATGACCACGGCCCGCAGCGGTGCGAACAGCCCGGCCATCTCGGGGCCTCGGCGCACGAACAGGGCCTCCAGGGATTCCGGAGTGATCAGCACGACGCCGGCCGGCGCCTCGCGCGCCCGCCGCTTGGCTGCCGCTGAGGCGTCACCGTGCCAGCGCACGATGGGCAGATCGAGGCGCTCGCATAAATCCTCAAGGCGGCGGAACTGGTCGTTGATCAATGCCTTCAGCGGGCTGACGTAAAGCACCTTGAAGCCCGGCGCGCGGTCATCGGCGATGGCCGACAGCAGCGGCAGAAACGCCGCCTCGGTCTTGCCGGCGGCGGTGGCGGCGGCGATGATGACATCCCGGCCGCCATCAAGAATGACCGGAATGGCCCGTGCCTGGATATCGCGCAGTTCCTGCCACTGCTGATCCCAGATCCAGCGCTGGACCTGGGGATGCAGCGCCAGGAACGGATCAGAGCTGGAAGCTGGCGAGTTCGTCATCGCCGTCGTCCGTAGCGGCCTCGGCAACCGGTTGTTCCTCGGCAACGGCGATGCCTCCGAGCAGGTTGCGCCAGTCGGTCCCCGGATTCTGTTCCAGCACCGACAGCAACTGCACGAAGCTTTTCACCGTGTTGCGTGGGGTGCGGAAATAGGCGTCGCCGATGCGCTTCGAGCAATGGTCCATGAACGCCGTCAATGCCTCGTCGGGGACCGGCAGGCGGCTGGGATCGCCGCCAGCGGAAACCAGGCACAGCTTGCCGAGCAGAACATACAGATCCTCGGGGGTCAGGCTTTGCAGCCGCACCACCGGGCCGGACAGATCGACCAGACCGTTGGTGGCGAAGCTGTTTTCGGCTAGGCGCGATTGCAGGGCGGGGTAGCTGTACAGGCCGCGCCGCGTATCCATCAGGAACTCCGGTGTCCCCCCCATCACGAAGCCGAGATGGGTGGCGGAGCCTTGCAGGACGTCATTGAAGATGCGCAGAAGCTGTTCGTAATTGGCGTTGCGCGCCTGGGAGCTTTGCAGCTTGTAGAGATTGACCATCTCGTCCAACTGCACCATCAGGCCGTCATAGCCGGCCAGACGGACGAACCGGGCCAGCAGCTTGAGGTAATCATAGACCCCGACATCGTCGATGATATTGCGTACCCCCAGCGCCTGCCGTGCTTCGGTGCGGGTCGACCATTCGCCGCGCAGCCAGCGTAGCGCCGCGCCCTTGCCGGCTTCGTCGCCCTCTTCCGACGCCTTCCAGTAATGGGCGATGACAGCGGCGAAGTCATAGCCCGAGACCAGTTCCTCCAGCGGCGCCAGACGCTGGTGAATGATCTGGTCCGGCGCGCGATCGGCCGCCTTCGCCTCCTTGACGGCATCGCTGACGAAGCGCTCGACGACGCTGGACAGGGCGCCGCCGTCCGGCTTGGTGCGGGTCGCCATGTTGCGCATCAGTTCCGCATACAGGTTGCGCGCCTGGCCGCCGGTGGCGTGGAGCCGGCGGTCGGGAGCAAGGTCGGCGCTCACCACCACCAGTTTCTTCTCCAGCGCGATCATCCGCACCAGATTGAGGAAAAAGGTCTTGCCGGCACCGAACTCGCCGATGACGAAGCGGATCGCCGAGCCACCGTCACCGATCCGGCCGACATCCTTGACCAGGGCCTCGACCTCGCGGGCGCGGCCGACCTGGATATGGCGCAATCCGACGCGGGGCACCACGCCGGCACTGAGGGCTTGCAGGATGGCATCGCGGTCGCGGGGTTTGATGGCGGTCATGGCGTCGGTCCGTCGGCAATCAGGGAAGTGTGGATGGTGATGGGATCGCCGTCTTCCGCCACGGCGTCATCAAGATGGTCGAAGGCCCACTCGTTCAAGGTCTCCAGCGCCCCGTCGGGCAGCAGGCCATAGGAGCGGGCCAGGGTTTCGAAGTCGCCGCGGGGCCATTGCGGGCGCTCGAGCAGATCGCCGAGCAGGGCTGCATGGGTCGGATCAAGACCCGGGAAGCGGCCGTTGTCCGCGTTTTCGTCTTCCTCCGCCTGGGTCGGAGGCTCGGGCTCCGGCTGCTCCTCGACGAAGATTTCGGACAGCAGGGCCGAGACCTGCGTGGTTTCGCTGTGGATACGCCGGATGCGCGCCATGTCCAGGCGCACGCCCGCCGTATCGCCGGCGGTCGCGGGCGGCGGTGGGATCGGGTGTCCAGCGGGAGCGGTCCCGGCCTCCTGCACGGTGACCGGTTCATCACTGCCGGCAGCCAGAGCATGAAGGTCGGAAAACAGCCGCTTCGGATCAATGTCCAGCAGCTTGTAGATGCGTTCCAGCAGACGGATTTCCTGTGGGCTGACATGGCCATCGGCATTGGCCAGGGCCAGGGCGAAACGGGCCAGTGCCTCGCGACCGGTGGTATCAGCCGCGGCGAGACGAGCCTTGATCTGGGCCAGGCCAGGCGGCCGGCGCAGCAGCCACAGGGCATGTGCCTCCAGCCGGGCGCGTTCGGCGGCCGATAGATGCAGGCTGTCTTCGGCATGGCGTATCAGCATACGTTCTTCCTCGGGCACGATCTGCCCGTCGGCATGGATCACCAGCGCCGCCAGCGACAGCATATGCGTCGCCGCCGTGTAAGCCGGACTCAGTGCCCCCGCCGCTCCACCCGCGGGCAGGCGGAACAGGATGGCCGGCTGGCCGATTGCCAGCGGCGGGCCGCCGAATTGTGGATCTGGCTCGACGCCATGGCCGAAACGGGCAAGGAGCGCGCTCATGTCGCGCATCTGCGGCCGGCCGATCTTGTCCTTGGCCAGTTCGATCTCCAGCCGCCGGCACAGCTCTGCCACCTCCACTTGCGCGGCCCCTGTTCCGGTCTTGTCTTCCAGCCAGCCTAGCAGTGCTTCGGCAGCCGGATGACCACTGGTCGCGGCTTCGGGCGGCAGCAGCGCGTAGGCGTGCAGGCTGTTCTTTCCCTCAGGGTTCTTGCCGAGATAGCGGCTGTAGGCGTCGAGTGCGATCATGCAGTCGCCGGCAATTTCCTGCGCCTTGGTCAAAGGCGCCTGGAGGCGGGTGATGTCGGGCCACTCGTTGATGGTTCCCGCCACTTCCGCCTCGTTGTTGTTGGCGGCAAGGCGATAGGTGCAGCGCAGCTTGGACTTGGGCTTGGCAACCTTCAGGCCGTCGGGATGGCGCTGGCGGAAACGAGTCAGGAACAGGGGGTGAAATTCGGCCCGGGCGCGCGTGACCGCGGTACGGTGGAAGGCCTCAGGATCGCACAGAAACCAGGCCAGCATCCACTCGGCGGGAATGGGGCGATCTTCGGCGAGGATCCTGCCGATCCCCAGCTTCAGCCACATGGGCCGCTCGTAGTGCTTGGCGATGGTGTCGAAGGGTGGCGGCTGATCCGGGACGCCCTTGGCCATCAACGTGAGCACCTCCCGAAACTCCCGGGAGTAGCGGTCGAAGGAGTGATTGGTGGCATAGATGCCACGCAGGCGCTCCACCTCGGCCAGAATGACCGGCGCATCGGCGATCGCCTGGTCGCCGAAAATGCGATGCTCAAGACCGTAGAAATATAGGAACACATAGCCGATGGAGGCCGAGGGATCGCGCTTGCCGCCGGCCAGCCATTGCAGATAGGCAAGACGGCTGCGGGGGTCGATCGTGTCGTAAGACGGGTAATAGGACATCAGCAAGCCACCCGTATCGGCACCGCTCGATGCCACCGAAAGGGAGGGATTGATGAGAAAATTGGTGAACCGGTACGGGGGCTGCCGCGCTCCCACATAGACCAGACCGTCGGCGATGGTGAAGCCCCGGACCGTGACCGCTTCACCCTTGCCGTGCCATCCGTCACGTGCACGCGGCGCCGTCTGAAGCAGCCCGGTGGTGGCGGATTTCAATGCCGACAGCGAACCCAGGGGCAGAACGGCAGCGGAGGGCGTTTCCGTCCCGGTCGGCGGCGGTGAACTCGGCCTCTGAACCGTAGTGACTTCCGCTCTCGTAGCCGTGGCGCCACCGACCCGGAGCGAGGAGTCGAGGGGGGTGTAGGCTATGCAATCCCTCTTGCCCACGCCCAGGCTTAACGGGCAGTGCTTGCTGCCAAGGTTGCCACAGGAGGACGTCCTGCCGCAGACGTCCGGGCGAACCGGTGCTGCGCACGCGACAGCGGGCATTGCAACCTCTTGCCGATACTCGGGTTCGGCCGGAGACGGGGCTCCCGGTTCTTGGCCGGTCGTCTCGGCACGTTGCGGGGCGATGGTGCGCCGCTGGCGCCGTCGCCACCACCAGACCCCAGCCAGGGCGGCGACCATCCACATCCACCCGCTGCCTGACGCTGGCGGTGGTGCAGCGGGTTCGACCTTGGCATCAGGTGGTGGAGCAATGACGGCCCGCGGCAGGGTTTTCTCAGGTGATGCCTCTGCCGGTTCCGGCCGTGCCGCGGGGGGATTGAGTGCCGTCCAGGTGGCGGGGTCCAGTGTTCCGGTCTGCGGCAATCCCCGGTCGCGCTGAAAGTCCCTGATAGCGGTGCGTGTCTTTGCCCCCGCCTTGCCGTCAACAGTCCCAATCTGGTAGCCAAGGCCATTCAACTGACGCTGAGCCTGGGACAAATCCATCGGGCCTTCCGCGCTTGCATTGGCGGAAGCCAGCATCGCCAGCGCAAGGAGCCACGTCGCTTTCCATTTTGCGTCTATCAACGGCAATACGCTCCGCACCTTGGCTTGCTCGTAACAATCGCCATATTCGCTTGAGTTTTGGGCCGGTACAAGCTGTAATCATCCCATGAGCGAGCCGCCAAGCATTCTCTTCTCTCGTGAAGCCGTGGGGTACCCGCCACTGGATGCGTTGCTTATTGCGTTGCAAAGCCGACTTGTCCAGCTTGCTCCCGCGGAGTTCGAGGTGATATCGGCCGCTGCGCTGTCGGGGATTCTGGGACGACCGTTCCGACAGGCTGCGGCAGGACGGCAGCCGGGCGGCGATGCGGGCGGCGGCAACATTCGCCTTGAAGCAAAACGGTATCGGGTTGGCTTCCCCGAAACGCAGGGTTTGCTGGGTGGCCTGACCTCGGCGATCAATGTGGTTCCCGATCTTTCCCACTGGGTGGTCACCAGCACCGCCAGCCTGCCGCTCCAGACCAAGGATGAACTTGCCCTGGCGACACGGCGGGAACAGGTCCACGACGTCATCCTCGACTGGCCCACGGCCGGCCTTCCCCCTCTAGCGGTGGCGCTGGTGGCGGGGCGGGCCGAAGTCACGAAGAAATTCCCGCAGATCGCCGATATCCTTGATCTGCTGGCGGAGCGGCCGGATATCATCGAGGCTGGACGGGAGCTGCGCGACCGGCTGCACTCTGGACCGCCGGACCGCCCGATCTATTCGCCTGTCCTGCGGTATGACAAAGACAAAATGTCTGACACTGCGGTGCTCGATCCCCGGTATCGGGTGGTGCCACTGATGAACCGCGATCAGGAGATGGACGACTGGATCGCCTGGGCGATTCACGGCAACGGCATGGCGCGATTGCTGACCGGCGATGGCGGCATGGGCAAGACCCGCCTGCTGATCGAGGTCTGCGAGCGGTTGCGGACCGAGGGCTGGCTGGCGGGCTTCCTGCGGGACGGCGCGGAAATGGCGGCGCTGTGCCGGCAGCTTGCCGGTCCAGGAAAAGTATTCGTGGTCGTGGACTATGCGGAGCGGCGGGGCAAAGACATTGAAACCCTGTGCCAGGCGGTGCAGCAGACCGGGGCGTCGGTCAGGCTGGCTCTGTTGGCCCGCCGCGACGGCCCGTGGCGCGAGGATCTGCTGGCCACCAGCCAGGCAGCCCGCCATTTCCTTGACGACGACGAGGGGATCGACATCCGCGAACTGGAGCCGGCCGCGCCGATGCGGATCGAGCATCTTCGGCGCAGCCGAGAGGATATACTTGCGGAGGCCGTCAGGGCATTTGGAGAAATTCAGGGAATTATCCCGCACACATTAGCAGATTTATGGGGGCAGTTCATTCATTTCGACAACCAGGACTATGACCGCATCCTGTTGCTGATCTTGGAAGCCTGGGTCGCCGTGTTCAATGGCGGCAGCGAACGTCCCCGCGATCTTTTCCAGGTGGTCCTGTCCCGGGAGCAGCGCTATCTGAAAAAGCTCGCTCCTGAGGGCGTCCCTCCCAGAACCATGATGGAGGTGCTCGGCTGGATCTATGCGCATCAGGGGGCCGAGACCCGGCGGGACGCTATTACCTTGCTCCGGCAATGCCCGTCGCTGGAGAACGAGCCGGCCACACGCATTGCACAGGTGGCGGAGGTCTTTCACGATGCCTATGGCGGCCCCAAATGGCTTAATCCCATCCAGCCCGACCTGATCGGCCATGCGGTGCAGGAAAAATATGGCCCGTAGGGTTCACAGCGACGCGTTCGACCGCAGCATCCTGACCGCGTCTCCGGGCAGGGCGGCAGATCTGCTGACGGTTCAGGCCCGGGCGGCCAGGGATTTTCCGGCTGGCCGCAGTGCCCGGCATCTGCGGCGGCTGATGCGTGACCATCTGGACCAGCTTGCGCCCATTTTTCTCACCGTGGCGTCGGAAACCGGCGAGCCGGTGACCGGCCTGCTGGCCCGCGTCCTTCGCCGCCGCGCCGATCCGGTGCTTGCCCGGCGTCTGGCGGAGGCGATCCGCGAGCCTGTGTCGGCCCTGGTGGAGGTCGGCATCGCCTGTTGGCAAGTCATTGTCCGTGCCACCCTGGCCGAAGACCCCGCCGGCGAGGACTTTCCCCTGCGGCTGACGCAGGACGTTGCCGAACTGGTGACCTGGCTGCATCTTGCCGGCCGGCCCGCCGGGGCCGTCGCCATCATCCGCCGGGCACTGGCTCTGCTGCGCCGGCACGATCTGCCGCGACCGCTGGGGCTGATGAGCCAGTATGCCGGCCTGCTCATTTCGCTCGGCCGGTTCGCCGAGGCGGAACGTCGCTTGCGGGAGGTGCTGGCCATCGCCGAACGGGAGCAGGTCTCGCCGATCGCCATGGTGGACGACTGGATCAATCTGGCGCATGCCCTATCGGAACAGAACGACCCCGAGGCGGCTTTGCAGGCAAGCCGCCATGCCCTCCATCTGCTGCTGCGCAGCCGCGAAACCGATGACGATGAATCCCGTTTTCTGCCCGATGCTCTCACCAACCATGCTCACTATTTGCTGGATGCCGGCCGTCCCCGGGCCGCGGCGGCGGCGATCCGCCATGTGGTGACACTGGTGGACCGAAAGGCCGCCCGGGCGCCCGATCTCCATCGTCCGGCACTGGTCGATGCGTTGCTGAATGCATCCCGTGTCCTGGTCTCCGTCGGCGCGCGGAACGAGGCTCTCGCCTGCTCCCGGCGCGCGGTCAGCCATGCCCGCCACCTCACCGGTAATGCGGCGGAGCAGCATGTCCTGAGCCTGCTCAATTTCGCCGCTGACCTGGAGCAGCTTGGAGAGCCGGAATTCGCTTTTCAGCAGGCTCGCCGGGCGGTTGATCTGGCCCGTACTCTGGCGAAGGGCGGGGGTGGCGCTTCGACGAAACTGGTCTGCAATGCCCTGAGCACCCTCTGCCACGTCGCATTGAAAGCGGAACGGCTGGAAAAAGGGCGCGCCGCCGGTCTCGAAGCGCTCGACCTGCTCCAGACCCTGCCGCCAAAGACGGCGGACATGGAGCGGATCGAGTTGCTACCGAATCTCGCAGATGTCTTTGCCGGACTCGGCGAAAGGACCAGGGCGGCGGATCTCGCGCAGCAGGCCTATGATCTGGTGCGCAGGCATGAAGTCACAGAGCGGCTGTCCCTGGACCTGCGTATCGGAATTCGGGACGTTTTCGCCAAGTATCTGGAGGGAGATGAGGGGAGCCGTCAGGCAATCACGGTCCTGGAGGAAGCCATTGCCATCGGCCGCTCCGAACTGGGGCGGACCCCCGGGCTGATCAGCGACGCACTCGTTCATCCCCTGATCCACCTGTCCCAGGCTCTGGCGGAAATCGGCGATTTCAATGGCGCCTTGCCGGTGGCGCAGGAAGGTGTGGCCCTGGCGCGGGCGCTGGCGGAGCACAGTGCGGAATGGGCGGCGAATGAACTGCCCATCGCCTTGCATACCCTCGCCCGACTTCACTGGCTGCGGCAGGAATGGGGCAAGGCCAGCGCCCTGGCCGGAGAAATGGTGACGCTGGCCCGAACTGTCGTGGCGGCAAGCGAGGAAGACCTGTCCCTCCTGCATGACCTGGCGGCGGCCCTGGAGTTCGCCGCCCTCGTGGACAATGCCGCCGGGAACTTTGAGATGGCTTTGACCGGTATCAATGAGGCGATGGCGCTCTATCGCAGGCTGACAGATCACGTCGGACCGGGCTACCTGGGGGACTTCGGCAACGGCCTGCACAACGCCGCAACCATCGCCTTCTCGGCCGGCGACCTGGCGGCCGCCATCGACTTTCAGCGGCAGGCGGGTGATACCCTGAGTCGCTTGGTCGAGGCCGATCCCGAGGCGCTTCGGCTCGCCGCCGGGGGCTTGTGCAACCTGGCCATCTATCTGACGATGGATGGGAGCCTGGACGAGGGGATGAAAGCGGTTGATCAGGCAAAAACCATTCTTGCTCGTTTGCCGGAAACCTGGCGCCCGGCGGTCGAGGTGGGGATCGCCGAAAATGCCGTCAGGGCCCGTCTGCTTGTCCTTGCCGATCGTCCTGCCGAAGCCATCGCTTGCTGCGATTCCGCCCTTGCCGGCGTGGACGAATACGATATCGAGTTCTGGCGCGGCCCCGCCTTGAACGCCCGCGCCATGGCCCTCGCCTCCCTGAACCACGAGTCCGACCAGGAGGCGGCTCAGGCCGCGTTCGACTACCAGGTGCAGCACCTCGGCATTGATGACAGTGGCATCAATAACGCCGTTCAAGGACTGTGTGACGCGGCGGCGGTTCTGATCGATGTCCTGTCCCGCCGAGGACGGTCTCATGAGGATATGGAAAGAATCCTGAATATCGTGGCGCCAAGTCTGGAACGGGTTGCACCGGCGCGACTGGCCATGACGGCCGAAGAGCTGGTGCGGGCCATTGCCGACGCCGGTATTCCTTTGGCGGCCCACCACGAAGCCCTCGGCCGCCTTTGCTGCCAGCGGACGGTGGGTAAGGCGGCAACGGGATGTCGCTCCCTCTGATGTCGTTCGGGACGGGTCAACCAGGTTGCACGGGCACGCCCAGTTCCAGCAAGGTTTCACGGCACCGGGCGATGGCGTGCGCGGTGTTGGTGTCGACCGACGCTCCGGCAAAATGCAGGCCGAATGCGCTGGCATCATCGCGCCAGGCAAGAAGCGGCGAGCCCGAGCTGCCGCCCAGGGTCGTGGCGTCGTGGCCGAACACCCAGCCCTTCTTGTCGTTATCAAACGAGCCGAGAGGGTGGTGCACCACACCGGGGGCCAACCGCTTGACGCCGTAGCGCCCGCCGAACAGGGTGGTATTGACCCAGGCCCAGTCGACTCCCTCTTCGATGCCGTTCTGATACGGCGGGGCACCGGGAAAGCCGACGATGCAGAAGGAGTCGCGATTACCCTTCGGGCCGTCGATGTCGGCGACGACCGGGATGGCCGAGGGGATGGTCTGGCCCGGCTTGGTCGGTTCGATGGTCAGGACCGCGGCGTCAAGCCGGCCGAAGCCGTCGCCGTCGATTGGCGAGGGGGTGGCTTTGACGATGCGGAAGCGGTTGGCGGCATCAATGCCTGACTCGCCCACGAAATCAATGTAGGCGCTGTCGCCCAGGATACGGAAACTGCCGTCTTCGGTGCGCAGCATAGCGTTGGAAAGCCGCCGCCACATGGCTTCGAGAACGTGCAGGTTGGTCAGCACCAGACCCTTGCCGGCATCGACCACCCAGCCGGTGCCGAAATAGTTGCGTGCCGTGGCGTTCCGCGGTTCGATCCTGCCGACGGCCTGGATACATGGCCGCAGCCGGTCCTGCGTGTCGGCAAGGGTGCCGGTCCAGTTGCCGGCCAAGGGATGGTGTGGGTCGACCTTGCCCTCGCGCACCAGCAACGATGGTCGCGTGCCGTCGGTACGGATGACCGCCTCGAACGCCATCATGTCCTGCCGGTCAAGTGGCGTGTCCGGCGCGCGCTTCAGCTTGCTTAGGGAGCGGTCCGTCCGAGACAGCAGGATCTCCAGCGCACGCCGAAATTCCTGCGGATCACCGATCTCGTCTGGCGGCATGCGGCGCAGGGTCTGCTCGACCTGATGCAGCACATCGTCCCTGGCCGGCGCGTCGACGATGCCGGTGGCCACCGACATCGCCTCAAGCGACGAACCACGCCTGTTTGGTGCGGAAGAACGAATCAGGTCGCGCAGGCGAGAGACGGGCGTGACAAGGTCGTTCATTGGGCGGCTCCTTCGGTCGACAGCCCCAGAGCGGCCCGCAGCGCGGGAGCCGTGACCGCCTCGGCCAGACGGCTTGAAACCGCCGTCGGTTCGCCTGCCAGTGCTGCCTCCCGCCGCAATCCCGCCGACTCAGCCGCCACCTGCATGCGCCGATGCAGCAGGGTCATGGCGATCTCCGGACCGAACCGCGACCAATCCACCGCCTCCGGCACCTCTTTCCGCAAGGTTTCGACCACCAGGGACTGGACCGAGAGCGCGGCGCCCTCCGTCGCAGACAGCGGAAGCCCTTCTGCGGCCTCGCGGTCGCGGCCGAGGTCGAAATCCGCTGCCAGCAGGGTGCGGGCATCGACGATCCCGGCTCCCATCGAAAAGGCGTCCCAAGTCGTCGGCGGCTCGGGTCGGCGCGCCGTCGCCCGCAGCAGCCGGCGGAACATGGCCTGCACGGTTTCGCCGCGGGCTCGCGCGGCGGCGATCAGGTTGGCACGGCCATGGTGGGCCAGCCACAACGCCGCGACGCCGGCGGTCAAGGCCACCGCAAAGCTGGTGCCCTGGCCTTGGCCGACCTGGGCGCCTGGCGTTTCGCCTTTGACGGCACGCGCGCGGAAAACATTTTCGGCCGGCGCGGAAATATCGACAGCCGCCCCCCGGCAACTGCCGCGCCACGGCTCGTCCTTCCAGTTGGTGCCGGCCACCGCGATGCAGTCGTCGTAGCGGGCCGGCCAGACCACGGTGCCGACGCAATTGCCTGCGGCCGCCAACACGATCACATCGGCCGCCACCGCGCGGCGCAAGGCACGGTGCAGGGAGAAGGAGGGAATCCCGCCCAGGCTCATGGTGATGACATGGGCGCCATTGGCGACGGCGAATTCGATGGCCTCGGCGACCGAGACCTGGGTAATCCGCACCACGCTTTCGATCGCCCGGATCGCCATGTGCCGGGCCGCCGGAGCGCTGCCGCACACGCGCCCCGGTTCGGGCGAGACCAGAACACTGGCCGTACCGGTGCCGTGTCCCGGGTTTCCAGAGTAGTTCAGCGGATCGACGGGCTGGTCGTCGCGGTCGACGAAATCATAGCCGGCGACGCGCAGAATACCGTCCAGTTCCACATGCGGCGCCAATCCCGTGTCGGGCTGCGCCACCACGATGCCGGCGCCATGAGCGGGACGGCCGCGGTCCAGGGAATAGGCCCAGGCCTCGGGGACGTGCATTTTTTCCAGCGCCCAGCGCGGACGCTCTTCCAGTTCCGGCTGAGCGGGAGCCCAGCAGCCGGGAGGAAAGTCCTCAAGCCCCTCAATGTGCGGCCCCTCGACCGGGCGCGGTTGCACGTCGGGGAAGAAATCGGTGGGCAGATCGGGCTCTGCCGCCTCCAGATCGAAATGATCCGCCAGCATGTAGGCGACGTCGAATGGCGAGGAATCGTCGGCGCGAAGGATGCGGCCGGGGATCTCGGCCAGCAGGATGTTGGGTTCCAGCACCGACAGCGGCCGAACCGTCGCGCCGAGCGGCGCCAGGGCGCCTGCCACCGATGCGGCGACCGTCCGTGGATCCTGGTTGTCGCGGGTGATCAGCGCGAACCGCGCCGGCACCAGCCTGACGTCGGCGGGAAGTGCGAAGGTCGCGCTGAGGATGGTCGATACAAGGTCAGTGGTGTCCGGCATGACATGCTTCCCCTTTCTGCGGCATCCTGCCCACGGCGTTGCCAGCAGACAATCTACTTCTGGAAAATGCATCCGGCAATGGGAGCAAGGCGCCGCGATGTTTCCCTGATGCATCGTATTTGGTGGGTGCTTGCTCTTTGCAGGCCGAAGCGGCAAGGTCGTTGGGTAGAGGGTGGTGGGCAGGCTGCTGGGAACAGGTTGCAGAAATGATGGATGGACCGGAGATTGAGGAAATCAGGCAAGCAATACTTGATGCCTATGACGAAAATGGCCTGGAGCAGATGCTGCGATTCCGCCTCAACGTCAGGCTTGCACAAATCACTGGCAACCATGAATTCAGCCATCGTGTGTTTCAAGTCGTTGAGTGGGCAGACCGCTCCAGTCGCATGACCGAATTGATAGAGGCGGCTTATTATCACAATTCGACCAACAAAAATGTCAGGAATATTCACAAACAATATTGCGCATCGCCATCCGCGGCGGAGACGTCGGCAAGTCCTGATGAGCCAGTCGAACTCGTAATAACTGGAGACCACGGAAGAACGGTGTTTTGGCTCGCGCCGGTTCAACCGGCCGACATTGGTGGGCTCTGGGATTCAGCACCTCCCTTTCGCCGCGTGATCTTTGCATTGGACTTCGACGAAAGCGACGCACTGTGTCGCGTCCTGTTGCGTCTGCTGTGCCATCACGCGCCAGGTGGCCTGGACATAGCGGTCCGCGACAACAGAACCTGGATGAACGCCCTGACCGAAGCACAGATCCCTTACCTTCCCGTCGATGCCCGCCATGGGGTGGGCACCGGTTGGCAGGATTGCAGTGGCTCACCCAGTACTTCCGGGCGGCATTGGTCTCGCGACGGTTTGGCGGCGGCATTGGAGGATGGATTGGACGACTGGTGCCTGCGCCGGCTCGATCTCGTCGTGCGCGACGCCTTGCGCAGCGGCAGCGGCTACACCGGTGACTTCAGGCAAATCCACCAAGATCTTCGCCGCCTTATGCTGCAGCGCTGGAGAGAGTGGTTTCAGACGTTGTCGGAAGACCGCGAGAAAGACACGCCCGAGGCCTGGGCCCGCAAGAAAGCCGTCCGCCACCGCTTCAAGCGGATGCTTCTGTCGGTGACGGACGGTGCGGTTGGTGACTGGGGTGGTTTCGCCTTGGGGCCGGCAACGATGGAAAGCTGCATGCTGCCGGCGACCCTGCTGGCTCTGGCCGTCGCCGTCTGTCTCGACCAGCCATGGCAACCGCACGAGCGCACCCCCGGCAACCTGTCGTCATCAATGTTCAACGGCCATGCCTGCGGCGTCGAGCGGGTCAATGGCGATTGCCTGGAAGATTTCCTGGATAGGAAGACCTCCTTTCCTTGGAACAGTCACATCGTCCTGCTGGCAAAGTCGCGTTACTCGTTCGCCACCATCGCTCCACGTCTTCAGTCGCTGGCGTCGTCGGCCGAGGCCGACGACGCGACCGGCAGCCTGCGGACACAGTTCCAGCCCGCCGTGATCACCTTGGATAGCGACTTCCGCCGGGCCATGGAAGCGGGTCTCCAGCCCCTGCGCAGCCATTTGAGCAAGATGCTGGGCGATCTCGCCAGGCAGCAGCGTGCGCAATTCGATCCTCCAGCCCCCGCCCCCGCCACCGGAGTCCTGGACCATGTCTGAAGTACGGACCTTGGCCAACGCCATCACCGGCGCCGCGAGCCTTCTCGGTATTCTGGTTGAGGAGCGGCCCGATCTGCTGGAGCGGAAACGCCTGATGGCGGAGACCCTGGCCCAGGCGTTTGACGGCGATGCATCACCCGCGGATGCGGCCGTGCCTCTGCCGGAGGACGGCGTTGCCCTGGTCATCGGCTATCATGCGGTGCTGATCGGGTCTCTCGGTGATGATCCGGAGCGGGCAGCCGCCATGGACCGGTTGCGGCGGTGGCACAATCAGGCGGTGGTGGCGCGCTCCTGGCTGGGGTGGCAGGGCGAGGATCTACAGGTGTTCCTGGCCGGCCCGCCAGGCAGTGCGGACAGCGAAACCTGGCGCGCCGCTGCCAGCGAGATCGAGCGCAACGAACGGGTCTGCCGCAAACTGGTCTGGCTGCCTCCGGCAACCGCCGCCCAATGGCCGTCGTCGCTGGAGCGCTTTATGCAACGGTCGTTTCTCGCACGGCCGTGGAAAGGCCTGTTGCCGCCGGAACAGGAAGCGCTCGACCGGATGGCGCATCTGTTCCGTGGCCTCGCCCGGGAAGGCCTTGCCGAGCCGACGGCGAAACGCTGGCTGGACCTGCTGGCCCGGGACGAAATCGACCGTGAGGATCTCGCCGAAGGTCTGGTCGCCGCATTGAGGGCCGACTCATGAGCCAGACCATCTACCTGACCGATGTGGAGCTGTCGAATTTCCGCAGCTTCGGTCCCGGACAGCATATCTCGCTGCCGGCCGAACCGGGCCTGATCGTCGTCGCGGGGCCAAATGGCCTCGGCAAGACCAGCCTGTTCGAGGGCATCGAATGGGCGCTCACCGGTACCGTCCGCCGTCTGATGCAGGGCGGACGGGAGGCGAGCGAGGTGGAACGGGTTCTCACCCGGCGTCACCAACCCGTCGGTAGTCACCATGTCGCCCTGTCCTTCAGCGACGGCGGCCGGGTGGTGCGAGGGCCGGACGAAACGACGCCGATGGAACAGATCGTTGGCCTTCTCAAGGACGACCGCTGGCGCCATGCGGTCGAGGATCTGGGCAGCTATCTCGGCATGACCCATTTCCTCAGCCAGTCCGCCATGCTGCGGCTGACGGCCCGGCAACCCGAGGACCGCTGGAACGATCTCCGCCAGCCAGCCGGCATGGATGGCGTCGATCGCATCCTGCGCAACCTCGGCCAAGGGACCAAGCAACATTTCACCCGACGGCTTACCAGCCTGACCCAGGAACACCAAACCCTGGAAAAGCGGCGGGCGGAGTTGCTGCGGCTGACCGAACGTGTGGCGCAGATGTCGGCCGCGGTTGCCACGCGGGATGCGCTGCCGCCGTCGCAGGTCGTCGAGGAGATTCGGGTGGTGCTGGGACGCCTGGATGTTGTAACCGGAGCAGATACGCCAGTGCCGAACCAGCCCGATGCCGCTCTGGCGGAGCTGCTGGCCGGCTTGGCTTCAGCCCGCCAATCCCTGGAACAATGCCGCGAGACATTGGTGATCGCCCGTAAAATTCTCAGTGATCTGGCGGCGCTTGATGAGGAGGCAAAAAATATTGAAATAACCAAGCGGCGATCGCACCTTCCAGGCTTGGTGAATTTTATTTTTCAAATCTCAGATTCGACAACGGAAGTCGTATTTGAACTCGAAAATATGCATACGCAGCAGCATGAACACTTGCGCTATCTGACAGATAGACGTGACCGGCTTTACCAACAGCGCCAAGCTCTTGAACGTCTCCCCAATGTCGAGGCGGAGATCGCTACATTGGCGACACAGATGACGCAGGCGCAGGCCGGCATTTCGGCGGCGACCAAGCACCGCGAGCAATTGGCACGGATCAAGGAGACTTTCATCGCCATGGATCAGGCGATTCACGCGCTACGGCAGCGGGAAGAGGTGATAAAAAACCTGATCGAAGAAGAAATAAAAATTCGCAATACTCTCGATGAGGTTGCGGAAGATCGGGCGCTGTATGTCACCTTGAATCAACAATATAATGATGAAATGAAGCGCCTGGAGCGCTTGGCCGACGAGGCCGCGAAGGCAGAAGTCAACAAGTCCCTTGCTCACGAAGAGCTCTCGCGACTGAGGGCTGAGCTCGACGAGCGTGCCCGTCTGGCGGCGGAACTGGCGTCCCGGCTCCAACCGGAGGACTCAGAATGCCCGGTATGCGCCACGAGATTCGCCCCAGGAAAACTGCTTCGACGCGCAAGAGAGATGGTCGGGCGCAATGACGAGCGCCTCAAGGCTGCGCAGAGCAAGTTCGACGGCCTGAACCATAAGTATCAGGACTCGCAGGCGGCCCTTCGGCAATTCGCTGACATCCGAACACACCTCATCGCCCAGATAACAGACAAGCAAAAGCGCATCATCGATGCCGATCAACTTGCAGCCCAATTTCAAAGCCATCCCTTGATTGTGGGCCGTCCCCTCGACGGGCTGGGGGAATGGTTAAGAGAGCGACAGTCCGCGGTAGTGGCCGAACGGCAGCGGTACGGGAAAGAGCGTCGCGCCCTTGATCCCCAAGGGACCATCGACAAGCGTCTGATGGCGGCCGAGACGGACCAAAAGACTCTTGATGCCGCCTTTGCGCGTATCCGCGATCAACACGCCTCCACCGAAGCCGCCCGCGATGCCCTGCGCGCCGTTCTCGGCGTGTCACCGGACGTTGTGGCTCCGGCGCCGGAGAGGGAGATGGCCGAAGTTTTGAAGAGTATTGAGCAGGCAGAACGCGAGATCCCGGGCATCGAAGCGGCGCTTGCGTTGGGACGGCGAGCCCAGCAAATTCAGACCCTACGAGAGGCAATGTTGCTGCGATGGCAGGCGGCTGGGCTTTCAGGAGGCCTATCCGAGAAACATGCCGATGCCTTGTCGTTCAAAATTGTTCGTGACGAGCAAGTTGTGGACTACACTGCGCAGCGACACGAGCAACTCGCCCTTCGGTACCGCAACTGGCTGTCGCACGAGGATCTGCAGAAGACCCAGCGGGATCTCGCCTCCTTCCTGACGGAAGAGGACGCACCCGATGCGGTCGCCTGTGAGGCCAAGCTGCAACAGCGCATCGACGACCTGCAAAAGCACAGGCAGAGCTGGGATCAGGCGCGTGGACTGATCGACACGGTCGAGCAGCATGTCCAGAAAAATCAGGACAGGATGCTCCATGAGGTCATCGAGCCGCTGCAACAGCGCGTCAAGGCCTTCGATCGTGCATGGTCGGCTTTTCCCGAGCTGGACCTTGGCATGGCTTTGCCCCGTCGCCATGGCAAGCGGTCCATGGCCTTCACCGTCGATCGCCATGACGCGGAAATGATCCTCAGCGAGGGGCAGGCGGGGGTGAAGAGCCTGAGCTACCTGCTCGGCGCCAGCACCGCCTACCCGTGGTCGCGCTGGCGGGCGCTGCTGCTGGATGATCCCTTCCAGTACAACGACCTGATCCACAAGGCGGCGTTCCTCGACGTGCTGCGAGCCTTGATCCAGGACCAAGGCTATCAGGTGCTGCTGTCCACCCATGACCTGGACGAGGCCCAGTTCATCGGCCGCAAATGCCGCAATGCGGGGATTGGTTTCCATCTGTGCCGGCTGCGGACCGTGGGACGCGACGGCGTCGACCTGGTGATGGACCAGCGACCCGCCGGGGGTCGCACTGCCGGCGTGGTGGCGTAGGGAGGGACTGCGTGATGATGAACGGGGTGGTGCTTGAAGAGATCGTGAACGCGTTGGCCGACGCCTACGACCGTGACGATCTGAAACAGATGCTGCGTTTCCGTATGAACGAACGCTTCGACCATCTTGTTCGGCCGGGCCCGTTTCCGCATGAAGTCTTCAATCTCGTGGAATGGGCGGAACGGCGCGGCCGTGAGGTCGAGTTGGTTCAGGCGGCATACCGCGACAGGCCCGCCAAACCCAGTATCCGGGCATTATACGAGAAGTACGGCCTCGCGACCTCGCTGGATATCCAGTCCGCGGGTCAGACAATACCGGGATCACCAAAACTCGTCACCTCGGATGGTCTGGAGAGGATCATTCGTCCCCATCAACAGTTGATAGACCTGGCGATCTGGCGCGAACGCCAAGCCAAGGTGGAAGGTCAGGTCTGCCGCGTTCAGATCAACGGGCGCGCCGCCGGCACCGGTTTTCTGATCGGCCCCGATCTGGTGCTGACCAACCACCATGTCCTTGACGCGGTATTGGCTGGAACCACGCCGCCGACTGCTGTGACCTGCCTGTTCGACTACAAGAAGCTGGCCGATGGCACCCGTACCGAGGGGCGCGAGGTTACGCTGGCCGCCGAATGGCTGGTAGACGCCACTCCGCCAACGCCGGGGGAGGACAGCAGCGACCCTGACCGCACAAAGCCCGGCCTTGATGAACTCGATCACGCGGTGATACGGCTTGCCGAGCCGATCGGCGCCATGCCGATTGGCTCCCATGCTGGCGCAGGCGCTCCCAACCGTGGATGGGTCGAATTTCCGGACCCATGGAAGCCATGCCAGCCTGATATGGCGCTGATCATCGTACAGCATCCTGACGGCGGCCCCATGCAAATGGCCCTGGATTTCCAGAGCGTTTTATCCGTCAGCGACACCCGTGTCCGCTATGCCACCCGGACCGAGTCCGGCTCCTCCGGATCGCCGTGTTTCGACCTCGAATGGCGTCTGGTTGCCCTGCATCACTACGGCGATCCCGCTTACCGGCTGGCGGAGTTTAATCAAGGAATTCCGGTTCGACTCATCCAGGAGAGGTTGCAAAGCACCCGCTGAACCGTCTTACGATCGCACTTGACAGCCGGGGAAAAAACTTGACACAGGCATCGCCTCCTATCAAAGGCCCGCGGCGGATACTGCCTGCGGGCCTTTGTCGTTTGCGGGCGCGACTTCGAAAGGCAGGGCACCCGCATCCTTGTTCGCACCGCCCGAGCGGGCGGTCGCGGGATGGAACGACCATGACAATTCACCCCACCGGGGGCGCCGACGGCATCAGGCGTCGGCGGCACGGAAGTCCAGTCCTTTATCTGCTGACCGCGCAGAGAGTTGCCTCGACTGTCCGGCCGACCAGAGCGCCGGCCCCGCGCCGGCCCGACGACACCATGGTCAAGGCGCTGGCCCGTGCCTGGCGCTGGAAGCGGCAGATCGAGTCCAGCAAGCTGCGCTCGCTCAACGACATCGCCGAAGCCGAGAAGCTGAACAGTTCCTACGTCAGCCGCATCTTCCGCCTGACCCTGCTGGCCCCCGACATCGTCGAGGCCATCCTCGCCAGCCGCGCACCCTGCATCTGGAGATGCTGCGCGGGGACGTGCCGGTGGAGTGGGAGAAGCAGCGGGATAGGGTTCATGCCGCTGGCCTCGCTGATGTGGCGGACTGACGCAAACGGCACCGGCTCACAGTGGTGAGCCAATGATCATCGCCACACACTGCGCCAGTTGGCCGCTTTTACGGTCCTCCATTGCTTCCAAAGAGCCGAGCCGTTACCCTGTTGGCCCTACAGGTTTGGCAATACCTTGTCTGCGGACGGCTTGGCATGCCTCATGCCGGGACATTGAAATAAGCGAACATCAGAAATGGCCGCCTCTATCGCCATCCACCGCAAAATCGCGAGGTTGAAGACCGGCGCTCCGCCGCGCTTCATGGACCTCTTCGCGGGGTGTGGCGGCATCTCCCTCGGCTTCGCCACGGCCGGGTTCGAGTTGGTCGCATCCGTCGAGCTCGACCCCTGGGCTGCCGAGTCCCATGGTACCAACTTCGCTGCTATCAGCCACGGCAAGAACCGCCAAGCGCACTTCAAGGCCCGCGACATCACCCAGGAAGACCCGTCAGGGATCTTCCGCGACCTTGGCATTCGCGGGCGCGTCGACGAGCAGATCGACGTGCTGGTGGGCGGCCCGCCTTGCCAAGCGTTCGCCCGGGTCGGACGCGCCAAGCTGCGGTACGAGGCCCACCGGCGCGACGAGGACGACGCCGACATCGCCTTTCTGGTGGACGGCCGGGTGAACCTCTGGCAGCGCTACCTGCACTACGTCCGTGAGACCAAGCCGCTCGCGCTGCTCATGGAGAACGTCCCGGACATCCTGAACCACGGCGGCAAGAACGTCGCCGAGGTGGTGGCCGAGCACCTCCGAGAGGAGGGCTACCTCGTCCGCTATACCCTGCTGAACGCGTCGTGGTTCGGCGTCCCGCAGACGCGCGAAAGGATGTTCCTTATTGGCGTCCATGAAGACATCGGAGCGGACGTCGTCTTTCCGTCGCCGACGCATTTCACCGTCCTGCCTGCCGGGTATGAGGGTACGAGGGCGACGGCCCGGAAGCTGATCCCCCTGACCGGCGGGCATAAGGGTGAGGTCGAGCACAGCCACTGCTGGATCAGCGACCCCTCCGGGAACGACGGCTTGCCGCCGACCACCACGGCGGGCGAGGCGCTCGCCGACATCCCTGCGATCTACGCGCTGGACCTGCTGAAGAACGGGCTGATCGCGCGGGGTCGCAAGGATCCGGCCGAACCTGTCGGCTACACCTCAGCCAAGCCGACCACTGCCTGGTCGCGGCTGATGCGCCAGTGGCCGGGGTTCAGCGCCAGCGACCACACCACCGGGCATGTCATCCGCTACTTGCCCCGCGACTACAAGATATTCCACCTGATGGAGGAGGGGTGGCAGTACCCGGAGGTCTGGCGCTTCGTCGAGGCCAAGCGCCAGCAACTGCTGAACGAGCGCTGGAGGTCCGGCGAGAGCAAGGCCGCCGACCCCGCCCAAATGCGGGCGTTCGTCAGGGAGTGGACTCTCCCCTACGACCCGGAGAAATTCCCGAATAAGTGGTGGAAGCTCTACCGGGACAAGCCCGTACGCACCCTGATGGCGCATCTAGGTAAGGATTCCTACAGCCACATCCACTTCGACAGCGGGCAGGCACGGACAATTTCCGTCCGCGAGGCGGCCCGCCTGCAATCCTTTCCCGACGGCTTCCTGTTGCGCGGGAGCATGAACCCCGCCTTCAAGCAGATCGGCAACGCCGTGCCGCCGCTGGTCGCCTACGCCATCGCCATGGCGATGCGGGCGATGATCGGTTGCCAGCCAATACCAGACATGCGGTGCGAGTTGCTGGGCCTGAACGGACGGCTGGCGACGACCCCCGGGGGGACTAAGCAATGCGTTTCCTGATTCTACGCATCCTGACTCACAGCGAACTCGGGATGTTCCACGAGTACCGCCGCCAGGGCAAAGAGGGGTCGAAGCAGAGGGCCATCAACTTCGACTGGGACGTCGTTGATCGCGTTTTCCCCGCCGCCAAGGACACGGACCGCGTCGAGATGGACCTGCTGTACGACACCGACCAGGGGGTGCGGGAAAAGCGGCAGTGGCTGAAGCGCCAGGAGAAGAACTGGCGGCTGGAGGGCAACTGCCCCAAGGACAGGTGCTACGCCTTTGTCGAGCCGGGCTGTCTCTTCGCCATGGAAGTGGACGCGGGGACCACCCCTGCCACCGGCGCCTGGGTGGTGTTCCCTCCCAACCACCCCGTCACGACGGCCATTCTCGCCGACGGCGAGAGCGGCAGGCTGGCGAGGTCGGCGATGATCGCCCTCCACGACGAGGAAGGTGAGCGGACCTGGCAGACCCTCAGCGATGCCCGCCCGGACATGTTCACGGCGCCCAGGAACGGAAGCGCGGTGGCGCCGCCCATCGCCAAGGCGGGCGCCAACGGCGTCGAGTTGGCCCCCAACCCAGCCCGGCTGGTGAAGATCCTGGCGGCGGTCGGCCACACGCTGCCGTCGGCCGTCGCCGACCTGGTGGACAACGCCATCAGTGCGAACGCCACCAGCATCGACATCACGTTCGGGCGCCCGGACGGCGGACATGGGCGATGGATGAGCATTGCCGACAACGGCGACGGCATGGACGAGGCCAGGCTGGCGGAGGCCATGCGCATCGGAAGTGCCTCCGACTACGAGAGCAACAGCCTCGGCAAGTACGGCTACGGCCTCAAGGGTGCCTCGTGGTCCCAGGCCAAGGTCTCCACGGTCGTGACCAGGCAGGAGGGGGCGCCCATCCACCACCTGTCGTGGGACGTCGACGACATGGAGGGGTGGCTCGCCAAGTCCAGCCCCTTGGAGCCATGGGAGGAGGAGGCGACGAAGCTCGGCAGCCACGGGACGGTCGTTCTGTGGGAAGACATGCGCCCGCCCCAGGCCATGCCGACCGCGCGTGGGCTGGACCCGTACTCCGCCGAGGTCATGCTGTTGGAGCGCCACCTCGCGCTCGTATTCCACCGCTTCCTCGAAGGCAGGGCGCAGGGGCGGAAGATGGTCACCATCTCCATCAACGGCAACCGTGTCGAGCCGAACAACCCCTTCGGACATCCCCTGGCGTCCCGCTACGACGCCAAGACCATCCGTATCCCGACTGAGGCGGAGGATGGCTTGGTCCAGGCACAGGCTTTCCTGCTTCCGACCGAGGCGGAAATATCCGAGCACCACAAGGCCGAGGGCGCCGAGGCCGTTCGGCGGGCGCTGGATATGATCGGCCTTTACGGCAAGCGAAACGACACCCAGGGGCTGTTCATCTACCGCCACGACCGCCTGATCAAGTGGGGCGGCTGGCACCAGATGTGGGAGACCAACGACGAGAAGACCAAGCTCGCGCGCGTCGCGGTCGACTTCGACAGCGTCCTGGACGACGCCTTCAAAATCAATATCAGCAAGCAGATCGTCCACCTGCCCCAGCAGCTACAGGTGGAAATCAAGAAGCTCGCCGACGTCGCCCGCAAGGACAGCCAGAAGAGTTACCGCAGGGAGTCCCGCCAGCCGCCGCCTCCGCCGACACCCCCCGCGTCGCCATCACCTCCCGCCGGTGACCCCGTGCCGGGCGGCGGCCCGGGCCCAGCGCCCAGGCCAGCGCCCGGACCGACAGGCGGGGCGCCGACGTCTCCTCCTCCGCCACCCGCTCCGCCGCCGCGGGTCGCCGTCAAGGAAGTGAAGACGGACAAATTTGTGTGGAAGATGGCGAAGGGAATGACCGGCGGGTTCGACCTCCAGGTCAGCGAGATGAACCCCAGCCTCTCGGCGCTGGTCAGGCAGATCCGCGCGGACCCCCCAGGCTATCGCCCACCTCGCCGCCTTCCTGGGCGGCTTGGACGAGGCTGGCGCGCAGGACATCCTGCTGCCTAAAAAGGTCGACTGATGTCCACGGTCCGCATAGTCGGCGCCGTGCCGCCGAGGCCCACCTGGACCGATCGGCTGGCGCCCGGTGAATGGTACCACTGGGGACGCCTGGAGGCGTTGCTCCGCGACGACCCGAAGTGGGAGCCGCAACAGGTGGATTCCGTGGCCGCGGAATCCCTCCGGGTGCTGCGGCAAATGCAGGATCCACGGCGAAACGCCCAGTTCCAGGGGCGCGGCCTCGTGGTCGGCTACGTCCAGTCCGGCAAGACGGCCAACTACACCGCCGTCGCGGCGCGCGCCGTGGATGCGGGCTACCGCATCGTCATCGTGCTTTCCGGGATCCACGACTCGCTCAGGAACCAGACGCAAAACCGCCTGGAGCGGGAACTGACCGGGCACCAGCCGGGCGGCGCCCCGCAGGCCGAGCGGGGGCATGAGTGGATCTCCCTGACGACGCCGACCGAGGACTTCAAGGATCCGGACGAACGTATCCTCCAGTCCCCGGCACCGTTCCTGGCGGTGGTCAAGAAGAACGTCCCGGTCCTGGCGAAGCTGGACCGTTGGCTGGAGTCGGCGGGCCGCTACCTCGACGACATGCCTGTCCTCGTCATCGACGACGAGGCCGATCAGGCGTCCATCAACACCAGGGGCAACAGGGCGCCCGACCTGGCAGTGGGCGATGACGAGGACGAGGACGAGAACGTCGCCCCGTCCAAAACCAACGGCCTCATCCGCTCCATCCTGACGCGGGCGCCCAAGGCCGCCTACATCGCCTACACGGCCACCCCGTTCGCCAATATCCTCATCAACCCCGAGGCGGTCGACCGCCATGTGGGCGAGGACCTGTTCCCCAAGGACTTCGTCATTCAGTTGCCCCGCCCGAAGGGCTACACGGGCACCGAGGAGCTGTTCGGCGAGTCCGCGCGCGACCGCGACGTCCTGAGGATCGTGCCCGACGAGGACGTCAAGGCGCTGCGGGCGCCCCGTAGGCGCAAGAGCGCCGAGATCGTCATCGGCCAGCACGGCGATACCCTGCCGGGGTCGCTGGCCGACGCCCTTATCGCGTTCTGCGTCGCCGGTGGCGTGAAGAGCCTCCGCCCCGGCTTTGCGGGCAAGGCGCACACCATGCTCGTGCACGTCAGCCAGCGCATACCCGACCAGCAGCGCATCGCCAACGCTATCCGCGGCCAAGTGGAACTGTGGCGCGAGGCCGAGCGCCAGGGGCAGCGGCTCGAAGAGGTCTTCCGTCCTGTCTGGGACAGCATCAGGGGCGGCGTGGACGCGCCCGCCGACGAGGGCGCCATCATCGGCGCCGCCGTCGCGGTGCTGCGCCAGCTCGTCGTCCTCGAACTCAACTCCGAGACAGGCGAGAACCTGGAGTACGACGAGAGGCCGGGGCGCCACATCGTCGCCGTCGGCGGCAACCGCCTCTCGCGAGGACTGACCCTGGAGGGGCTGACCGTCTCCTATTTCCTCCGCACCACCTCCATGTGCGACACCCTGTTGCAAATGGCGCGCTGGTACGGCTTCCGCCGCGGCTACGAGGATCTCATCCGCATCTGGACCACGGACGGCATCGCCCGGTGGTTCGCTGAACTGGCCCTGGTCGAACAGTCTTTGCGGGACTCCATCGTCGCCCTGGGGCGTGCCGGGCGGCGGCCCGACCAGATGGCGATCAGGCTCCGCGCGCACAGCGACCTTCTGCTGACCGCGCGCAACAAGGCCAGGATCGCGGCATCCCAGCAAGACTCCTGGTCAGGCGAGCATCCGCAGACGGTGCTGCTGCCGTTATCCGACCCCACGAAGTTGCAGGCCAACCGCGCCCTGGCGGACGCATTCATCGCCAGGATGTCACCACCAATCACGTCCCATGGCGGACTACTGTTCCGCGACGTCGACGCCGACACTATCTGCGTCTTTCTGCGCGGATACCATATTCACGACGATATCGTCGCCTTTCGCAACGACCTCCTGGCGGACTGGATCATGGAGCGGTCGGCCGTCGGCGAGCTTGTCGACTGGTCCGTTTTCGTCGCCTCGCCAGCAACCGGACGCCCAGTGATCATCGGTGGCCAACCCGTGGGCTTAGTCAAACGTAGCCGCATCAGCAGCGAGAGCATCGGCATCCTGACCGACCCTGCGCACGAGGGCGTCGACCTGCCGCTCGGACCGGATGCTTACAGGCGTGATAGTGGCGCCTACGACGCCGAGGCCATGCGCGCTGCGCGTCCGGCCACCCAAGGACTTCTCATGGTCTACCCGCTCGATGCCGGGCACCTTGGGGTCTGCCAGCCGGACGCCGTCATCGCCCTGGCCCTCAGTCTCCCAGAGACCTCCGACGCCGGGACGACGTGGATCGTCAACAGCATGGTGTCCCATGGTTGACTGCCCCTCTCCATCGCAGTGGGCGGAACTGCGGGCGACACGGCCGCTGTCCGATGACGTCCTGGTCACTATGCCAATCATGGTGGACGGCGCCGAGACTCCGCTGTCCATGGCGATGGACCAGCCAGGGCACCTCCACCTTCTAATTCCGGTCACGCACGGGCCGGTCGGCCAGAAGCCGTCCGACCTCAACGGCCTCAAGGTGCGGCACCGCCGCCTGGAGACTGGCGAGGTCATCGACGTTTCGGCACCGCCCTCGCACGAACAGGTCTTCACGCCGTTCTGCAGCGACGTCATCAAGGCGATCACCGCACAGCGGCGCGAGCCATGGGCCGCCGTGGCGGCGATCGTTCGGAACTGGCAGTCGGCCTGGAAGCCGATCCGCCAGGAGATGAGCGCAGTGCTCCAGGTGGGACTCTTCGGCGAACTGCTGGTTCTCAACTCCCTGATGCTCCCGTGCGTCGGCCCCGCAGCTGTCGACCAGTGGCGTGGGCCGGACGCTGAGCGCCACGATTTCGTCGGTGACCGGATGCACCTCGAGGTGAAGACTACCCGCAAGAGCCGCCCAGAGCACGAGATCTCTCGCCTGGATCAGTTACGCGTCCCCGCCGGATGCCGCCTGTTGTTTGTCTCCATCCAGGTCGAGCAGTCGGTTGGCGGCAGCCAGACGCTGGCCACCCAGCTCGATGCTGCCATCGATCGCCTACGAGCACATCCGGCTGCGCTCGACGCCTTCATGGCGAAGATGGCTAACATGGGATGGTCCGAGGAGGTACGGCATTCTGGCGAACTGGTCCGTTTCAACATCGGCGACGCCCAGGTGTATGAGGTGGACACGGATTTCCCACGGCTCCCGGACGACTTCGCGCCTCCATCGGGAGTCGTGGCCGTCAAATACACGGTGGATCTCGCCAACGTACCGGCGTTGGGCTTCGAGGAGGCCGAGGCCATCATCAAAGAGGCAAACTCCGGCCATGCAATCTGATCGGACACCGACGGGAAAGGGGGGATGCCGAAAGCCGAAGAACCCGCCGCTCACCCGCTCCGAGAACATGGCCCGCATCCGCGGCAAGGACACACAGCCGGAGATGCGAGTGCGTCGCGCCCTGTGGGCGGCGGGCCTCCGCTACCGTCTACACGACAAGCGCTTGCCTGGCCGCCCCGACTTGGTGTTTCCGGGGCGACACACGGTCGTCATGATCCACGGATGTTTTTTCCATATGCATGAGGGGTGTGCCAACTTCCGGCTTCCCAAGACCCGAACCGAGTGGTGGGCGGCCAAGCTGGCCCGCAACAGGGCGCGCGACGCCGAGGTCCGTGCCGCGTTGGAGGCCGCCGGGTGGCGTGTCATCGTAGTGTGGGAGTGCGAGACCGAGCGCGTGGAGTGCTTGGAGGCGCTGGTGCGGGAATTGCGTATATGCAATCTGCCTCAACAGGCAGATGAAGAAGTCACTCGCGGCGAACGGTGAGGACGGGGACAGCCGGCCGGACCGCAGATTCGATCCCGGACTCCTCCGCGGGTCAACAGCGATGGCGAACCGGTCAACGGCGGAGCAGTCGCCAAGTCCTTGATTCTCCAGGCAACTGAAACTCCGTACCGTTTTGGCGCGGTCAACAGCCTGCAGAGAATATGGGCCTCGGAGAGAAGAATATGGGGATATTTCGTAACTGCTCAGGTACCCCCCCTCGCGTGCCCAGGTACCCCTGACAATGCCAACCTATTGAAATACCACGTATCTGCGTGGCACCATGGACAGGAAAAGGCCGAAAAACAGCGGTTTTCGGCCTTTTCCTCCGCAAAATATGC
>Ga0209515_10002484_pt1 | contig 28230 bp, 24 predicted proteins | sample Subgroupgradi54m_FD_187454 | JGI IMG/M metagenome (GOLD analysis project Ga0209515, IMG submission 187454) | Subsurface groundwater microbial communities from S. Glens Falls, New York, USA - GMW60B uncontaminated upgradient, 5.4 m (SPAdes)... ... | reverse complement strand
CCACCGTCGAAAGGAAGGAAGTGCTCATCGACAGTGGCTGGAATCTCTTTAAGACCGTCATGGTCTTTCTGGGCGGGGCAGCTGTCCTTGCCTGGCTTATCTGGATCGGATATCACTGGGGGAGTTATGGGTGCTACATTTGCACTCAGAACAAGCCACCGGTAGCGGCAGCCACTGTCCCTCCGCCTGCGTCTTTGATGCAGGCGGAGACGACAGCAGTTATCGCTGAGCTTGCGAAAGATCTCTCAGCCGTCACAAGCATGTTAGCCAAACAGAAGACAGCGGTAGCACAAGCCGCCGCATCAGCCACCGCTTCGGCTTCAGCGGCAGCGACCGTCGCTCCGCCGCCAAAGACGGAGCGACGAGTCCCAGCAGTAAAACAGGTCGAGCCGGCCTGTCCGTGTCCTCCAGAGACAGTTAAGAAACCGGCAGTGGATCAAGGTCCATCACCGGCACCAACACTAAGTTTCGCCGAACAACGGCGAAACGAGATGTGGTCAGCCATCCAGCGCTAATCACATCTCTCTAGTCACACCGCATTTTGCAACCACTTCATGTGGCCATCGCAAAATGCGGTTTTCAATTACAAAAATACCTTGAAAGTTATGGAAAAAATGATAAAATTCATAAGTGAAATATATTACTAAGAGCCCAAAGGAAACGCAAAAACTAGGGCATTTTTTGTTTAATAAAATAAGTTTAGCAACAGAGAAAAATGCCCTAGTCATGGCCCTGGAAGGGGAGCTAGGAGCAGGGAAAACAACTCTTACTCAAGGTTTAGCTAAAATACTTGGGATAAAGGCAAAAGTAAAAAGCCCGACTTTTACCCTAATAAAGAAATACAAAATACCTAGGCTCAAAAAATCTAGATTTTTATATCATCTCGATTGTTATCGCCTAAGAGATCACAGAGACCTTCTTGCCCTAGGAATAAAAGATATACTAAACAATAAGGAGAATGTTATTTTGATTGAATGGCCGGAAAGAATTAGAAAAATCCTGCCAAAAAATCACATAAAAATTCATATGGATCATGTCAATAAACACACAAGAAAAATAACGATAAGATGAAGAAGCTTATACTAATTGACTCAAATGCATTGGTTCACCGGGCATTTCACGCCCTGCCACCAACCCTTACTTCGCCCAAAGGTGTAATGACCAATGCCGTTTATGGCTTCACTTCGGTTTTGCTAAAGATGTTAAAGGATTTGAAACCGGATTATATTGCCGCAACCTATGATTTGGCCGGCCCAACCTTTAGACATGAAGAATTTGCTGAATACAAAGCCCACCGACAGAAAGCCCCCGATGAATTATATGCCCAGATTCCTCTTACAAAAGACATCCTCAAAACATTTGGCATTCCTATCTATGAAAAACAGGGCTTTGAAGCTGATGACCTAATAGGCGCTTTGGCCGAAAAAGCAAAGAAAGAGAAGGATCTTCAGGTTATTATCGTAACGGGGGATATGGACACTCTTCAGCTTGTAGATGGGAATAAAGTTGTTGTTTTCACTCTTCGTAAGGGGTTAACTGACACAATAACCTACAATGCAGAAGAAGTAGAAAAACGCTACGGCATCAAGCCCAATCAAGTCATAGATTTTAAAGGATTGAAGGGTGATCCATCTGATAACATTCCGGGTGTGCCGGGAATAGGGGATAAGACAGCATCAATGCTGATTCGGGAGTATGGCAGCATAGAAGACATGTATAAAAAAATAGAAAAGAGTCCGCCTCCGCCAGAAGGGGCGGATGGCGGAGGTAAAAGTAAGCTTAGCCCTAAATTAAAAGAAAGATTAATAGAGAACAAAGATCAAGCATTTTTTTCTAAAAAATTAGCCACTATTGTCAGAGATGTTGATGTCGATTTTAGTCTAGAGAAAACCAATTGGCATAAAAATATGGATAGGCAAAAAATCGAAGCTACTTTTAAAGAATTCGGCTTCTATAGTCTAGTGAAGAGACTCGACGAACTAGATATTCAGGCAACCGGCAAGCTAGATCTTGAACCGGCGAAACCGGCAGATAGCGAAGTAACTTCTGTAAAGGGTCTAAAGACTAAAAACGAAATTGGAAAAGCCCTTATCGGGTTAGAAAAATCTAAAAGCATAACCTTTGACATTGTCCGTGATGGGATATTTATTTGGACAGAGAACGGAAAAGATTTTTTCAGCTTTGACTTAAGCGATCTAACGGTCAAAAAGTCAGGCCTGCCTGCCGGTCAGGCAGGTAGCGATGAACTTTGGAAAACTTTTACCGCTGTCTTTGAGAATGAGAAAATTGCTAAATCCGGACATGATCTCAAGCCCATAGTTAAGAAATTTTTAGAAAAAAATGTACATGTTAAAGGCCTTTCTTTTGATACAAAAATAGCCGCTTACCTGATAAAAGCCGACAGAAAAGATTACGAGCTAGCCATGATGTACCAGAATGAATTTGGAGAAGAACTCGAGACCAGCGATGAACATCGGTTAAGAGCAGTGGCCCGGCTCAAAAAGTCATTCTGGGAGAAACTTAAAAGCGACCAACTTCTGAAGGTTTTTGAAGAAATAGAGATGCCCCTAATACCTGTTTTAGCGGAAGTGGAGTCAAACGGAATCAAGATAGATACCGCTTCGCTGAAAAAACTTTCCCAATCAGTGAATATTGAACTGGCAGGACTAGAAAAGGAAATTTATAGCCATGCCGGTACTCAATTCAATATTAACTCTCCCAAGCAGATGAAAGAGATACTGTTTAATCCGCCACCTGGCGGATTGGGCCTAAAAGGCAAAGTTCGTAAAACTGCCAAAGGCGCCCTTTCAACTGCGGCCGGAGAACTTGATAAGTTATCGGGTGAACATCCAATTATTGATCTCATACTAAAATATCGTGAATTACAAAAACTCAAGACAACCTACATCGAACCCTTTCCACGACTCGTAAATCCTAAAACGGGCCGTCTTTATACAACTTTTAATCAGACCGGAACGGTGACCGGAAGATTATCGAGTCAAGACCCAAATCTCCAAAACATTCCCATAAAAACCGAGGTTGGTCAGGAATTTCGTAAAGCTTTTGTCGCCTCACCTGGATTCAAATTGGTTTCACTTGATTACTCTCAACTTGAGCTAAGAATTGCGGCCCATATTTCGGGAGACATTAAGATGACTTCTGCTTTTCAAAGGGGAGAGGATATCCATACCCGAACAGCAGCAGAAATTTTTGAGGTTACCGCAGAGAATGTTACTAAAGATATGCGACGCCAAGCCAAGGCCATGAACTTCGGGCTTCTTTATGGTATGGGTATTATGGGTTTCCAAAGAGCTTCAGGCGTATCTCGCGATCGAGCTAGAGAATTTATTGACCGCTACATGAGAGAGTTCAGCGGAATCGCTCGCTATATGGATCAGATGAAAGAGAAAGCCAGAAAGGATGGATTTGTTTCAACGATATTCGGCCGCCGCCGATATCTGCCCGAGATAAATTCAGGTATCCCTCAATTAATAGCTCAGGCCGAAAGAATGGCAATTAACATGCCTATCCAGGGAACAGAGGGGGACTTCTTAAGAATTGCGATGAATAGAATATATGACCTAATTCATAAGGAATATGGCGAAGAGAATGTAAAAATGCTCTTGCAGGTTCATGATGAACTTCTATTTGAGGTTAAAAATAACTTAGTTGGAACGATATCTCCTAAAATAAAAAATATCATGGAAACCGTTCATAAGCTGGATGTGCCATTGACGGTTGATGCTAAATATGGTAATAATTGGCGAGACATGGAGGAAATTTAAATATGCCGGAACTTCCAGAAGTCGAAACAATCGTCAGAGAATTGAGCAAGAAAATAATCGGTCTGAAAATAACTGATTTTTGGTCTGATAGAGACAAGCCGATTATCCAGGCCGGGGGAGTGGCCAAGTTTAAAAGAGAAATAAGAAACAAGAGGATCATAAACATAGTAAGGAGGGCGAAGTTTATAGTTATTGATCTCGAAGGCGATAAGTCGCTTTTTATCCATCAGAAAATATCTGGTCATTTGATGTATGGAAGATGGAAATTAAAAAACAATCAGTGGCTAAGTAGAATTTCTGGCCCCCTCAAAGAAGAAAGAGAAAATGGGTACATCCGATATATCTGGATGTTGAGTAACGGCTATCAGCTGGCGATGTCAGATTTAAGGAGGTTTTCAAGGGTAATCCTAGTTAAAGACAAGGACATTTCTGATTTAAAGGAAATTAGGGATCTGGGCCCAGAGCCGCTAGAGATAGATTTTAAAAAGTTTAAAAATTTATTCGATAAAAAACGAGGAAATATTAAGCCAGTTCTGATGGATCCATTCTTTATCGTCGGCATTGGTAATATCTACTCAGACGAAATACTATGGGATGCTGGATACCATCCCTTATCAAGAGTTGAAAATCTTAGAGAAAAAGATCTGCATAAAATTTTCCTTTCTACTAAGAAAATATTAAAAAAAGCTATCGCCGCCAAAGGAAGCAGTGTTGATGATTATCGAATGCCGTCGGGTGAAAAAGGAAGGTATCAAGATATGGAAAAAGCTTATCAGCAGACGAGCAAAAAGTGCTATAAGAAAGATGGGGGAGTGATCAAACGACTAAAGGTTAATAGCCGCTCTGCTCATTTCTGTTCAAAACACCAAGTACTAAAATAATCTCCGATTCATGATGAATTTTAAATTTTTGCGATTAAGTCTGAATAAAATATTAATTGTGGCCGGAGCTATCGCCATGATTTTGATCGTTGTCTTCTGGTTTTGGTGGGGGAATAAGGAGATAGAGATTAAAAATGGGGAAGCTTCGGTTATCAAAAACAATCTTCCTAAAAGTCCTATATCCGGAATTCCCTGCGAAAACGCAGATCGCCGACCAATCTCAATTATGATGGCAGCTGATCCAGAAACGAGACCACTGTCAGGAATCAGTGAGGCCGATATGGTTTTTGAGATGCCAGTCACACCCAATGAAATAACCAGATTTATGGCTGTTTTTCAATGCCAAGATCCAAAGGAAATAGGATCGATCAGATCAGCTAGAAATGATTTCATTCCGCTAGCTTCCAGTTTGGGCTCCATCTATGCCCATTGGGGAGGAGAGAGGGAGGCTCTTAAAAAACTCGACGGCCATATTATTGACAACGTGGATGCCATGAAATATGAGGGCACTGTTTTCTATCGAAAAAAGGGCGTCCCAATGCCACACAATGGTTTTACTGACTTGGGCAAGATTATCCACCAAGTCGAAAAATTAGACTATGGTCTAGAAAATACTTTCAGTGGTTATTTACACGAAGAAAAAGAGCTAAAGAAAAACATTTCGAATATAGCTGAGGAGATTAAAATAGATTATGCTTTTCCCTATAATATTCGATGGGCTTATAGTACCCAAGACGGTGCATATAAAAGATTCCGAGGAGATAATTCAGAGATAGATCGAAACAATGATAGTCTGGTTTCAGCTGAAGTTGTGATAGTTATGAAAACAAAATCGAAATATTTAAGCAAAGATTATGTCGCCGTAGATACACAGGGAGGTGGAGAAGCAGTTATCTATCAAGGTGGCACCGTATCAACGGGCAGATGGCAGAAAGACTCGACGGTTCTTGATTCAAAGCTTTATTTTTATGATACTAATGGAAATGAGGTTAATTTCTTGCCCGGTAAAATCTGGGTGGAAATAGTTACCCATTAATTATGATCATCTTTCTATACGGTCCTGATGCCTACCGGCTTCAAGAAACCAAACAGAATATAATAAAAGAATATCTGAAAAAACATTCGAGCGGAGTGAATATTTTTGATTTTGATCTGTCGGACACTAGTAGTATGGCGAGATTGCTAGATACAATCAAAAGCTCTTCTTTCTTTAATGAGCATAAGCTAATTGCCGCTTCCAATACTTTCAGTAAAAAAACGGTGGCCGATGATATAATTAATCTGATCAGTGTTTATGGCCTTGCTTCGGCTTCTGATATCACTCTTCTTTTTACAGAATCAGGCAGTGCTAAGGATCTTACAGCTAAAAACAGCGCCTTACTCAAGCTTATCACCGATAAAAAAAATATTGTTAGAACGTTTGATCCCCTAGATGGGGCAGAATCGGCTAAATGGGTTCGAGAGCAATTTGAATCTAGGGGCTGCTCTATAGATCGTGAGGCTCTTAATAAATTAATGGGTACTGTTGGTCATGATAGTTGGGCCCTAGTTAATGAAATAGAGAAACTAACAGCTTACGCGGGTATCGGAAAAGTAGGTATTACTGATGTCGATCTCTTGATAAACCAGTCTAAAGAATTAAATGTATTCGATTTGATCGATGCCATCGGTTCACAAAACAGGAAAAAGGCCTTTGAACTATTATATCGGGAACTTAAAACAGGCCGTGATCCATACTATATTTTAACCATGATTATCTACCAATTCAGAAATTTATTAACGGTCAAAGACCTTGAGAGTAGGGGACTCCGTGAGGCTGATATATCCAAGAAAACTCAACTTCACCCATTTGTTGTAAAAAAATCTATACATAGCCCTTTTAATACTCGGGTGATGACCGAAATGTATAGCAACCTTCTTGCCATTGATACTGCTTTCAAAAATGGCCAGATCGACCTGTTGGATTCCTTATATAGTCTGGTGGTTTGACCCTATTGAATTATGCCCACTCTTTGCTACTATAATACCTACATTCTTTGAAAATAGAATAAGGAGAAATATGCTTCGAGAGTGGAGCAAAAAAGACGGACCAGTTACCCTGGTCGATGTCTGGAATATTCTTTATCGGGATGCGAGAATAGTTTCTCTTTTTGGAAATATCGTGTCCAGCAACAGGGTTATGTCAGTACAGAGCATCCCTTGTGTCGCCGAAGATGTAATCGGCTCCCTTATGCTACTATCTCAAGAATCGAAAGACCCGATCAAGGTCGTCATAAATAATACCGGTGGAGGAGTAAATGATGGCTTTGCCATTATTCAAGCCATGGAGCATGTTAAAGCAAAAGGTATCGAAGTTTGGACCGTTAATATGTGTCAGGCCGCCAGTATGGCTACAGTGATTCTGATGATGGGAACTAGAGGCAAACGCTTTGTGCTCAACAATACGATAACTCACCTTCACTCTGGTACCAAAGGAGGGGGAGGGGGTAGGCCTGAGGATGTGGACAGCCTTTACGAATTCTCTAAGAAACATTTTACTAACACAATCTATAAAATGTTATTAGAGAATACGAAGTTGCCCGAATATTGGAACATAAAATCAGAAGCTCAATACAGCGCTGAACAATTATCCAAGATAGAGATAAAAGTGAAGCTCCTGAAAGACTTCATTCAGGGAGAAAGGTTTCTAGTGGCGGAAGAGGCCGTTGAAACAGGGGTAGCTGATAGAGTATTAATGCCGGGCGATCCTATTATCGACGACATTTATCGAACAACCGGATCAAAAGCAGGTGGACATGTCTAATTTAGGAACCCTAGCAAAAGATCTCGATAACAAATATCTATCGCGGGCCTATCACACTTTTCTTTTTTATCTGAATACTTCAGATAAATTCTTGGTAGATGATGATCCTAGAAGTCCTTTGAGTCTACGCCAATATCTAGTGTCGAGATCGTCATTCGGTCAGTCGCCGTTCGTTATACAGTTTAATATCAGCAGAGGCTTAAAACTTCACGACCGCGATAAGGAACGTCTTTTTCTGGATGTTATCGTGACATTGCTAAAAATTCCCCCTGATGATAGAGAATATTTTATCAAAAACTTTAAGGACAGGAGGAAAGATCCCGAATTCATTTTTAGCATCTTTTTTGAGATATTACGCTCCTCCCCAGCTGACCTGAAAGAATTGAATGTTGACTTGTATAACAGGGTTTACTCCAACCAGAAACTAGAACCAAATTTTGGTCTTTTCTCGATATATATCAATCATCTTCATAATTTAATGCCATCCGGTTCTGCTACAAGTGGTTATTCTACAAGCGACCGACAGTCTCTGGAATCAATTCTAGAGCTGGCCCAAAGCATGAAAATAAGAAAATCAGGAAATATATTAGTTCTGGCCGGAGAAAGCTTGGCCTCGGTTGCCTCTCAACTTAGTTCGGAAACTAACTCGATTTCCTGTTTTAAAGTTGAATTTCCAAATCAAGATGAGAGAAAAAGAGTTTATGAGCATATACGAAAACAGTTTGATCCAAATCCTAAAGACGTAACCTCCACAGAATTCAGTCGTCTTTCTTCGGGAACATCAACAAATGTAATAGTTAGCTTTGTTTCCGAGTCTGCTTATTCTAAAAAGCAGATCACAGAAAAACAAATTTTTGAAAAGAAAAAGAAATTTATTGATGAGAAATCTAATGGACTGATGGAGGTCCAAAGACCGCTATGGGGACGAGAAGCTCTGGGTGGTCTCATGGAACACAAGGCCTACGCTCTTGATGTTATTAATAACATGCGAGCAGGTAAGATTCTTGCTGTTCCAATGGGAATTATGCTTATGGGTCCTCCGGGGACGGGTAAAACAGTTTTTGCTGAGATGCTCGCTCATGAAGCTGATGTTCCTTTTATAAAATATAAAAACCTCCGAACGATGTGGCATGGAGAATCTGAAAGAAACCAAGAATTTGTAATGGAACTGAGCTATGCCCAAGCTCCCATGGTCGGTTTTTTTGATGAATTTGATCAGCAATTCCAAGCTCGCGGTAGTGTTTTTCACGGCGACTCTGGCGTTAATGCCAGGATGCAGGGAAGATTTCTTGAATTTATGTCTGATACATCAATGCGCGGCAAGATATTGTGGCTCGCTGCTACAAATATGCCTGGATCACTAGATATGGCAATACGCGAGGGTAGGTTTGATGATTGGATCCCTTTTCTTCCTCCAGAAGCAGAGGAAAGAGTGGGCATCTTCAACGCACTGATCGCCAAGAATAGAATTGCCGCTGAAGCTCAAAATATAGCGTTCAACGTTAGTAAAATGTCTGAAGATGAGATTCGACTTTTTGCGAAGATGTGCTTTTGCAAGCTACGCGAAGGCAGATTAGTCAAATGTGGTGAAGACGACATTGAAATGCTTAAAAAGAATGATCGGGAGTTTGATGACGCAATATATTTTACAGGCGGCCAAATGGAAAATCTGATCAGGCTGGGTTACGCCATTGCCCTATCATCCAACGAACCTCTTGCCTTTAAGCATCTGAAGGCGGCCTATGATGAATATAATCCGCCGATAAACATGCTGAAATACAACGATGCTATCAAGGATGCCATTCTGCATACAAATAGATTGCGATTCTTGCCTAAATCTGGAAGGTGGAAAAAATTTGCCGAACAAGTATTGGGGCTAGGACAAGAAAGTAGTGGTTTTGGTAGTTTTGACTTCACAAAAGATGACAAAAAATAGTCCCGCTTCGGCGGGATTTTTTATTTGCCAGCACACCTACCAAGCATATGTGTGGGTTTGCAAAAACCGTATCCATATGTCATAAATAACCAATTATGCTCTTTGAAAATAGGGGTGGAGCTGACGATGGCGAATAAAAACAAATTTAGAGTCACATATAAACTTAGTGAGACTCGGCAACTTAAAGGCCTTGATGCTGAAAAACTACTGCCAGTCTTTAGGGAATTGGCAAATATCTTTAGCGTTAACATTGCCTTTGATTATGGTAACGGATCGGCTACCGAAATTAGAGAAGACATCATCGAACCTGGGACAATCAATTTTCATATTGACACTTTTCCGTCCAGGTTCCATGTGGTAACCACTCTTAGCGCTCCCTCTGTGTTCAGTTTAATTCCTAATCAACCAATATTGATAGAGGTTGCTGCCCCGTATAAAAATATGATGCAATACCAGTTGGCCAGAACTGACCTTTATAGTCCGGAAAATCAACCTATTGGATGCATTCTTGGTTCCCATATATTCATATATCCCCGTATTCTAACTGCCGATAATTGGCTCAATGAAGACAACATAAAACTTCTTTGGGCCATCGCGTACTGGTTTTGGCCAAAAACAATACTAAATGTCCTACCAAATCATGGAGCTAACATAGCAAGCGGACTTAATATTCTAAGATCAACTCGCCGCGACATGTATTTGCCCCACTATGCCACAATTGATAAATTCAAAGAAACCTTTAGACTCTTCATAAACAATATAAATTCTAGAGCTTTGGAGGGCTTAGAGAAGAATGTGATTGAGGCTGAAAAAAGGTTGGAAAAGCTTTCATGTGATTACTTTGATTCCATCGGCCAGAATGTACAGAACATGACCAGGCTTGAGATGATAACGACAGAAGTATCCAGTAGAGATTTAGGAAAAGAATTCGAATCCTTGTTGACCATGGAGTCAATCGAAACAGTTAGAATAAAAGATGGCCGTTACTTACTAGTAAAAACCTGTCCTATATTTCAGATCCCAGCCGTTGATCACGAGAAAAAAACAGCGGAAGCTTATGATATCGGAGAGTTTATTATTCAAATAGACACAGTGTCCTCTAATAGGTTTCTATCGCACTCAGCAATAAAGTTTTTTCAAGATAGTTATAGCGGTCCGTTCAGCCACATACACATAAGTCTCAATAGCAATGTTTGTTTTGGTAATATCAATCAACCTAATAATATCGGCTTGAATACAATAATTGATGGCCTGATAGCTGGATTTGATGTCGTATCCCTTGTCCACCTTATTCTAACCTTCATGAAAAAAGAAAGAAACAAGCCCAACGAACGAGAGAAATGGGATAATTCCATTAGACCCCAACTAGACTATTATAAGAGTGCGGCAGAAAGGGAGGAAGAAAAAAATAACTTTATACGGCTTGTGGCCGATGTAGTTCTAAGAATGTATGCTGGTCATTTGGAAAAAGAGATTTCCGATCTGAACCAAAAAATTCATTCTATTCATGCAGAAATTATACAGGTAAAAAGATCATTACAGAACCATCAGGCCATGCTCGAGAAATTGAATGATTTTCTAGCAGATACCAAAGATATTAATAAAGAGGCGGCCCATTTACTAGACGAGCCCTCAATTTTTGGATTATTTATTTCGGCTGAAGAACTTGTAATACACTTCCACTGCCCGAGAACGGATTTACTAGATACTGCTTACCTACCTGAAGATTTTATCCTAAAGCTGAATGCTGGATCTACCCCAAGGTTACTAAACCTGTCACCGAAAAAATCTCTTCAAAACATACAGCTTATTGATATATATAGACTGGATCCGACCCTGATCAGTGGGGACGACGAAACGATGATCCATAATATGCACTTCGGTCATATTTCGAAGATGCTTGAAACAATAAAACAAAGAATAATAAATAAGGCCTTTGATCAAAGAACTGAAATCTCGACAAAAAGGGAGGTAAAAAATGGACAATAAAGATAAGCTGCTAATTGAATTTGAACCGGAAGTTCTTGCTGATATTTTTGCTGCCGCACATTTATGTGAAGTGGAAATATCAGGACTGGCCAAAGTAGAAAGACATGGCAGAAAATTCAGAGTATACGACAGCGCTTTAATATTCAATCAATCCTGTAGCTTAGCCAGAACAGAGCCAGACATAGAAGCATTGAATTTATACTTCAACAATATAGCTGCTGCTGGCGATGCAGACAAAATTAAAGAGATGGAAAGCCAGACACTGTGGTGGCATAGCCATGTTTGGTTTGAGGTGGTCTTCAGCGGTACAGATTTGAGAACTATGAAAAAACTTCTTAGCGGATTCGACCCATGGTGGTTAGCTCTGGTGGTTAATAAACGCAATGAGAGCTGTCTGGCCCTAATAGAGAGGAATGGCGGCTTTATGAAATATGAAGAAGCTCCGATAAAACTTTGTCCAAAAGTAACAGAGAAAGAATTCAATCAACTGATCGAGTCTAGAAGAGATACCATTCAACATCTTATTAACCAAAGAGTTCTAATCCTAAAACTAAAAGATGAGAATAAAAAATGAAAATTGAAGAAATAAATGTTATAGGTGCTGGCAGTCTTGGAAGCTTTCTAGTTCAAATCTTGGCCAAGATGCATCCAGTCTGGCAATGTCCAATAAGTATCTGGGATTTTGATAAAGTTGAGGAACATAATGTGTCTAATCAGCTTTATGGCACAGCGGATGTGGGAGATTTAAAAGTAATCGCCTTGTCAAAGATCATAGAAAAACTGGACGGACCCAACCTGCGGATCATTGATTCGGCCGTCGATGAGCATACGGATTTGAGGGGCCTAGTCATAGTAGCAGTTGATACCATGGTAGCTAGAAAAACGGTAATGGAGATCTGTGGATTTAATTGGGGAATAGATTACTTGATTGAAGCAAGAATGGGTGGTCACATTGGAAAAGTTTTCGCTCTTGATCCAAAACATCCGGAAGCAGTAAATCGTTACGGGCAGTATCTTTATGATGATCAAGATGCTGCAAATCCAGTATGCGCTACCAACGAAACTATTCCCGCTCTTTGTATGGTCGCATCATCAATTGTCCATATCGTTCTTTTATACCAACGAGCCATATTTCTCAAAAACAATTTTATTGAAACGACGGTTGACTTAACTGATCCTCCTATTGTAAATTCCGACGCCTATGCTTTAATCTAGTGAGTACTTTTTAAAGCAAGGCAAATGAGTGGAAAAACAACGGGAAGATCGAACCCTAGAAGGGCAGACGGAACATACGGTGCAAATTATAGGCAAAAACAGAAAGATAAAGCTAGGTGAGGGTAAGAGACTGAGCGATTTAATATCTGCCATAAAGACCAAATATAAAGAAGAACTGAAGGGCTTTTCATTCAATAAATCAACCAGTATAGTTTTAAATGGCAAGGTCATAAAAATGAATGAGAATGGGGAATTGGAAGAAAATCCGATTCTAACTAAGTCATCGATCCTCTCGTTAATGCCCCAAATAACCGGAGGTACCCAATAGCCGCATAAAAGCGGCTTTTTATTTACTCAGGATACAATATATTGCTTTTATTCTAATTCTGGCTATACTGGCTTAAAAGTCGGTTCTTTGATAATTATCTGACGAGGGGGGGGCGACGATGACAGCAGGAAAAATTATGATTCCGAACAAGTTCCCGGTTATAAACATAGCCGCGGCCAATATGGTCTTTCCGTATGTTATAAATCAGATTTTCTTCAGAAGCCCGTCCGCGATGGCGATTCTTGAAAAAGCCTCAAATGGCAAGTGTCCTTATGTATTTGCTGTTATGGGAAAACCAGATATTCAAGAGATCCCCGATAGATTGTACGACATTGGCATGGTGGCTGAACTGGAAATTGTTCCCGAAGATTTCTCGATTCTGTTGAAGGGTCTTTATCGAGCCAGGGCCGTGAGCTGGGAGAGGAGCATCTCTCCTGATAATAATGTTGGATATTGGATAGCTAAAATTGAAAAATTTGACGACGAGAAGAGTCAATTCTTCGTTGAGCGAGGTGGTAAATTTATAGCTCATCCCGATAAAAAATTGTTTTTCAAGATAGCATTCTCTAGATTAAAAAAACTCATCGAAAGATTTGTCGAGACATCGGGAGAGAGTGGTGCCGAAGGTATTGAGGCTATTCTTGATAACTTCGAAAATTACGATTTCAATACCAAACTCTCGATGGACCAAGTTATCTGGGCCTTGCTGTCGGTAATCCCAGAAGCAAGCGCTACCGAGAAACAGGAAATTCTAAGTACAACCAGTGTTATCGACCGCATCGTAGGAGTTAGCAAGTTGTTAGCCGAAAATATATTTATACTGGAATTAGACAAGCACCTTGATAGCACTCAACAAGAGAACACTGCATCAGATAAAAGTCAGCCGAATGACGGAAAGACTGGCGACACCAATAGCTTGACCAAGAAAGGTGACGACTTTATTCGAGGTGCTCACCCGGAGCTAGTTAAAAAATGGAAAAAATTTAAAGAGATAAAGCAGTTCATGAATGAAGATGCACAGAAGGTAGCCACTGAAGATTTTAACAGGCTAAAGGCCATAAAAAATCCGGATAGAAGTCCCTCAGAATGGACTAAATATTCAGATCGCTTGGATTTTAATCTAGATTTGCCATGGAATATAGAAACTGAACAAGAAAAAGATATAACTCAAGTCAAAAAGAGACTAGATGAAGACCATTATGGTCTTGAACATATAAAGGAAGTGACGTGTGACAATGTTGCTCCGATGATTCTTAATCCCTTGGGTAAAAGTCCTATTTTATGTTTCGTCGGTCCTCCTGGAGTTGGTAAAACTTCTTTCGGCAAATCTGTAGCCAGAGCTCTAAACAGGAAATTCGTCCGAATATCTCTTGGCGGAGTCAGAGATGAGGCCTATATTAGGGGCCATCGAGTTACCTATGTCGGTTCCGAGCCTGGGTCTGTCCTTCGTGAGATCCAGAGGTGTGGTTCAAAAAATCCAGTATTTATGATCGATGAAATAGATAAACTGGGTGGCATGTCTATTAGCGGAGATCCTAGCTCAGCCATGCTTGAAGTTCTTGATCCGGAACAGAATAGGAATTTCAAAGACCATTTTCTTGATGCTGGATTCGATCTATCAAAAGTTTTCTTTATTGCAACAGCGAATGTTGAGCATACTATTCCGGAAGCATTAAGAGACAGGATGAATATAATTAGATTGCCTGGTTATCTTGAACCGGAGAAGGTCGAGATCGCTAAAAGCTTTCTCATCCCTCGTTGGCTTATAGAATCAGGCCTATCCAAGACAACAACCGAAGGTCAAAAAGATCTGGTAACAGTTACCTGGGAAGATGGTATAGTATCTAAAATTATCCAGGACTACACAGATGAAGCTGGCGTAAGAAGCCTTGAGCGTGCCATCGAAACAATCTTAAAAAAGACCTCCAAGGAATATCTGTCTCTCCTGGCAAAAAATGAAAAATTGAGCGAGTACCGGGTGGACGATAGAGTTGTTTCAGATTTTCTCGGACCAGCAAAAATCTTTAAAAATAGAGCCAGGCCAACGACCAGGGGAGTGGTTATAGGCTTAGCCTGGACTTCTACTGGAGGAGGTATTTTGTATATCGAAAGTAAACTACTGCCGTCATTCAAGAATAATCAGTTCGTATTTTCCCATACAGGTTCCCAGGGAAAAGTTATGGAAGAGTCATCTAAGGTTGCCCTCTCACTGGTTCGAGAAAGATTGGGCGATCAATCAATTGAATTGCTCGCTGGAAAGTCTATCCATCTTCATATCCCCGAAGGTGCCATTCCTAAAGATGGACCATCTGCAGGCATAACATTCTTCTGCTCACTCTACTCTGCTATTACTGGCAATGTTGTCAGGCCCTATTTAGCAATGACCGGCGAGACATGTTTATCGGGAATAGTTATGCCGGTTGGAGGAATAAGAGAGAAAGTTGTTTCTGCCCATCGGGCCGGAATTAGAGAAGTTATCCTGCCCAAGGAAAACGAGCGTAATCTTGGAGACATTCCTACTCTAGTAAAGAATGATATAAAAATTCACCTGGCCGAAACAATAGATGATGTGATAAGGATTGCCTTTCTACCTCATTCGATTTAACCGTTGATCAAAATTAACCCCGCCATGGCGGGGTTTTAATTCGACTATTTTTATGTTAAAAAACATAGGATGTATGATTATCTCCACATTGGACAAGCGAGCCAACTAGAACACCCCAAAGATAGGAGAATCTACCGGGCTTTAGAAGTTATGCCTGGTTTTTTAGCTTGGCTAACTCTTGTATTAGTTATCGCCCTATCCTTCTTAACTCCAGTTTTTGTAGCTATTTTTATAATAATCTTCGATGTTTATTGGCTGATAAAAACTCTATATTTATCTTTTCACTTACGCATTTCTTATAATCGACTAAAGGGAAACCTAAAGATTAACTGGCTGGAGAAACTAGAGACTGCAAAGCTATGGACGAATATCTATCATCTAATTTTCCTCCCTCTCTATAAAGAAGATCTGGCTTTAGTCTCTGCAACTCTTGAAGGATTACTTCGATCGAATTACCCCAAAGAAAAAATGATAGTTGTTCTATGCTGGGAAAGTAGGGGAGGGGAAGTCACGGAAATGGTAGTCCGAGAAGTGGAAAAAACCTATAGTCAGAAATTCTATCGCTTTGTTTCGGTGATGCATCCTGCCAACCTGCCAGATGAACTCCCCGGTAAAGGTTCGAATACTGCCTATGCCGCTCAAGTCGTTAAAGACAAGATTATAGATCCATTAGGAATCGGCTACTCAAATATTTTGGTTTCTAATTTTGATGTAGATACGGTTGTTTTTCCAGAGTACTTCGGAATATTAACCTATACTTTTTTAACATCGGAAAATAACCTGCGGGCCTCGTATCAACCAGTGCCTCTATACATAAATAATATTTGGGAGGCGCCATCGTTTGCTAGGGTGGTGGCATTCTCGGCCACATTCTGGCACACCATCAAACAAGAGAAGCATGAAACGGCTACTACCTTTTCATCTCACTCAATGCCATGGCAGGCCTTGATTGATGTTGGTTTTTGGCAAAAAAATATGGTCTCTGAAGATTCAAGAATTTTTTGGCAATGCTTTCTTCGCTACGATGGAGATTACCGGGTTGTGCCTCTATACTATCCTATCTCTATGGATGCTAATGTTGCCCATACGACTTGGCAAACTTTTAAGAATGTTTACAAGCAACAGAGGCGATGGGGTTACGGTGTTGAGAATGTCCCGTATTTTCTTTTTGGATTTTTAAAAAATAATACGATTCCAAAATTCAAAAAATGGAAATACGGATTTATGATTATTGAAGGATTTCATTCTTGGGCGACCAACGCCTTGATAATATTTTTATTGGGCTGGTTGCCGGTTATCGTTGGTGGATCAGAATTTAATAAAACTATTTTATCTTTGAATCTACCCTACATAACTAGATTTATAATGACCCTGGCCATGGTTGGATTGATCTCCACGGCAACCCTATCAATCATTCTCCTCCCCCCCCGTCCACCAAAATTTGGTAAATTTAAATACCTATGGATGGTTCTCCAGTGGCTCTTATTCCCAGTCACAACCATTGGTCTCGGTCTTCTGCCCGGCCTAGAAGCCCAAACCCGCCTTATGCTCGGCAAGTATATGGGCTTTTGGGTAACGCCAAAAATTCGGCGTTAAGTTTCGCTCTCGCCGACCACCCTTCGGGACACGCTCATGGACCCAGCGAGTCCATTTCGCTATGTTCGGTTGCCGCTTTTGTCAAGGACAGACCTTTGACAAACCATGCAAGCTGGCAACCTCAAATGTCCCGCAAGGGTAATCGGCTGCGCGAAACTTGAATTTTTACGGTTCTATTGTTAATATGAATCAGTTTTTGAAGAAGGTTTGGTATGAGAGCCATAAGCCCGCGAGATGCTACTGTTTTAGCCATAGCAGCAGAAAATATTAAAGGCCTAACACCACAAAATCTAAATCTATTACTTTCCGTTTCAGATAATAATAAATATATCAGGAAGGTAATCGAAACTATGAGTTTAGTCGCGTCTCATAGAAAGATCTCCAGACAACTCAAAAGATATAGTAGGGCAGCAAGCGGACTTCTAAAGTGGGCAGAGAATAACAGAACTATTCACGCACCAAGGAAAAATCCGGCTTAACGCCGGATTTTTGTTTAAAATCAAGATTCTTTTCAAGCTCAGCTATCCCCATCTCGCAGACCTTTCTTTTTTCGAGCAACAAATTGCTTAAATTGATTGATAATTTAGCTATATTGAGTTCGGGTGTTGAGACTTAGGGAAACAGGGCCTGAAAATTATAAGACAAATTGAGATTAATTTTAGTAATTTGGTTAGAGGCGAAGGTTCACGTGGAGGAACTTCCACGGGAATCGCCTCCGGAGACAAAAAGGTGGTCGAGAAGATGGGATAGCTGAGCTTGGTGAGGCAAAGTAGATAAAGATTTGGTGGGGCGAGAGATTGCTATTCAAAATGAGTTAATTTTTGGAATGATTCGAGACGCTCTTTAAGTAATGAGTAATTTTTTAAACTAGGATCTTCTTTAAGAAGAAGCCTGGCTTCGGCCCGAGCTTTCTTAATAAGATCGACATTAGCTAAGGCGGCCATGCCGAGGTCGGGAATGCCCGATTGTTTGACCCCGAAAAATTCGCCCGGTCCACGAATTTTCATATCTTTTTCGGCCAGTTCAAATCCATCATCACATTCAACTAGGGCTTTGAGTCTCTGGTTTGTTGTTTTATCAACTGTCGAAGAAAGAAGCAAACAGTATGACTGGTATTCGTCACGACCAACCCGTCCTCGAAACTGATGAAGTTGCGCCAGTCCAAATCTTTCGGCGCTTTCTATCATCATTACCGTGGCATTGGGAACATCGACACCAACTTCAATAACTGAAGTTGAAACGATTATATCGTATCCGCCATCCTTAAACTTATCCATCACCTGATTTTTATCTTTTGGTTTAAGTCTCCCGTGGAGCATTGCCACTTTTAAATCCGGGAAGACTAGCTCTGATAATTTCTTATACTCTTCCTCCACCGCTTTTACATCAGCCCAGAGAATATTCATCTTTGACTGTTTTGTGCCAGTCTTGATTTCTTTTTTAGGATCACTTATTTCAATACGCGGACAGACAACAAACACCTGCCGACCCTTCTTAACTTCTTCTCTGACAAACTGATAATTTGCCGACCTTTCTTTGGGCATAACTATTTTTGTAATGATCTTATGTCTGTTTTTCGGCTTTTCTTTGATAAGCGAGATATCCAAGTCACCATATATAGTGAGGGCTAGAGTACGGGGGATAGGAGTAGCGGTCATAGACAGAAGATGGGGAACTAATTCTGAGTCTATCTGCTTGGCCAGAGTCGCTCTTTGATTTATCCCAAACCGATGCTGCTCATCGATTACAACAAGAGCCAGCTTATCGAACAAAACATCTTTCTGGATGACGGCATGGGTACCAATAATAATATTCACTTCGCCTGACAATATCTTTTGTTTAAGTAATTTTTTACTTATATCCTGGCCATCGAGCTTTGATTCTGAGCCGGTGAGGAGGCAGGTCTTGATAGAACCATCTTTGACTATCAAGGCTACGGTCTTATAATGCTGATTAGCGAGTACTTCCGTCGGTACCATAAAAACAGTTTGATAACCTTTCTTCGCCGCCTGATAGGCAGCTGCAAGGGCAACGACAGTCTTACCCGAACCGACATCTCCTTCCATAAGACGGTTCATTGGATAACTTTTCTGAAGGTCTTTTAAAATTTCCCAGAGAGCAACTTTCTGATCAGTCGTCAGCTCAAATGGCAGATTAGCAATGAACTCCTGAATTAGGGGCTGATCGAATTCTATCGAGACTGATTTAAGCTGATTAATCTTTCTTCTTTCTAGGAGGGCCTTGATCTGAAAAAGCATTAAGTCTTCAAAGGCAAATCTTTCTCTGGCTACCTCTGCTTTCAATAATTCAGTCGGATAGTGGATGTCACGCATCGCCTGAGATAATTCTGGAAAATTATATTTAGCTAACATTTGAGAGGGAAGGGGATCGTCAATTTTAATATTTTCAATGATCGGCTTTGTCAGAAAACGAAGATATTTAGAAGTAACGCCGTCCGTCTCCGGATAGACCGGAACAAGACCAGAGGTATGCTTCAAATTAGGTTGCAGGTTTGAAGAGCCGATTTTTTCGTAGGTCGGACTAGAGAGGCATAGACCATGTTTATTTAAACTGACCTTACCGGCTAGACTCACAAGGGTTCCTTCGGTAAGTTGGTTCTCGATATAGGACTGATTAAACCACACGACTTTTATGGCTCCGGACGAATCACCGACAATAGCATTAGTAACCGACATTCTTCTTGGGAATATTCTCCGACTTGATATTTTAAGTACCTCTCCTTGAATGTTAACTTTTTGACCCGGTTCAACTTGGTCAATAGACACCGTTTCGGTATAGTCCTCGTAACGAACGGGAAAATGCCAAAGAAGATCTTTTACGGTTTTTATTCCTAGGCGATTAAGCCTGGGAATGTTTCTCGGTCCGACATTGGGGAGTTTCTCGATGGGAAGAGATAAATCCATACTTGGGCATATTTTACTATATTCTGGCCAGAATTAAAAGACGGGTATCGTCCGTTGCGAGAACTTATCCACCATGCTAGGATATGTCGCATGCTCTTTAATAGTTAGGCGAGGAAATGCCTGAAGTTAACATAAATATAAAAAACAACCCAACTGGTCTAGCCACTCTATCGACAGAGAAATATGATTCACTTCTTCAGGAAGTAACAGCCCAAGGACTATTTGAACGCACCTACCTCCATTATTGCCTCCACGGTGTAATATCCGCGGTGGTTATGGGAATATCTTTGTATGCACTCACACTTACCGACAGTGCCATATGGCAGACTCTCAACGCTATAGTTTTTGCTTCTTTCTCAATTCAGATCGGACTAATATGCCATGATTTGTCGCATGGACAAGTTTTCAAATTAGCAAAAGCAAATGACTTTGGGGCTATGATGTGCTGGGGTCTTTTGTGCGGTTTAAGCGAAAGCAGGTGGTATTACAAGCATAATATACATCACAAGAATCCTAATCATATCGGTCATGACCCAGATCTAGAAATCCTATTCGTTTTTTCAAATTACCAAGCAGAAAAACGATCAACTTTTTCTAAAAAGTGGTTTTTCCCGAATCAGCATATTCTGTTCTGGATCGCTCTCTCCTTTGTATATCCCTACAATATTGCGAGTAGCATGACATATCTTTTTAGCAATTTAACATTTCGTTCAACATTTGAGATTTGTCTCATGATCATTCATTTCATAATCATTATCGGACTGCCATTTTACCTTTTACCATTTCCTGTTGCGGTGATATTTATCTTCCTAGTATTTCTGATTAGGGGCGTATATATGGGTACGGTTTTTGCCCCAAATCATAAAGGGGAAGATATGCTCAACAAAGACGAGCCATTTAATTGGACTTATCAAATTACATTTACTCGGAACATACGGCCAAATTGGTTAACCTTTTATTTGTTAGGGGGTCTGATCTTCCAAATCGAACACCACCTCTTCCCTACAATGTCGAGATTGAAATGTTGGCAAGCCCGCCAAGTTGTTATGAATTTTTGTGAGAAACACAATTTGCGTTATCACGAAACAACGTGGCTTGGGTCAATGCTAGAGATTCACAAATCATTAAAACAAGAATCTCTCAACTGGAGAAGTTAAACACGACTGCCAAGTCGCCGAAAATCGGCGACTTTTTACTTTATTTCGGCTCAATCACTTCTTGCTGACGATATTTTCTAGGTATATACATCTCTATTTTCTCTGGTTGTTTCTCGCCAAACTGTTCAATCGTATCTCGAGCTGCGTCATTTTCGGCAAGTTCAATCATGGCCGCATCCGTATCAAGGACATGCAAACCACGATCCGGAGCCCAAAGAATTCCAATATTAACATTTTGTTCTTTTTTAAAACTCTCCAAGAGCTTTCTAAGATCTCGAGCTACCTGTAAAAACTTTTTAATTGTGCCGGGACTACCTGCCCGAGGTAAATATTTTGCTACACCGGTAGACTCACTGAAGGTCTCTATCGTATTAAACGGCATATTGGTTAAAACTAAGAAATTCAAATCTCTCCCATCAGCAGGCTTAAACTTATCGATGAGTAGCTGTAGTGGCAACGGATCAAAACCCCCGTCTATATATTCTATGCTTAACGAATTTTCATTCACTTTTATTCCTGGCGCGCGTAAAAGAGGTACATTCATAGAAGCTTCGATGGGTGTGACTAAATCGGGCTTGGCATTTTTAACGTCAATCAATTCGGCTTCTTGGCTTTCCTTTCGAGTTACCACTGCATAAAATTCCGTTTTAGATTTTCGAATGACAGCTTGGTCTAAATATTTTTCTTCTCCTCTCATTACACCTCCAACAACTGTTGAGTCTAACATATGAGTGGCTCTGGCAACATTCAAAAATGCTGGAGTATCGCATTCATCATAAAAAATTGAAGCTCCTTTGCGTGTTCCTTCTGGGCCTGTCATATAATACGAGCCCGTTCCTGCTCCCGCCGAAATTCCCACTACTACATCTACTTTGTCAGCGGTTAAGCCCATCTCATTCAAGCCCATAACTTGTCCGGCACTATAAGGACCCCTCATTCCTCCACCAAGAATCAAAACCACAAGTTTATGTTTTTTACCCTCGCCTTCTGGATCATCGCGCTTGGACTTAAATGCTTCAATTACTGGTCGTAGAGCTTTTTGCCATTCTTGAAATTCTGGATCTTTTCTTCGCTCAATATCAGCATTTTTTCTTGCAATATATTCTTGTTCTGCGTATTCTGATGTTATATGTTTCGGTCGGTTTGGCTTATCATTATCTATGAGGTTTTTGTCTACTATTCTATCTAATCGTCCGGTAAGCGAAAGGAGGTTCGTGCCTTTTCGTCGATTAAATAAACTACCTCGTTTATTGTGTCTTTCTGCCATTTTCTGAAACTGTCTCTGATGAAACTCCATATCCAAGCTATCCTCTCCTGTTTCAGTAAGCTGTTCAGATACATTACTGTCCTCCTCTGGAGATAAAAAACTATTTGGGACCGGAGGAGCCTCTGGACCGATCGGAATAATTTCAAAATTTTCTCTCGACATATTTTATATTATATAAGTTAAACATAACCTGGTCCCCTCGAGAAGAATCGAACTTCTATCACAAGATCCGCAATCTTGTGTCCTATCCATTGAACGACGAGGGGAGAGTGCTTACAGTCCTATCTTCCTTGCAATTATATCAACCAGAGAATGCTCGTGCTCTTTCTCTGGTAGAAAGTTTACTAAAATAGAGCGTATAATCAATGGGTTTTTGTCTTCTATCGAAACTTTAACATACGGCATATACCATTTTTTTAACTCTAAGCTTAGCTCCTTTAGGTTACCCGGATCATAATTCAGCCAGAAAGATCGGATGTCTTTGTAGTGATGGACTGCATCTCCGATTGTTATACCCCGCGGATCAATCATTATTTTTGAAATCTCGGGCCGTTTGGTTGAATATAATATTAAGACCAGTGAAGATAAGAGAAGAAATATGGCCATAAGCATATCTCCGCTAAAAAGCAGCATTGATCCGCCAGCAAAAACAAGAGCTATGATTACCGTGGAGAGGTATCTTTTCTGAGGATTAAAGTAGAAAGATGGCGCCTCCCAGACAATTCTAGGCGGTTGGTTTTGTAGCGGGGAAGTGGCGGTTTTCTTTACAACAAAAACTGGTGCTCGAGAAGTCTTTACTTTTTTTTGCCTCAGATCAATTACTTTAGTCATGGCGGAGAGGGTGGGAGTCGAACCCACAAATCCCTTACGGGATTCCGGTTTTCAAGACCGGTGGAATAACCATTATCCGACCTCTCCTTTTTTAGTAGGATTACTTTAATTTTCCTCTTCTCCTGAGCTACGCTTGAAGGCATTAAAGCTCTTAGAGATTTCACTCAGAAGAAATGCTCCCAATACCTCATAAGCAAGGAACCTGATCGGAGGCGAAATGTCTTTGTGGGCAAAAAATCCTATCAATAACATTGCCAGTAACGAGATCCACCAAACATAAACAAAGAGTTCCCCCGGCATAATTCTTAGCTTTACCCCCGTCCATCGAGATGTTTCTTTGTGAACTATGTAGACTCCGAGTAGAATCAAATAGCTAGTAACTACTGCTTCAGAAATTTCGAAGTTAGGATTAAAAAAATCAAACCAGCTTAAGCCCAAAAGGACAAGCGTCCAAATGATCAGAAAATAGAAAAGAAGGTCTTTTACAGAGGATAATTCGGCCCTGTAACGCTTAGATACTGCTTGATTATCCATGTACTCATTATACCAAGATTTTTGACATTTTCCAATTTTGGCGGAGGGTGTAGGACTCGGTCACAAATAATGATCTCGCCAGTCGCTCGATCATTTTCTCGACCCCGGCTCGCTGTTACAGTCTTCTGACTGTAACATGGCTGCGCCTTTCTCGTCCTAACGCAAATGCCTAAATGGCATTTGCTCACTCTCATAAGAATAAAAATACATGTTTAATGTATTTTTATTCTTAACTGGCGGGCCACCTCGAGCTAGAACCAACAACCGGTCAAGCCCAGTAAGGTGTTTTTAAGCTATTTCCATTCTACCATAACGACGCGTCTCGAGCGAGCTAAAAAGTGACAAAAGTGACACAGGATTGGGATACTGGCATGTCACTTTTTTAGTGTCTCTTTATCGGTTTTCTGTTCGAATTCTTTTATCTGTTCTTCCGTCACCAGAAAGGTCTGAAAAGCGACCTGATCGTAATAAACCGTAAGCCAAAGAGAGATATCGCTATCTGGTATAAAATTACTCCCGTAAACAACAATATCCTTTTCGTCGAGGTTTAAATTGGGAAGGTGCTCTACAAATGCCGGAAGCTTTTCGGGCTTTGCTAAGAAATGTTTAAGACGGTAATTCTCGGGAATTAGCTTGCCTTTTTGAGCAAAAAATAACCCCTTTATATACTTGTCTAAGACCCTATGATGATGTTGCCAATCTTCTTCAGAAATATGAATTTTAGTACGTTCGCCTAAATAATTTCCGCTTGGGTCAAATAAATTAACAAGTTCCATTTTGGCAAGAAGTTGATGGCCCTTACCTGGCGCCTTTTCTATCGATCTTTTAATCTTAGAAAATAATATCTGATTAGCTTCCTCGGAGTATTCCGAAGCGAGATTAACCACAAGGTTCCGAAAATGTTCTTCATCGGCAGAAAAACCATTATTGCACGTTGAACAGGCGGGTACGGTTAAAACATTCTTGATCCGGACATGGCCGTCAGGAAAAAGGCCACGAGAAAATACGTGATCTGAAGTCACCTTGTCGTCCGTCGGTCCACAATATGCGCAGATATTATTTATTTCTTAATAGAAAATAATTTAATATTTTCGATAAGAGCTTTCATGTAAATATTCAAAAAATCCTTATAAGTTATACCGCAATCTCCAAACAGTTCCTCATCGCCATCCTTAAAGCAAATAAGCAAGTAGCTTTTAGGGTCATCGCTGTCTCTTTTGAAGATTCTTCCAGTGTAGTTACCTTCGTGAGTGTATTCGCACCTTATCTTATACAGGATATCAGCAAAATCCAAATCAGGAGTTGTTCTGTTTGTGGAAAGGCTCGGGATTATTCTATACCGAAGCTCTTCCTTAATAGGCTCAAAGAATTTTTTCACAAGTTCTATCGTGGTGCCTTTAGCCTGAAAGCTTCTGGAAGTAATTTCGGCGTGGGATATAAGGACATAAATCTTAATTACATCCACGTCTTCGTGATTATCTCTTTCGAGGGTATCCAAAAAATCACAAATTTTGATAGCCTTGTCTATCTTGCTTAGTAAATAACAGATGATCTGCATCCTGTCATAATCCAGACCCATTACATTATCGTATAGGCCATTTACATCCAGATTAAATCGACTGAAAAACTTAACAATTTCCTCTTTATCGTTTTTCCAGTTTGCCATTTGAGCCTGCTCCCATTTTGTTTGTATTTCGTCTATCATTTAATAATTTGGTGGCATTGGATGAATATCAATTAATTTCTCGTTCGTGATTCTATTTTCAGTGCCATCTCTTCCAATACCATGAAAATCATAATCACAAGCCTCAACAGCCCATTTTAAATCCGACACTTTTCCTGATTCTACCGGCTGTAACCACAGTTTTCCTGCCTCGTAATTACCATAAGGAGTCCTCGGTGTACCCACAACACCCCCATCGATTCTAGTAGCATGCTTATTGTTAAAATAGGCTCTAATCTTTTCGTAGAGGGTATCAACATAATTAGGTTCACCCGATTCAACTTTAATTTCACTTCCATGGAATAGTTGGTTACGAATACCATCGCCATAAGCAAATATTTTATCGAAAAGATTATCATCTTTTAATATTTCGGTTTTAATATATTCTTTATCAGTAGATATTTTGTCACCATCCTTTCTTTGACCGGCTATGCCCTCAAGAGCAGCCACCAGCATAGCAAACCGAGTATTAAAAGTTAAGGAATTATTACCCTCCCGTAAATATCGGAATATGTGATTTTTATCATAAGAGCTTAGCTTTAGCATTGAATCTTGCTCTTCTTCCCCGAAATGTAGAGGAACTCCGTCACGCTCTCTCGAATACCATAGATAAAAAACATTATCTGGGTTACTATTTTGCTTAAGAATCATAAATGGCTCAACCTCTACAGTAGCAAAGCACTGACTAATAAATGATATTTTGTCGACTATTGGGAAAAGCTCATTTCGAAAATTATTTATTGCCATAGTAGCATCGGATGCTACAACAATCTTTCTAGCAATCCATGCTTTTCCAACTGGACCATCGCCGAAGGTAAAATTCCATTGTCTAAAATCAAAACCGCCATAACTCCATGGGTCCCATAACTGAGTGAGAGTTTTTATTTTATGTTCAATTAAGTACATATTCACTTTAACAACCTAACAATTCAATGGTATTTTATCAATATAATAGAAATGATATATTACAATCATGGACCAAGAAAGACCAAAATTTGAACTTGCCGATAACCCCCAATATTCTGACATGATCATCAACGATATTATGTTCCACGGCAACGAGATAAGAAACCCGAAGGAATGGTATCCTGAGCTTTTGTATAACTCGAAGCTAGGACAGGGAGGTAGAATTTATACAAACAAAGCAAAGGTAGCTGTTTATTCCGTAGAGGGTGTGGGTATGGTTATAGAACAAAGATTTCCCCTCAGTCAGAAACAAAAGGAAGCGTACAACGAAGCCCTTACTTCAGGCAAAGCTTTTAAGATTTACGCACATCCGACCGGAGTTAAAATTCTTTTCGATAAAGGTATTGAAGAACGAATCAGAGCGCACAATAAACGAGTTGGATATAGAGCATTCGACGAGAATATTTTTAATACAGAGACCATTGGTAAGTTATACACATTTGACATAATAGATGGAGATGCAATAATTAAAGTAGTGATGTAAGTTCTTTTCATAGTTAGTATAGTAGGTACCATGGATTTCGGAAAACATCCGATAGAAGATACTCTCTAAAACAGAGTATCGAAGAGGTTCGCCTCGATCGTGCCACCAGAAAAAATACCTTAAGCGCATTTGCGTTTGAGCCATTTTTTCTGGTGGCTTTTTGTTTTTAAGGTCGATATCTAGAATTACCTACCTAAATTAAGTTAATCGGTTAATTCTTTATGGCCCTTAGCATGGCTTATGCCTGGCTATCGGTAATATGGCAATTAACTTTAAAAACATGAGTAAAAATAAACTAGAGTGGTTCACTCAGAGGCGGAGAATCAATAGCCTTGTCCCATATAGTAAAAATCCGAGAACGATCAGTCCGAAGCAACTTAATGATCTTAAGCGAAGTCTAAAGAAATTTAATTTAGTCGAAATTCCGGCTGTAGATCTTGATAATCGGATAATCGCTGGCCACCAGCGGCTGAAAGTTCTTCAGCTATTGGGCCGTGGTGAGGAAGAAATTGAAGTCCGGGTTCCGAACCGAAAACTGAACCAGGAAGAATATGATCAGTACTTAATTACCAGTAATGCCGTCGGCGGAGATTGGGATTTTGAAAAGCTTAAATCCTTTGATCTGGGAACACTAACTGTAAGTGGCCTAAACGACGATACGCTCTCCAAGATTTGGGACCAGAATCTTCAAGCAGAGAATGACGACTTCGATGTCGAGAAAGAATTAGCCAAAATTAAGAAACCAAAAACAAGATTAGGTGATTTAATAATCATGGGACCACATAAGCAGATATGCGGTGACTCGACCGACCTGACTGTTCTGAAAAAATTATTCGGCAAAGAAAAGGCATCGATGATTTATTCAGACCCAGTATATAACTTAAAAATAAATTATAACTCCGGCCTCGGTGGTAAACAAAGTTATGGCGGTGCCGTAAACGACAGCCGAAGCGATAAAGAATATCAGGAATTCCTTAAAAATAGTTTGGTAAATGCCCTGGCGGTCGCCGAAGATAACGTCCATGTATTCTACTGGTCAGACCAAACTTACATTGGACTGATTCAACAACTCTATCGCGACCTTGGTATTGAGAATAAAAGAGTTTGTCTATGGATTAAAAATTCTCAAAATCCAGTACCAGGCGTGGCATTTAATAAGTGCTATGAGCCTTGTACTTACGGAATTCGTGGCAAGCCGTAAGATCG
>Ga0209515_10002482_pt1 | contig 28269 bp, 26 predicted proteins | sample Subgroupgradi54m_FD_187454 | JGI IMG/M metagenome (GOLD analysis project Ga0209515, IMG submission 187454) | Subsurface groundwater microbial communities from S. Glens Falls, New York, USA - GMW60B uncontaminated upgradient, 5.4 m (SPAdes)... ... | reverse complement strand
TCCTCGAGGCCGACGCCGGCTCGAACATCGCGGAGCAGTTTGACATGCGCCTTAAACTCTTTGGGTTCCAACGAAAGCACGTGATGGTGGCCCGGCAGATTCCGGCTTAGGGTGAGCCGTTTTTCCAGGACCGCCGCGCCGAGTGAAACCGCCATGATGTCCGGCGTAGGATCCCGGTCGCGCGAGGAGTAGCCGACGATCGATTGGAATGTCTTCTTCATGTACGGGATCGTCGCCATGTTGAGCTCCTGGTAATTGTCGGCATGGCAGCAATGGACCAGGACGCTCTGGTCGTTCCCTTCCTCCTGTAGGAGCTGCATCGCCTTCGCCACGTCAAGCGTCCTTACCGGGCCGGTGTCGATCAGCATCGGCTTGCCTAACCGGGCGATCCGGCGCCAGAGCGGAAAGTAGTTATAATCCCAGGAGCTGAGCTTGTAGGCCTCCAGCCCCAGCTTCTCGGCCCAGACGATCCCGGTGGGGGAATTAACGGTTGAGAAGAGGATCACGTTTTGCTTATCGGCGTACTGCTTAACCTCCACCCATTGCTCATAGCTGAATCGCAGCCGGTTGAGCATCTCGTACATGTTCTCGGAAACCGGCCCTTCCAGCGTTTGATAGCTGTAGGAGATTGTCTTGTCGCTCATGATCTCATCCGGGAACCAGAAGATCAGTTTGATCGCGTCTGCGCCGGACTCCTTGACCACATCAATCAGCTCTTTGGTGATTTTCATGTCGTAGTTGCAGGTGACGCCGCACTCGGCCATGATGAAAAGCGGGTGCCCTTCCCCAATCAGCCGATCTCCAATCCGAATCTCTTGGCGCATCAGCTCACCGGCTCCGGTTCCATCTGCACCAGGTAGTCGTTCACCGCCAAATACGGCAGGCGGCTGTCCAAGAAAGCCCGAATGGCGTCGTTCACCGTGCAGACGATCGGCTCCTCATGCATGTTGTAGCTGGTGTTGATCACGCTGGCCCGACCCGTGAGGCGATGGTACTCCTTCAGAATTCGATAGAATTGGGGATTATCCTCTTGAGAGACCACCTGCGGTCGCGCAGTTCCATCCACGTGCACGGCGGCTGGCGCCTCGGAGCGCATCCGGGACGTGCAGTCGAATGTCATGGTCATGTGCCGGGCCGACATTTTGCCTGATTGCAGGCCGACGTAGCGTTCTGGCGCATGCTCCGCTAGCGTGGCCGGAGCGAAGGGCATGAATTCGGATCGGTTCAGGCGATGGTTCAGCCAGTTGTTGATTCCAGGGTCGGTGGCCTCCACCAGAATGCTTCGATTGCCCAGGGCCCGGGGCCCGAATTCCACCCGTCCATAGAATCGGGCCACGATCTGCCCCTCCGCCAGAAGCTCGGCGATCTTCTCTTCCATTTTATTGGGCAGATGCTTAAAGGGCAGCCCGTTCTTTTTCAATTCGGTGACGATTTCCGTGTCGGTCGGCTCGGGTCCTAAATACAAACTTTTCAGCGGTTCCGGTTGTTTTCCGGTTTTCTGAACGTAAGCCAGCCAAGCCGCCCCAACCGAGAGGCCACCATCCCCCATGTTCGGAAAGATGAACAGCTCTTTGACATTGGGTAGTTCCGTGAGACGCTGGTTCAGCTTCACGTTCGCGAAGATCCCGCCGGCCACCGCCAGCCGGGAGCTGGCACCATTCTGGTCCGCAACGCAGGCGCAGACCACCTCCTCCAATGTTTTCTGCGCCGCCGCGGCGACGTCCTCCCGCGGGAACTGCTTCACAAATTCTTTCAAGGCCGGGTTCTCGAACCGCGGAACGTACAGCCCCTTCTCCAATCGCCCAATGAACCGTTTGAGCTCCGGGTCGTAATCCACCATCCCGCGAATCGCTGCGTAGGATTTCGGATTTTTCTCGTAAGCGGCAAGCCCTAAGACCTTTCCCTCATGCCGGTGCGGAAGGAAGCCAAGCGCTTTGGTGATGCTGCCGTAAAAGTAGCCCAGCGAATCGAACGTATAGGAACGCCGGAGAAAGGTGATTTTTCCATCGGAACCACGCCACAGCGTGGAAGATCCATCCTCTCCCCAGCCATCGGCGGTCAGGATCAGGCACTCCTCCCAGCCGGAGCCATAGTAAGCCGAGGCGGCATGCGCCTCGTGGTGGCCGAAGACCAGAACCGGCCTGCCCAATGCCCGGATCTGCTCGAGATACTGCGGTGTCCGGGTGCCCAGCACCATCCGCTCATGTTCCAGCCGGGATCGGATGTGCGCCGCCTGCGCTTCCCGTTGCTCCGGAGGAAGATCGGACTGAAGGATCTTCCTCTCTTTCTCTTGAAACGGTTTGGGATCCGGTTCCGATGGCGCCGCCCCGTGGGTGGCGATAAGATCTATTTCCTCCAGCCGGAGTCCAGCCAATCGCAATGTTTCTTGGATGGCGCCGTGCGGAATTCCATGCCACAGTTTGACCCGGTTCAGCCGCTCTTCGCTGATGGCCGAGACCAGCTTCCCGTCCTTGAGAACGGCCGCCGAGGCGTCCGAGAGAAATGCCACCCCGAGGATATTCATGAAGGTCCCCTTGCAAGCATCGGTTCACAGGATCGAAATGCCTGCAATCCTTCCAGAAGATTCGGGAGTGACCGACCCAAGAGTTGGGAGGCTTTTTCCACGCAGAGGGTGACATTTTTAGGTCGTGGCGCAGTCAGCGATCCGGAATCACTTATCGTCGGGATCACCAAGCTGGGTGAAAACCCAAAGGCGATGGCCAGCTCTCTGGCGAATTCATATTTGGAACAGCCCTGCGATCCGGCGACATGCAGGATGCCGGCGCAGTCCTTCTCTGCCAATTCAAGCAGTGCCTCCGCCAACAGGGGTGCCGGAATGGGTGAGAAGTGGAGGTCGGTAAATCCCGGAATTTCCTGCCTTTCTTTTAAATGGGAAAGAACCCACTCCGCCAGGTTCTTTTTCTTCGGGCTTTTGCTTGGGGTGGCATTCCACCCGTAAAAGGAAACGCGTGTTACCAGGGCATCCGGGCGACTTCGCAAGATGATCCTTTCCGCTTCGAATTTGCTCTTTCCATAAACGTGGATCGGCTGGGTGGGATCCTCTTCTGTATAGTTCCCTTTTTCGCCATCGAAGACCGACTCGGTCGAAATGAACAGAAATCGGCATCGGGATCTTCCCAAACTCCGGAGGAGGTTTCGAGTTCCTTCCACGTTGACCGCAAAAGCGGTTTCCGGATCTCGTTGGCATTGGTCCACATCGACCATCGCCGCGGCATGGATGACGAGGTCCGGTTCTGTTGTCCGAATGACCCGGCTGAGCACTTCCTGATCCAGCAGATCGACCGGATGGATTTCACAGGGAGCCGATGCTGGTTCGGGATGGCGCGCCAGCCCGGTAACTGTGTACCGTTCGATGGAGGCCTGAATCAACGCGTTTCCGAGGAGCCCTGTGGCCCCGGTGACCAGAAGCTTTGGGATTCTACTCATGGAATGCAAGTTCCTGGAGTTGTTGGGCCACCCGCTCCGCCCCCCGTCCGTCAACGAGCCGTCGGCCCTGGATTCCCATCTGGCGGCGTTTTTGGGAATCTCTGGATAAACCTTGCAGGACCTGCGCGAAGCGGCTGAGGAAAGAGCCGGATTCCGGCGATCCAACATTTTGAAGCGCTCCGGCCGCCTCGAGGCCTGCCAGGTTGATCTGTTGGTTTTCCGCCATCTGGATTCCCAGGGTGGGTGTGGCGGTGGCGGCCAGCTCATAAGTGGTTTGGCCGCCACCGCTGATTGCCAGGTCGGCGCGTAGCATCAGAGACCGAATTTCGTTTGGATTTTGATGGACCCTCACCCGATGGCGCCAGCTCGGGTCGAGCTTCGGTGAGGTTCCGAAAGGTCCTGTGACAACATCGACCGTGACCTCAGGGAGGACCTGGAAAATCGCCTCAAGGAGATGCGAAAGGAGAGCCCAACTTTCTCCTCCCCCGCCCATGAGGAGAATTGTTCGGATCTCTTCCGGCGGTTCCGTCCGTTGAGGGGATTGAGAGAATTCCGGCCTTAAAAGGATGTATTCGGGTCCAAGCAGGTAACGGGTTTCCGGCGCCCCACGGTAAGGAAGTTCCTTGGCGCCGGCGGAACCGTTGGTCACGATCTGAACCGGGAAAAAACGCTGGCAGGTGTCATCGATGCATAGCACCGACGCATGCCGACTTAAAAAAGAGAGCTGGTCGAATTGCGCCTGGGGATCATCCACCACGCAGACTGAGGGTAAAGAGGTTTCTTGAAGGAGCGCAATCGTTTTCTCGACGCTCTGCGGCGTGGGCTCTTGGCTTGTGGGAAATCCTGCCTGCTGCAGGATGTTGCATGCCTCTGGGTTGGCGGCGATGAACTGAATTCTTAAGGAACCACTTTGCAAGCAGGAGGCCAACGTCCAGCATCGCCGCACATGCCCAAATCCAATCTGCGGACTGCCGGCCACACGAATGAAGATGGAAGAGACCAGGGCGGTTTGCATGCAGGTGTGAATTAAGCTTCCACCAGACCGGCCATCGCCTGCAGCTCTTCCAGAGTGAGCCACCGGTCGTTGCTGTCGCTGGTGAACCGAAACCCATCCGGCAAGGGGCTGCCTTGGATCTGGTTCTCGGGACCGCCGAATCCATCGTAGGTGGATCGGATGATGAACATGTCCTCTACCTGAACGGCCTGCCTGGCCTCGTCTTCGGAGACTAGCACTTCATGTATTTTTTCTCCGGGCCGGATTCCAGTGATGCGGATTTTGCAGCCCGGCGCAATGGCCTTTACCAGGTCCATGATTCTCATGCTGGGAATCTTCGGGACGAAGATTTCCCCTCCATGCATCGTTCCCAGCGCTTTCAGAACAAATTCAACTCCCTGCCCCAGGGTTAACCAAAAACGGGTCATCCTTTCATCGGTCACGGTCACAGTGCCGTTGGAACGCTGGTTGACAAAAAGTGGAATCACACTTCCGCGGCTGCCGACGACGTTGCCGTACCGGGCGCAGCTAAAACGGGTTCCTTGTGCCGTGGAGTAGAAATTCCCCTGGACGAATAGCTTCTCGGCACAGAGTTTTGTGGCGCCGTACAGGTTGATTGGGTTAACCGCCTTGTCGCTGCTGACCGCCAGCACCTTCTGCACTCCGGAATCAATGGCGGCATCAATGACATTGGCGGCCCCCAGGATATTCGTCTTAACCGCCTCAAACGGGTTGTACTCGCAGGCAGGAACCTGCTTCATCGCTGCGGCGTGGATCACGATGTCCACCCCGCGCATGGCCCGATGAAGCCGATTGACATCTCGGACATCTCCAATGAAAAACCGCAGGCAAGGTGAGTCAAACTCCCGTGCCATCTCCAGTTGTTTGTATTCATCCCGACTGAAGATGATTAATTTCCGAGGTTTCCAGTTTTTTAGGACGGCCTCAGTGAACTTGCGTCCGAACGAACCTGTTCCCCCCGTGACAAGGATCACCTTGTCGGTTAAATTCAAGCTTCCTGCATTCATGGGTGGTTGGATGTCCTGCTTAGACAACGGTTTTTCTCCTTCTTCCTATGAGTGGGTGAGTTCCGGGATAACGGTACGAATGTTTGGCCCTTTTTGCTCAATCATGATGATTTTCTCAGCCGGAAGCTTAAGTTCTTTGAAACGGTTTTGAAAGCCGTTGAGTCCGTTGTTGAGCGATCCGATGATTGCCCAGTCAAAGGAAATGCTTTCTAGTTTGCGGGTGTTCTGGATCGGCAGTCCTAGAAAGGTTTCATCGGTCGCGCGGTCATCGAAAACACCGGTGAGATTCAGTCCGAGCTCCTTCATCGTGAGATAAGAAATCTCTGCGATTTCCCCTGGACCAAGAAAGACAATATTCTTCCCGCCGGAGGCGGCCACCTGCTCCAGTGTTTTCCGAAGTGCTTCCCGAACTCCACGGTACAAATGAAGGGAATATTCCAGGTATTCGTACGTCAAGCGGGTTTTTTCGGCGATTCCCTGCGGGGTCACGAGGTATTGAATTCGGTTCTTCTGAATATTGATGATCTTGATGTAGCCTTTCTTCACGCATCGGCGAATCATCAAATTGGTTAGCCCCAAGGCCACCCCCATTTTTTTGGCCAAGAAACGTTGGGTCGAAAATCTATTGGTGGAGAGTTCGTGGAGGACTTTGAGCTCCCGATAAGACTCGATGTTCATTCTATGAACATATAATGGAGCTTCTTGGGTGTCAAGGGAAATGGGGCACTCGGATATGAAACCGGTTCTAGTGTGGTTTTCTGGAAAAAAAGGAGTTAAAGGTGGCCAGAATAAAGTCAATCATCTCATCCGTCAGTCCGGGATAAACACCAATGAAGAAGGTGTCCCGCATGATCCGGTCGGATTCTGGCAGTTCCCTGTGTACCCTGGCTTGAATGTGTTGGTAGCCTGGCTGGCGCAGGACGTTTCCGCCGAAGACCCCGCGCGTTTCAATGTTGGCCTTCTCCAGGTGTTGGACCAACTGGTCTCGAGACAAGGTTCCACGAACCGTGATCGGAAATCCGAACCAGGAGGGATTGGAGCGAGGGTCTCTTGTGGGAAGAATCAGGTGATCCTGAAAATGGGACAGCCCCTGGTACAGGCGTTCAAAATTTCGTCGGCGGGCAGCGACGAAATTCTCGATCCGGTCGATCTGAGCGGTTCCAATAGCTGCCTGCATGTCAGTCGGTTTGAAGTTATAGCCGATGTTGGAGTAGATGTACTTATGGTCGTAGCCCTTGGGAAGCTCACCCAGTTCCCATCCAAACCGTTTCCCGCAGGTGTTGGATTCTCCAGGTGCGCACCAGCAGTCCCTACCCCAGTCCCGCACCGAGCGGGCGATCCGAGAGAAGGCCATTTTATTGATCACCACCCCGCCCCCTTCCCCCATGGTGATGTGGTGTGCCGGAAAAAAGCTTAAGGTGGCCATGTCGCCAAAGGTTCCTACCCACTTCTCTTTGAAGGTGGCGCCAAGCGCGTCGCAGCAGTCTTCGATGAGGTACAGGTTGTAGCGTTTTGCCAGATCCGTGATAACCTCCATGTCGCAGGGGATCCCCAGGGTGTGGGAGATCAAAATGGCGCGGGTTTTCTTGGAAACGGCCCCTTCAATCAGATTCGGATTGATGTTATAGGTTCCCACCTCTGCATCCACAAAGACCGGTATGAGACCGCCATGCACCAGAGGGGCAACTGTCGTCGGAAAGGCAACGGCCGAGGTGATGACCTCATCCCCCGGTCGTAACGGTTCTTTCATCTGTTTCGCGGTGAGGGTCATAATCGCCAGCAGGTTCGCTGTTGAACCGGAGTTGGCCAAAAGAAAGTCCTTGGCCCCAAAGAGGCGTTTCATCCGCTGCTCGAACAGCTCCCCATAAGGGCCGAGGGTGAGCCAGAAGTCCAAGGAGCTGTCCACCAGGTTGATCATCTCTTCGGGCCCGAAGACCCGGCCGGCATAAGGGACTTTGCTCTTAAAGGGGATGAATTTTTTCGGGCCATGAACCAGCCGGTAGTACGCTGCCACTTTTTCAAGGATCTCCTGTTTTAATTTCCCAGCCTCATCGGAAAGTGCCTGCGGCGAGTACTTGGTGTGGGTGTCGGCGCGCCACTGACGTCGGAAACGCTTGAGCGCTTCCGACAGATCCAGAGGTTCCGTTCCCAGGAGTTTTTCAAGGCGCTCGGTTTTTAGGCCGCGCTGCGCGGACCGCAGATTTCCAGGGACAAGCTCTTGGGCCGGCACGCCGATGATTCCGGATTTATCCAGCCCCATTGATTGGGCCAGCAGGCCGGCCAGTTCTGCCCGAGTGGCTCGGTCCTTGCCAGCGACATGAACGATTCCGCGCTCATCCATTTGGGCTAGCCGAACCGACACCTCTGCCAGATAATCGACGTAAGTCGGCGTTTCCCACAAATCATTGGCCACCCGCAGCGGAATGCCCGCCTGCAGATTCTCCCAGACCTGCATGGCCAAATCCTGGCTTCTGCGGTCCCATCCAAAAAGCAGAGAAGTCCGGACAATCAGATGATTTTTAGGGTGGAAGGTTTGAAGGGCCTCCTCGATTTTTTGAAGGGTTTGGCCCCACCGGTTCTCCGGATGAGGGGTTTCTTCCTCTCTGTAAGGACCTGAGGAACCGGGAAAAAGATGGTCGGAGGAGAAAAAGACAACCATCGGCTCCCAGGAGCGGCTGGCTTGGATCAGCGGCAGAAGATCTTCCATCTGAGAAAGAGATGCTTGGAGGTTTTCAGCGGCAATCCCTGTTGGATCTCGGGCTCCTGCAGTGAGAAAAAGAAGCCGCGGTTGCCACTGCTGGCACAGTTGGAAGAGCTGTGCCGGATTGTCCTTATCGCAGCAGGATCCGTTTTGAGGGGTGCCGCTTAAGGCATGCCGAGTGATCCACCCTTGTCTTTCAAGAACCTGGACCAGGGCATAACCCAGCAGCCCGTTGTCATCCACGACAAGGGCATCTACCAATCCTGCTCTTTTTTGTTGTTCGATTGGGCTCAACTTAACCAGGCCTTGAAGTCGGTGATGAATTGGTTGACCGCCTCGTCCGTTTTGGGATGGGTGGTCATCTGCGGAAAAAATTTCGGAGGCACGGTGACGATGTCCGCTCCGGCCCGCATAGCGTCGTTGACGTCGTGAATGTGCCGGATGCTTCCGATGATGATCTCGCAGGGATAGCTCCACTCCTTGAAGACCCGGTGAACCTGTTCCACGATGGAGAAGGCCTCGTAACCGGTGTCCCGGATCCGCCCTACAAAGAGGCTGACGTAATTGGCTCCTGCCAAGGCCGCCAGGATGGCCTGGTTGAAAGACATGCAACAGGTACAGTTGACTCGTATTCCTCGCTGGCGTAATTCCCGGATGACAGCCAGTTCATTCCATCCCACGGGAACTTTAATGTTCAAATTCTTGTAGTGGCCAAACTCTTTTACAAATTGATCCGCTTGGGCCACCATCTCTTTGGGGTCTGAGGTAAAAACCTCAACGCTGAGGGGAATGTCGTATTTATGTTTCTGGATCAGGTCGATGATCTTGCGAATGTGGGCCTTGAAATCCCCCTTCTTTTCCTTGGAAAGAATGGATGGGTTTGTGGTGATTCCCCGCGGAAATCCGCGGACGAGCGCTTCTTCGATCTCTTCAAGGTTGGCGGAATCAACGAATATTTTCACGGCGTTCCTCCCATAATCGGGCCATTAATAGAACAGCTTCATTCAAGCTTCCCACTGCATGATCTGCCTTCAACCCGGCGTTGTAGGACTGCTTTAACAGGATTGTTGTACAGTCGGCACGGTTCCCTGCCTCGATGTCCTTCCAACTATCGCCGATCATGAAAGAACGGGACAAATCAATCGCCCAGCGATCAGCCGCCTTCAAGAGCATTCCCGGCTCCGGTTTTCGACACCCACAGCCATCCTGGCTATGTGGGCAGATGAGCAGATCGTCAATTTCGATCTGCTGTTGCAGGAAAGCATGCATCTGTTCAAGTTCTTCCGGCGCCAGTTTCCCTCGTTGGAGATCAGGCTGGTTCGTCGCGACGATGACCAAGGCGCCCAGATGCTGGCGCATGGCTCGGACTGCCTCGGCTGTTCCTGGGATGAGCTGGAACTCTTTGAGATGACAAGGAGAGACATGAGTCCCCTCCCGTTCAATGACTTGATTCAACACCCCATCCCGATCCAAAAAAACAGCTCTTCGTTTTTTTTGATTCAGGGACTTCAGCCCGAGTATTTCTGGATCTTTTCGGCCAGGCAAAAGGTCACCAAGTGATGCAGTACCACGTGGAAAGACTCGACGTGTGGGGTTGTATCGTAAGGAACCACCACACATGCATCTGCCATTGTCTTCATGGCCCCGCCATCGAAGCCGCTGAACCCTAAGGCCACGCCGCCATTGTCCTTGGCAAACTGGAATGCCTTCAACAGATTCTGCGACCAGGCCCCTGCCTTATCACTGCCCGAACCGCCATGTACGCTGATGGCCAAGACCACATCCCCTTTTTGGAACAAGTTCTTCAATTGCTCCACGTAAATGTTGGCCCATCCCTCGTCATTGGTGAGTGCGGAGACCAATGGGATATTGTCCACCAAGCTCATGACCCGCATCCGCTTTCTTCCCGGGACAATTGTGCACTTGCTTAAGTCAGAAGCAAAATGAGAGGCGGTTCCCGCCGATCCCCCATTTCCTATGAGGAAAATAGTGTTGCCATCCTCCCAAGCCTTGAAGAGACATTCGACGACTCGGTCGATATCTTCTCGGGAAATGTGCTCGACAATCTCCAGGATCCCCTGGAAATATTTCTCGATGTAGCTGTGATTTTTAAGTTCAAGGCTGGTTTTCATCCGTTTCTCCCCCTTTGTTCTAGCGAAACATTATACCGATTTGAGGTCATTTTTTGTTGACTTGAGATGCTTCGTAGATTGTGCAGGCCGTTCGGATTGCCGCTAAACCATCCTCTCCAGTTCCCAAGAACGGGCCTCCTTTTAAGACGGCATTGACAAACTCATTCCATTCCAGCTCCCAAGAGCGATCGGGTCCCGGGAACAACTCCTCTTTCTCCTCCGGCGGTCCAGCGGCGGTTCGGCGGCGTGCCCAGATCAAGCGTTCCATCCCATAGGATCCGCCCAGGCCTTCTATGGTCAGAGATCCTTCGCGGCCATAAATCTCAAAGGAGAAGAGATTCTTCCATTGCGTCCAACTGGAATGAAGCGAGAAAACCTGCCCCTGCCTTGTGCGCAAAAGAGCAAAGGCGTTGTCCTCCAATGGCGCAATCGGCCAGAATCCGGTGCAGGTGAATCCCCGCACCTCTTCGAAATTGCCGAGAAACCAGCGTGCCAAGTCGATCAGATGGATTCCCTGGTCAAGAAGTTCACCTCCCCCGGCGGTTTCTGGCTTACAGCGCCATTCCTGTTCGTATCCAGGCCGGCCACCATGGCCGTATCGGCTTCGGATAAAAAGGAGTGTGCCAATAGCCCCTTCCGATGCAAGCTTCCAAGCCCGTTGGATGGCCGGATGATACCGATGATTGAAGCCGCCTTTGACAAGAACGCTGCGTTTCTTGGCGGCTTCAACGACGGCCTGAACCTCATCCGGGGTACGTCCCATCGGTTTTTCGATGAGAACATGCTTGCCTTTCTCAACGGCAGCCAGAGCAACCTGACTCAACAGGTGGTTCGGAGTGGCAACGATCACGATTTGAATGTCAGGATGGTAAGCCACCTCTTCCCATCGAGCGGTTGCCTCTCCGCCAAATTGATGTGTGATCGCCTGAGCTTTGGCCAGATCGATGTCCGCCACAGCTCTCAGCGTCGTTTCGGAGGTTCTGTGGATGATTTCAGCCCGACGCGCGCCAATCAATCCCGCTCCAACGATTCCAACGTTCATGAAAGTGTTTTGCCGGACAAATACGATTCCAGCTTGGACAATGACGCAGGAGTATCAATCCCGATGACTTTTCCGGAAAGAGGATAGGCATAAAGCGTCTTCCCTTTTGCCAGGATCGCGGGAAAGAGGTCTCTCCCAAAATCAGAGGGGGCATCGGGTGGAATGAATTGGAAAATGGCCGGTTCCAGAACATAAATACCTGCATTGACGAGCCGGCTCGCTGTTGTCCCTGGGGCAGGTTTTTCAAAAAAACGCTGGATCTGGCTTTGGGTGTTTTGTTCAACGACGCCGCTGGCGAAAGTTTCTGTCGCTTCAAAAACGGCAATGGTTCCTATGCCCTTCTTTTCCCGATGAAAGGCGATCATGTCCATCAAGTCGATCTCAACGTAATTGTCGCCATAATAGACCATAAAAGAATCCTGAAAACAGGATTCCAGTTTCTTTGCGGCCCCCGCCGTTCCCAGAAGTTCCGGCTCGTACGAGTAGCCTATGTGAATACCAAAACATGTGCCTTCCCCAAAATGCCTTCTGACTGCTTCCGGACAATGATGGAGATTAATGAACAACTCGCTGATTCCCGCATCACGCAGCTGCAGAACGATTCTCTCCAGCAGGGGCTTTCCGGCAACGCTCACCATCGGTTTTGGACGGTGGTCCGTCAAAGGTTGAAGTCGCTGACCCTTCCCGGCCGCTAACACGAGCGCTTTCATGTGTTCTTTGAAAGGCAATCGACCCGGCGCAAGGTGAATAAATCCGATCGGATAACTTCCTCCATGCGGCTCGGAAGATGTTCCCAATCGTCATGGATGGCGCTTATCAACCGGCCTGTCAAACCATTGGATGCCGGAGAAGCCAGGAAAACCGCCAGTGCGGCGGCCCGTTCAGGTGAGTTCCGTTGCGCTTTTACCTGTTGGGCTTCTTCAGCGGCACTGGAGCCGGCGCGGTCGTTCGCCTGAAGCACTTCCTCCGTCATGCGGGTGTACACGGCTCCCGGTGCAACGGCGTTGACCCGGATGTTGTACGGCTTGACCTCGTGTGCCAGGGTTTCAGTCAGACGGACCACCGCCGCTTTGGAAGCCCCGTAAGCGGAAAAGAAAGGGCGCGGTCGGGTTGCTCCTCCTCCGGAAAGGTTGATGATCGTTCCCTTCTTTCTCAAGATCATGCCGGGGAGCACTGCCCGACACATGAGGAAAGTCCCCATCAAATTGGTCTGGATCGTTCTTACCCACTCATCAACGGGAATCTCTGCCATTGGCCCGATGGGTCCTTGGATACCGGCGCTGTTGACGAGAATATCAATCTTTGTAAAATGGGAGAGGGTCTGATTGACCGCCGATTGGACGGACTCCGGATCACAGACATCTGTGGGGAAGCATACGGCTTGACAGCCGATCTGTTGAATGTGATGGGCGACTTCTTGAAGTGAAGTTTTGGTGCGGGACAAAAGGGCCAGGTTCATCCCCGCCTGGGCCAGAGCGATGGCGATCGATCGGCCGACTCCGCTTCCGGCTCCGGTCACCACGGCGACATTCCCTTCCAACGGTTTCATGGGTGTTCCACCCGATAATTCAAGAAATTCGAGATGACTTTCGTCCCCTCAAAGTCGAAGCGGTAACGCATTTCGCGTAGGCCGCACTGCTTCATCGCCTTGCGGAGTTTTGAAGCCCCGTCCTCACAATAAAAAACAAAAAATCCACCTCCACCGGCCCCTGTGATCTTCCCCCCCAGAGCTCCATTTTGTTTGGCAACGGCATAGATCTCATCAATTCGGGAGCTGGAAACCTTGTTGGAGAGTCTTTTTTTCAGTTGCCAATGCTGGTCTATGAGGAGTCCGAACTGCGTCAGGTTCCCCTGTTCGATGGCCGCCCGGATCTGATAGCCGATCTCCTTGATCTTGAGGAGGCTTTCCACCACGACGGTATTTCCTTGTTCGGTCGCCTTGCTTTGTCCGGCAAGAATGTCGAGGCTGTTTCTGGACACGCCGGTATAAAAAATCAGGAGATTTTTTTCCAGGTCATCCAGGATGTTCCGGGAGACTTTCACGTTCCGAACAGCCACCTGTCCATCCGTCCCGATCTCCAGGGCGGTGACGCCTCCGTAAACGGCCAGATACTGGTCCTGTTTCCCGATCGGTTTCTTTAAGATCTCCAGTTCGATTCGGCAGGCCTCCTCGGCCAATTCATGGAATGGAACAAACTCTCTCTTCAAGGTGTGGAGTGCATTTAAGAGAGCCACCAGGTAGCAGCTTGAGGAGCCGAGTCCCGTTCCTGCGGGGACATCCGCCATTGAAGCCACCTCAATGGCGTTGGAAATCCCTAAGGCGCGAAATGCCTCCCGCGCCAGTTCATGTTTTACCCGATCCGTGGATTCGACGACTTCGCTCTCTGAATATTTCATGCGCACCAGGTCATCGACAATGGGTTGGTTGACGCAAATGTACATGTATTTATCGATCCCGGCGCTGAAGATGAAGCCGCCGTGATTTCGGTAGAAAGAAGGCAGGTCGGTTCCTCCGCCCCCTAATGGAATCCGAAACGGAGCCCGGGTAATGATCATTGCGGTTTCTTGGATAAAGCGGGGTCTGAAAGAACCCGCTGTTGGATGTAGGCAATGCTTTTATCAAGTCCCTGCTCAATGGTGGTCTTTGGTTTCCAGCCCAACGCTTTTTCCCTGGAAATGTCGGCGAGGGTGACCTGCGCTTCGCCTGGAAGGTCCTCCTTAAAGAGAGGAGGAACCCCTGTGTGAAGGCGTTTCTCGATCAGCTCATAGATCTCTTTGATGGAATGGTTCACGCCGCTTCCGACATTGTAGGTCTGTCCATTGGTTTGATCGTTCCGCATGGCCAGCAGGTGGAAGTCATTGACGTCATCCACGTAGATAAAATCCCGCCTTTTCTCCCCCGTTCCGTAGATGACCGGCGGTTGGCCTTGAAGGAGCTTGATGATAAAAGCGCTCATGACCGGAGGAATAATCCGGCGCCAATCTTGTGCCGGCCCATAGACGTTGAAGTACCGCAGAAGGGTGATGTTCATTCCGAACATCTGCCGGAAGCTTTCACAAAAAAGGGCTCCTCCCCGTTTGCTGACCGCGTACGGTCCCACCGGCGCGATCCGGTCCACCCTGCACGGGAATTCCTGGATTCCTTCGTATTCGGCGGAGGTGTCTGCATAGATGAATTTCCGAACGCCTACTTTGCGTGCATGCTCCAGGATGTTGACGGTTCCTTTGACGTTGATGTCGCTGGTTTCAAGGGGATTCTGCAGACAGTCGTAAAGGCAGTTCTTCGCCGCCAGATGGAAAACGGTATCCGCCCCTTGAAAGAGGCCGGACAGATCCGCATCTCGAATGTCCCGCACGTGAAGCTGCACGCGGGGATCCACGTTTTCTTTTGTCCCGGCCGAGAGGTTGTCCATACCGACGACTGTATAGCCCTCTTCCAGCAGCCGTTGTGCCAGGTTGCTGCCGATAAATCCTGCAACCCCCGTGACCAGAATCTTAGTGGTTGGCATGGTCGGAATACGGCCAATAGCCCTTACCGCACGTTTCGCGCAATTCGAAAAAGCTCTTTGAAATTCCGGATGGACCCGCTGATCGGTTTAAAACGGGAATCCGGATCATTAGACCACCGGACTGGAAATTCCTGAATGTGGTAACCCCGTTTTTTTGCCAAGGAAAGAATTTCAATATCAAACATAAAACCTTCGATTTGCTGCGCAGAAAACAGGTCTTGAGCAACTGCCTGCCTAAAAAGTTTAAAACCACATTGTGTATCCCAGATATTTCGTATGCCTAGTCCGTACCGAACAATAAGATTGAAGATCTTGGACCCAATTTGCCGATGGAAAGGTTGCTGAACCAGAATACGGGAACCTGTCAGGGCGCGCGAGCCGATGGCGATGTCACTGCCATTTTTTAGCAAGGCCAAGCCGTTTTCTACCTCTTCGTAAGGGACGCAGCTTCCGGCATCGGAAAACAGAATGAATTTCCCCCGTGCGTGAAGCACGCCGGTTTTGACCGCATGACCCTTGCCCCGGTTGGTTGGGTAGGAGATAAGCTCAACAAAAGGTTTTTTGCCCTGAAATTCTCGGACCTGTTTGGCGGTATCATCGGTGCTGCCATCATCCACGACGATGATTTCATAGGGGTATCCCTGCCTATCAAAATACCGGCATGCCTTCTCAAGATCGGCGGAAATCTTTTGTCCCTCGTTGTAGGCAGGGTTCACAATGGAAAGATGGAGTGACATCCTTTAAGAAGTCGTATGGCGGACTCGAATCAAGAGCACCGGCTCTGAAAGTCCATCCGCGATCCGTTCCGCCGGCCCCATGATCTGCCCAAACCAGTTGTAGTCGCCGGATGTACTGTTCAGTATATTGGAGACTTCCCATTCCCGCATCACGATCAGATCGGCCTGCCGGCCATTCCGAGGCATGGCCACACTTTTGTTCCGAAGGTCGAGTTCCCGTTCCTGTGGATAGAGCTGATCAAGATGACGATCAAAGAGGTAATCGGCGGTGGCACTCCCCCATCGCAGGGCATAAGCCGGCCGCTGAAGGTTGCCGATCAGAATCAATGGTTTCCTTCCCAGTTCATGGGAGATATCCTCCAGCTTGGCATCAATGGCCTTCCTTTGAGTATAGCCGGCTTGGACGCTTTGTTGATGAGACGCCATATCCCGTGACATCTGATGAAAAGAGAGCACAATGACGATAAGAGAGAACACCTTGAGAATTCGCCTATTTCCTGTTGGAAGCATCGAGTGGTAATGGGCAAGCCAGGCCAAGCCGCAGGTTGTTGCTGCGACGGCAGGTAGCAGATAGCGGAGGGATACACCGACTTCTTCGGTGGTCCGAAAGTTCCCTTGAGAAAGCGCCAAGAGGGTGTTCAGAACGGAGAAGGCCACGAGGGCGAATCCGAGGCCAATGTTCTCTGGGGAAAGGAGCCGCTTCTCTCTGGGCTGGCGGATGGTTCGAAGAAGGAGCAGGAAGATGAGCGCCCAGGTCAAAAAGGCCACGACGCACCAGACCGGGGCCCGCTGGATCAAAGCCGGGATGTTGTCTTTCAGAGGTCCCTGCCAAGAAGAAATCTCCCTGACGCTTGAAGCATAGAGGCGGCCTATGGCATAGCGGGAAACAAACCGGTCCAAAATCAAGAGGGTACCGGACAGCCATCCGCACAAAACGCCGCTGAGGTATTTGAGATTTACTATCGCCACAGAGAACCCTTTACCCGGTATATTCCGCCACTGCGTTCCTGAGAAACACAGGTCAACGGCAGTTGCCAGAAGGCAGATTGTGAGGAACGCAAAGAGGCCGGCACGGAGAGCACGAATGGTGTAAAAATGCCCCTGCGACTGCAATCGGGCCATAAAAACAATGGCGCCGACCGATAAAATGACCCCCCAGAGGGAAAGCAATTGGGCGCCTAAGCGGCTCCCAACAGAGAGAGGGGTCGGATCGGTTTCCTTCGTGAGAAGAGCTGTTGCTGTTAGTCCGATGAAACCGGCCAGAATGAACGGGAAGAAGATCAAATGAACGGCGCAGGAGAGACCGACGGCGTAGCCCGCCAAAGCAATCTTGAAGGGATTCCATCGCTGGGAATCCTTTAAGGCGATTTGCAGGATCCCAAGCATCAGGAACATAAGCGGCAAATGGAAAAGATAAGAGCCCCATTGCGTCAGGTAAAGTGAGGCAGAGGGATGGAGAAAGTAAGAGAGAAGGACGGCAACGCCCATCCAGACTGGTGCTTGTGGCATGAGCACAAACAGGATGCCGGCAAACGCCCCCAGCGTTGTCAGTAGGCCAATGAGGTATCCGTAAGCGAGGAAGGTTTGAATGGTTTCCGGACGGGAATGCAGGAACCCTGCTAACAGCGCTCCTGCGAAAAACAAAGGGGTTCCGGGATGCAAGGCTGTAGGAGGCCGATGCCCTCCCAGGATGGCCAACGAGTTAAAGAAATAATTCACTTCCCCGTCGCCGGCGTTCATAATCCAATAGGGGCGCGGCATCAAGATAATCTTGTAGAGCCACAGTAGAACAACGATGGTTGCGACGATGCCGAATGCGATAAGCGGTGACTTCTTCACGGTTTAGTGCTTGGTGTTGGCCTGACGGATGAGGCGAAAGTCCGGCTCAGAGGCATCTTGTTCTGCCATTTTGAAGAATTCCTCGTACCAGGCGATGGTTTCCAAGAGGCCTTCATCGAAACGGAACATCGGTTTCCATCCCAGACGTTCTCTGGCTTTAGCGGCGTTGAGGTATTGATGCGGAATTTCATGGGAGGCCTTGTTTTGGATGACGGGGTGAAGGTCTGTCCTCTCCATAAGGGCGAGTATCTTATCAACGACTTGTACGACACTCGCAGGCTGTTCATTGCTGAAGTTGAATGCTTCACCCTGCAAAGATCGATCGGTGGACATTTGCTGGGCCAGTCGAATGTAGGCCTCCGCCGCATCTTTAACGTAGAAGTAGTCACGGGTTAAGGAGCCGTCACTGCGGATAACCGGTCGCTCCCCTCGAATGACCGATCGGATCGTACCTGGAATGATCCGGTTCCAGTTGAGGTCACCGCCCCCGTAAAGGTTTCCACAGCGCGAGATGGCTACTGCCAGCCCATAGGTCTTGGCATAGGCCTGAGCAATCAGATCGGCGCAGGATTTGCTCACATCGTAGGGGTGCCTGCCCTGCAGTGGAACCTCCTCTCGGTACGGCAACTCAGCATGCTCCCCATAGGCCTTATCGGAAGAGGCGATGATGATCTGTTGAACGCAGGGAGACCGGCGGCAGGCCTCCAACAGCGCCCAGGTGCCACGGATGTTGCTTTCAAACGTAGAGGTTGGATTTCGATTGGCGATGGAAACAATGGTTTGGGCGGCCAAGTGGAAAACGATGTTCACCTCGTATTCACCGAGGACCCGCTCAAGCAGATCCTGATCTGCAACATCTCCACGAACCGCTCGGACATGCTCGATCTGACCGGAGCGATACAGCTCCGATTGGGGAACCCAATCGCGAACGAGTACAACGACATCCGCTTGCACTGCTCGAAGCGCTTGAATGAGCCACCCACCCAGCAATCCCGTCCCGCCGGTGACCAGGACAGGACGGTCTTGCCAGAACGATCTGTTATTTTCAAAGTCTGTCGTCATCGCCAGAGCTTCCAGGGGGCTTTCTCAGTGGACCACAGTTCGTTGAGCATTTTGAACTCCCGATAGGTATCCATCGGTTGCCAGAATCCTTGGTGCCGGTAGACCCTCAGCTCCCCTTCCCGCGCTAAACGTTGCAGAGGTTCTCCCTCAAGGACGAGATCCTCCCGTTCCTCCAGGAACCGATGGAGGAATTCTTTTTTGAAAACAAAAAACCCCCCATTGATCACACCTTCAGTGTTCTGAGGTTTCTCATTGAACTGAAGAACCTTTCCATTGGTCTCCACCTGCAGTTCCCCGAAACGTCCCGGTGGGCGGACACCGGTGACCGTGCCGATCTTTCCGTGGGCATAGTGAAATTTCAGAAGCGATGTGATGTCAATATCGCCTAAACCATCCCCGTAAGTCAGGCAAAAGGTATCTGCTTGAACATACCGGCCTGCCCGATACACCCGCGCACCCGTTTGCGTCGCCTGGCCGGTCTCTACCAGCGTCACTCGCCAATTTTCCTCTGAGTCGTTGCGGTTATGGTACTGAATCTGATTCGAGTTGCCCGGGTGGATCGTAAAATCGGTCTGATAGGCTTGGTAGTTCAGGAAGAAATCTTTAATGAGATGGCCCTTATACCCTAAGCAGAGAATGAACTCCTGAAAGCCGTGTGTGGCATACAACTTCATAATGTGCCACAGAATTGGGCGGCCGCCTATTTCCAGCATCGGCTTTGGCCGGAATTCGGTTTCTTCATGGAGCCGACTGCCCAATCCGCCGCATAATATCATCACAGGGGGTTTATTCATTGGGTGACTTTACATTATATCAAAAGTACTGCTTTGCATTGCAGGGATGATTGCCCACATTCTCTGAATAAAATGGGCCACCATCGCTTCCTGCCCGAAACGCTGGGCGGTATTCTGCCCTTCGCGAGAGAGCTGTTGACGTAACAGGTGATTTTGGCACAGCTGCCACAAGGAATCAGCCAATTCTTGAGGCGACCGGGTTGGAACCACCAGCGCATTCGATTCCTCGATGACATACTCCGAGATACCCCCGCAGGCAGTCGTGAGCAGAGCGCAGCCGCAGGCCATGGCTTCCAGCCCCGGCAGCGGAAATCCTTCCATGCGAGAGGAAAGAATGAAAATGTCGCATCGCCTGTAGAAGTCGGCCATTGCCTGTGGCGACTGAGCGCAGACGGCTTCGGCGGAAACCCCGCGTGGTAAGGAGACTTCCCCGGGGATAGGTGAAGCAACAAGCACTCGAATTCCGCGCAGATCGGGGAGTTTCTCCAGTGCCCGCAGAAAATCCCCGTAACCTTTGGTTTCTCCTTGACGGCCAATCGTTCCGATGACGATGGTGTCGCGCTTTGTCTCCTGCCTGCCCTGGGGAGAAAAAGTTTGCAGATCCAACGCCGGAGGATGTATCACCTGCGCATCCGTCCTGCCAATCTGGTTTTTTACCCAATTCGATACGCAGAAAACCGGAATCGGCAGTGAGTAGCTCAGGCGGGCCATGACGTAGCGGGTGAATCGGCTGATCGGTCCGGCATCTGCCAGCAGTCCGTGGCTTCCGGCCTCGTACCCTTGGATGTACCAGAAAATCTTCGTTTTTGTCCTTCGAAGGAAACGGCAGAAAAAAGCGCAGTAGGCGGTCAGATAATAATTGGCCAGACAGAGGTCAGCATCCCATGCGGCGTTCCAAGAGAGTTTCAGGTAATAAAGCGTTTTGTGAAACCACTGCGGCGACCGGGAGGGACCAGTCGAAAGAACCAAGACCCGGATGCCGGAATCCAATGGGAACGGAGAATGTGCGGCATAGTCGGGGACGATAAAGGTCACCCGCCACCCATCAGATGCCATGGCGTTGGCGATCAAAACTAAGACCTTGACACCGCCCGACAGATGAAGACTTCCCAGTGGAATCACTACGCGGGGGCTCATTTTTTCTGAGCAGAATCCCCGTTGATCACGGAGGACATCTTTGCTTGAAACTGCCGGGCGATTCGGTTGCCCTCAAAAAGGCGAGCTGCTTTCAGGGCATTCCGGCAGCGACGTTGGCGAGTGTCCGTATTCTCTTGAATTTCTTGTAGGGTTCTTTGGATCGCTTCTTCCGAAGGGGTGCTGACCACCCAGCCGCAATCATGCTTTTTAAAGAAGCGGGCGACGAAGTAATGGTCGGGACAGTGAATCAGGATCGGCTTTCCCTGAGCGAGATATTCCGGCAGTTTGGTGGAGAAGATGGTAGCCAGCTCATCAGGCCCAAGCCAGGATTCTTCCGGCCAGGAAAGGCAGGAAACAAAAATGTCCTGCGTTTGCATGAATTGGATCAGTTCTGCTCGGTTGACGATGAAACCGGAGTGGACATGGGGTCCGGCAATTCCCTGCTGCTGCAGTGCCTGGGGGTTATTGCCACCGGAGAGGGTCAGGCGGACATTCGGCATCCGGGAAATAGCTCGGGTGATCCGAGCGAGGGAAACGCTGTTGGCGATGTAAACGGCGCCGCTGAAGAAAAGCCGCAGCCCCTCCGATGAAAAAGTATGCGCAGGGGGCTCTTCCGGAATCGATTCGTTGTAGGCATGCACCAACGGTTCAGAACGAACGCGATAAGTCCGCTGAAGATATTCCGACATCGCCTCGCTCATTGTCCACAGAGGATAAGCCGATTGAAAAATTCGTGGTTGAATCCAACGTGCCAATGTCCCCAGATACCCGCCGTAATGGGCGTCCACGATAAAGTCATGCAGGTATACGGACAAAGGGAGTCCGGTCATTTTGTGAACCCAGTAGGCGGTGGTCAGGTATTGAATATCCGGGAATACGGCGCAAATGGCCTTGCATTGGGATTGTTTCACGAGAGTGAAAATTCGCTTGGCAGCCACCGGGATTTGGGCGGTGTTCCAGAGTTGGTGTCCCCGCGTATGGAACCGCCACTCCGATGAGGTGTACTGAATCTGCGCTCCGGCCAGTGGTGCGCTTCGGGCTTCATCTGGAACCGGACGGGTGGTCACAACAAGATAATCTGCCGGATCAAACCACCCCAGCAGGTTGGATAAGGTGACAGAACTGCCGCCGGGGCGAGGAGAGAACCATCTGCTGATGACCAGGAGTCGACCCGGCAACGAAAGGCGTTCTGCCGTTCGTTCCATCATGGGGTGGAAAGAAGGTTCCGGTAGAGCTGTTCGAACCGGTGGGCTTGAAGTTCCAAGGTGTATTCCTGTTCGATGAGACGCCGGCATTGGACTCCCAGCCTTGACCGCAGTTCATCGTTCTCAAGCAGCAGGCGGATGCCTCGGGCCAAATCTTGAGCGTCATCCGGTTGGGCCGTGTAGCCGGTTTCCAGATGTCGGACTGCTTCTGGGACTCCGCCCACTGCAAAGGAGACGGCAGGTGTTCCGCAGGCCATGCTTTCCAAGATTCCATTGGGAAGATTATCAGCCAGTGTGGGCAGGACAAACAGATCCGCCGCCGAATAAATTGCCGCCAGCATTCGATCATCGTTGGTCTGCTCAGTCCCATGCACCTGGAACGGCCCGGCCATCTGCCATCGGCTGGCTCCTTCCCCGGCCACCAACAGGGTGAGTTCTTCCTTTCTTTCCTGGGCCAGAAGTTTCAGGGCTTCTTGCAAAAGTTTCGCCCCTTTCCTTTCCTGTTGGACCGATGCGCAGCTGAACAGGAGAATCGGCCCTTGAGAATTCACACCCAACAGCTGTCTGGCTTCTTTTTTCGGCATCGGCCGGAAAAGATCGGTGTTGAGGCCGTTGGGAATCCAATGAATTGGGAACCGATTCAGCAATGGGCTCTGCCGCGCCAGTTCACCCAACCATTTGGATGGGGTCACAATCACCAGGGAGGATTCTTTGTAGATCCTCTGTTTGACTCGCCACAAGGCGGCGGTGGTGTCCCGGTGCAACGCCGGGAATTCCAACAAGTGCGGGCACTGGCCGCAGCCGATTTTCCAGCGGTCGCATTCGTAGGAATAAGAACAATGGCCGGTCAGGGCCCACATGTCGGAAAGCCGCCAGACAACCGGCTTCAAGCGGCTTAGCGGACCCAGCGCCCGATGGCTCAGGTAGCCGCCGTGCGTGTTGAACACCTGAATCACATCCGCATCGCGCACCCATCGCGCGCTCGGCAGGAAAAAAGAGGAAGGATAAAAAAGGTATTGGCGGTCCGTCTGGTCCACCAAGCGGCCGCATAGTTTATCCAGTTGATGGAATGCTCCACCGATCACTCGCACATCCGGATCTGAAGTCTGCTTGTATCCGACCAGCATTCGGGAGCGGATGCCCCGGTCTCTCAAGCTCGTGTGCAGCCGGTACGCGGCGCGTCCTGACCCTCCGGCATTGTCCCATGTGCTCAGGTGAAGGACACTCAAAGGCGCTGCTGGACTCATTGAGCGATGTTCTGCCAGGTAAATGTCGGCGCCTGGGTGCAGCGTTCCTCGATGAAAACAAGATGCCAGAGTTGAAACATCAAAGCAGCCCAGATCTGCCAGGTGCAGTCGGCCCGTCCTTCCAGATGAGGGCGGACAAACCGGTCGTAAAATTCCGGCTGCAGGATTCCCTGCCGGCTGAGACGCTCTTTGGCCAAGAGCGTTTCTGCCAGCGGGCGCAGCTCTTGCCGAAGCCACAACTGGGCAGGAATCACGAACCCCCGCTTCCTGGCGGTGAGAAGTTCCGGCGGCAGAAGATCGCCGACCGCTTTTTTCAGCAGGTATTTCGGGTCGCGGCCTTGGGTTCGGACCTCCGCCGGGATTTGGAAAACCATCTCCACAAAGGGATGATCCAGAAAAGGAACGCGCGCTTCCAAAGAATGGGCCATGGAGAACCGGTCGGTCATGAACAGGAATTCATCCGCCAATTGGGTTTTAAAATCCACGTAGGCGATTCCATCCCGGACATTTCCTGCCTCGGAGTTTTCGTACAGGGTGTCCAACAATGCCGCGGTCTGGGGGGAGTTCGACGATCCGGCTGCCGCGAACACGAGTTCCCGCTTGGTAGCGTCTGGCAGATGGTACCAGCGGTTGAAGTAACGACGCATGGTTGGCCGCCCGGTGCCGCCGAACATTTTCCGCAGATACATCCCGATGCCGCCCAATGGATTCCCTTCGTACGTCATGAATTTCCCGTAATTGCCGAAAATCTCATCCCCGCCGGTGCCGGTCAAGCCGACGGTGACATCCCTGCGCATGAATTGGAACACCTTCCAGGAAGGAAGGCCTCCTCCGTAAGGCTCGTCCAGGGCCCAGACCATTTTCAGCAGATCGTTCAACAAATCGGTTGGCTCCATCACCAATTCATGATGGTCCGTGCCCCAGCGTTTGGCAACTTGGCGTGCCAGCGGAAGCTCGTTCCAGGCCTGTTCCTGCTCACCGGTGAAGCCGAGCGAGTAAGTCTTCACCTTGTAGCCCATCTCCCCCAGCAGGCCCACGATTGCGGAAGAATCAATCCCCCCAGACAAAGAGCAGCCCACCGGCACGTCGCTCAACATCCAGCGCCGGAGCGCTTCCTTAAGCCCGATTTGGATTCGCTCGACCCACTCCGCTTCGGTTCGCTGTTTCGGCGCATGAACATTGAGATCCCAGTAAGGGTGCGTTGTGAGACTCTGGGTGGTAAGGTCGTAAGTAAATTGGTGGGCTGGCGGCAGGCGCTTGATTCCCTGCAGGATGGAATTTTCTCCGGGCACGTAAAGAAGACTCATGTAATGGAACAGACTGTCCGGGTTAATCTGGCAGCGAACGCCCGGCAACTGCAACAGCCCCTTCAACTCCGAGGCGAAGGCCAGCCCATTGGGCTGTTCCATAAGGTAAAGAGGTTTGATCCCGAACCGGTCCCGGGCGCCGAACAACCGGCGGCGTTTTTTGTCATAGAGGACAAAGGCGAACATGCCGTTTAAATCCTCCAGCATCGCCTCCCCCTTGCGCTCGTATAAATGAAGCAGGACTTCCGTGTCGGAATGGGAGGATCGGAACCGGACCCCTTGGGCGGTGAGATTCTGGCGGAGTTCCGGCGCGTTGTAGATTTCCCCGTTGTGGACAATCCAGAGAGAGCCGTCTGCATTCGACATTGGCTGGCGCCCGCCCTCGGCATCCAGGATGCTTAAGCGCCGCATCGCCAGAAAAACGCCGGCTGCCGGGTCCTGGTATTCTCCGGAGTCGTCCGGTCCCCGATGGGTCAGAAGAGAATTCATCCGGCCGATGTCGCCGGAGCGGCCGGCTCCTACGAGACCGACAATTCCACACATCGGTCGGCCTCGAGGGACAGATAATCTTCCTGGGAGGGATTGGAGAACCAGGCGGCAAGGGCCTGCATGTCTGGGGCCTGAAGCCAATCCTCTTTGCTTGTGGCCCGGATCTGCGTTTGGATGGAGGCCTGAGCATCCTTGCGGTACTCCAAGGTGAATGTCTTGAGCCGAAACGGCCTCAACAGAAAAACCCCGTAGGCGAACCGCTCGGCCAACTCCTGCTGGGCCGGAGTCAGCCGAGGGATCTCCTGAATCTTCTCCAGGCGCTCCAGATATTCCCGACGGGAATTGGAATCCACGGTGAACCCTTTCCGGTCGTATCGGCCGGTCCCCGCCGTCAGGACAGGAGTGCCGAAGAGAGCCGCCTCAATCCCCACGGTTCCCCGCACGGTCACGCAATAATCCGTCCATTCAAATAGAGAATAGGTGTTGATGTCGCTGTCCGGGGGGAGGAGAACAATGTGCGGCGGCAGCGAGCCGAGGCGCTCTCGAATCACCCGGAGCTCGGCCGGCTCTCCACGGATACCATCCCGGATGTCTTTGACGATGTTGGCCGGGTGGATTTTCAGCAGCCAGTTGACCTGCCGGTTTTTGCAGGCCGCTTGCAGGGTTTCCACCAGCCATTCTTCGTAGCTGGAGAAAAGATCTTTCCCCCAGAAGAAGGTCCCATCCCAAAGAATGTGTGCATAGATGACAGCGGTCTTCTTGTGGGGGTCCAGATTCAATTTTCGGCGGATTTCCTCCGGCGGATGGAGCTTGGCTTGAAACTGCGTTCCCACCTCGCTGTACCAATCCCCGCTGGCGTAGGCCTGAAAAAGTTCCTCTCGGACCTTCTGCCGGTGCGATGGGGTCCAGGGCATCCGCTGCGCTTCCTGCCAGGAATCTTTAGACAACGAAACCGGATGTTCATCCTGAGTGGCCAGGCTGTAACGCTTGAGAATAACGGTGTTCCCTTTGTGGGCGGCGTTCCAGGTGATCGCTGGGATTCCTTGTGAAAGGCACTGATCAAACAGCTCCCCTTGCGGCGTGTATCCTCGATCCACAAAAAGGGCCAGGTTCGGCCGGACTTCCTGAAGAATGCGCGATCCTGCCGCGGCCTGTGTCAGCGCGGATGAAAGATACTCGGTGATGATCCGGCGGTCTTGTTCCTGCGCGGGGTTCAGCGAGCCGACGCGAAGATTCCTGAAGGCGGTGGAAGCGGCGGTCCGTCCGACCCGGGCGCCGTTGAATGTCAGCGCCAGAAGATCCTCAAAAGAGCCCACCGAGTTGAGCAATCGTTCCAGAACCGTTCGGCCAACCGGCGCAACAAATTGATCCCAGAATAAAATCCTGCGGATGCCGGCCAGCCGATAATAAGAAACGATCCAGCGGTCTCTCCGGGTCAGCACAACCGGCTCAAACCCAGCCATCTCCAGCCCTTTAATGAACCCCAGCTCCGCCTGCACTCCCGCCGGAAATCCAACGCTCACCACCAACGCAGTTTTCGAAGAACCAGCCCCAATCAGCCGGTGACTCAGCGCCTCTGCGTAAGCGGCCTGAAATTCCTGGAATTCCCGACCGGCTGCCGCTTCGCTTTTCCGAAAGCTCGACACGCACGCCATCTTCAGCCATCGGCGCACTTCCCACGCCACCGGCAAAAGCCCCATTCTCTGAACCAACTCCCTAACTCTCATCTGTCACCTCTAGGATGAGCGTCAAGATGTTTATTCATCTGGTGGAAATCTGCATTGTAGTATCGGAATCTAGAATACCGCCACTCACCTCTGTATCCAATTGAAGCTTGACGCCCGAACATTTTGTCCAGGCCATGAGCTTATGAACATCTTCCCGTTTCTTGATATTCTCAATGTTTTCAGGTTGATTAGATGCAACACGTACCAAATCGATATATTCAGATGGCTCGATGCGGAAGATTAGCGTAGTCAAGTCTGACTGATTGGCCTTTAATTTCAAGGCAAAGCGATATTCCTCCTGACTCTTATATTGAGGATCTTTCCAGAAGATATGATCTGTGGCACTCTTAACGTCAAAACCCTTTAATTTCCGCAAGGTCCAATCATCGTATCGCACCCTTTTGTGTTCGAACTGCCATGGCTGCATAATGAACCACTTTAAATGTTGTTCGATCAATCCGCGCACCTTTCCAACCGTTGATAGAATTGCTATGGATTTCTTGGGGAATTCCTTTCTCCGGATCATCCAGTCGATCTCAGGTTGCTTCAACACAACCCAACAACTAACCAAGCCCTCGTTCCCGCTCGCTATGCTATCCCCGAGCGCGATTTCATTCTCATGCCGATCAAATGATCGATCGTTTGGCTTTTCGTATCCATGCTCTCGATAATACCGGGTGCTATTCAAACAAAACGTACCCCTGTCGGGGGCGGAGTACTTTATCCACAGCATCTTCGTAAGAAATAAAGCGAACGATCCTCTGTTCATCAGTTTCTACTATCTCTTCCATGGTATTAAACTCACCCCCAGGCGGCCCCTTAGGCAGTTTCAGAAAATTCTATAGCGAAAGGTATGAAACTTTCAGGAGTTGGTGTTTCGCCGCCATCTATAAAAACGCCTCTCCGTATAGCTATGTCAAAATTTGCATTCCATTTTTCTGAAGTTTGAATGGAGGCGTCTTCCATCTGTTCACAAAAATAGCAAACCCTCAACGTTTGAGTAACCGCATATTTTATTTGCTCATCGGTTCTCAATTCACCGATCTTATCATTTATAAGCGCCTTATTTTCCTTGTAAAATATTCCAGCATCCTCTTTGAGGGGTGGTCTAAAAAGCAGCTCATTCACAACTGCAGCGGCTAAGCGACTTGAAAAACTCTCGTCGTAGCTCAGCGTATACCGCTTCTTCAATCGTTTCCATATCCCCCTCTGTATGAGATTTCCGGCTGCAAGCATGCGATCTTTTAATGCTTTCTTTCTGCCAAATAGATCAAACACGACTACCTCCCCAGCATTGTCGGAGATGAGTTACGATTTGGGGCATCATTTCCAAAAGCGTTGGGGTCAACGCTCGGAATCTCAGCTAGATTTTGAATGAAGCAGAGAGTTCATCTGTCTGCTTCGGAGCCACCTCAAGCAACGGCGGAGAGTAAGACCTGCGTGGTAGCAATTTTTTCCACTTTGGTCTTTGGTTCAGGGAGAACATGCTGAGTTTGCCGTTCATGAGGCAGGACACCTTCGACTGAGGGATGCGCAGGATCTTGGATGCCTCTTTCTGGGTCAGGCCGCGTTCTTTCAGGATCTCTGCGATGCGAAACATGACCTGGGCGCGCGCCAGGATTCTTTCCGGATGAGAGACTCCGACATCCGCAAAAACGTTGCCGCTTCCCCTGTGGATTTTCTCATGTCTGCTCATAATGCTTAACCCCCTAACAAGCTTGAGGTACCAGTTCCAATCTCATGGTTTTTTGAGTGGAGCTGAATCTGATTCCGAACCATATCTCGGATATGGGACGTCAAGCGTGATGCCCGGAGGGCTTCCTTACGCGTTGCAAAATCTCCGGGATAACGGAAATCCACAGCGTAAGGCTG
>Ga0209515_10002480_pt1 | contig 28273 bp, 30 predicted proteins | sample Subgroupgradi54m_FD_187454 | JGI IMG/M metagenome (GOLD analysis project Ga0209515, IMG submission 187454) | Subsurface groundwater microbial communities from S. Glens Falls, New York, USA - GMW60B uncontaminated upgradient, 5.4 m (SPAdes)... ... | reverse complement strand
GGAGAGGCAGACATAGTAAAGGCTCGGCTATTACCTAAAGGATCTTTAACTGGCAGCTCGTAGTCCAGATATTGTCCGGGATAAAAATGTAAGTCCGGGGGTTTTTTAAAAATTACACTACTTACTCCAGCCTCTTTTTTTATTTTGGCAACTTTAAGTAACATAACTGCCATAGTATACTATAACCTGATATGCCCAATCCCAATCAGGACGATATCCATCAAGCCGTTGCCCAAAACGCTACCGATGCGGGTATACCTACCAAACCCGAGCAGGTTAAGCCAACATCAGCGGAGGCGCCGGTAAATCTCACGCAGGATGTCAAAGATCTGGGAGCCCGTATTGTTAACCCGGAAGATCTGGAAAGCGGACTTAAAGATATAGAATATATGATGGGGGTAGATGTGATGAAAGGGGACCCAATCCGCACCGGGGAAGCTAAAAATCCGTTCAAAATGCTGGTAGGAAAGTTGAAAAGTATGGCCAGAAAACAAAATAAGCAAGTGGAGGAAACATAGTGGAAGTGACAACAGCCGGCCCGGATATTTTAAATGTCATCATGTTAGGGGTGGCGGTGCTGGCATTTTTCTTAATTGTGGCCGGTTTGTTGGTGTATTTCTGGAAATATCTGGTGGGTTGGATTAAATACCGGGACCGGGAAAAAACCTCTTTGGAATATGTCCTGTTGCAAGTGACTGTGCCCAGGGGCAATGAGATCAAAATTGACGCGGCCGAGCAGTTTTTTGCTACCTTGGCCGCCCTGAAAAAATCCGGCGGTTGGTTTAGGGCTTTTACCCCGCAGCCACAGCTATCTTTTGAGATAGTGGCCTTGCATGAATCGATCAGATTTTACATTTCCTGCCATCGGTCCCACCAGGACCTGGTGGAAAAACAGGTTAACGGCGCTTATCCGGATGCGGAAGTGAAAGAGATCCAGGAATATAATATTTTTTCCGAAACTGGCAAAACTGCCTATGCCCAGTATGTTTTAAAAAACGCCGATTATTTTCCCATTAAAACTTACAGGGACCTGCCAACTGATTCTTTGGCGGCTCTCACTTCCGCTTTGGCCAAGATGCAGCCGGGGGAGGGGGCAGTGGTCCAGATGATTGTCGCCCCCACTGATGCCGATTGGGTAGCCAAAGGCCAGGCCTGGCTGAAAAAAGAAAAAGATCCCGGCAAAGCCGATAACCCCAAGCCCCCACCCGATGCCAAACAGCTGGAGGCGGTAGAGGGAAAAGTTGCCAAGCCGGGTTTTGATACGGTCATTAGAATTGTCGTTTCTTCCACCTCGCAGGAGGCTGCCAAAGTCCATCTGGCCAACATCAAAGCCTCTTTTGCCCAGTTTACCGGGCCATATAACTACTTTACGGCAGGGAAAGTACGTTCCGAAAAATCTTTTATGACCGATTTTATCTACCGTTATCTGCCCAGGGTGGTAAAACCTGCCATATTAACAGCAGATGAGCTCTCATCCATTTACCATTTTCCCAACAAATCCGTGGAGACGCCGCACATTTTTTGGCTCTCATCCAAAAAAGCCCCCGCCCCGGATAAAATTCCCACCTCGGGTCTGTACTTGGGCCGTTCGGTTTTCCGCGGCCAGAGCCGGTCGGTTTATATCGGGGATGATGATCGTAGAAGGCACATGTATGTGATCGGCCGGACCGGTACCGGTAAAACCGAATTGCTAAAGTCCTTAATGTTGCAGGATATTTATGCCGGTAAAGGCCTTTGTTTTATCGATCCCCACGGTGATGCGGCGGAGGAGCTGTTAAACCTGATCCCACCCCAGCGGGCGGAAGATGTGATCTATTTTGACCCTTCGGATACGGAAAGGCCCTTTGGCATGAATATGCTGGAGGCTTTTACCGAGGAACAAAAACACTTTGTGGTCGCCTCCATCATCGGCCTGATGTACAAGCTGTTTGACCCCAATAAAACCGGCATTATCGGGCCCCGTTTTGAACATGGTGTCAGAAATGCCATGTTGACCGTCATGTCTAAGGCCGGCTCTACTTTTATAGAAGTGGTTAGGGTGATGACAGACCCGAATTATGTGCGGGAGCTGTTGCCATTGGTAGCGGATCCGGTGGTGCGCCGCTACTGGACAGACCAGATTGCGCAGACTTCGGATTTCCATAAATCGGAAGTTTTGGATTATACGGTGTCCAAATTCGGCCGTTTTGTCACCAATAAAATGATGAGAAATATTATTGGGCAATCGCAGTCTTCTTTTAATCTTAGAAAAATTATGGATGAAGGAAAAATCCTCATAGTTAATTTGTCCAAGGGAAGAATAGGGGAGGAAAATTCCAACTTTCTGGGGCTCATTTTAGTCCCTAAGATTTTGGCTGCCGCCATGTCCCGGGCTGACGTACCACAAGAGCAAAGGCGGGACTTTTTCCTGTACGTTGACGAGTTTCAAAATTTTGCCACGGAAACTTTTGCCGAGATTCTATCAGAAGCTCGTAAGTACCGGCTCAATTTAATTGTGGCCAACCAGTTTATCGGCCAGATCGGGGAGGATTTGAAAAATGCCGTTTTTGGCAATGTTGGAACTTTGATTGGATTTAGAGTGGGAGTGACTGATGCCAACTACCTACAGCATGAGTTTACCCCCACTTTTACGGAATCTGATTTGGTTAATATTGAGGCCAAACATGTCTATATTAAAACCCAGGTGCTGGGTGAGCCGGTGCCGCCATTTTCGATGGATACGAGTAAAGATATGACCAAATGGAAAGCTTTGATTAACAACCAAGTGGGACAAGCCATTAGGGAACTGTCCAGGTTGCGTTATGGTCGGGATCTGACTACTGTGGAGGCCGTAATTGCCCAAAGGGCTAATCTGTAGTTAAATTTTTGTCATTCCGAGTGAAACGAGGAATCTCTAGATTGAAAAGTTATTGGGTATACATTTTAGCCAGTAAAACAGGCACGTTGTATATTGGAGTGACTAATAACTTAGAAAAGAGAGTTTATGAACATAAAAATAAATTAATCCCAGGGTTCACGGCAAAATATAATATTGACCAGTTAGTGTTTTATCAAGAGTTTGACAGAGTGGAACAAGCTATAGAAATGGAAAAGAAAATTAAAGGATGGACAAGGCAGAAAAAGATTGATCTTATAAGAACCATAAACCCTGGCATAAAAGATTTAGCTGAGGAAATGTCATTCTGACCCTGAGCGAAGTCGAAGGGGAAGAATCTCAAGATTAATCTAGAGATCCTTCACTGCGTTCAGGATGACATGAAGCAAAAAACGATCTTTTTTGGTACAATTAGCGCCTAGGCCCGTCGTATAACGGTTAATACCTGATTCTTATACAGTCATGATGAGGGTTCGATTCCTTCCGGGCCTACAGCGATTTTATTGAGGATTCTTTAGTGTAAACTGAAGCTCCTCTGCGTCATTTTTAACAGTGCATCTAAAAGAAGAGAAGGTTATTAAATATTCTTTTTCTTGAATTAATCCTGCAGCCAAACAGATTCCAGATTTGGTCATTATAATTCGCCGACCGCCTAATGCATCAACAGAAAGTCCGCTGGTTTGACTTAAGAGCTGTTCTACTTCTTGGGGAGATCGAGTGTCTATTTGAAACCATTTACATTCTCCACATTTTTGTTCAACACTTGCCATATATGAATATTACAGCTCTTCTAATTTTACTTTACCCTCACCATTGGTTCCGGTGACAAACTGCAGGTATTTTTCGGTAGTAGATAATCTTTTATGGCCGGCTAACTTGGAAACTGTCAGGAGAGATACTCCGGATTGTAGCTGATAGGCCACCCAGGTGTGGCGCAAATCATTGACTTTGGCTTGCTTGATCCCGGCAATCCTAAAATATCTGTCAATAGCGGTCCGGATATTTCTAATCAGTAAGGGCCGGCCGGTTTTGGTAATAAACAAAGCATGGTTGGGGGATTTTGGCCTGATTTGCAAATACCTGGCTATGGCCTCTGCCGCCGGTTTATTTAAAGGAATAGTCCTTTCATTGGCCCCTTCAAATTTAGGGACATGTAAAGTGGCATTTTCCCCAAAGATAATATCTTCCACTCTCAAACCGGCCAGCTCTCCAATCCTGATGCCTGTTTGCAGCAGCACTTCAATAATGGCATAAATCCTGGTATCGGAGCGGGTGGCATCCCGCAGGGCCCGGTATTCCAGCTTGGGTAAGATTCTGGGGGGTTTATTTTCAAATTTAGGGTGTTCCAGATTGGTGGCAGGATCTTGGGTAATCAGCCCTGAAACCTTGAGGAATTTAAAAAAAGTCTTGGTGGAATTAGTTTTTCTGGAAATGGATTTGGCAGTGTAGTTTTCCTTGTTCAACTTTTCCATAAAAGAGCGTAAATCTTCCAAGGTACCTTGCGCCGGATCGGTTTTACTCAAACCTTCCAAATAGGTGACCAGTTGCTCTACATCCTTGCCATAGGCTAAAATAGTAGCAGAGGATCTTGACTTACCTTTAAGGTGGCCAATAAACTGTTGGTGTGCATCGCGTAAAGAAACCATATTGAGGTTATATTCTATCCCTGTAAGACCTTTTTGTCAAGCTATAGGATAAAAAGGTCTTGCGAGCTTCGCTCATAGGCTATAATTGTCAAGTATCATCTGTATATGAAAAGAAAAATAGTCCTGCTGGTGGCAACTGCCGTAGTTTTGTTTATCGGATACAATTTTATTAACCGGATTTATGCGGCTCTAAAAGCCGGGGACAGGTTAACACAGGCTTTAGATAGCTTGCACCAGGTGGAGATCAAAAATAAAGATCTGAAGGAACAGCTCAAGCAGGCAGCCAGCCTGGATTTTGTGGAACGCCAGGCCAGGGATAAGCTAAATTATGCCAAAGAGGGGGAAACTGTGGTGGTAATTCCCCAGAATAAAATTGAACAGGTGCTGGGTATGGCAAAAAATGTGGAACAAAGGTTACCCAACCCCCTAGGCTGGTTGAAAGTATTTTTTAAATGAGCTAGAATATGCACGCGGGGAAGTGTAACGGTTGCACATCAGGCTCATAATCTGAAGGCAGTGAGTTCAACTCTCACCCCCGCAACCGATTCGACTCGTGGTTCGATTTCACTCACCACTCGCTCACGGTTATAACCAGCTTATAAGTAGATTTTAGAAGGTCGAATCGTCCTGAGCGAACGGAGTGAGTCGAAGGATATAATAATTCTGTGAAATATTCGGTTTATATTCTTAGATTTTTAAATAATAGTTTATATATTGGTCAAACGAATAATCTTGATCAAAGAATAAGAGATCACCATAGTAAAACTTCCAGAGCATCTAAATTTTCAAAAGAAAATGGAGAATGTAAGTTGGTATATTCAGAAGACTACCCTACTTTACTTGAGGCAATGAAAAGAGAAAAACAACTTAAAGGCTGGACCAGAGTTAAAAAAGAAGCATTGATAAAAAGAGATTTAGAAAAACTTAAAAAGCTTTAGCCTCAAATTTTCCTTTAACTATACCAAATAAGGGTTGGCATCATACCTTTGATATAATTCAGGCATGGATACATATTTCAAGAAGGAAGTTAGATACTCCTTTGCGGGAGGAAAATTTAAATTTGATATTGGAGAAACCCTATTCTCTACCTTTAATTTAGATCATGGCACTGATGTTTTACTTCGCTCTATTGATTTCAAAGGAGCAAAAACTATACTTGATATTGGGTGTGGTTGGGGTCCAATAGGAATAATCCTTGCCAAAAATAATCCCCAGGCACAAGTTACTCTAGTTGATAGAGATTTATTAGCTGTTCGTTACTCTAACCACAACATTGTTAAAAATAACATTCAAAATGCCAAAGCCCTTGGCAGTATTGGTATGGAACAATTCTTAGATCAGACTTATGATCTTATTATTTCTAATATACCTGCAAAAATTGGTGATAAAGCTATTGCTGAGGAATTCATTCTAACTCCTTTCAAACATCTTAATCCAGGAGGTGAACTTTGGGTGGTTGTTGTTAATACCCTAAACCGTTTAATACCTAAGGTAGGAAGACAAAACAATTTGAAATTCAAAGAGATTAGAAAACGTAGCGGTCATACAGTTTATAAATTTACAAAATAGGTTCTAACAGCTTGCAGCCCCCGCAACACAGTGGTATTTTAGGTTGTCAGAACAGTCTAATTAAGTATTCTCCAAACTTTCCTTCAGAGCATTGGCAATAAGCTTTCCCAACTTAGAATAATCATGCTGATCAGCTGCTTTCATGGCTTTAGTATACCTTTGCCTATCTGCTCCTGTTTCAGCTTTAATTTCTAAAACAGGTAATCCAAAGTTCAGAACTAAAAGGTTAGTAAGAAGCCTGGCGATCCTGCCGTTATAATCTTTAAATGGGTGAATCCAGACAAACCGATGTTGAAACCATACTAGAAGCGATATTACTCCAGCCAAAAACTGTTCTTCGTTTTTAGGTAGCGGAATGTGTTTAAGCCTTTCTTCTAAATCGTCGCACAGATTTTTTACCAGAACAGCAATTTTACTGTAATGAGGTGGTTCATATTCTCCAACTGTTACATCAACAATCCTAAACTTACCTGCCCAATCAGGAAAGATAAATTTAAACCCTTCTTTATGAATGTCCTGAATAAGCGTAGGGGTAATTTTAGCTTTCTCTTCACTCAACCTAATAATATACTGAAGTGCTCTCTTTATACCTTCAGCTTCAAGAGGAATAATCTTTGAGCGTGGAAGAATCCCAAAGGCAGTCTCCTTATAGCTGGTTGCACCTTTTGGTTTAGTTGATTTGGCCACAGTAATTTAAGGCAAGATTTATTTATTTATAGAGAGCTTGAGCTTCTTTTCTAGTAATTTGCTCGCCTTCGAGACGCATAGTGCGGTAGATAATTTCAGGAAGAAATTTCCTGAGGTCAAGTTTTTTACCCACAGCAAGATAACGCTCATTGAAGCGCTTAAATGCTTGAACTAAACCTTTATCTTTTTGAACTAACTGGATTACAGTCATAGAAATATTATACCACCTAACCAAAATAAAATGTTCTAACATCATCCCATCCCCGCAACACAAAATCTTCTGCTAAAATGCCTTCATGTGGTTTGTTTATGTTCTAGAATGTGAAGATGGCAGTTTTTATACCGGATCAACAAATAATTTAGAAAAAAGGTTTTTGGAGCATAAAAATGGTCAAGGGGGCAAGTATACCAGATCTCATAAACCAATTAAGATAATTTATTCAGAAAAATTATCTACTCAATCGGAGGCTTTAAAAAAAGAAGCCCAAATAAAAAGCTGGCCCAGAGCAAAGAAGAAAAGATTATTTCTTTATTGATGAAGGTTTAGCTGGAGTGGGAGGTTGGGGTTTTGTCTCCGGTTGTTTTGCAGGCTGAGATTGTGGTGGCGGCTTAGGCTGTGATGGAGCTGGTTTTTTAGGTTGCACTATCTCATTTTTCCCGGAGCCGTTGGAAGTGACTGTCACTGATGTGGCTTTAAGTTCAACCGTAGGTTGTTTGCTGGTTGGTGTTGGTTTAGGGGTGGTATTTACAGTTGGGGCAGGAGTTTTCGTATTGGTTTGGTTGTTTTGCGAAGGAGTAGTGCTTGCCTGTGGTATTTTGGGAGCATTTGCAGGTGCTGGGGAAGGAGACGAAGTTGTTTGAGCAGAAGATGAACTGCTATTTCCAAAAAATGGGATAGATCTTAGGCTGAATGGAGGTGAACTACTAGCCGGGGGAGTAGCAACTACCCCGAAGACGGTAATTTGTGAACCTGCCATTATACCGCCCAACGAGACGTTGGTATCTTTAGATTGTACTACCGTATTTGAGGAAACTTTAATTGTTTCCTCCTGACCTTTCTGATTTAAAATTTTTAAAGTGTTTTCATCAGGCTTAATCTCAATTACAGTTCCGGTGTGCTTATTAGGTAGTTCTTTTGGCACGTTTTTTAAGATAAATTCCGGGACAATTTTGGCGTTGTTATTGGTAATACCTATAACGGCAATCTTGTCACCTGTTGCGATACTACTTGGGCTTTGATAAGTGTCTTGCTGGAATGATCTAACCTTTGCCCCATCATTTAGCAGCACATCCTTTTTTGTGCCATCATCAAACTGCAGGGTGGCTGTACCATCTTTGACCTGTGTGACAGTTCCAATGGCCGGTTTTTGCTGGGTGGCATTGGCTATGACGGAAGTATTCACAACTGTGGTGACGTCTTTTTTATCTTTCTGGTAGAAATTATAAACAGTATCAATAAACTTTTCCTTATCTTGACTTGGAAGTTGCTGTGCTTTTTCATTCAAAACAGCAAAATGAAGGTCGTTAACTTGCTTAATCTGAACCAGCAACAGATCTTTGTTTGGATCATTTTGGGCCAGCTCCGTTGCTTTTGCCAGGTCTTGTTCTGACTGATCAAGTAAGAACCCAATTCCTGCTACATCACCTTTTTCAAGAAGAGATTTTACTTCTGCTAACTTGTCTCTGGCAAGATCAAGATATACCTTGGCCTTTCCACTGTTGTCAGTAGCATTTTGCAGTTGCTTTTCTCGAATAAAAGTTTTTATGCCGTATAAAAAAGACCCCGGGGTAATCAAAGCAGCCTGGAGATCCTGGGCTTCTTTAGGAGATATTGACAAGTCTTTTTGATTGATACCCAGATCAGCAGCAGTAATGGCGGGAAATTTCTCACTGTCGGTTGTTTCCCCTAAAATATCTGAACTAGATCCCTCATTTAATGCAATTTTATCGTAGGGTGATTTTGCAAAATGGTTAGTATCTGGCTGATTATTAAATGAAACGGGCTGACCTACCGAATCTGGTGTTTGGAAATATGCGACTCTGGCAAGCTTGGCCACGACATTTGGATCGCCCGTATTGGTAAAGACAGTTAAAACAAACGGATCATTTGGTTTAAACACGACTCCACCATCATGGTAGATAGACGCCCAATTACCAGTTTTATGAGCAACTTCGGTTGGCGAAGGAAGCAGAGCCGGGATCATATTATTAATCTTTTGTCTTTTAAAAATACCAATTATTTCATCAGAATCGGCAATCTTTTTATTGTATAAAAGGTCAAAAAAACTGGCCAAATCTTTGACAGTGGTGGTATTTGGCTGCCTGCCGAGAGCCTGTAGATCGGTCTGAAATTGGTTATCATCTAAGTTAAGCTTTTCACCGACAACGGTTTCAGTTAAACCAATACTTTTGAGCGCAGCATTGACATTTCTTCTATCCAGGATATCTAAAAGGGTATTATAGGCAGTGTTATCGCTTTGAATAATCATTGCTTCAACCAGTTGCCTGATAGTGGCTTTCTCCCCTTCTCTGAGGCGGGGAAATTCATCTGTTTCCAGTTCTGTAGAAACCACGTTACTGGAGCTAATTGTGACTTCGTTATCAAAGTTAATTAAGCCAAGATCTCTTTGCCTGAAAGCTTCCAGTACCACATATGTTTTGATAGTGCTGGCAGGAATCCATGATTTTGTCGGCTCGATACTAAACTGCTTGCCATGATCCAAATCTTTAAAATACAAAGAGATATTATCGGCAACTCCCAGGAGTGCTGCCTCAACTGTCAGATATTTCTCCAGATTTTGTTGTTGCTCGGCATCAGTTAGGGTGAGAAGAGTAGCCTTGATTTGATTAGATTGCGGGCTGATCACAGCAGTAGGAACACTTTTTTGTAAAGGCTTGATGACAACAAGGGCGATGATGGCCCCTATCACCAAAAATATAATCGGCGCAAAACCCTTTTGGGAGATTTTATCCACTGCTTTAAATTTCTCACATTACTTAGTTGTTTACAATAGTAAAGTTTGTTACTCTGAAGCTATGGCATGGCGCATAGGCGGGATTTTTAAAAGACGGGGAGTAATTATTTTTCTGCTGCTGGCAATTATTGTATCGAACTCGTATGTTTTTACCAGCATTGGAGACAACTTTTTTAAAACAGACAAATTCTCACAGGCTAATACTTTTTATTTTTTAAGTAAAATACTTTTCCCCTTAAGGCCGGATCTGGATAAGCGGTTTTTAGCTTTGAATATTGAACAAACAGAAAGGCAGATACATTCAGAGGAAACAGGAGGGGATGAGGGGACAGTCAATTACCAAAAAAATGTTTTAGGGATTGCTGTGACAGTCCCGATTTTAATGTATCACTATATTAGAATTAATCCCAATTCGGGTGATCAGGTGGGGTTTAATTTATCCGTCACCCCCAGCAATTTCTCTGCCCAAATGGATTATTTAGCAGCACATGGTTATCACACTATTTCACCGGACGATTTGGGAGTAGCTTTACTTACGTATAGTGGCCTTCCTCTAAAACCGGTTATTATCACTTTTGATGACGGATATGCAGACAGTTATTACAACGCTTTTCCTGTTTTAAGATCACATGGGTTTAAGGCTGTAAACTTTATCATCACCGGCTTAGTAGGTGCCCCAAATTACTTAAGCTGGGGATTAATTGATGAGATGAGAGGTAGCGGACTCTTTACTTTTGGGTCTCACACGATTCATCATAATGCTCTCACTAGTTTGAATAATAATGTAGTGAAAAAAGAGTTATCAGAGAGTAAAGCCGTTTTAGGAGCACACTTAGGTTACCAGATAAATTGGTTCGCTTATCCTTATGGCAGTGTCGACCAAAGGGTGGCGAGTCTGGTTAGAGAAAGCGGTTATATAGGATCATTTGGTACTAACTCTGGAACTTTCCAGTCAACTGATTATATGTTTACTTTGCCCAGAATTAGAATTGGCGGGTCAGATTCACTGGCATCTTTTGCCGGCAAACTTCCCTGGAAGTAGTATTGATTTAGCGTGTTGGTTATGGAATAGTTTATATATGGATTATTTGAGAAAGATATTGAGGCAATATCTAAGAACGCTTTTAGGAGATTTTATTCACCACTTTATTTATACAATTTTTATAGTTTTTGTAGCCTCTTTAATCACCTATTTTTTTCTAGGTTCAAAAATTAGCCAAACTGTCAGACAAACTGTGGTTTTTCCCGGAGCAGGAGAGGAACTTTATGTAGAAAGGGGTAGCCCTTATGATAATCGTTCAATCGATGGGGCCACACCCAGCGCGAGCGTCATATTCCATGGTCCCCGAGATAAAAAAAGGATTGCCATCACCTTTGATGCCGAGATGACAGATGGGATGAAAGCTGATTTGGTTTCTGGCAGAACTAAATCTGCTTATGATAAAAGAATCATTGATACCTTGACTTCAACAAAAACCAAAGCCACTCTGTTCCTAACTGGCCTTTGGATAGAAATTTATCCTGATGTGACAAAGCAACTTTCCCAAAATCCACTTTTGGAGCTGGGCAGTCATTCCTATACAGACAGTTCATATCATGGATTTTGTTTTGGACTAAAGCAAATATCTAGTACATTAAAATTTGAGGATATTGGAGCCACGGAAAAGCTGTTGCGGGAGCATGCAAGAATTGACAATAAACTTTTTAGATTCCCAGGTGGTTGTTATACTCCGGAAGATGTAAAACTTGTTAACCAGGCAGGCGATACGGTGGTGCACTGGGATATATCGGGCAGTGACGGGTTTAATAATAATACCCAGCAAGTAGTCCATAATGTGGTTGATAATACCCAGAACGGTTCAATTATCATACTGCATATGAATGGGGCTCCTACTTCTCCAAAAACCGCAGAAGCACTGCCTGAAATAATTTCTAAACTTAAAGATAAAGGTTTTGAATTTGTTAAAGTATCAGAACTGTTGGGGCTACAGCCTGCCCCAAAGGTATCTAACTGACCTGTAGGGTAGTTTCCTGATAAATCAGATGATTTAGAATATATAGTAAAGTTAGGTCAAAAATTAAACCCAACAGAGCTTCAAAACGAACTTCATAAAACATAAACACCTGGGTAAAAAAGATATTTACCAGCACGGAAATCTTAAACAAATTAAAAGCCGTTGCCCGGGAGCGGACCAGTGAAAAAATTCCGGCTATAACCAACAGAGTAGAGGTGGAGGCAAAAATCAGCTGGCCGGTTTGGGCTAGAGTTTGGTTAGATTGTTGCGGCAATTGGTGGAAAAGCAGGTAATTTGGCAGTATTTGGGTGGTGATCACAGAATATGATAGGGCAAAAAAGGTTTGGATTATAAAAAAGATAATTAACCCGGTCTTAAAAAGATTAGTAGAAGTAACTTTTCTGTACCAGTTCCTGACCTTGTGATTTAAGTTGATAACCGGGTTTTTAGCCTCAGGTGAGACTTCAAATTCAGCTAATAATTTGTGCAAAGCTGTCACAGTTTCAGTCTGACCTGTTATCTTTTGTAAATAATGCTGAGCAAGTTCTAATTGGTCTTTATCTAAGCCGGAAATGACTGCTTCTTTAATGATTTCTACTGTATTAGCCAGATATTCTTTAGAGGAAATACCTTTTTTAGTACTTAGAAGCTTAAATGAAAGATATAAAACCATCAAAATTATATAAATATATGCAATCACCGGTTCAAAAAAGTAGTTATTATCCCGGGTAATAAACTTACCCAGCTCATCTATAAAGGTGCCAAAGCCCAGTCCCGCCAAGATGGTAGCTAAAATTACAGTAGATTTACCCATATAGTGGATAAAAATCATCACGGAAACAACCATCATCATTCCTCCTACTAAAGTGTGGGCCACATGCACTTGGGCATCACCAATTTGGGGGTAACCGGTAAAGTGCAGGTAAAAACGGATTGCCAAAATGGCAGCTACGGCAGAGACCAAAAAAATCTCCAGCAAATTTTCCAGCACAATATTACGGACAAAAGTCAGCTGTGGAACTGTCATAAACCTCTTAATTCTATCACTCTAAAGTCTTAAAGGTAAAACCGCGGGCTTTCAACTGCTCAATAATCTTTGGCAGGGCTTTGACTGTGACCAGGTGGTTAGAATGCAGCAGTATATCAGAGCCGTTGACAGTATTGGAGACTACCCGGTTGACCAGTTCATTGGTAGACGGTTCTGACCAGTCTCTCGGGTCAACATCCCATAAAAACAGTTTTAATCCCAAATCATTGGCATGTTTTCTAACCGCAAGATTTACTCCTCCGTAAGGCGGCCGGAAAAATTTAATATCCTGACCCCCGTTGAAGGGTTTTAAAATATCATTAGTGGTCGTAAGCTCTTTTAGGATTGAATTTACAGACAAATTTGGTAGGAATGAATGAGTCAAAGAATGATTACCAATTTTATGGCTCTCTCCAGCAGTTCTTTTGGCGGTTTCACTATCCCTTTGAGTATTTTGTCCAACCAAAAAGAAAGTAGCAGATATATTATTTGCTTTCAAAATATCCAAAATCATGGGGTGATAAATTGAGTTTGGTCCGTCATCAAAAGTGAGATACACCAACTTTTCTCCATTGGTTTCAACCCCTAAAACTTTTTGGTTTGGATTTGAGGCCAGTAAGCCGGTGGGGATGGCAATATTTTTTCTCTTTTTGGAATAAAATTGGGAATAGATAGCAACTCTGGCATCATGGTCATCAAACTCGGCGTGGGTGATACTCTCCACTTTGGAGGCAAACTCTCCCAGTTTCTGGTTTAGTTTAGTGTCGTCCAGCCTTAAATTAAGGATAATCTTTTTAGGGTCTTTTGGATCTGGTCTTTCTACCACTGACAGTAGAGATTTAAGATCGGTAACAGACAGAGTAAAAGTTAATCCGCCGGATGAGATTGAGATTGGCTGTTTTGTCATCTCCAGGGCATCTTTTCTAATTTTTGTTAACTCTTCTTCCTGATGAGTAGTAAAAGTTTTCATTGTTGGTATTGGTAAGGTAGAGGCCGGGGGATCAAATATATTGTCGGCAATCAGCAGGGTTAGTTTATTGGTATCTACTTTAATTCCATCTTGAGCCGGTAGGGTTTTATTGATATCACCGGTGAAATCTGGTCTTAAGGGCAAAGGTTCGTGGTTGATGTCGTTTTGGATCTGAATGATTTTTAAATTAAGCATAGTTTGAGAGATATTACCGGTCACTTTTTCGTTTTTTAAGCCCAGTAGTGCCTGATTTTGCTCCAGTAACTTTTTAAACGGGCTGCCATTTCTGCCTTCCTCAAGCAGTTGGTTGGTAAATTGTTTGCTGTCGACTTTCACGCCAATCTCGGATTGGCTAACTTCAAAGATCTTATCCTGGTAGGATAATTTAAGCGGTTGGTTGATCTTTTTGCTCTCTTGACTAACCAAACTTTCGATCTGGTCTCGGGAAAGGGTTCCTAGATTATGATTATTTAATTTTAAACCCATCATTGGAGTTTTATTTTGTAGATTGTTAAAGACCAGGATTAAGTTTTCAGCCAGGAATAGGCCAATGATCGCAATTAGCAAAGGTTTAAAAAATTTAGCAGATTTAAAGCGGATCAGGTTAATTTTCATTTTAATATTGGAGGGCCAAACAACGACCGCGGTTCATCTCCAAGTCTTGTTCAATATCTTCCGGTACAGAAAGCTCGGCATTTCTCAAGATTGGATCCAGAGTTTTTTGGCAAAGGGTTATCAGCTGCTGTTTCAACGATTTACCTTGTGCGGGAGGTAGATTAGACAGACCAGCTACGGTTCTGTCCAACTGGTCATTAAATCGTTGTGAAGCAAAGTTAGTATCGGTAAAGTCGTCTTTAATAATAGTTTGATGAATGTCTTGAATCTTATCGACAGAGTTTGTCACTAACTGTTCAACCTGTTGTTGAGGGTCTGTCAGCTGATCTAGCTTACCCTCCTCCTTTTTAACCTCTTCTACAACCTGTGGATTAATGTTTTCTGCAGATGAAGTAAACTCTTCGGGGTTTAAAGTAGCCACTGTTTGAGAAACAGAGCTTTCCTGCTGTGTGGGCTGGGTGGTTTCAGGTTGGTTTTGCTGTAAGTTTTGATCTGGTGCGGGAGCCGGAGCAGGATTATTAAGAATTTGGTTTAAAGCAGCTGTTGAGTCTTGGGAGGAAGTTGGTGTGGTAGTTAGAGCATCTGGTGAGGACTGGGTGGAGTTTTGTGCAGGTGTTGGCTCCGGAGTTGGGCTGGGCTCCGGCTGGTTTGATTGGTCAAATATAGCAGAGCTATCCGGTGAGCTGCTAGATGAGTTGTCAACAGGTGCAGATGTTGTGGGGGTAGTTTGGTCTGGAGCAGGAGTATTTTCTGTTGGGGTTGGTGCGTCAGCTGGCGGAGGTGCAGATTCAGGAGGGATGACCTCTTGAGCAATTTTTACTCCTAAAACACGACCAACTTGGTGCTTGATGTTGGGAAGAGTAGCAGGGGAAGCACTTAATAGCAGTGTTGAAAATATGATCTGGGCTGCAATCAACAGCGGAATTAGGGGCATGATATATTTGTAGACCAATTGTGCATCATAGTCAACTTTGCTACAATTTAAGCCTTGTGGCAAACCTTCGCCAAGGCTTTGGCTTGCGAGGCAGCGTAGCTCAATGGCAGAGCAATCGTTTCATAAGCGATAGGCCGCTGGTCCGATTCCAGCCGCTGCTACTTTATAATTGCGTGGATTTCGCAGTTGTGTTAAGTTTATCTTTATGGCTTTAAAGAGTCAGAAAATGACAGCATATTTAAAAGAACTAAAATTCCCGTCCACTAGGCACACTTATTTAGAAGATATTACAGATCAGGTCAACGCGGTCATTAAAAAATCAAAGACTCAAGATGGTTTTGTGGTTGTGAATACCAAACACACTACTTTGGGTGTAGTAGTACAGGAAATTGCCGAACCAAACCTACTGCAGGATATTATCAGCCATACCTTAAAACATATCCATGAGGATAAACGCTCCACCAGAGTTAATCAGGATCATGCCCATCCGACCACAGATTATTTGCACAGATGCCAGGATAATCCTTTTTGTGATGAGGTGGATGAAGATTATAATGCGGCCAGCCATATCAGGGCCCTACTGTACTCTCATCCGTCAGTCACTTTACCCTTCAGGGATGAAAAACTGGTGCTGGGTAAATACCAGCAAGTGGCGTTGTTTGAGTTTGACGGCCGGGATGGCCAGGGTAAAAACCCCATCAGGCAAAGGACTGTCCAAATCTGGATTTATCCAGTAGACGCCATTGAAGAATTAAGGTAATCTGCAGTTATGCTTCTATATGAGTTTGAAGGACTAGAGCTATTTCAAAATATGGGAATAAATACTCCCAAAAGGCAGCTGATGAGCTCTCCTGCTGATCAAATTAATATTTCCGGCCCACTGGTATTAAAAGCCCAAGTACTTTCCGGTAAAAGGCTAGCTGCTGGTGGGGTGATTAAAATCCAATCTGATCAAGCAACCAGAGTTAAGGAATATCTCGCCCAGCTTCTTTCTGAAACTATTCATCATGAAAAAGTCCACCAAGTTTTAGTAGAGGAGCTAGTGGAGGTAGAAAAAGAATATTATTTATCTTTTTCTTATAGTACAAAGAGTCGTGGCCCGGTGATGACTTTTTCCTCCACCGGAGGAACAGGAGTAGAGGACAAAAGGACACAGTCTTATCCAATAAATATTTTAAAGGGATACAATGGGGAAAATGTGCCTAAAGAGCTTACTAATACTGCTAAAAAGCTGTGGGAAGTTTTTACCAAACTAGACTTAGAATTGGCGGAAATTAATCCTTTAGTGGTTTCTAAAGATGGAAAAGTATATGCACTTGATGCCAAAGTTATTTTGGATGATGATGCTGATTTTAGGAGGGAGATAAAGTTTCCGGAAAGGAATTTGTTTGGCAGGGCTCCGACTACTGCAGAAATTGAAGCCAGAAAAATAGATGCAGGAGATCACAGAGGTACGGCTGGGTCTGTCTATTGGGATTTGCCGGGGGATATTGCTGTGATTGCAGCAGGAGGAGGGGGGTCTATTGTCAATATGGATGCCTTAATTGCTTTGAGTGGAAAACCTGCCAATTATACTGAACATTCTGGAAATCCTCCCAGAGAAAAAATAAAAAAATTAACCAAAATAATACTGTCAAAACCGGGACTTAAAGGTTGTTGGCTGGTGGGAGGAACTGCCAATTTTACAGATATTTATGAAACTTTAATGGGTTTTGTGGAGGGACTCCGGGAAATTGATCCCAAGCCAAATTACCCGATTGTGATCAGAAGGGGAGGGCCTAGAGATAAAGAAGCATTTGAAGCTTTAGCTGAAATTGGAGAAAAAGAAGGCTATGATTTTCATATATATGGCAGGGAAACACCCATGACCTCAACTGCCAAAATCATGGTGGAGTTAGCATATGGAAAACATTAGCGTCATTGCGAGGAATGATAACGACGAAGCAATCTTGTTCATGAATTAGATTGCCACGCGAACTAAAGTTCGCTCGCAATGACAGAGAGAAAAATATGGCCATACTAGTAACTGATAAAACAAAGGTACTAATACAAGGAATAACTGGTAAAGAAGGCTCAAAAGTGGCTTTGCAGATGCAAAATTATGGGACCAAAGTTTTGGCCGGAGTAACTCCTGGTAAAGGTGGGCAGGAAGTGCATGGAATTCCGGTTTATAATTCTGTTGCTGAAGCGCTGCAAAATCATCCCGGGATAAACACCTCCTTTATAACTGTGCCAAACTTTGCCTGTTTGGGAGCTATGGAGGAAGCAATTAAAGCCAAAATTCCGCTCATGAATGTTTTAACAGAACATATTCCCATTCAAGATACTGCCAAAGCTATTGCTTTGGCCAGTTCCACTGTCATTCCGGCGGAAGCCGGAATCTATACCAATAAAAATGGATCCCGGATCAAGTCCGGGATGACACAGAGTGTCAGAATTGTCGGCCCATCATCTATTGGCATAATTTCTCCAGGAATTGGAAAAGTGGGATCTATAGGCGGAGATGACCCCAGAGGAGTTTTCAGGAAAGGGTCTGTGGGAGTAATTTCCAAATCAGGAGGAATGGCCTCGGAAGTTTCCTGGATTTTAACAAAAAATGGCATGGGACAATCAACAGTTATAGGAATTGGTGGCGATATCCTGGTTGGCTCTTCTTTTGCAGATCTTTTAGAGGAGTTTGAAGCTGATGAACAAACTGAAGCTGTTGTTTTGTTTGGAGAAATCGGGGGAACATATGAGGAAGAAGCAGCAGAGTTTATCAAGCTTAAAAAATTTAAGAAAAAAGTGGTAGCTTTTGTGTCAGGATTATTTGCAGAAACTTTGCCTCAAGGTACTAAATTAGGTCATGCTGGAGCAATTGTTTATGGAGAAAAAGGCAGTTATAAATCAAAAATTAATGCCTTGGAATCTGCTGGGGTCAAACTTGCTAAAACTCCAGATGAGATCCCAAATTTACTAAAGAAACAGCTCCACTACTTGACATAACATATACAACAAACATATTATACAAATATGATTAGAACACAAGTTTATATTCCTGAAGTATTACATAACCGAGTTAAACTGGTAGCCAAAGAACAAAAAAAACCCTTTGCTGAAATTTTAAGGGACTTTATAAAACAAGGATTAAAAAACCAACAAAGAACTAAGACAAAATCCCTTGCATCCTTGACAAAACTTAAGATTACAGGCGGACCAAAAGATTTATCCAAAAATATGGATAAGTATCTTTTTCAGGAATGAAAAATATACAAGATTATTTAAGAGATGATTTGATATTAGATGAGGTCAATTCGAATGAAGAAAGCTCTCTGATATTAGATATCCTACTTGATGCAGATGCTCTTATTGCTTTAGCAAAACAAGATGATTCGAATCATGAGAGAGCGATCGAGATAAACGACCAACTGCAAAAAAGAGGTGTCTCCTACATGTTATCTCCATTCACAGTGGCTGAAGCTGCCACAGTGCTAAGTTATAAAGTCTCACACCAGGCAGCCAAAAAATTCCTAAAACAAATACGAGAGTTAGATATTCCAGCGTTTGATTTAAAAGAAGAGCAAATAAAACTTGCAGAGTCTTGGTTTAATAAACAGTCCCAAAAGGGTATTTCATATTTTGATTGTTATAATATGGCTCTACTGGACAGATATAAAAAACAAATTGAGGCAATTTTCAGTTTTGATTCAATCTATAAGAAAAATGGATTTAAAATTGCAGAAGATTTAATTTTTTAGGTAAGCGCTTGCCAAAACTCCTGATGAGATTCCTAATCTACTGCGAGGTTAGTAAAGTTGAATTTATAAAATTAGATTGCTATAATCAGCCAAATGTTGAGCAAAGAAAGAAGACAGCTTGAAAGTTTTTTCAGATCTAATTCAAAGGAACTTCCAGCGCTATCAATTCAGTGGTTTAGTTTCCCTAATCCTATCCAGTCATTTATTGAAAAATACGGTAGTGAGGTATTTCTAGCTATACCAGTTGGAGATGATAGGTTAGATCCTAACCCACCAGTTAGGCTAATGAATGTGTCACCTGAAGCTAGAAAGTTTTATGATGATGATTTTGTTCATGGTTTCAATGCCATAATCGAAAAAGATGGGTATATTGAAGCAGTCCGATTCGCAAATCAAAGGATTAGAGAAGCTGAACAGAGATTTTCAGGTAATGATCTGCAAGGGATAAAAATTAAAATATATCACGAAAGAGCATCTATGCAAGGTTGGTTAGTCGAACAGGGTCCTTTTAAAGAACTTCCCCATGGTACACAATTAAGATCTCTATGCTGTTTGTCAGCGGCAACTGATTATATGAGAGCTGATATTCAATACGGATATGTAAGTGATAGAGGAAGGCAGATAGCAGAATGTTTTGGATATTCGGAAATGGAATTGTTACAGCGTCGCGCTGTTGATAAAATTTTTGGACAAGGAACGGAAATTGTTTATCAGGATACGCTTACTTCTACTAGAAGATATTCAATACCAGGTGTTAGAGAAATTGCTCAAATGCAAAGAGCCATAATGAGTAAATTACAGCCCCTAATGTAAATTTTAATACCATTACTTAAAGTTGTATAATGAATTGAAATAAATATGGACAAGAAATGGAAGACAGCTATATCTGGAATCATTGATGGGGAAGTACATATTCATGGGTATAAAGTGACAGAACTTATTGATAAGGTTGGTTTTACAGATGCTATCTGGTTGGAGTTAAAAGGTGAACTGCCCAGCGAAAAAGAGCGGGCCATGCTGGATGCTATTTTAATTTCCACTATTGATAATGGTTTAGGGCCTCCTTCTGTGACCAATGCCAGAAATTCTGCTTCTGCTGGTAATCCTATGCAGTCTGCAGTGGCAGCCGGAGTTTTGGGGGTAGGGGAATTTCATGGAGGAGCGATAGAGGAGTGTGCCAGACTGCTGCAGATGGGTTTAACAGCAGAAAAATTAGTGGAAAAGGTAATTTCAGCTGGTGATAGAATTGCCGGCTATGGACATAAAGTTTATACAACAGATCCCAGAGCTACTCAAATCTTTAATAAAGCTAAAGAACTGGGTTTTTATGGGGAGCATTGTGAGCTGGCAGTGGCCGTTGAAAAAGTGTTAGAAGAAAAAAAGGGTAAAAAGATTCTCATAAATGTAGACGGGGCAATTGCAGCAGTTGTGTCTGATATGGGATTTGACTACAGACTAGGGAAGGGATTTTTTATAATTGGCAGGGTGGTGGGTTTGGTGGCCCATATTTTTGAGGAGTGGGTCAGAGAAAAACCTTACAGAAGAATTTCTGATGAAGAGATTGAATATGATGGTACTCCTCCCAGAAAAATTTGACAGAGAACTTATAGTTATGATAACATTCAGCACAATATGTCAAATACAGCAGAAACAAGAGTGGATGTTCCTATTATAGTAACTGCCGGCCGCAGCTTAGCATTAGCTTTAGTAGAATATAGAGCTAAACCAACTAATCCGGAACGTTTATGGAATTTTCAAGAAGCTCACTGGAATTTAAACCGCTTTGCCATGGGCTTATCCCCAAGAGATGTTAAAGTCCTTGATTGTCCTTATACTGAAGCTCAAATGAAAAAATTCATGGGAGCAAAAAGATTTAGCAGGGTATCTTATCCTGACTTTGCCCTGTTTTTACCAGAGGTAGCTTCAACAGCTCCGGAGGGTTTACGGCTTTTGGGAAAAGCATACCCTAAAATGGGTTGGGATGAAGCAGATATTGCAGGAGTTTCCAATATAAACAGAAAAGGTAATCCTGTTGTTCAATTTGGCTGGATAAGGACTGAAAAATCAATTGATGCGCCGCATACTCAAACAGATGAAGATGCAGCAGAAAAAGCAATAGAGGAAGGCCGCATAGGACAAACTTTAAATATTTATGTAGAGGCAGGGAATCAAAGCAAGCTTTTGACTGGTGAGTATCTGGATGAAAAAAGGACTTATGTAAGAGTTTTAAATGCCCGTATTCGCGCTCGGGTTGTCGATGCCCACTTCCTTGGGGGCGGCCGCTGCTATGTCGGCTGGGGTCTGGGGCCTGGCTGTGTCTATGGCGGTCTGGGCGTTCGTTCTGTGGGAGTTTGAAATTTAGAACTTGGACACTTGGAATCTTGAAACTTTTGGCTTCTTGATTTTTGGACTTTTCATTTGGTAAGATAATTTTGAGATTAGGCTAATGAATTTCAGACCACGGTTTGAAGTCGCCGAAATCCTTGATTTTTCAAGAAAATGCCAGAGTCTTTGTGTTCAAGGATGCAAAGAGCGTGCATTAGAAATTCAAGACACTCCTTGCCTTGTGCTGGTGGAGGTTCCTGAGCTTAGTGCAAAGCGCGAGCTTTGCTCATCAAAGGATGCTCCCAAATAAAATACAGTGGTGAGAATTAAGTCAAACCACAGTGATATGGATGGCATGGGGCAAACTTAAAGCGCTCGTCCCGCGATGGCGGTCGGGTTGTCGATGCCCACTTCCTTGGGAGCGGCCGCTGCTATGTCGGCTGGGGTCTGAGGCCTGACTATGTCTATGACGGTCTGGGCGTTCGTTCTGTGGGAGTGTCAGATAATTTCAAGGAGGCATCATTTAATTGGTGCCTCCTTTTAATGATAATGGAGCAATTGGATTTAAAAAAATGACCCCTTGACAACTTATATGGGTTTTTAGACAATAATATATACAAATAACAACCGCAAGGCTGTTTTTTGATTTTTAAACACATGAGCATCAAGCAGACTAGATTTTACAAAAGAATTGCCCTCCTTATTGGGGGAAGCGGCTCGATTGGCTTAAGTCCTAAAGGAGATAAAGACTAAAAGCGCCCAAGCCGCCCCAAAAAGGCGGTTTTTTAATGGAGAGGAAAGAAGAAATATGAGACATAGCCCGGAAAATCCAATACTAGTAGGAGAACGTTTCTTAATAAGAGATGCTCGGGTATTAAAACCAATTATAGCTAATGTAATCAAGGTGGAGAGTATAAAAGGTGAAGATGAGATATGGCAGAGAATAGGGCTAAAGAGAGTAACTCCGCCACTAACCAGTTTCGAAATGAGCACCGCAAGGAGGATTGGTTCTGGAGTCTACTGGAACCGAGATGGTAGGTATACATTTCTGCGGACTAGCATTTTGGAATTAGAAGAAATGTCAAAATTTTTTAATAATGGAGCTAGACAATTAGCAAAGGAACTTATCAGGGATCTTCTAGGACATGATCTAAGAATGAATGTAACTGGAGTCTGATCAGTACAGCGTTGATCCAGAAGGTTGAAACCGGGGAGCAGAGCCTCTGTTTTACAGGGGCTTTTTAAATGGAAAATTTATGCTAGACTAGGAGAAATATGAAAAAAAGAATTTTAACCGGGGATCGGCCAACAGGTAAATTACATTTAGGACATTATATTGGCTCACTGCGCAATCGAGTCAGGCTACAGGGTGAATATGAGTGTTTTTTTATCATTGCCGATCTGCATACGTTAACTACCAGGCCGGACAAAACTGCAGAGCTTAAGGAAAACATCCATCAAATGGTTTTAGATTATTTATCAGTGGGAATTGATCCTGAAAAAGCTACCATTTATATTCAGTCACAAATTCCTGAAGTAGGGGAGTTGGCAGTAATTTTTGGTAATCTGGTTTCCACTCCAAGACTGGAGCGTGTACCTACTCTTAAGGATGTCATGAGAGATGCCCAGATTCAAACCCCCTCGTATGGTTTATTGGGTTATCCGGTTCTACAAGCAGCTGATATTTTAATGCCCAGGGCTCATCTGGTGCCTGTGGGTAAAGATCAGGTATCTCACATTGAGGTGACAAGGGAAATTGCTCGTGAATTTAACCGTATGTACGGAGAAACGTTCCCTGTGCCAGAAGCTCTAGTTCCAGAGGATATAGGTACCCTACCAGGAACAGATGGTAAAGCCAAGATGAGTAAATCTGCTGGTAATGTGATAAATCTTTCAGATTCTGTTGAGGAAGTGGAACGGAAAGTGATGAATATGTATACAGATCCCAAAAGGATACATTCCACAGATCCTGGGACTGTGGAAGGAAATCCAGTATTCATTTATCTTGATGCTTTTAGAACTAAAGATGACCATAAACAAATTACCAAATACAAGCAGCTTTATAAAAAAGGCCAAGTTGGTGATATTGAGGTCAAAAAGTACCTGGTGAAAGTTTTAAATAATTTCCTGGATCCAATCAGAAAAAAACGTGCTGAATTTGAAAATCAGCCGGAAATAGTAGAAAAGATCCTAAAAGAAGGTACTGCCAAAGCCCGTGAAGAGGCTCAAAAGACCTTAACAGAAATTAAAAAGGCTATGAAGCTTGATTATTTTGGAGAATCAGCTAGTCACGGCTGAAAAAATCGCTCGCATCTCCAGTGTGCTCGCTTGAGATTCGCTTTGTGCCAAGCAAGACGCTGGATCATGAGCTTAAGTAGTGCACAAAGCTGCATTACATTTTTTCTAGCTCGTGACTTCGCTGCTTTTATAAAGTGAAAGATATGATAAATTACGATGATTTTGCAAAAGTTGGTACCAAAATCCGCTAATTTGTGTTAACATTCCACTCATGGCCAACTCCAGGAAAAAATTTAGCAACGGCAAATACCAAGCTATTCTTAAAGGTGTGGCAGTTTATGTGATTATAGCCACTTTAGCCTTGGTATTTTTTTACCAGGTCTCCGGTGCCCCTATTCCCAGCAGTAGCAGTGCAGTCCCCATTTCAGATGTAGTGAATGAAATTAAAGATAAAAAAATAGATAAAATTATAGTTGACGGGGATAAAATTGAAGCTACCCAAAAGAATAGCGGTAAGCAATTGATAGCCAGAAAAGAACCAGGTGAATCAATCTATAAAATTCTGGAATCTGCAGCAGTAGATCCCAAGTCTGTCACGATTGAGATCAAAGATGTGTCCATTTCCCAAACTTGGATTTCCCTGCTTGGCACATTTTTGCCAATCCTGATCATGGTGGGATTTTTCTTTTTAATATTTAGACAAGCCAAGGATGCCGGCCAGGGCATTTTTTCCTTTGCCCAATCCAAAGCTAGGCTTTTTACCAAAGATCAGCCACAGCTTAAATTTTCAGATGTGGCTGGGGCAGAGGAAGCTAAAAGAGAGTTATCTGAGGTGGTAGAATTTTTAAAAACTCCAGACAAATTTAAAGCATTGGGAGCCAGAATTCCCAAAGGAGTTTTAATGGTAGGCCCTGCCGGAACAGGTAAAACACTCTTGTCAAGAGCTGTGGCAGGGGAAGCCGGAGTGCCATTTTTCTCAATTGCCGGATCTGAGTTTATGGAAATGCTGGTGGGGGTAGGGGCTGCGAGGGTGAGGGATATGTTTGCCCAGGCCAAAAAATCATCGCCCGCGATAATTTTTATTGATGAGGTGGAATCAATTGGCAGGCAAAGAGGTATGGGGTTTTCAGGCGGGCATGATGAGAGAGAACAGACTCTAAACCAGATTCTGGTAGAGATGGATGGGTTTACTCCTAATGATCATGTCATAGTTCTAGCAGCCACTAACAGGCCGGATCTTTTGGATGTAGCTTTAATTAGACCAGGAAGGTTTGACAGAAGAGTAGTTTTATCCCTACCGGATTTGGTGGAGAGAAAAGCCATAATTGAGCTTCATATGAAGGGTAAGCCTTTTACCAAAGATGTTTCAACTGAAAAATTGGCCAGAAGAACAGTAGGTTTTTCCGGGGCAGATTTGGCAAATATGTTAAATGAAGCGGCAATTTTGGCAGCCAGAGAAGGAAAAACTGCAATTGATACTAAAGATTTGGAAGAGGCGGCAACTAAAGAAAAATTAGGACCACAAAGAAAAAGGATGCAGTCGGATCATGATAGAAAATTGGCAGCATATCATGAGGCAGGACATGCTGTAGTGGGACACTTCATACCATCAACTGATCCTGTGCATAGAATATCAATCGTTGCCAGGGGACAATCAGGTGGTCATACCCTGTTTCCTCCAACAGAAGATCGCTCTAATGAAAGTATGTCAAGATTGATGGGTCAAATAACTGCTGCGCTAGGTGGTTATGTCGCGGAGAATTATTTTTTAGGAGATATTTCTACTGGAGCTGCTTCTGATATAGCAGTTTTAACTAATATTGCCAGAGAAATGGTAACTCGCTACGGTATGTCTCACCTCGGCCCTATGAATTTTGTACAGGCTGCAACTTTTGGTTTATGGAGAGGAGAAGATGATGTAAAAGTATCTCCGACATTTCAAGATAAGATAGACGTTGAAACTAAAAGGTTAATAGATGAGGCCTGGGTTAATGCTAAAGCATTGGTTAAAAAACATAAAATAAAAATTGATAAAGTGGCCAAACAGCTTTTGGAAAAAGAAACTCTTGATTCAGAAGAATTTGAAAAAATTGTGGGAAAAAAGAAAGCTTGACTAAAGAGAGTGGCAAAGCTACTATGAGGTAGGATGCGAATAACTATTATTTTAGCTTCACTTTTAACTTTTACCTTTCTATCATCTTGTAACTTTGCTTTGGCAGTGGAAAAAGTAAGTACCGGCAGTGCTAAAGCTGTGACAGACCAGGGGGCTTTGGAGGTGGGAGAGGCACTGATTTCCCCGGCTTCTTCCTTATATTTTTTAAAGGCTCTGCGGGAGCGGATTGAGCTGATGTTTTCATCCACCAGGCAAACGAAAGCCCACAGGGAACTGGAGTTTGCAGTTAGACGCCTGCGTGAGGTCAAAAGCCTGATACAGCAAAACCGTCAGGATTTAATTGAAGAAACCCTGGAGCGTTACAAGGATCATATTAACCAGCTGAAAGGCTTATCGGCCACAGATGAGAATTTACAGGAAACTCTGGGTGAATCGGTAGCCAGGCATGTTTATGTGCTGCAAACTCTTTACAACCAAATTAATAACTTAGCTGCCAAAAGGGCGCTTAGGGCCAGCATCATGGGAATAGAAACCTTTATCAGTGGTCTTGTTAGTGGGATGACAGACCCCTTGCGCCAAACATTGATTGACCATACTGCCCTTCGTCAAATGGCAGGCTGTCAGTTTTTGGCAGGGCAGGTTGACTCTCCGGATTTAAATGAGCCGGAAAAGCAGATTTTGCAGGAATATGTGATAAGTTGCCGAAAAGAGGCTGCTAAATCTGGTACAATCCCCACTAAGTGAAAAAGTTAGTTTTAGTTGACGGAAATGCCCTGTTGCACCGGGCCTACCATGCCACCCCGCCTTTTACCACCAGTCAGGGTGAGCTGATTAATGCTGTCTACGGCTTTTCCTCCATGGTTTTAAAAGTGATCAGTGAGTTAAAACCGCATTATCTGGCCATTGCCTGGGATGAAAAAGGGCCGACTTTCCGCCATCAGGCCTATACCCAGTATAAAGCTACCAGAAAAGAAACCGATGAAACTTTGTCCAACCAGTATAACAGGGTCCATGAGATTGTAGATGCGCTCAATATCCCCGAGTTTTCCCTGGCCGGATACGAGGCGGATGATTTAATCGGCACTTTAGCCCTGCAGGCAGAGAAAATAACAGACCTGGAGGTTGTGGTAGTCACAGGGGATCGGGATATTATGCAGTTAATTTCTAAAAAAGTTAAAGTTTTAATGCCCAAAAAAACTTTGCAAGATGTGGGACTGTACGGAGAAGAAGAATTTGCTGCTAAATATGGATTTGAACCTAAAAAGTTAATTGATTATAAAGGCTTGGCAGGGGATGCATCAGATAATATTCCAGGTGTTTCTGGGATAGGGGATGTATCTGCTACCAAGTTAATCCATCAGTTTGGGACAATAGAAGAAATCTTTCGGCCGGAAAACTTAAAAACTTTGCCTGAGAGGATGCAAAGTTTACTAGCCCAAGGAGCAGAATCTGCGGTCATGAGTAAACAATTGGCCACTTTGGATTTAAAGGCCCCCATAAACTTAAATTTAAAAAAATGTGTAGTGCATGATTTTGACAGGGGAAAAGTTGTCAAACTTTTTGAAGAACTGGAATTTAAGAGTTTAATTGCAAGAATTCCAACTACTAAAGGCGTAGCTCGATCGGCTGATCTTGATTCTCCAAACGCTTCGCTCGGGCAAGTCGAGAATCTCCGACAGCTCGATCTTCGCTCGCCAGACCAGAATTCACAGACATCCGAATTAGATAAACATGTAACTCCAGTTTTAGAAAAAATGTCCAGAACTGGAATTTTAGTAGACCTTAAGTTTTTAAGCAAACTGGGGAAAGATCTAAAAGGCAGATTAGCAAAGTTAGAGAAAGAAATTTACTCAAAAGTGGGACATCAGTTTAATCTGAACAGTCCAAAGCAGCTGCAAATTATACTTTTTGATGAGCTAAATTTACCGGTTGTCAGAAAAACTAAAACTGGTAGAAGTACAGATGAGTCTACACTCCATGAATTATCCGCAGCCCATCCGGTGGTGCCGCTTCTTTTAGAATATCGACAGCTTTTCAAACTGGTTTCCACTTATATAGATGCTCTGCCCAGGTTTGTGGCTAAAGATGGCAGAGTTCACTCTACTTTTAATGTAGAAGGCGCAGCCACAGGCAGATTATCCTCACAAGATCCAAACCTACAAAATATTCCCATTAAGGGGGAAATAGGTGGGGAGATCAGAAAAGCATTTGTGGCATCCAAAGGAAAAATCCTTTTAGGGGCTGATTATTCTCAAATAGAGCTTCGCATTATGGCTCATCTGGCAGATGACCCAGGTTTAAAAAAAGCTTTCCAGCAAGGTTTGGATATCCATGCAGCCACAGCTGCAAAAATATTTAAAGTACCAATTGATAAGGTGACCAAGCAGCAAAGAAATGTGGGTAAAACCATGAATTTTGCTACCCTTTATGGGCAAGGTCCACATGCGCTCTCCCGCCAACTGGGCATTCCCTTTGAGCTGGCCCGCCAGTATATCGGCGAGTATTTTGAGCAGTTTCCCAAAGTGCGTGATTGGATGCAAAAAACGC
>Ga0209515_10002477_pt1 | contig 28295 bp, 27 predicted proteins | sample Subgroupgradi54m_FD_187454 | JGI IMG/M metagenome (GOLD analysis project Ga0209515, IMG submission 187454) | Subsurface groundwater microbial communities from S. Glens Falls, New York, USA - GMW60B uncontaminated upgradient, 5.4 m (SPAdes)... ... | reverse complement strand
CAAGCGTGCGTGTGTATTTATCCCACACCAACTCAAAGAATAAAACGTGCAATCTCGTAGACGATCGCCGTACCGAAAATTAAATAAAGAAGCGGCGCAAGCTGTCGGAAATGATGATTTGGGAATGCCCGGTGCCACATCGCCGTTACAAACATTCCTTCAAGCCCCAAGAAAATACCTCCTGTAAGGCTTATCGCGGAAATAAAATTTTGAAATCCAGCGAAGTAGAGCGCGAGCGGAAGCGCAAAAATGAAAATGGCGGCAATGCCCCGCTTCCAACCCAAATCAACTACTAGCGTGTCTTTAATGTTGATCGCTACCATAAAATATGAGGTCCAGATAGTAAGAAGTCCCATGCACCCCAAAAGGAAAAGAAGTGGTTGGCTCAAAAAATTTAATCCATTTAATGTCTCGGGTGTGATGTTCGGATTAAGACGAAGGACACCAAACGCAAATAAAAAATAGAGAGCGGCGGGAATGAACGTACCCAAAAAAATAGATTTCCGGAGTGAGAACGACCGGCCGATGGCGCTCGCCTTCTTATGTTCCTCGACAACCTTACTGATCGCCGGCCGACCAGATAGAGAGAAAAGGAGTGGACCGAAGGGTAAAAGAAATGTAAGTAGGTTAAAATTTGATTTCGAGGAAAGGGAAAATGCGCTGCCTTTTAAAATTCCAGTTAAGAATAGTGTAAAAATTATCGCTACAATACCAATCGCGCCCACAAACTCGGCGAGCCCAAGCCACTTCAGGCGCGCAAAAATAAAGATCGATCCCAAAAACCAAAATACAATTAGCAGGACGACATTGTTGCTTCCGAATACTAGACTCACGAATGTGGGAACAAGAATAAGGTAAACCGCCAAGACTAGAATTAATTCTCCTAATATCACCCAAGGCGCAATTCCGGAAAATGGTTTTTTTAAGAACCGTTTAGCATAGAAGAAAAACTGATGATTGCCGGCATTAGTTTCTAGGGTCGCGGCATACATAGAGTGGATTACGAAATATACGCAGGCAAAAAAAACGAGATAGAGCACGCCACGCAAAAATCCAACTTCGCGAAAAATATAAGGGAGAGAAAAAACACCGGCACCGATAATTGTGCCGGCAAGTATTGTAACCGAAGCCCAGAAGCCTTTATTCATCCCGTTAGAAGCCACGATCGCTTTATTAAAAAATATAATATTACCCAATGCATAGCCACTGTCATAAAATAATCTTGCGGACCCGCGCCGATCGTGATCTGCTTCTAACGGGATTCATCTACCGAATCCTAAGAGCTTGATTCAAATACCCCATCCCCCTCACGAACACGGCTCTTCACTTTAATTCCTATTTCTTTATTCTTGGGCGCCTCCTGAACTTCTTTGTGATCGTACTGCATTGAGTCAATCTTTTGAGAAAAATCTGTCGTAGTTCCGTGGAAATTAACGTTTGCACCAACTTGAACCGATTTATTAAATTTAACAATAGCAACTCCAATCCCGCCAAAATAATGGGTCACACGACCAATCTCTTTTTGTTTCGCTGTTTTACTGCCTAATAATTTTTTTAGAAATTCAAACATTTTATTAATTATATAACACGCGCTCCGTGATTACCATTCTTTTTTTCCTCCGCCTCGATTAACTCGAGAAGCATTTCGACGAGTTTCGCAGGATCGGGCGAAAAAACCACTTTCCCCTGACCACGATGCGAGACCTTAAGAATGTCTTCTATCATATCAGCGGTACCGCCGGATCCCTCAAGAACACCAATGGGCTTCTGATCCTCAAAGGCTCCAGAGAATTCGTTTAGGGTTCCAATTCGTCCGCATATAGTAATAATAGCATCCGCAGAGCGCGTAAGAAGCAAGTTGCGGCCAGCATATTCAAATCCTGTATAGATAATAAGATCGTGATAATCGGTTGGGAGACGATACGTTTTTACGTGAGCCGCTCTTGAAGATGCTGGAGAAATACCTATCACGATCCCCCCTTCGGACTTCGCGCCTTTTGCCGCCCAGTAAGGAATCCCTGTTGTGGCTCCCGTTACGAGCACAAGCCCCCGTTTAGCGACTTCCCTCCCTACCGTCTCCGCTTTTTCGACCGCATCAACTGCGCAATGGCCGGTTTCTGCCGCCCCAGATATACATATTTTGTATCTTAATTTATAGTCGCGTAGCTGATCTACGATATTGGTTTCTTCCAGTTTCTTTTTGGTCATTTCTTTTTATTAATTATAACTCCACGACGGCGCCAGGCAAAGGAGCTTCGGCTTCGAGTGCGAGCGTGTCTTTTATTTTTTGAACCAACGGCATAGCTTCTTCTTCTTCGCTTTGCACAACAAAGACTCGCTTCGCGGTAAGTCGCGACGGAGAAAGCCAATCGAGAAGTTGCGGTTGGTCTGCGTGAGCAGAATATCCGCCAATCGATTTTACAGAGGCGTTTACCGAAACCTCTTCTCCTAAAATAGTAACGACTTTGGCACCATCAAGAATTTCTCTACCAATTGATCCTTTTGACTGATAGCCAACAAAAAGAATGGTGGTGCTATTATTTGGAAGGTATAATCTTTCATGAAATAGAATGCGTCCGGCGTGAGACATTCCCGAGCCCGCCATAACTACTTTTGGCGCCGGCACGTTTGCGATTTCTTTAGACTGCTCGGTTGAGAGCGTGAGATGTAAATTGGGAAAATCGAAAATCGCATCGCCTTTTCTGATAACGCTTATTGATTCTTTGTTAAAGTATGTTTCGTCTTCAGAATATTTTTGGTAAATCGCGGTAAGTTTAATCGCGAGAGGACTATCAACAAATATAGGGACTTTGGGTATGCGGCGATTTTGAACCAACTCGTGAAGTTCGTAGATCATCTCCTGGGTGCGCTCGAGCGCAAAAACAGGAACAAGAAAAACGCCCTTCTTTTTCACCGTCTCTTCAATTGCGTCTTCTAGCGCATCTTTACGTTTTCCTACTTCTTCATGAACCCGATTTCCATAGACGCCCTCCATCACCACGTAATCAACTGGTAAAATTGGTTCTCGCGGATTGATGAAGGGAGATGGGTTGTTGCCGAGATCTCCTGAAAAAACGATTGTTTTTCCTTCTGTGCGCACGTAGACCGTGGCTGATCCTAATATGTGACCCGCGTCTCTAAGTTCTATCTCGCAATCGCCTACGGTAATTTTCTGCCGATATGGAATCTTTTGCCAGATAGTCATAAGGTTTACAACGTCTTGAATGCCGTAGAGCGGTGGTTTTTTTTCACGCTCGGCCTCCATCCGAAGAATGTGCTCCGAGTCCGCAAGCAAAATTTCAGCAGAGTCTTTGGTCGGTGGAGTAGAAAATATTTTTCCCCTGAATCCGTCTCGATATAGTTTAGGAAGTCTTCCGGCGTGGTCAATGTGAGCGTGGGTAATAAAAACCGCATCGATTGATTTTGGGTCGTATTGAAATGGCTCGAAGTTGTGCGACGCACAGTAACGCGAATCTTGATGAAGCCCGCAGTCAATCAAAATCTTCGCCTTTTTTGTCTCTAAAAGATAATTCGCGCCCGTTACGCTCCGAGCTCCGCCGTAAAAAGTGAGTCTCATGATATACAGATAATTATATAGAAAATTGTAATAACAAAAACCCCCGCGAGACGGGGGTAAAAATTACTTGGTACGAAATCCCATATTGGTAGCATTTTTACAAGTTTCGTTTTGCTCCTTAAGATCCTCTGCCGCAAGAAAAAGGTCTCCCTCTTTGATCACGCAAGTATTGCCCTCACTTTTTGAAACCGCTATCAGCTTTGCGCTTTCGGCAACGCTTCGAACAAAAGCGGGAGAAAAACTGTCGCATATCTTAGCAACTCTTTCCCAATCAATAGATGGATCCAGAAATTGACCGTCAATTACCCTTTGCAATAGCCGCTTGATGTCATCGCTATCAAATCGGTTAAAATCAATAATCTTATCGGTTCTTCCTGGTCGTTGCATTGCTGCGCCTATGCGATCGGGGTAGTTGGTTGTCATAAGCACCATAAAACTTACTCTCTTGGTTGAAATTCCATCAAAGGCCTCTGAGATTTGTCGGAAAACAGTTTCGTGCTCGTGCCTATCTTCGTGGTCAATGTCTTCAATTAAAAGAATTACTTTTTGATACCGAGCAGAAAAATGGATTGCATAAGGAATGAGCGACTGGGCCGATCGAGACATTGGAGGGAGATACACAAACGTCCAGCCGCGCCGTAACGCTTTTCTTGCGGTTAGGTAGGCCGCAAGAGTCTTTCCCGAGCCAAAGGTTCCTTTGAATAAAATTTTTCTTTGGGAAGAGGTCTTTAGCTTTTCGCATAATTCCGGGCGCTCTATAAGGGCCCACACATGAGCCTCAAGTTCTTCTAAAACTCTTGTTCCGTACGCAACCTCTTCTTCAGGAAAGGAATTTACATCAAAGAAAAATCTGTCGTTATAAGTAGAGCCGGTTAATTTTACGGCCTTCCCTCTATAAATGCTGCTCTTTTGGAGAGAAACCCCAACACAATCAAAGAGATTTTGTATTTTCTCTTGATCTTCGAGTTTTACATTTCCTGCTGTAATAACTGGTGTTTCGTTTTCGTTACCCAAATAAAAGATTCCTGAGAAGCCGACAATTTCAAATGAACCAAGGATTACGTTTTCCCTTTTATTGAGGTCGGTTTCAACCGATACGTAATTTAACGATAGGCACCGCAGGGGAAAGCGTCGAGATGCGCCCCGAAAAACACCTTCTCCAAAATTATCTTGAACAACTTTCTTAAAATTAACCGCGAGATCAATAAGATCAAAGTCGGGGTATACTCGCGTGAGCGTAATGCGCTTACTCACTTCGGCCTCCGAAATAGAGAACTATTCTTAATCTAACACGGTTGATAAAGTAAAAGCAAAATTATCTTTGCTGCAAAATTTCTTCCGCAACTTTTCGATCACTCCATTGGATTTTTCTGCCGTGGCGAAGATGGAGGTAGGGCTCACTTCCTTTTCCGGTAATAATAACCACATCGCCGCGCTCGGCGAGATCAATCGCTTTTTTGATTGCAATTTTTCGATCAAGAATATGGAAGTGGTCTTGAGGTCGAAGTTGTGTTGGTGTGGCAATTAAAAAACCATTTTCAATCTCACGGAGAATCTCCATTGGTTGTTCGTTATAGGGATCTTCGTTTGTAAGAACGATTTTATCGCAATAAGTTGCGGCGATTTTCCCCATCTCCGGCCGCTTCCACCTGTCTCGCCCGCCTCCTGCAGCACCCAAAACACAAATTAATTTACCAGCGGAGCGCGGGGAAAGCGATTCGGGTCTAAGTGCCTCATAGACTTTTTTTAAAGAGTCTGGCGTATGCGCATAGTCAATCACAACCGCAAAGGGAGTTTTTTGGACAAACTCAAGCCGCCCAGGCACGCCATGAAAAGTATCGAAAGCGCGTTTAATAGTTTCCCACTCAATTTTCATTTGTTTTGCGAACGCAAAGGCGGCAGATGCGTTTTCAAGATTAAAGTCCGCCAAAAGCCAATCGCCCAAAACACGTCGGCTTTCTTTTGACGACAAGTCATACCGACTCCCGATTTCTTGATGAATAAACCGCTCGCGACTGAAAAAAATAATTTTACCACCAGAGACGCCACGTGCCGCATCTTCAAAATAATGACGATTTGGATCGTCTTCGTTTATAAAAAAGTACTTCCTAGGCTTTCTTGAAAACGAGAGGCTTTTGAAAAATGAAACTTTAGCGTTGCGATATCCTTCAAACGATCCGTGAGCTTCAATGTGCTCCGGCGCAAGATTAACAAAAAATGCTGCGTCCCAATCTATGTACCTATGGCGATGCTGAAGCACGCCTTGTGATGTAACCTCGATTAAGGCGTATTCGCATCCGGCCTTAACCGCATTGTAAAGAAATTTTTGGATCGCAAATCGGCCAGGCATCGTATTCCCCGTCACATTGATCCGACTCTCATCGCTAACCTTTCTCCGAACCGTAGAAAGGAGAGCGGTTTTTTTACCAGCACTCTCTAAAATGGCATTTATGAGTTCAAGCGTGGTTGATTTTCCCTTAGTACCAGTCACGCCAATCACAAAAAGGCGCTGGCTCGGATATCTATACGCCCAAGCGCCAAACGATGCGAGAAAATGGTGATATGCGTTTTTTAAGATATTTCTCATCATTGACGCCTCCCCAACTCTTTAAGAGCGGCTTTTAGGCGCGCCTCAATAGATTCCGACTTAGTCTCCAAGACACCGAGCGTTCTTCGTATCTCTCCTCGCTGATACCCAAGACTAGCAAGTGCTTCTTCAACCTCTGCGTCGATTCGCATTTTTTCAGTAAGCATCTTCGCTTCGGGAAGTTTAAGTCTACTTGAAAGCTCAAGAATAAGGCGTTCGGCGGTTTTTTTGCCGATGCCGGATGTGCGCGTCAGAAACTCTGGTTTTTTCTCAATAATTGCCGCCATTATGTTTGGCACCGAATCAAGATCAAGAACGTTTAATGCCGTCTTGGGGCCAACGCCAGATACGGAATTCAACATCTCAAATAGTTTGAGTGCGCGCTCGTCAGAGAAGCCGTAAAGCTCAAGCTGGCTCTCTCGCACATATAAAAAACAATAAAAAAGCACCTCTCCTGAATTTTGGGCGAGGCCGCGAAGCGTTTCTTTGTTGGTAGAAATTCTAAAACCGACCCCACCGCACTCCACAACAGCAAATGAATCGTGGCACGAAAGTAGTGTTCCTCGAATCGTATAAATCATTCTTACTCTTATTATATAGAAGTTGATCGCGTGCACGCTTGTCAAATAAAAATGCAAGATTGACACCAAAGCACAAACCCTTTAACCTAATCTCTAATAACATGCCAAGAACATCGTCAGCCAAAAAGGCGCTTCGCCAAAATATTCGAAGAAACGCCCTAAACACTAAACGGAAGGGCGAGCTAAAAAACGTGATTAAAAAATTTGAGCGTGCTCTTACTGCAAAAGATAAGACGAGCGCAGTAGAATCTCTTCGACTTACATACAAGCAAGTAGACAAGCTCGCAAAAATTGGTTTTGTAAAGAAAAATAAGGCCGCTCGGATCAAGTCTCGACTGGCTAAAAAGTTAGCTGGACTTTCCTAAAAAACAGCCTGATTGGGCTGTTTTTTGATTTATTAATGGGTTTAAAAACTAGACCGAGCGAGCAAGAACGAAATCCAAAAGCGCCTCTTCGTACTCTAATTTTCCGCTTTTTATCATCTCGTCATACCTCGCCAAACTCACCGCATCAGCTCCTCTTGCCTGATAAGAAAGCGAATTAAATACATAAGCTCCTGAATACTTCCTAAAATTAAGCGCTTCAAGCTCGGAGATGGTTTTTGGCAAAGCACGCTCGAAAAGAATTTTTCGAGCAGACTCGAAAACTCGCTTTTCTTCTTCGATATATAGTATCTCGCGAAGAGTATTTTCTGATACTGTAGACCCCTTAGAAAGGAGTGTCGCCTTCTCAAGCTCTCGGCGCGCGTGCCAAGCTCTTCCCTCGGCACGTCTAAAAATCTGCTCGCAGAAAAAATCTAGCGCGCGCGAATCAAATTTAACCTGAAGCTCTGCGGCTTCTTTTTGAATAAATACTTTGAGATCTCGAAGAGAAGGCTCTGGAAATTCTTGAGAGAAGACTGGATCTTTTAAAAGAAATGAAAATGTTTTCTTTGGCGCTTTACCCTCCGAAAGAAACACGAATGTTTTTTCGGATTTTAATTCTTGCTTCAAAACGCGCGCCCATTCTTTTTCATCCGACGTAATATCGGAATTTCTCACCACAAGCACCTTCGCGCTTACAAAAAGTGATGGCTGATTTAAAAAATCGCGAGCGCGAATAAATGAGTCCGGATCTTCATTGAAATCGAGGTCAAGAATGTCAGGCGCTTCATATTTCTTCTTGTAAGCGTAGGTAAGTTCATTGAGCTTCCTCCCTCGCCTTAGCGAATCGGGTCCGTAGAGACAGTAAATCATACTTAATAAACTTACCATTTGCGGGTTTTTGGATACTTGACATTTACTATACGTTATGATAGTCTTGGTGATAGAACACTACAGATTTCCAGTTTTCCACTTTTCGCCCATTCAAAAGAGAGGTGTCTGATGTGGAGGATCCAGATGGACCCGGCCTACCGGAGACTACACGTCCTCGAGAACGTCTTCTCCGAAGTCGAGGGGCGCCGTGGCGCCCTGGTCGCCAAGAAGCTCGCCGTGGAGAATCTCCGTGGCGAGGAGAAGGATGAGATCGCCGAGCTCGAAATCCAGATCGCGGCAGTAACCTTCGAGGTCAAGCAGGCTTCGAAGGAGTTGGAGCTCCAGAAGGCGAAGCTCCCGCACGGCGACCGCTGCCGGCGCTACGGCTGTCGGCACACCCGGCGCACGCCGCAGAGATCCGGCTCGGAAAGGAAGAAGCGTCGGAGCAAGAGCGCGTTCTGCGGCCCATGCTCCGGCACGAAGAGCATCATCTCGACCAAGGCTCTCCGCGAGCTCGTCGGAAACGAGGAGTTGAACGTCGTCGTCGCCACGAGGTAGAACGAGCGGGGGCGGGAACGTCTTCATTCTCGCCCCCGCAAAACCGAGAAGGAGACCGAAAGTGAAGAAGGGTCATCGGCACAAGAAGAAGCGGGAGCGTCGACGCTGGGATGGCGAGGCCACCTCCGGACGAGCGACCAGAATCGCCGCCCGCAGGTGGGCGCACAAGTCCGCGCGACATGGCCGGAGGAACCCGGCGCGCAGCACGGGCTACCAGAAGCGGAAAGGGTAGCGCAATAAAGACCACAAAGCGTAGCATGGGGCCCCTTGATTTTCGAGGGGCCCTTACAATTTTACAGACACTGACAATGTGGGCAGAAATGCGCCGAGCGGCCAGCGAGCTTAATGCGTAAAATTTTTTTGCCGCACCGTTTGCACGGTTCGCCTTCTCTCTGATACACAAAGCGCACAAGATTATATGATCCCCTTTTTCCTTTATGATCACGATAATCGTCGATTGAGGTGCCTCTAAGTTTGAGGGCTTTTTTTAAAATAAATTTTATCGCTTTCCATAAATTCTTTTTTTCTTTTTCGCTCAAAGATTCGAATATTCGCTTGGGATGAATTTTTGAAAACCACAAAATCTCGTCAGCATAAATATTACCAATACCGCTTATTGTGTAAGGATCCATTAAAACTTGTTTCAGGGGCCTTTTTTGTTTATCCAAAACTCCTAGAAACTTTTTGTAGGTAAACTCACGCTCTAGCGGCTCGGGACCAAGATTTTCAAGCTCCGGAAGATGCAAAATTTCTTCCTTGAGGCCACAGATAACTTTTGCGAATCGGCGTAGATCAGAGAGCGCAAGCATCTCGCCACCACGCAGAAAAAATATTAGTCGGATAAATCTGTTTTTGGAATCTGTAAACGGTCCTCGCGGTGGGTCGGGAACCCATTTTTGCCCAATCCATTCTTCGGGTAATTTTTTATAATCCTTTTCGTTTTTTACTTTTAACCACCTACCCACCATTAGGTGCCCGCTCATTTTCTGGTGAATAAGCATTAAGTACTCTTTTCCCAAACTTTCTCTGAGATGTATTAAAATGTTTTTTGCGCGACGCGTTACGCCAGTAATTTTTTTACCGACTACGTGTTTTCGAAAAGCGGGTTCAGACTTGTGGCTCTTGAAATACTTTGGCCAGTCGGTCCAAAGCCCAATAATTTCCCTACCTTTTAAGTCGCGATTTAATCCACGAGCAATTGTTTCAACTTCGGGCAACTCGGGCATGGCGAAATTATAATATAAAAAATTGAAAGCCCCCACCTGCTTTAAGCGTGGAGGCTTTGTTTTCTGCTCTGTTCAATTACTGGCACGGAGGGCTGATCTCGTGGCACCCCACGAGCACTTGATGCGCCCGCGGGCCCTGCGGACTCTTTGAGAGCGAAAGGCGGGTACTGTAGTGGCTACCGTTGCTGTAGACGATCTCGAGATCCACTTCAGCGTATTCTCGAGTCATCCAGTAGCGATAGACGTGAAAACGACCAGGCCCAAGCACTCCGACCTCCCTACCGTTCAGGCGAACGCTTGCTCGGAAGTTCGTCGGATTCAAAACCTGGATCGGTTGCTCCGAGAGATACGCAATCCTCGGAAAGCCGGCTTCGTAGCTTCCGCCGATGTCGGTCGCTGGGCGAGATGAGGCGCTCGTAACATAGTTCACCTGCGCGCCGTCGAGTCGCTTCATTCGGGTCGGGTCAGCGACGAATGTCGCTGGTCTGCCCCGCTCGATCCGCAAAACCTCGCCGGAGATTCCGACAAGATTCGTGCAAGTCGATTCGGCGTAGTAGAGCGCCGCGATCGGGAGCTCTGTCGTTTCGAACTCGAAGTTACGCGGGTCGTAGAGCGAGGTGCCCGGCGCCGCGCAATCCACTATCGTGTCCGAGAGAGCGACGAGTCGCGTGTAGAACGGCGAGCCGTAGATCGAAGCCGAGATCGGTGTTCTACCACAACCACCAAACGAGCACGTGACTGGTAGTTGGACCTTCATCCTCCCCGCGCAGGCAGTGAGAAACATGAGCGCAAGAATCACCGGAATCCTTTTCATTGAGTATTCCTTTTCTTTAGAGAAATGGTTTGTGTGCGTTTTGCACGGGTTCTGCCTAGAATAATAACACCAATCATAAATAAAGTCAAATGTGTGCATTAAGACTTGCTGATAGGCAAAAAGCGCCCTAAACTGAAGAAAATGATTCGTAAAAATGGCACTTTCTAATTCTAAAGACCTAGAGGAAAAACTCGAGCGGGAAAGGCGAGCGGCGGAAGAAAAAGACGCGGAACGTCGCGCCAAAAAAAACAACCTTCCCTACCTTGATCTTATATCCGTAAGTGTGCCAACAGAAATAGAGGCAATGGCACTTGTCCCCGAGAGCCACGCCAAAGACGGCCTCTTGGTGCCTCTCCAACTTATTCAGAGAAAACTTGTCGTTGCCGTCTTTGACCCAACACTTGAGACAACCTCCAAAATACTTGGTGAGTTAAAACAAAAATACGAAGTTGGCCTGTACGTCACATCACTCTCCGGACTAAAGCACGCTTGGAAGCATTACGAATACGTTGCCGACCAAAAAGAAATAGCGGGGAAGGTTGAGATTGATCAAGAAAATCTTGCGACGCTCACGAGAGAGATAAAAACATTCGACGAGTTTGCCTCGCGCGTGAGGTCTTTTGACAAGCCCCGCACAACAGAACTTCTAGAAGTAATTCTCGCGGGCGCGCTAGCCCTAAAAGCCTCGGACGTTCATCTTGAGCCGAACGAAAAACAGGGCGTGATACGTTTGCGCGTTGATGGCGTTTTGCACGATATAGAAAAGGATTTCCCGACGAGTCGCTATCATGCCGTAATCAGTAGGATAAAACTTCTGTCAAATCTAAAAATTAACATTCAGACCGAACCGCAAGACGGTCGTTTCACGATTGCGCTAAAAAATAAAAGCATTGAGGTAAGAACATCTATTATTCCATCGGAATATGGCGAAACGGCTGTGATGCGCGTTTTAGATCCGGAATCTTTGAAAACCAATCTTTCCGATCTTGGTCTTCGCGAAGATGATTTCAAAATTCTAAAAGAAGAAATTGGCCGCCCAAATGGACTCATATTAAACACGGGTCCTACCGGATCCGGAAAAACAACGACCCTTTACGCAATCTTAAAGGCGCTCTCAAGCCCGCGGGTAAAAATTATCACGATCGAGGACCCTATCGAGTATCATTTGCCCGGCATCTCACAGACGCAAGTTAGGCCCGAGGCGAGTTATACGTTTGCAAGTGGTCTCCGATCGATCTTGCGACAAGACCCCGACGTTATATTGGTGGGCGAAATTAGAGACAAAGAAACCGCGGAAATTGCCTTAAACGCATCGCTTACTGGGCACCTCGTGCTTTCAACACTTCATACAAACGACGCCGTGGGCGCCATCCCCCGCCTTATTGATCTTGATGCAAAGCCACAAATTATCGGTCCGGGGCTTAACCTTGTGATATCCCAAAGATTGGTTCGTGTTGTCTGCATACATTGCAGGAAAAAAAGTCCGATCTCTTCGGTGTTAAACAAAAAGATTAATGAGTTTGTGCGAGCGCTTCCTGATAGGGTAAACAAAGATGGTTTTGACGCACCACATCTTTATGAAGCGGCTGGATGCGAAAAGTGTACTAGCATTGGATACAAAGGAAGGACGTCTATTTTCGAATTTTTCCAGGTGACAAAAGAAATAGAAACAGCGATTTATAAAAATCCGAACGAAATCGAATTGAAAGACTTGGCAAACAGCCAAGAAATGGTTACGATGCAAGAAGATGGGATCATTAAGACGTTGCTTGGAATTACCACATTTGATGAGGTGGAGCGACTAACGGGGAAAATTTCGTGGCTTCACTAGTAAAAGAAAAGATCCCGAGAATAGATCTGTGGGCAATGCCGTGGAGGCAATAATCTCACTCACGAAAGACGAGAATGAGGAAGGAAACTTCCGAGGATATACCCAGAATTACCCAGGTAGTCCTAAAGTGTCTAGGAAGAAGTCTATGTGCCCACAGGTCTAATCACAGGATCTGCTCGAAGCTTACCATAGAAGCTCTAATTTGTCAATATCAGCCTTTCCTGCGGTGTTTTAGGACAATTCGAGCCTCCTCTATTACTATGTAATTAGAGATCATTACTTATGGCGGATAATTTAGAAGAACAAAATACTCAAGATCCGGCGATCGATGTTGCTCTCCGGCCAACCGCGTGGAATGACTATGTCGGCCAAGAAAAGATTAAAGACAATCTCCGACTGATCATCGAGGCGGCAAAACAACGCAAAGAAAGTTGCGATCACTTATTATTTTACGGTCAGGCGGGGTTAGGAAAGACAACGCTTGCCTACTTAATCGGGAAGGAAATGGGGGTAAGTGTGCGGACAACTTCCGGCCCCGCGCTTGAGAAAGCGGGTGACATTGCCGCTATTTTGTCGAATATTGAACCTCACGAAATTCTTTTTATCGACGAGGCACACCGCATAAATAAACTCGCCGAGGAAGTTCTTTATCCTGCACTTGAGAGCCGCAAGCTACACCTTATTGTGGGCAAGGGTCCATCGGCACGAATGCTTTCGCTTGATCTGCCACCATTTACCGTGATCGCAGCAACAACAAAAGTAAATCTTGTATCGAGCCCGCTTCGCTCACGATTTGGCGGCGTGTTTCATCTGGACTATTACAGGCCCGATGATATTGAAAAAATAGTTCGTCGCTCGGCGCAAATCTTAGGAGCGGACATTGATAAGCGCGCAATCGCGATCCTTGCCGCCGCAGCACGTTTTACACCGAGAGTAGCAAATAGACTCCTAAAACGTTCTCGAGATTACGCTCAAGTGCATAACGAAAATAAAATTGATGAGGGTGCCGTTGTAAAAACAATGGAGATGCTCGAAATTGATTCTTTGGGGCTCGAGCAAACCGATCGGCGATTACTTGAGGTTTTGATCAAAAAATTCAATGGCGGGCCAGTTGGTATTAAATCAATCGCGACAGCATTAAATGAGGATGTGGGCACAATTGAGGATGTGATTGAGCCATTTTTAGTAACAACCGGACTTTTGCATCGCACTCCCTTGGGCCGCGTTGCAACGGTTGCCGCCTACGATCACTTAGGAATCTCTCGGGGTAAGAATCTTATTTGATGCGCCTGATTACTTATTCGGCTCGAGAAACCGAGCAGTTGGGGAAGCTCTTGGGTCGGGAGGTTGTAAAAAGTAAGCTATTGATTTCGGGCGCATTAGTCATCGCTCTCTACGGCAATCTCGGCGCGGGGAAAACCGTTTTTGCAAAAGGGTTTGTTTGTGGGGTGGACGCAATTGGCAAGGTTACAAGTCCAACCTTTTTAATAGTTAGACGTTTCCCGCTCCGCAAAAACCGAGCTAGGGTTAAAAATTTATTTCACGTTGATGTGTACAGAATCAAACGAAAAAAAGAATTGTATCATATTGATTTTGAGTCCATGCTCGCCGATAGAAAAAATATTGTGATTGTCGAGTGGCCATCAAAAGTCCGAACGTCACTCCCAAAATCATTTCTCAAAATCACTCTCCGGCACCGCAAAAAAGAAAACGAAAGAGAGGTTGTGTTTTCGGTTATTATAAAATAAAACCCCGTCAGATCTTTCTGGTCTGACGGGAAGTAGTTGGCCTACCTGGTCCTTTGTTACCGAGAGCTGTTGACTTCGCCTACAGTGAGAAGTTGGGGCGGGATCGCCTCGCAGGGAACCGTCGTCACGCCCCGATACAGGTGAGCTGGAAACGAGGCGAAGCAAGTGTTGGTCCGCGGGTCTTTGATGTAGAAAATGTCCTTGATTACCTCGTTCGCTATCACTTGACTATATTGCGTCCGCTCTTTCTCTTCCTCCTCTTCCGATCTCTTGTCGCATCCGGCACTAAAAGCCAAGGCACCAGCAGCTAGAAAAGCAACGGTTATGCTCGATGCCACCGCAAAGCCCGGACTTGCATCTATGATCCACTTCCTTTCGGTAGAGTTGTTATGCTACCGCAAAAATAACACGGTTATTTTTATAAGTCAATAGATCGTAATGGGGTATAATATATAGAAATCATGCCAAAAACTCTCCTCCTTATTGATTCTCACGCCTTAATTCACCGCGCGTTTCATGCTCTCCCGCCACTCTCAACTCCGGAGGGAGAACCAATCGGGGCGATTTACGGGCTAACAAGCATTCTCCTAAAAACTTTAAAAGATATTAAGCCAGATTTTGTCGCGGCGGCTTTTGATCGGCCAGAGCCAACATTTCGAAAAGAAATGTATGAGGAGTATAAGGCGCACAGGCCGAAAATCGCGGACGAACTCGTAAGCCAGCTTATTAAGGCGCGAGAAGTTTTTGGCGCGTTTGGAATAAAAATATTCGAGATGGCTGGGTTTGAAGCAGACGACATTATAGGAACATTTGTCCACAAAACGGAAAAAGAAAAGGATCTACGAGCTGTGATATTGACTGGAGATTTGGATACGTTGCAACTCGTATCGGGAAACCGCGTTGTGGTTCAAACACCAAAAAAAGGTTTATCGGATAAAATGATTTATGACGATGCGGCTGTGAAGGAGCGATTTGGTCTCGCTCCAAGCCAGATGACCGATTATAAGGGATTGGTCGGCGATCCGTCGGACAACATCCCTGGCGTGCGCGGTGTTGGCCCAAAAACCGCCGAAAAACTCCTTCAAGAATTCGGCACGTTGGAAAACATGTTTAAGAAGGCAAAGTCAGATCACCCAATGGCAAAAAAAGTTATCCCCTTCGAAAAAGACGCGCTCTTCTCGAAAAAACTTAGCGTGATAGAGACCGGCGTTCCAATAGATGTGCGCCTCGACGATCTCGCGTGGGACAAGATTGACGAGGGCGCGCTCATCCCCTACCTCACAAAGCTGGGATTTCAAAGTCTTATTGATCGCATGCTAAAAGAGATCCCAAAAAGCACCGCGAAAGAAAAACCTCTAACACTAAACTTTGAAAATGTTGTTAAGAGAAGTGATGTATTATTTTTCGAACACGGCTTCGACTTGAATCTAAGACAAATCGATCTTCAAAAAAACATTTTAAAGGTTGGATGGGATTTTAAGGGTTTGTATAAAAAATGTGCTGATCAAGGAATTTTGATTCACCAACCCATATTCGACCTGCAGATTGTGGGTTGGTTACTTGACCCCGATAGGCGCGACTTGGAGTTTGAGGATCTTGCTCGTCGGTTTCTTAGGAAGTCTGCGCGCGCAACGGAAATCGCTGACGTTGAAGAGCTTTTCGGATTTTTCGAGGCAAAAATAAAAGAGTACGGCCTAGAAAAAGTGGTGCGAGAAATCGATATGCCACTCATAGAAATTCTTGCGGCAATGGAGGGTTGGGGTATTAAGATTGATCCTAAAAAATTGTTGGGTTTAAAAAAAGAGATCGAGGACTCGTTGGGAGATATTTCTAAAAAGATATTTGAGATTAGTGGAGGGCCTTTTAATATTAAATCTCCAAAACAGGTCGCGGAGATCTTGTTTACAAAGCTTAATATCGCGTTCGGAAAAAAGACCAAAAAAACCTCTTCTGGCCAGCAATCTACCGCAGAAGATGCATTAAAAAAAATAAAAAGCGCTCACCCAATCATTCCGCTTATCCTTCAATACAGAGAACACGCTAAAATTCTCGGCACTTATGTTGAACCACTCCTTATACTTTCAAAGATCAGCAGAATTCACTCTAACTTCATTCAAACCGGAACAGGAACCGGAAGGATCTCGTCAGAAAAGCCCAACTTACAAAACGTTCCGCAGGAATCTATTTGGGCTCCAAAGTTGAGACAAGCTTTTGAAGCAGAGCGAGGTTTTAGCTTCGTCTCTTTTGATTATTCTCAACTCGAACTTCGACTCTTAGCACATCTCTCGGGAGACAAAAAGCTGGTCGAAGCGTTTCATAAGGGAGAAGATATTCACACATTAACCGCTTCCCAAATTTTTGGCGTCTCAAAAGAAAAGGTGGATACGCGCATGCGCCGCATCGGAAAAACCTTGAACTTCGGGGTTGTTTACGGTATGGGATCCCGTGCTTTTGCCGAGATGAGCGGTCTCACATTTGAAGAGGCGGATAGTTTTATTAGAGAATATGACAAACGCTTTCCGGCAATAAAAACTTGGCAAGAAAAAATAAAAGCCGAGGCGCGCACGCTCGGATTTGTTGCAAACGAAAACGGAAGGCGAAGATGGTTTTTTAGCATCAATTCTCCAAACCCCAGAATAAGGAGTGAGGCAGAGCGCGCGGCAATTAACATGCCAACACAGGGGTTGGGCGCCGATATTTTGAAACTCGGAATGATTAAAAGCAAAGAAGTGCTTGTGGGCCTTGGTTTTTGGAATAATAAAGCACGCCTTATTCTCTCAATCCACGATGAATTGCTCTTCGAAGTGAGCGATGATATTCTGAAGAAAACCGCCTCGACTCTTAAGAAAATGCTTGAGGTTGTTTATTCTCTTGGGGTTCCGCTCGAAGTTGGTGTAAAAACCGGAAAAACTTGGGGCAGTGCAGAAATATATTCACCATAAAGCATGGCAGAAAACCGAAAAAACAGCGATTCTCTTTCTAGTCTAATAAGGCGCTCTCCGGAGCTTTTGGGTCTTTTGGTTATCGCGTGCATTTCTCTTGGAGTCGTAGGTGTTGCTATATTTTATTTGCCACTCGTATTTGCAATTACAACCGGGGTTGTCTTTGTGGTAGTTTTAACGACCCTGGTTGGCACAGGACTTCGCCTTGCGCGTAATAAGTTGGCGTTTGCGGTAGAAACAGCAGAGCTCCGATCTCTCATAGAGAATGTCAAAGATGGTGTTTTGGTTTATGATTTAGGATTTAAAATTATCGACACAAACAAAGCATTTGAGGAAATCGCGAGAGTAGAGAGAAAAAACCTTGTGGGAAAAGTGATCACGCCCGCTCTTCTTAAAAACCCGGAGCTCTCTATTACAACGCAAATTGTTTTTCCATCACTTGCACCTCGAGCAACACAAACGTCTGAGGGGGGCTCGTGGCCGCAAACGGCCGAGGTTGTCTTGAGCGATCCCCAAACTACGCTTCTCCTGACGCTAAATCAACTATTGGACTCAAACGGGTTGGTGATTGGGTTTATAAAAATTGTAGGGGATGAAACCAGAGAAAAAGCTATCATTGAGTCAAAGAGTGAGTTTATTAAAGTGGCGGCTCATCAACTGCGCACCCCCTTAACCGCAATCCGGTGGGCTTTTGAAAATTTGGCAAGGCAAGAAAATTCCGAAACAAAAGATATTGTTGAAGAAGGTTTAAACCTATCAGAAAGATCGCTTAAAATAGTGAACGATCTTCTTATGGTTTCTGAAATTGAAGAGGGTCGTTTTGGGCTTACGTTCAAAAAAGAGAATGTAAACATGGTGGTTCAATCAATTGTTGAAAAAGTGAGGCCGGTTGCGGATGAGTACGGCATCGGCCTTACCTATGCGCCTTCTGGCTCGGAATTATTTGCAGATATTGACGCAGAACGTATCGCTCTCGCGTGCTCTAATATGCTTGATAACGCAATTCGCTACAACGCAAAGACTGGCACCGTTTCCGTAATCGTTGATGAGCCCTCGCCCGACATAATAAGGGTTTCGGTGCGAGACACGGGCGCGGGAATTCCAAAAAGCGAGATTGGTAATGTTTTTTCAAAGTTTTATAGGGGTCAAAACATATCAGACCTCGAACCAAATGGTAGCGGGCTCGGCCTTTATGTTGCGAAAAATATTGTAGAGCGTCACGGTGGCGAAATTGGTATTGAGTCGGAACCGGGGCGAGGAACAGTTGTTTGGTTTACGCTCCCCAAGGCCAAGAAATAATTATTAAAAAACTTAGGCGCGTATGATAATCTTAGGAATTGATCCGGGCAGTACGCGTGTCGGTTATGGGGTTATAGAGACCCAAGGAAATAAACTGCATCATGTTGCAAGCGGCCTTCTTAGAATAGGAAATTCTCCCGCCGATGCTTTTCGAGAAATAGAAAAAAACCTCGAGGAAATTATCAGAGAAAAAAAGCCAGTGCGCATGGGTATTGAAAAATTGTTTTTCGTAAGAAATCAAAAAACTGGCATCAGAGTCGCGGAAGCTCGGGGGGTGATATTAAATACCGCGTCAAAGATGGGTCTCGAGATACAAGAATTTTCGCCATCCGAAATTAAACTTGCCGTCTCTGGGAGTGGCAACGCATCAAAAAGGGGGGTTGCAAAAATGGTTAGATATTTTATAAAGTTACCAGAGGAAAAAATGATAGATGACGTGAGTGATGCGCTTGCTGTAGCGATTGCCGCAAGCCGCTCACACTTAAATAGATAGGAGGGTGGCTACTTTTTAACCACCGTGCCCTGATAAGGGGGTGGGGATTGACCCCCACACCTATGCATAGGTGTGGGGGTTGACACCTGGGGGGGCTTGGTTATACTAACCCCAAAAGAAAATTGAAGAATTTTATATAAATAAAAAGGTCGCTTTCTTTAGCTATTACATGACAACTACAGAAGTTAAAAAACCCGCTCTTTATGCAATGAGCGATGATGAGTTAGAAGAGAGCCTCGACGACGGAGAGGTTGTGAAAGAAGACGAAGAAGACGAGCTTGGTATAGGCGACGGTGAAGAGGAAACAAAAGAAGCTTTTTAACCTAATCGTACATTGGTTGCAATGCACAAGGCCCACTTACGGGTCTTGTGTTTGTTTCGGGGTTGCTGAATGGTACTCTTAAATAAATAATGAATTGGTTCGCACGCTCAAAAAAACGTAAAAGAGAATATTTAATGCTTGGTGCCTATTCTCTTCTTGCAATAAGTTCGGCACTTCTTACACTTCTTGTGATTTATGTAGCAGTGATCATTAGAAAACTTCCAACGCCGGAGCAGTTCGGGTTGCGCCAAATAAGCCAGTCCACAAAGCTTTATGATCGCACAGGAAAAATACTGCTTTATGATATACACGGCGAAGAAAAGCGAACAATTGTGCCCTTTCTAGAAATTCCGGAATATGTAAAACAGGCAGCTCTTGCGGCGGAGGATTCAAGTTTTTACAACGAACCCGCGTTTGATTGGAAGGCAATTGTTAGGGCGTTTTTCACTAATTTAAAAACCGGTAGCTTCTCTCAGGGGGGCTCGACTATCACGCAACAACTTGCAAAGAACGTATTTCTCTCTCGTGAAAAAACAATTCTCCGAAAGATAAAAGAGTTAGTGCTTGCAATCGAGCTTGAAAAAAAATACTCCAAAGATGAGATTCTTTCTTTTTATTTGAATCAAGTCCCTTATGGATCAAACGCTTATGGTGTTGAATCAGCAAGTCTTGCGTATTTTGGAAAATCGGTCCGAGACGTTTCGCTCGAAGAAGCGGTTATACTCGGCGCCCTTCTTAAGGCACCAAGCTATTACTCTCCGTGGGGACCAAACAGCCAAGAACTGCTTTCGCGAAAAGATTATCTTCTTGACCGTATGGCAACCCTAGGATACATTACAAAAAATGAAGCTGAGAAAGTAAAAAAACAAAAGATTGTTTTTTTACCTCCTTCTATTGGATCTATAAAGGCGCCCCATTTCTCGTTTGCGGTTAAAGATTATCTCATTAATCGCTATGGCGAGGATGTGGTTTTAAATGGCGGGTTAAAAGTCATAACAACTCTTGATTGGGATCTTCAGCAGAAAGCAGAGGAGGTGGTGCTAGAGGGCGCCAAGAGAAACGAGGAGCTCTACGTGGGGAAGAATGCCGCCTTGGTTGCCCAAGATCCGAAAACGGGCCAGATACTCGCTCTTGTTGGCTCTAGAGACTATTTTGATATAAAAAATGAGGGTAATTTTAACGTCGCAACCCAAGGACTACGACAGCCCGGATCAGCGCTAAAACCGTTCGTCTATTTAACCGCTTTCAAAAAGGGGTATTCACCCAAAACTGTTATTTTCGACACGCCAACTGAATTTGATACCACCAAAGATCCAGAAAAAAGCTACGCCCCACAAGACTATGACGGTACATTTCACGGGCCGGTGCATCTTGAAGATGCGCTCGCGCAATCGATAAACATACCCGCTGTCAAAATGCTCTATCTCGCGGGCTTTGATGATGTGCTAAAAACGATTCACGACCTTGGCGTGACAACACTAAACGAGCGTTGGAGATACGGTCTTTCTCTTGTTTTAGGTGGAGGGGAAGTGAAACTTATTGATTTGGTAAACGCGTACGCGTCTCTTTCACAAGAAGGCGTGAAGCACGAGCAGTCTCTGATATTAAAGATTGAGGATAATAACGGTGGGGCACTGGAAGAATACGCCGATAAATCAGAGAGAGTTTTTGATGCGGAGTACACGAGAGTATTAAACGAAATCCTCTCTGATAAAGATTTGCGAAGTCCGCTTTTCCAAAATAGCCTTTCGCTCACTGTATTCCCCGATCGCGACGTTGCACTCAAAACTGGGACATCTAATGATTATCGCGACGCGTGGGCTTTTGGATACGCGCCAAATCTTGTGGTAGGCGTGTGGGCGGGCAACAACGACAACTCCCCAATGCAAAAAAGGGCTGGCAGTATTCTCGCCGCGGTTCCTATATGGCATGCGTTCTTGGCTGATGCGTTTCGGAAATATCCGGTTGAGGTTTTCGAAAAGCCATCTCCTTATGCTTTACCCAAAAAACCAATGTTAAATGGCGAGAGTGTTTTTTCTCCTTTGGTGGACGGCGTTCCACGCCCTCAAATTCACTCTATTCTTTATTACGTTGATCCGCGCGATCCTTTGGGGCCTCAACCGCAGGATCCGTCTAGTAACTCTCAGTTTGAAAATTGGGAGAAGGGGGTTTTTGAGTGGGCGAGGATAAATATTCCTAATTTTTATTCTTACAATCTTCCCCTTCCTCCGGGAATCTCTTATGAATCAATATCAGGTAATGTTCAAGATAAGATTGTTTTTAGCTCTATCTCCCCCACTTCGGGAAGTTTTGTCTCTTTACCATTTTTTGTCTCGGTAATAGTGTCTTCACCTCAAAGTAAGCCTCTTAGAAAAATCGAGTTACGTATAAACGGTAGATCTGTAAATAGTGTTTTAGTTTATGGAAACACTTACCTATATCAGTATCTCGTGTCCGAAAATATTAGCACCCAAAGTCTTCTCGAAATTGAAGCGGAGAATTCAATCGGGGAGAAAGAAGTTTCTCGTTTTATTGTTTTTAGAAAATAAACCCTCTTTATGCCTTAAGAGGCATAACCACGTACGTAATAGTGGGTTCATTTGGGCTTGTGATAAGCGCTGGGCGATCAGATGAATTAATTCCTAGGATTATTTCCTGGCTTTTCCCGTAAATTTTTAATCCGTCTAAAAGGTAATGCCAATTAAATACCGCGGTGAATTTTTCTCCTTTTATTTTTGCCGGAACTTTATATTTGTTTTCTCCTAGGTTTGTCGATGAAGAAGTCACTTCTATGACTTTTTTACCCTCGGTTGCTTTTAGTGTCACATCATTTATTCTTCCGGAAAACGAGCTTGTGAGTTTAATTGCATTTAAAAATTCTTCTCTTTCTAGTGTTGCTTCAATTGAAATATTTTTCGGAATTACCGCTTCATATTCGGGAAATTTTCCATCAATAAGATGGGAGGTAAGTTTGGTTCCAGCTGTTTCAAAAACAATCTGATTTGGCTCAAAAAATACGTTTATTTTTCCTTCTTCTTTTTTAAATATTCGTAGTACTTCTACTGCTGTTTTAAGAGGCAAAATAGCGCTTGTCTCCTCAATGGTTGTTTTAAAAGAGCCGGGATCGATGGTTTTTTTAGCAAGTCTGAAACTGTCTGTTGCAACAAAAACAAGTCCTTCTCTTCTCGAAATATTTATAAATACCCCGCTAATTTCCGGGCGTATTTCAGAATATTGAGCCGCCACAATAACGCTCTCAAGTCCCTCTTTTAAAATATCTATATCGATTTCAAAAGAGTTGTTTTTGTTTTTTATTTGAGGAATAATAGGGAATTCTTTTGCTTCCTGGTTTTGTAACACCGCGTCATAGTTTTCTGTATTTATAATAAATTTATTACCTTGAAGCTCTAAAGAAACTCGTTCGGCAGAGAGATTTTTAATAACATTATATGTGATTGAAAAAGGAATTGTTGTTGCTCCGTTTTCAATTATTTTTCCGGGCACAATTGTAGTGACAGCAATTTCAAGATTGGTTGCTGAAAAGAAAATTTTATTATCCTCAGTTTTAATTAAAAAATTTTTTAATACCGGAAGATTTTGATTATCTGAAATTGATCTTTCTAAAACAATCAACCCTTCTAATATATTAATTTTTAATATGATTAATTTCATTGTAGTTGTAGTAGTGGGTGTGGATTTGTGGATAACGTTTCAAAAATCATAGTGAGCAATAAGAATAAAAGATTAATAATTTTATAACAAATGAATTTAGTGTGAATAGAGTGTGAATATTTTTTGAATCATATTAATAATATTGGTTTTTTTACGAAACTACCCACACATAAATCACTACTTATACAACCGCTCTTTAATCATCATTATTTTTTGATTTAATGAGGCGTCATGGTTTAAGTCTTTTGAAATTTTTGCACAAGCATGAATTGCTGTCGTGTGATCCCTCTTACCCAACCGTTCTCCTATATGAGGATAAGACAGTTTTAGCATTTCTCGCAAAAGATACATTGCTATTTGTCTTGGTTCCACAACCTCTTGCTTTCTGCTCCTGTTTGAAAGATCGTGAATTGAAAGCTCAAAAAAATCAGCCACCACCCTTAAAACGTCGTTCGCGGAAATATTTTTCGAAGAAACCTTTGAAGTTTCGTTAATAATATCGTCTAGTTTTTTAGAGTCCACCCTTTCATTCTTGTATTGCTGATAAAACATAACTTTATTTAAAACCCCCTCCAACTCTCTTATGTTTTTTTGGACTTTTGCCGCGATAGATTCAAGGGTTTTCTCCTCTATAATCCAAGCTCTTTCTTGGGTTTTGGCTCTTAAAATTGCGAGGCGGGTTTCGTAGTCTGGGTAACTAATATCAGCAATCATTCCACCCTCAAAACGAGAGCGTAGACGCTCCTCAAGGGTTGGGATTGCCGCCGGAGGCCTGTCGGAGGACATAATAATCTGTTTGTTGTTCTCATAAAGAGCATTAAAGGTATAAAAAAATTCTTGTTCTGTTGCGGGCTTGCCCCCGATGAATTGGATGTCGTCAATAATAAGTACGTCTATATCTCGATATTTCTTTTTTACGTCGTCGGTTCTTTTATTTCGTATTGCCCAAACCACATCGTTAATAAATTTCTCCGACGACACATAAAGTACGTTTATTTTTCCGCCGTAAAATTTTACAATCTCATTACCCATTCCTTGGATCAGATGAGTTTTTCCCAAACCAACACCACCGTAAATAAAAAGAGGATTATATTTTTTACCAACGTCTTTCACTATCGCTTGCGCCGCAGCGTGTGCCAATTCATTTGATGACCCGACAATAAAAGCATCAAGTGTATAGCGCGGGTTTAGATTTGTTTTCGGATCAACACGAAGCTCTATAAGGGATTCTTGGGGTTTTGGTATTGTCGCTTGAATACTTTTTTTAGCTGCCAATGCTTTTTGATGGGCGGCCTGGCTCGCAACAATGTAGTTAACGCTCTTAATCGAGCCGTCAACATTTCGGAGCGATCCGAGAATAATTTTGTGATACCTGCTTTTCACCCACTCCTTTGCAAAATTGTTTGGAAGACTTACGAGAGCAACCCCCTCTTTTTCATTCTTATCAACGAGCTGACTGCTTTTTAACCACGTAAGAAAATTGGGCCGAGAAATTTGAAGTTCAATTTCTCCGAGTGCTGTTTTCCAAAGTTCTTCGTGGTTCATGGTATTTCAAAAAGATTTTGAAGTTGTTGATCTTAATGATAACCACATTCTCGTGCCTTGCAATATTGAGAAAAAGGGCCTTTTGTGATTTAATTGTGCATTAGTTGTTGATAAGGCGTTTTTAAAAAACAGATTTTAGGTTTACAAGATAAATAATGCGTGTTCTGAAAATAAATTTCTCTTTGTTTCAGCTTACATTTTACAAACTTGAGTTTCTTGATGTTTTTGGCTACAATACTCTTATAAAACTAGTCGAAAACAACAAAAAATTATGAGCTTTACCTACCAACCGAAGAAAAAAAAGAGAAGAAGAACTCACGGGTTTCTAAAAAGACAAAGAACACCAACCGGAAGAGCTGTTTTGCGACGTCGAAGGCGGAAGGGGCGCAAAAAACTCTCTGTCTAAAGCGTGAGCTTCGGCCATTTTCTTATAAAAAAAGAAGCAACAAAAGAGCGGGAGAGGGCCGCTTTTCTTGTTGTTGTTGGAAAGAACATTTTTTCTAGGGCCGTTGATCGAAATATGCTAAAACGCAGAATGAGAGCCGTAGCAAGAGAGTTGGGTTTTATAAAGAACAACAAAAACATGAAAATAAAAGTTATTGCACGACCCGGATCAGAAAAACTATCTTACGCGGAAATAAGACAAGCGCTAAAAACAAATCTCGATAAACTGTTATAATCTTCCCATGGCGCAACTATTTCACACATATCTCTATAATCCAATTTTCCAAGCGCTTGTGTTTATTTACGAGCGCGTAGCGTTTCACGACCTTGGACTTGCGATTATTATTCTCACGGTTTTAGTGCGCGTCGTACTATTCCCTCTTTTTTACAAGGGCGCGAAAGACCAAACAGTAATGCAGCGCCTGCAGCCGGAAATAAAAAGAGTTCAAAGCGAATTAAAAGAAAACAAAGAAGAACAAGCAAAAGCCCTATTCGCGCTTTACAAAGAAAACAAAATCAACCCACTCTCGGGAGTATTCTTGCTTTTTATACAGTTGCCTGTTATCATCGCGCTGTATAGGGTTTTTCTAAAAGGCCTTGGCGATGCGGTGTTTTACAATAAACATTTTTTAGGTTTAATAGATCTAGGGGTGAAAAATCTAATCCTAGCGTTCGTAGCGGCGGGACTGCAATATATTCAGGCGAAACTTTCGCTTGCGGGAGCTGCTAAGGACGGGCAAAAAGATAACCCCGCGGCGCGCCTTGGAAACACAATGCTTTACGTAGGTCCCATCCTCACTCTCACTATTTTAGGGTACCTGCCGGGAGCAATAGGACTTTATTGGGTAACGTCAACTATAATATCAATAGCTCAACAACTCTACATCAATAAAAAAATCAAAAAAACCAATGGATCAAATACTCGAAAAAATACAACACATAGTGAAGCTTTTGGGCCTCAAGAATCCTAGATTTAACGTCGACGAAGAACATCACAAAATCTCGATCGTTGTTGACGACGAGATGAATCAAGATCAAACAATAGTTATTCTTGAGGCGCTAGACCATCTTTTTAACCTCGTGCTTCACAGAGCCGAAAAGCCAATTTTTGTAATAGATTTAAACTATTACCTAAAAGAACGCGAGCGAATTATTATCGATCTCGCCCGCGCAGCCGCAAGAAAAGCGATGCTTACCAAGCACGAGGTTGAACTGCCACAAATGAACGCTTACGAAAGACGCCTTGTGCACGTTGAGATTGCTGTGCACCCAGAACTCAAAACAGAAAGTGTGGGCATTGGAAAAGAAAGACGCGTGATTGTAAAACGTCTAGAGTAAAAACCGGTTCTTAGGAACCGGTTTTTAGATCAAGCTCGTAGAGCGCGCTGTCGTAGCGATTGATAAAATAAACCCTTCCTTCGCGAACCCTAACATTTTTTGCGTCAACAGAACCAAGAAGACTTTCTCCCGAACCAAAAACAACATTATCAGATCCGGTTATAAGGCTAATCTTATGAAGCGAGTCCGTGGAACGAAACCTCCCCATTAAGTAGTCGTCAGGCATAACAATATTACTAGGCCTTTGGTTTGGCACGAAGCAAAAAAGAGTTTTTACTAAAGCGTTACATTTTGACGGGAGTGTAGCGAAAGAAACTGCGGCGTCTGCATCGGCCTCCTCCGGAATAAATAAAATAAGATTGTTTCTGAAAATTGCTGTGCCGCCCAAAGAAGAATATTTAAAAAGCCAATTCCTGTCTTCTGAGAAGTTTAAATAACTTCCTTTTTGCGCCGCGAACACAAGGTTGACCAAAGAACTTTTTAGATCGAATTGAAAAACCCTACTCTCGTAAAGCCCGGACGGTTTTTCAAAAAATAAAAGTTTTTCGGGCGGGCCATAAGCCATACGAACATCTTGAAGGCCAAGGTTTTTAAATACGGTTTTTTGGGCGAACGGGCTTCTAGAAAGATCTACATCAACGATCGAGATGGCGCCACCGTTTGAGGCAAGAGCAAAGACTTGGTTGTCGTTTTTACCCCACGCCGCCTCTATAATATTTCCTTGGAGAGGGCTCCAGAACTTGTCGCTGATTCCAAATACCGCCCACTGGGGCGCGCGAGGATCTCCGAAAGCGGCAAGAATTTTGGAACTGCTCGGTGAAACCCCAATACGATTTAAGGCCGACAACTTGCTTGTGGAAATCTCAAGATCGGGTCCGTCTTTTCCACCAAAAACCTTTCCGTCATTACCGATATAATACACATCTTTGCCGTCGGGACTCACCCAGAAGTCGAAAACAGAATTTTCGGAAATTTTCCGCAAGCTTGCACCGGATTTCTCGTCTGTTTTAGTTTCGCTTTGTTGTTGCGATTTTTCGGTGGTGGTGGGGAAATTAGTTTCGTTTCCGGCGACCGGTGGTGTTGGTGTGGTGGGCAACGGTCTTCTCTTCGATATAACTAAAACCACAACAATAGCGATAAGCGCTACGACAACTCCGATAACCGCCAAGACCTTTTTATTTTTAAACATATAGTAATTAATTATTGAGCAAGGTGTAGATGAAAATCTGCGGTGTTAACCAATCTATGTATTGCCCCACTCCTTGCTCCAGCATAAATATTTTGAGGTACCACCACAGGTCCGCTTGTGGTTGGAAAAATACCCGGGCAAGAAGCTGGTCCTTCGATTAACACCTCGCCAAAATATTTCGATGCGGCCCCAGCCACCTTGAGCGCCTCTTGGCATCTTTGTGGCAGAAGACCTCCTGACACACCAAGATCAACAGCGGTTCCGTTATAATGACCAACCTCTTGGTGTGGTCTAGTAGGGGGGAAAACCTCAGTAAGCCTCCACTCTCCGTCGCTTGTGCCCGTTCTTATACCAAGGGTTCCGAGCTCGCTGAATAGGTTGTACGCCTTAAACCACGCATTGTTTTCAATGAAGCAGTTTTGATATGTGCCAGTATTGGAATTAAATTGTCCGGTGCAAGCGCTCGGTTTTACTTTTATTGTCCCGTTATCTTTTAGGGGCACGCAATTAATACATGTGCACGGGGCCTCTTGGGGTGTTGGGTAGGGATTTTGGCTCCCATCGCTCCTTGTGCTAAATCCGCGATCGTAATTCGATCTACAGACACCACTGATTCTATCTATTGCCGTGCACGGAATATTTGTATTTCCCAGATCGCAATACGATTCTATTGGGCTACTGGCATTTACTAATAGCTTGGCGGGATCAAAAAAACAGCTTGTTTGTGATGGCACGGGGCAATCGCTTGGTATTGTTGAACTCACTCCCCGATATTGAAACGGTGTGCCTGATACAGGGGGCGCATTCGGCTCATTAAGAAGAACAAGTTGAGGATTAATAGTACGAAGAATGAGATATGAACCAAAAAGAAGCGCAAGACCCCAGAGCGCGGAG
>Ga0209515_10002475_pt1 | contig 28315 bp, 22 predicted proteins | sample Subgroupgradi54m_FD_187454 | JGI IMG/M metagenome (GOLD analysis project Ga0209515, IMG submission 187454) | Subsurface groundwater microbial communities from S. Glens Falls, New York, USA - GMW60B uncontaminated upgradient, 5.4 m (SPAdes)... ... | reverse complement strand
GCCGGTAATAACTATATTCTCTTTAGAATGGAGTTCTTGCTCAAGCTGTGGTAAGATGATTCGTGGGTAAATCATTAAGGCATAGTTTACATTAACATGGGGTATTTGTCAATTATAAACTTACATTTTAGGGTATTAGTATGAGTTAAACTCAGATAAAATACAACCAGACTTTTACAATTATCATTTCAGAAAGCAGTAAAATTCTCAACTTTTCTAAAATCAGCTTTGGTGTGAGACTGAAGATGTGCCAGGAAACAAGTTGTCGAGTTACTTTTCAATCACTCATCCCCCAGTAAAAACCGAGTCTCTTTCTTTGAGCTAGACTGTTACCTGTGTAGTCGCTTCCATAAGCCTTTTAGACCTAAGCTAACATCTACTCTTGGATATATGTAATTTACAAACGAATAGTAGTCGTCCCACATAATGATTATACCAGGTTTTAAAACCGCTTTAAAAGTCCTGTCACCAGGCAACTCTTGAGGAAGCAAAAACCACAACAGGCGGGTATTGATCTACTTTAGACTTTATGATATTCGGCCAAAGAATACCGATACAAATTGAAATTTCATTCAGGGAAAAAGGATAAGGTGGACAATTAGTTGATGTGACATCCGATTTTATTCCTGCCTACACAGTCGTTGTTTTAAAAGAGGAACAACTTATAGCCGGGAAAATGCATGCTCTCCTGGCGCCTCAAAAACCAAGAGATTTTTATGATCTCTACTTCATTTTACGAAAACACCTGCCGATTATCGATAAAAAAAACTATCCTGCCACAAGTTTTAAGCTCATTGAACTCATGCGATATTAATTTCGAAGTGGAATTAAAACAATTCCTGCCTCGATCTCACCGGCCAATCTTAAAAGATTTTAAAAGCAACCTGCAGCGGGAAATTAAAAAGTATGTTTAAACTTCTTTCCAAATTTTTCCTACCGCCACATATTTTTTGTATCATCTTGCGTTGCAAAATTTTGGCATTCATCAATACATAATAGGAAAAGTAAAGCTTAAGCTGTGTGAATAGTATTTTTCTTTGACTCGATAGACGAAGTTGACGAACACCTAACTAAGCCGTAATATGGAATAAAGCCTGCAACCTGTACGGGTTTTACTCGAATCATGCCCAAAGAAACGCTAAGCATTAAAAAAAGAATTTTACTCTCTATTCTCTTCTTCCTACTGTCTACTGTCTACTGTCTACTGTCTACGGCCAAACCCGTTCATGCCCAGGCTTGTACTACTCCCATCACAACAGCCGTTGGTGATACTATAAACCAAATCAACAAATGTGCAATAGAAAAAACTATTTTCGACGACAAAATATTTAATTTAAACCAAATAGCCGGTACAGCCGACAGCCTTAACTCAATGCTAACCGGCATCTCACAGCTTCATCCGGAAACAAACCAAATAACTCAAGGACAAGGGGCATTGGCCGCATCAGGCAACCTAGTAGTAGCGCTATATGCAAAACCACCGGCTTCCGGAGTCGAATATTTTGCCCAAACCATACAAAAATTGAACCCTGTCCAACCTGCTTATGCCGCACCAGGAGACGGTATCGGCTTTAACGCTCTCCAGCCTGTTCAAAAAATCTGGTCTGCGTTCCGCAACATCGCCTATGCCGGTTTTGTCATAATTTTCGTCATTGTCGGTTTTATGATTATGTTTCGCGCCCACATCTCGCCACAAGCCGTGGCAACTATTCAGGATTCTGTACCCAGAATTGTCATCGCCATAATTCTGGTTACCTTTAGCTACGCAATAGCCGGGCTGATGATTGACATAATGTTTTTGATTTTAAACGTCCTCATAAACAGCCTCAAAGCCGCCGGATTGATTACTGACAAATCGGGTTTCGTCTTTACAGGTAATATCTTTAGCACAATCTTGGGATCATGGAAAGATATTGTCTCCTCAGTTGCCCATGCAGTCTTCGACGTGATTCAAAAAGAATTAGATTTCGGTTTTATTGGAAAAGTAATCGGTATGTTTGGAGGCTCCCTTGCGGGGATCATATTTGGGGTCGCTATGCTTTTTATAATGCTTAGAGTTTTCCTAATGCTGCTTATGGCCTACGTCACCATTATCATTCTGACGATTGCCGCCCCGTTCTTTTTCCTTTTTCAGGCATTGCCGGGCAATAACAGCGCAACCAGTTGGTTTAAACAGATGGCTTCAAACGTTGCCGTTTTTCCGGCTGTGGCCCTCATGTTCATCCTTGCCGGAATGTTAGGCGGAATTAAGGCGCTTGGCGGTAATGGTGCTGTGATTCAACCCGGCGACATCGGTCAGTTTCCACTTTTAGTTGGCGGCTTGGATGTCGGAGACATTGGCAAATTTATTGGCTTTGGCTTATTACTCATGACTCCCGCAGCAGCCCAAATGGTCAAAGACGCATTCGGTGTCAAAGGCGGAATCACAAGCGGCGCAGGTGCAGCAGCTTCCGCACTTGGTGCCGGAGCCGGAGTTGTTTATACAGGCACTGGAACAAGGGCAGCTGTAAGTACGGGTCAAAGTGCTGCAAGGGCTGCAGGCGCCGTGGTTCAAGAAAGGATAGTCGGCAAAATACCAATAGTTGGCAAAAATCTTCAAGAGACGATGCAGAGGCGTCGCTATTAACAAAATTAAATTGCCTACTTATTTCGTTCCACCGCTGGCAACTTGAGCCTGTGACTGTTTAGCAATACCGGCAAAAAATTCAATTATTGCTGCCAAGATACTCGCCGGAAGATTCTTACCCCATTCCCTCATAAACTTGTCCCCGAACTCTGCCCACATTCTCGCATATCTTACAGGCCCATAACCCGGAATTGGCCCAATTCCTAAAAGTTTTTTCATTAATGGTTCAACATTTTCTGGATCGATTTTACCATCCTTTGCAGCGGCCTTTATGAGATCGTACGTATAAGTGGCCGAGTTAGAATCCTCTCTTTTGAACCAACCCTTCTGGTGCCTTAATATTTTGTGGTGTGCCTCTAACGCTTTCTCAAAATTAGGCCATATTCTAACGTTTCTTCCAGAGTAGAAGTTTTGATCCCAAACTTTTAAAAAGTTCTCAGTATTGGGGTTTTTTTGATACTCCTGCAGAATCTGTTCAAATTTTAATGCACCCTCTCTATCGCTAGCCAAGTCAAACATATTGTATCTGGACATCTCTTTAGTTGCCTGCACCCAATCTACCAGCTGATTTACATTCACTGCATTAGTTACTTTAATACCAAACCTGAGGTTGCCATTATCAAACATGTCCCCTAAAACCAAACCCTCTGCGTGATCCCGCGTTGTTTGATACCTATCCATAAGTTCTTGAACCAAAGCCCCTGGTTGTCCGCCTGGAATACCTATAGCGGTTTCTATTGTTGTACCTAATGCCAAATGCGTACCATATCTTGTATTGACCGAATTAATATCAATAATTTCCCTTCTTTGAATTGATTTCAAATCTCCGGCTATGCGAACACCAGCTCTTACAGTAGCTAACATTGAACCCATCGGCATAGTTTCTTCTAAAATCTCATTTGTTTCGCTAACACGCCCACGCCTTTCATTGCGCATCCATTTAAATGGATTGTTAATTATTCTTTCAAAATATGGTGTTTGGTCGCCAAAAATCGAGTAAATAGGTTTATTGCCACCTCTATATGTATCTATACCGTCATATTCTGCTCCGATCTCCGCCCGATGCCATCTGTAAGCATTTAAATTTACAGCTCTAATGATAAACTCCATCTGTTCTATTTGTTCGTTGCTGAGCCCTCTCACATTTTTAAGAAATTTGGTAAAAGTCGCACGCGTCTTAATCATCTGTCTTTCGAAATTAGTAATCTCCTGGCCTGTTCTATTTCTAGCAACATTACCGCCCCTGTTAATAAAAGGCTTAGTATTGGCTCCTATCAGAGTATTCGCATTAAACCAGTCTCTAATTCCTTGATCTTCAAGAGATGCCGGAATAGGAACATGATTCCTGTTAAAAACAGTATGGTCAAGGTGCGCTAAGCCTCCTCGCTTTTGTGCGAGTTCAATGGCATTAAGCATCAATCTTTCCTCGGCAAGCTGATCGAAATGAACATTTAGTGCATCCGACAATAAATTAAAATCATATGCTTCCCCAGTATCTGGATTAACTATCGGCAAACCGTTCTTCCCCTCGAGTCCCTTACCATTCGAAAGCTTCATTCCGAACCTTTCCATAAAAAGCTGCCTTGAATTTACTCCCTTTTCAGCCAAAGTATTTTGAATTTGAGCATATATTTCCTTAATCTTTTCCGGAGCGCCTTCTCCGGACTGGGTTGCCAAATACAGCTGTACATGCATCAACGAAGCGTTAACAATACTGGAAAGCCTATCCTTATATTCCAAAAATTCCGTTTTCTCTAAGCTTGGATGCTGATCTATTAATGCCAGAACTTTTTGATAGTAATTGCTAACTTCCCGGCCATGCAAACTAGTTGCCTCTGCTTTTAAAAGTCCTTTTAATACTTTTTGCTCAATTTGATCCGGATTAACTACATGGCTTATGTCTCGCTCTTCAGCAATAATGTTTTCAACATTAGGTAAAGTTTTTTCCAAAACATAATATTCAACAACACCTTCATACGTACGCATTGAGTTCAAAGGACTTTCTTTCGCTTTTTGAATCATCGAACTGATAAATTGATCCTTTGTCATATAGACACCAATGTACCTGTAAGATTCTGCCGCATCCTCGTCTAATTTATCTAAATTCTTCTTTTCCTTATCACTCATCCCGCCAATCATTGTTTCGTAAGCACCCCTCAAAAGGGTTATCTTTGCCTCTAGTAAAGCTCTCTGAGTCGGCGTAATTATAGCGTTAAAATCTGCAATTTCCGCTGGATTTCCTGAATCAATTGCAGACTGCAACTTTTCTTGAATATAATCGTATGTTTTATAAAGTTCGCTGACGTTTTTATAATTTGGATTCGTCATTGTGGTTATTAAACCTCCAAGTCTATCCTCCAGTTCCTGCCAATCGTGTCCCGGACCTGCAAAATTTTGCCCTCTATTTAGAAGTAATTGTCTCCTTTCAATTACCATCTTCAGGTTCTGACGCGAATTGGCGTCAGGATTGTCAACCAGTGGGTTAGTAGGACTAAGTGGTAAGGTTGGGTCCTTTATCACTTGATCGTCCCAATCAGGAACCTCTGTTCCTCCTCCAGCCATTTTTGGCAATAAATTATGTGCCTTAAATATCCTATTTCTATCCGCACGTGAAAGCGACGCCCAATTTCCAGGAACGTCAATGCCAAAAATTCTTTGCATTTGTTTGGCAGTCAAATTTACAGCCGGCAGATCATAACCGTCCTCCCCATAATCTATGATAGTTTTTACTCCGTGATTTTCCATCCAGTCCTGTCTATGTACCGGATTCGTCTTTTTATTGTCAAAAACTGCGGGAATGCGTGTATCTCTATGTAGCGCTTTCAGAATGGCTTTTGCATCTTTACTTTTAAAATCAGGTGAGAGCCCGAAAACCGTTGCTGTTTCTTTTTCTTTATCCCAAACCAGATATTTTTTGTCGCCTATCTCCACTTCTTCTATCTCCGGCTCGACCTCATTCACAATGTCAAGCTCAACAATCACAAAATCCTCTCTGGATGCCGACTTTAGATTATCCCATTTTTCAGGAACAATTTTGTCGACTTCCGCTTCCTTAAGGGTTTTGACCAATTCATCTCTTGAAAATTCGGCCAAAGGCTTTTCTGTAGAAATAATGGGTTTTGGTCTAGCAATAATCTCTGCATTATTTACGTTCAAAACAACATCGCTTGATATCGAGTCATCTTCGGCTTTTTCCCCTTGCTTGTCTTGATCCGAATCTTTGGACTCACGACTTTCTTTTACCAGCTTCTCATGAAGACCCAGAATATCTTCATTAACGCCAGAACCCACCGGTGCGAATTCAAAAGGCTTTGTGTTAAATTTATTCTGCGCACGATCAACCGAAATATCGCGATGCTGCTTCGCTTCAGAAGATTCCAGTTTTTGACCACCTTCATCTAAACCTCTACCTGAATCCGCATTAGGCATAATAATTATCCCCTCATATTGAGCGTATCGGGTTTGAGCGACGTTTGCAACATTTCTCTCTATCATGTTGACTCATAGTCTAACCTCCGTTCTATAATTATGCTTGATATTGAGCTAACAGAAACCTAACAGAAATAAATGATTATCTTAGAATTACGAAACAAGTATAATCAGGAATAAATAATATGATAATTTTCGAATCCACATTTCCGAAAGACTTTCGCAAATCCGAAATTAAAAAAATATTAGACTATGTTTCAACAGGAAAATTCTGCCAACTCGTCTGCGTCCCCGGAGCAGGCAAAGCGACTATCTTAAGGCTACTCGCTCACAACCGAAATCTTATAAAATTTCACCTGCCCAAAAAGGAAAAATCTTTACGTTTTCTCTATATAAATCTTTTAGAGTTGGCAAGCTTTGAAGAAACCCAAATTGCCAAATTTCTACTTATTGCGCTGGATCAGGTACCGCAAACAGACGCTGATTCGCTTATTTTAACAAAGCAATTCACAGAAACTGTCAATTCGCTTGCAAATTTAAATGAGACAATTATTTTTCTTTTTGACCATTTCGACGAATTCCAAAACCGTCTGCCCCGTTTGTTTTTCCAAATGTTAAAAAGCGCAAAAAACCTGGCTAAATATAAATTTTCGGCCATTTTTGCAACTAGACGCGACCTTACAGATCTCATAGACGAAGAGATCGTCAGGAATTATTGGGACTTTTTTGTCGGTAATACAGTTTACTTAAAAATATATGACCAAAAAGCTACAGATTACATGTTTATCCAAATTGAAAAAATATTCGCAAAAAAATTATCTCGAGTTGATAAGCACAAAATCGTAAGTCTCACAGGCGGCCATGCCAAACTGACTAAAATCATAGCCGAGCTTGTGCTGGGACAAAATATTGAATTAACTAATAAACTAATTCTAAATAATGCCCAGGTTCAGTCAGCGCTCTATGAATTTTGGCTTGCACTAACAAGTGTTGAACAACATCAACTCTCTCAATTTGCAAAAAACACAAAAGGTGCGCATTTCTTCGATGAATATCTCATAAATTCCGATCTAATCACACAAACTAAACATGGCTCCTCAAACGAATACAAATTCACTATTCCAATTTTTGGAGAATTTGCGGCGGCAATGACTCCGGTCAGTAATTATAAAATTAATTATAATCCACAAACTCGTGAGATTTTAAAGGGTAAAAATGTTATTTCAGAATTACTCACTGCCCAGGAATTTAGACTTTTAAGGTTTCTAGTTCAAAATCTTGGAAGAGTTATAGAACGCGACGAAATAATCTCGGAAGTTTGGCCGGATACCAAAAATGCAGAAGCAATAAGTGATGAAGCAATCGACCAAATGGTTTTTAGGATTAGAAAAAAAATCGAAGACGAGCCTTCCAAACCTAGACATGTCCTAACTGTCAAAGGACGAGGGCTTAGGTTTGAACCGTAGCTTAACTACCGAACTTACTAAAATTTCATACAAAATAGTTGTTTACACCGATTACTACGAGGTGTGAAAAAAATCGCTTTTACCCTCTTGTTTCATATGTTATGGTAGCTCTAAGACAACCCGCCTATGGAACAACATCCTGTCCCCCAAAATATCTCTACCTTCGAGTTTAAACTCTTCGGCAACCTCACTATCCGCCAATTCTTCACTCTAATTGTTCCCGCTTCAATCGCCGCCCTCATCTTCTTCTCTAAGGGGCCAGTTTTAATCCGCTATACTGCATCCGTCGTAATCGGCGCAGGCGGTGCATTTATTGCCCTCGTTCCCATAAATGGTCGCCCTTTCGACAAATGGCTTGTCTCTTTTATTAAAGCCATCCTTGCTCCCACTCAGCGCATCTGGACCAAAGAAAAAAACTTGCCGGATTTCCTAACAGTCGTTGTCGCCCCGGCTCCGGTTGAAGAAAAAATTCCCGAAGCAATTACGGCCCAAGGTCGCGAAAGATTAAAGGCCTATCTTGCATCCTTGCCGCAAAAAAACGAAACTCCACTAGACAGGCGCGAGGAAATTGCCATCCAAAGACTAAATTTGGACACTGCCAACGAGCAGGAAGGCACTCTTCCTCCACCTATTATTTGGTCAACCCCCCGAACTATTCAGCCTCAGGAAATTCCAAAACCGCAAATAATCAAAGGCTCCGACTCCTTAAAGCGCACTCCTACAGTGGTAAGCGAACTAGCTCCGGAGTTAATTCCTGATTTACCTATAAGAGCTAAAATTTCAGATCATGCCAAACCGTTTATTATCCCTGGTGTTGAAAAAAGACTCGAAGAATCAGCACTTCACGTAACACCTATAAACATCCCCCGCGCCCATCTTGCATCAGAAACCAATTCTACTATCGATAATATTTTCCCGGTCCACACGGGCGACCAAATAGCAATGATCACCGGCGTCGGCAGAACCAGAGTCCGCAAGCTCCATTTTGCCCCACCCCCAGGTTTTAACCTTTCCAACATGCCAATTCGGGGCGAAAAAAGGTTCGAAGTCTCAGATGAACTAAAAAAACGCTATGCCAAGGCAGAAGACATTATCAATGCCGCCTTTGCCTTTAATCAGCCGCCGCCCGCTCCAGTCACAATCCGTCAGGATGAACCACTGTTTCAGCCGCAAAAAATTTACCCTGAGCAAGAACAAATGGAGTCTAATCGAAGGGTCAGTCGCACACCCAAACAAATTCGCTTTAGCCCCAAAATCAAACCAACATTAACTAAACCAATTTTAACTCATCCGCAAATAACCAAAAACGCAGAGACAGATTATAAAATTGCCATAACCAACAAAAAATCCATAGATACTCAAAACCAACAAACCTCAACCAAAGCCAATATCGTGCCTTTAACCAATAAACCAAATGTGCTCTCAGGCCAGATAACAGACGCCGGCGGTAGTCCGCTCGAAGCCGCCGTTTTAATTGTCCGCGACACCAATGGCACTCCGATTCGCGCCCTAAAAACAAATAAGCTTGGTCAATTTCTTTCGGCAACACCACTAACCTCAGGTAACTACACGATAGAAATTGAATCCGCAGTTGCCAATTTCAAACCACAAACCCTGAATTTGATAGGAGAAATCCTAATGCCCTTGGAAATAAGAGCCCAAAACTAAAATGGCAGACCGTCAAACAAAATTCAAAGCCTCAACTCAGGAACACTTAGATATCGAAGATATAATCGATGACCTTGTTGTGTTAAAAACCGGCTGGATCGCACTTGTTATGTCAACGACAGCGGTCAACTTTGATATTCTTTCAGAAGCAGAACAAGATGCCACCATCTATGCATACGGCGCACTCTTAAACTCTCTTTCTTTTCCTATCCAAATTCTCATCCGCTCCAAAAAGGCAGACATCACAGCCTACTTTCACCGTCTGGAAGAAGCAGAAGCAACCCAGCCTAATCCGGATCTTAAGCGCCAAATCCAAAAGTACCAGGATTTTATCCAGTCGACTGTTCAGCAAAAAACTGTTCTCGATAAAAAATTCTACCTAATTATTAACTATTCGTCTTTGGAAAAAGGCATCAGCCCTCGAGGTTTTTCTGCAAAATCCCAAACAAAAAAAGCTTCAAAAGCTCAACTAATCCAGGACTCCAAAGTTATTCTTTACCCAAAACGCGATCATTTGGTCAAACAATCAGCCCGCCTGGGTTTAGCCACCAAACAACTACAAACTCAAGAATTAATTGAACTCTTCTACGATATTTATAACCCGGCCCCCTCAGGAACTCAAAGAGTTTTATTAGATTCATCCTCCTACACTACGCCCTTGGTTCAGCCGGCAATCGAAGTCCCATCCCCGGCACCGGTTACCAATCAGGCTACTAGCCCGCAGCTGGCAAGCAAGAATATTGAAAATCCCCAGATTCAGTTTGGCACCACAGTCTTGCCCCGCCAAAGCTCACCCACTATCCAGCCACTGCATCAATCAGCTCCAATCCAACCTGCGCCAATCGCTCCGCCACCACTCATAAATAAGGAACCGCAAATCGCTCCGCTTTCTGAAAATCCTCTTTCAGGAACGCCACTTTCAGAAACACCATCAGCCCAAACTACATCAAGCCAGCAGGAAGCACTAACCAAGCTGCAAGAAGTCTCAAATCTCGCCAAACAAGTCTTGAACCAACAGGGTTCGCAGTTCAGTCAACAAAACCCGCAGACGAACACAATCACAGGTCCGAATCTCAAACCAAAACCATAAAAATGATTAATCCATTTGCCAAACCCAAACCGCAAGAACCAACACTAACCGACAACGAAAAGCGCTGGGCACAAACACTTTCGGCAGGTATTGTCTCAGTCAAAGACATCATCGCTCCTCCTGCTCTTGAAGTTGATTTTGATTACTTAAAAATTGGCTCCATTTATTACCGCACTATTTTTGTCGTCGGCTATCCCAGATATGTTCAGGCCAACTGGCTCTCACCTCTCATCAACTTTGAACATTCGCTGGAAATTGCCATGTATATTTATCCGGCAGAAGCTAAAGGTGTTTTAGACGATATGCGGCGCAAAATCACTGAAATGGAGGCAACTATCTCAACCGACATCCAGCATGGAAAGCTTATTGACCCGGCTGTCGAAGCCGCACTGGGCGACGCCCAGGTCTTGCAGGAAGAATTAGTCAAAGGTCAGGAAAGATTTTTCCAATTCGCACTTTATGTCACCATCCCAGGCGACTCCAAAGAAGACCTTGACCAGTATTCCAAACAAGTCGAATCAACGCTTGGCTCTTTGCTTTTAGTTCCCAAACACGCCACTCTTCAGCAGGAAGATGCTTTCAAAACAACTTTACCGCAAGGCACAGACCATCTCTTTATCGCCAGAAACATGGACACGACGTCTCTTGCCACCACATTCCCCTTCACTTCTTCTACTTTGAACTCCAACTCCGGCATTATGTACGGCATCAACGAACACAACGGTTCACTCGTTATTTTTGACCGTTTCTCCCAGGAAAATTTTAACTCTGTAATTTTTGCCAAGTCCGGTTCTGGAAAATCTTATCTCGTTAAACTCGAAGCTTTGCGCTCTTTAATGTTTGGTACCGAAATAATCGTCATTGACCCAGAAGAAGAATATAAAAATCTCTGCAATGCCATAGGCGGCGAATATATAACATTCGATTTCGACTCTCCGGCCAAAATTAATCCTTTTGACCTTTCAGGAATCTTCGAAGAAGGTGAAAACGAACTCGGCTTAAAAATCCTTTCTTTGCATGGCCTTTTCAAAGTCATTATGGGCAATCTTTCACCCACAGAAGACGCGCTTTTAGATAGGGCCCTCGTTGCCACTTACAAATCCAAAGGCATTACTCCGGACCCTGCCACCCAGAAAAACGAGCCGCCCCTAATGGAAGATTTATATAAAGCTCTGCTCGGTATGGAAGACCAAGCCGCCAAGGGTTTAGCAGACAGGATCGAAAAATTTGTCAAAGGTTCCTTGATCGGCATTTTCAATCAGCAATCAAATATTGATATCCGCAATACTTTCACCGTCTTTTCAATTAAAAACTTAGAAGAAGAACTGCGGCCAATTGCTATGTATTTAATTTTAGACTTTATTTGGACTAGGGTTAAAAACGATATCCGCAAAAGAATTCTTATAGTCGACGAGGCCTGGTACATGCTTAAATATCCGGACAGCGCCACTTTCATGTATTCTATTGCCAAACGTGCCCGTAAATATTTCTTGGGTTTGACCACAATCACTCAAGACGTTGAAGACTTTCTGGACACAGACTACGGCAAAGCCATTGTTACCAACTCCTCTGTCCAGATTCTTATGAAACAATCTCCGGCCGCCATCGATAAAGTCGCCGAAACTTTTTACCTCTCAGAAGGCGAAAAGCACTTACTTTTGGCAGCCGACGTCGGTGAAGGTATCTTCTTTGCCGGCCCAAATCACGTTGCAATCAGAGTTATCGCCTCCCCGGACGAACATTCGCTGGTAACAACTGCTCCTGAGGAAATTTTGCAAATGGAAAAAAACGCGGAGAAAGCCAAAAAGCTTTTTGAAGAAAACCCACAATCAAATCGCTAGCTGTTCATCGTTAGTAGTTCATAAATCTTAAATCATATTTCATAAACCATAACCACCTAATAGTTTATTCTCTCATCTCCTCATCTCCTCATCTCCTCATCTCCTCATCTATCATCTATAACCTATCATCAATAATCCATAACCTATCTTCCATGTTATATTTAATTTAGAGTTTCAGCTCCCAAACTGAAACAGATTTATTATGCCCGTCGACACTGCAGATAAGCCAAAATCTTACGCAAGCAAAACTGAAATCTCTTCTGCCTTAAAACAATTAAGAGCGCTAAAAGAACAACTGCAGACAACTCTTTCACCAAAGCTGGCAACAGCCATTGACGAAAAAACCAAAGAAGTCGTCAGAGCTCTTGGCTTCAAAGATATGGATCCGGTCAAAGTAGACCATCTGTCTTCAGAAATTGGCCGCGAGGCAAGCCTGGATGTACTTGATAATATTGGCCATATCCAGGACATTACGGCCTCTACCCAGGTCATTGCCGATAGCATCACTCAGGCCCTCTTGGCACACCCTCTCACTCGCACGCAAGCAATGCAAATGAACGAAGCAGAAATTTTCCATAAAGCAGAAAAGCAAATTGGTTCTCTCTTAAATAAATTTCAAATTCAAAGCGACCTGGAAAAAATGGCCGTATTATCAAACCTGGCATCCATCAGCGAACTGGAAAAGCCTTCTCCAGAACTACAAGCACAAATCTCAAATGAAGTAGACCGACACGTCCAAAAACACAGTCCGCTTGCCCCAAGAAACGTCAACAACACTCTTAAAGAAAATACCTTCAAAATGACTCGGACCTATACCGAAAACCTTAACGCAAAAACTCGCATTCTAATTGAACAAGGGCAAATTCCCACCCTTATCGAGCTCAACAATCTTAAAACCGAAACCTTTAACCAATCCTCACCTCAAATCTCCCTCAATACCTCTCAATTTAAAGATAAGGTCGACCCCAAAGAACTTTCAGAACGTGTTTCTTATGTCCTGGACCTAAAACCGATGACTCAAAACCAAACAGAAACACTTGGGCTGGGCCGTGCAGAACCCGGAATATTAACCTTTACCAAAGGAACGGGCGCTAGCGGTTTCACTGTTGGCTTCGGCATTTCCAATAACCAACCTGCGCAAGTTGGTGCTTACAATTCGCTTTTGGTTTATGACAAAGATTGGCTTGAAAAAACTGAGCAAGACCAGACAAAACAAATCGAAACAATAAAGAAAAAGACTGCACCAACATTGAGAGATCGCATTAAAGCAAATTTTGCCCAAAAAAAACTTCAGGTTTTGCAAAATGCACGCGCATTCCAGGCTAAAAATCAAAAATTGGTCGAAACGTACCAGGAATACTTCCAAACAAGACCGGAAGGCTCACGTCTACATGCTTCGTCTCAGGCAGCTCAAAACACCACCAGCGCCATGTTCAATGATTACCGCGGAGCCTGGGTCCCGCGAAGTATCTCTACAAACACAGGCACGCTTGCGCAAAGAACCTTTGGCGGTCTTGCCTTTAAGTTCGGCAATTTCAGACTGGCCTCTGCTTCCAAGGCGATAAAGGCGGGCAAAGGTCTAATATCAAAAGTTTCTATTCCGATGATGATCGCCTCGGCAACCGAGGTTTTAATGAAAAAAATGGCTGTTGGAACTGGCCTTGTTTTTGGCGCTGTCGCACTTTATTTTATGAAACTTGGCGCAGCCGCACTAAAGGGTTTCATTATTGGCGCCGCAATCGGAGGTACGGTTGGTGCCGGAGCTGGAGCCGCACTTGGCCTTGCTATTGCTGCACCATTTGGGCCTTTTGCACCGCTTGTGGCCGTAGTTACTGTTCCGCTTGGCGCAGCAATTGGTGGTTTTGTTGGTGCAACCATAGGTGGTGTCGCCGGCGGCCTAATTGGCTACGGTTTAGCATCAGGCACAACAACAGCTGTCACAGCAGGAGTAGGCGTAGGCGTTGGCGGTACAGTTGGTGCCTATGTTGGCTATATCGCGGGCGCTACAGCTGGCGCAGCTGTTGCAACAACACTTGTTGGAATATGTGCAGTAATTTTTGCTCCCTGCATTGCCTTAGAACCAATCCTCGTTCCTGTCTTTGCGGTGGGCGGAGGATTTGTCGGAGGCATAATTGGAGGTTATGTAGGCTCACTTATTGGTGCCGCGATCGGCTATGGAGTTGGACATTATGTGATTGGTACAATCGGCGCACCCTTAACAGGCGCGGCAGCCGGCGCAGCTATTGGTTTCTTTATTGGCGGCCCGCCAGGAGCACTTATTGGCGCAGGCGTTGGTTATCTTGCAGGAGGCGGCTGGCATCAGGTTGCTGATTTTATCGCCGGAGCCGGTAGTGCCGGCGGAGCCGGACTTGCCGCAACCGGTGGCTTCATAACCGGTGCAATATCCACCGCCTGGGGAATCACAACAGGCTTAATTAGTGGCGCCATAGGTACAACTGGTTCAATTATAGGATCAATTTGGGGCGGCATAACCGGCGGAATTTCCATTTCTACAACTGCAGTCGCAGTAGGGGTCGGCGGACCTATAGCGACATTAGCATATGTTGCAATCCAAGTGGCAAATATAAACACACCAGCCAGTTTTTTTAATAATGGGGTTGACGTAACTTCACAGCCGGCTGGCCCAAACATCTATGTAACTGTAACCAAAACTGCCAACCCAACATTCATTTCTAATTCAAACCTACCAACAGATGTAAACTTCTTAGTAACAGTTAAAGCTAATTCGTTTACACTAATCAATGTAATCTGTACAGACATAACAGTCTTAAAGAAAAGTAATGGCACTCAACAAAATTTGTCGACAACCCTAGTCGGTCCAATTTGCCCTGCAACCTTAAACCCTAGTCAGGTTTTAAACTTCAGCTTTTCAACTCATGCTGATAATACACCCGATTTCCAAAACTCCACAATCACCAACGATTTTAATGTAAATTTTGATGTTCAGGGTGTCGTAAACGGCAGTCCACAACCAACATCAACCCCGGGTGGTGGCACCGCATGCACCGCAACTGACGGCTTTAACCAACTGCTACCAAACCCAATCCCGTCAAGCACTGGCGCAACTTCAACAGGATCTTTACCTGTTGATCCCGCCATCGTTCAAGCTGCAATCCAGGCACAGTTGCAAACAGGTGTACCGTGCGAAATGCTAGTTGGCATGCATTATCGTGAAGCTTTATGGGATGCAAACAGCTCGTTCTTAAGTGGCGCTACGATAGGCACTAGCCCAGAACCGAACATTACACTTGCATCAGCCTGTACAGGTTATGGGGGCACCTGGATGGTCGATGGCTGCCATTTTGCTAGCCTCAACCAAACTGCAATTGTTGCATCAAGCTATATTCTTGGAAAGATGGCTTTGTTAACAGGTTCACAACGACCCCCGCAGAATTTTAATGAGATGATTGGGGCAATGTCTTACTATAATGGAGGAGGCAATAGTAATTGTGGCGCAGGTGTCCCATACACAGGACCATGCCCACCTCCAATAGGCATCGATGACCCTTACCCTATCAATCATTTTGATTCCGTTCATGCCTCCATGTATCTGATTTATTGTGGCCAATTCAAGGATGCAAACGGCGTTATTCATGGTATTCCTTGTAATCCCCCAAAGATTCTACCAACTGATGGTGCGGCAACAGCAGCCAAAGAGTATTATTTAAGTATAGGAGGAAGATAATGAATTTAAATCTAACAACCATTAAAAAAGAGATCGTACCAATTACGATAGTTTCAGTAATCATTGTTCTTTTATTGGGCATTGTCATCGTCCAGCAACTTTTAAAAAGCAGGCCTTCATCTTCAACCACCGACATAATACCTTCTACAAAACAAGAGCCGGTAATTGCCGGAAAATTCGATACACAAGCCCAAATCAGCCAAAAGTCAAAAACAGCCATCAATAATTTGAAGTCGCATCTACCATATAGAACCGAAATCACAACAACCACAGGCAGTAAGATAATTTTTGCGTTGTATAGTCAACCAGAAAACCCTTATGCTTTATACGTCGAAACTCTAAATATTAATTTTCTTCTTCCATCAAGTGACCCAAATTACCCACAAACTGTCCAGGATTTCCGAGACACAGCCACTGCAGTTTTCACCTTTATGAAACAGTATAGTGTTAATCCTGCCGACGTCTTCATTTCCTGGGGAAGCAAAAAGTATATCCAGGATAATGCCCAATTATGGTTGGTTGTCAGCGATAAATTACCAAACGTTATCAAAAAGGATAATCAGTTTATTTTTGGAAATTCATCAAAATGATACAAATATCCGAAAAATTAAAAACCGCCAAGTTAAAAATATTATTCTTCTTTGCTTTATTAAACATAATCTTTTACCCATATCCGGTTTTAGCCAGCCAATTTACTGGAACGGCAAGGGCCATTGTTGCTATAGGCAGCACACCCACTCAATGCCCCCAAGGCTGGCCCACATCTCATGGATATATTACTCAAGGACCACAAGGTACAACAGATCATTTCAGGCTTTATCCAAGCGAACAGGCGATTGATGTTGGTGGTAACCCTATAGACACACCAACATTTGCAACGTTTTCCGGAACAGTATTAATAGTTAATTCAGACTATACACCTGGTGTAGGCTATGGAAAATATGTTGACATTCAAGGCAGTTGCAACGGTACAACTTTTACTGCCCGTTGGGCTCACCTTGACTTTATCGATGGCCAAATAGTTGCCGGTAATCCAGTAAATATTGGCCAGCAAATCGGTGGGATCGACAGTACAGGCCATAGTACAGGTACGCACCTGCACTATTCTTTCTTTGGCTTAACCATGGGCACTCCATATATCCCGCAGAACCCAAGTTCTCCCTCTTGTGATTCTGACAATGGAACTGCTTGCGGAATATTTTGGTAAAAAATGACAAACCTTAGCGATGTTCACGGCAAAATAAAATCTTCAGTGGTAACCTTTTTGGTAGTTATCGTTTTACTACTTTTATCAGCAATTATATATCTGAAGTTTAATAGTAAGAATACTCAAATATCTGTTTTACCTACACCAAAACCTCCGGCAATTTCCCAAAACCCCTCCCAGAAGCAACCAGACAAGTTTGATTTCTCAAATATTGAAACAGTCGCTGCACCAACAGTTTTATCAGTGTACACAGCCAACAAATACCAGATAGACTTAAACACCGCAGTCAACATTGCTCAGAAATTTGGCTACAAAACTAATCCTGCCAATACGATCTCCAATACCACCGATGGTACTCAGTTTACTTGGGCTGATAAGGATAAGGTCTTGTCGATTAGCCAAACAACAATTAGGTTTAAAGATGCTACTTTGACCAAAATCATTAATAATCTTTCAGCAGAAAACCTGCAAAATACCGCCACTGATTTTGTAAAAAGCATCCCTCAAATAGGTCAGGATGTATCACTGGACAGCCATAAGACTGCCTATTTTTCTGTTAATGGTGCACTAACATCCAGTGCTAGTTCGTTTGCCGATGCCCAAATAGTAGAATTTACTTACGATAAAAAATTATCCGGATATCCGATCTTCACAAGTAGTATCAATCCTTCGGCCATCATCATCCAGCTTAGAAAAGACGGCTCGATTGCCCAATTTCAAGCAAGAATTTTTAACGGTTTCACTGACCGCGACCAATATCCCATACTGACTCTGCGAGAAGCCGTTGAAAACGTCAAAAACAATAAGGGAGTCATTGTAAACACCTATATGCCGGACAAAAACGGACAAGCCCTGGATTTATTCCGCGTTAAGACCGAAGATATTAAACTTGCCAAAATGGCAAAAATTTCTCTGGCCTATTATCTACCTACAAAACTAGACAATGAAATCCAACCTATATACATATTTGAAGGCAACTTTACAACTTCAAATAATGAAAGCGGTAAAATTGTAATATATTTACCTGCTTTAAAAAACGCCACTTAATAAATTCAGTCAACCTTAATCCTTATTTTTCTCAAAATCTTCTGTCCAAACTGTCTATTTATATCCTCTATCAGCCCCTCAGCGCGCATCTGAAGCTCGGTCGCAACCAGACTCGGTGCAATAACAGTTAATACTCCATTCTTGGCAGATTTCACTTTAATTTTATCTGTTATTTCGTTGGGCAAATCGGAGCAAACAGTCCTTATTGAACTTTTGGCAATCTGTCTTATTTGAAGAGCAAAGACCGTCCCGTCTTTTTGATGCTTTGTATTCGAAGATTTAATTAGATTACCAACAGACTTAAACATTCACCCATTATATTCCCTATCTGCTACTCACCACGAACTATGAACCATTAACCATCTTACCCTTGTAAGCGGACCGGCATTACTATGTGGAAAAAACTATCCTTATCATCTTGCCCGCGCAATCTACCGGGATTCAAACTTTCAATCATTTCAAAATTAACTTCCTCGTCCTCCATCAAACTCAATACCTCAAGTAAATATCTAAAATTAAAAGCTATCTCTCCTCCTTTACCTTGCATTTCAATTTCCATTCTGGCATTTCCTGAACCCAACTGGCTGGCATTAGCAAAAACACTAATTATCGGCTTTTTGGCATTCTCCTCCAGCTTCAACCGCACAATATTCCCAGCTTCTCTGGCAAAAATAGAAGCAATTTTAACAAGTTTCATAAATTCTTCTTTATTAATTTTGGCAACCGTGCTAAAAGTTGTCGGGATTGTTTTCTGCCAGTTTGGAAACTCACCCTCAATTAATCTGGACGTAAACTCAATATTGCCAATTTTAAAACATAGCTGATTCAAAGTATCCGCAATCTCAACTTTAACTTCCGGTATTTTTGCGCCTTCTATTGCCAAAATATCACCAATTATTTTCCCAAAATCCATTAGCGCTTTTGCCGGTATCACAATTTTAAGGTTTGGTACTTTTTCGCCCTTGGAAATTTTATTTTCAAAAAAACTCAACCTGTAACCATCTGTCGCCACCATCGTCAGCTTATTTTTATTCACTTCGCATAATACTCCTGTCAAAATCGGCCTGCCTTCATCTTGAGCCGCCGAAAATGCCACCTTACCTATCGCCTCTGTTAACTCACTAGCTCCAACTACAAAGTCCATAGCCTTTTCAATTTTTGGAATTGCCGGAAACTCGCCGGCGTTCATTGTTGCAAATCGCGCATTGTAACCATCTGCACTAATCACAGCTTCTTCCCCTAATAATTCAAAACTTACGTCTCCTTCCGGAAGTTGAGATACAAACTCAACCAAAGCTTTAGCGCCAATTGTAATTTTCCCCTCTTTCTCAACCTTGCTCTTTGCACTTAATCTGACCGCCGTCTCTAGGTTAGTTGAAAGAACTTCAACCTCTCCACTTTTTGCAGAAATCAACAAATTAGCAAGAATTGGTAAATTTGTACGAGCAAGAATAGATCTGTTTGCAGTAATCAGCATTCTTGAAAAGTCGTTTTTTGAAATATTAAATTTCATAAAATATCACGGATATTAAAAGGCAGGAGTAAGTGCATTATATATCAACATCAAAATATGTAAATAATCAAACATTGTTTAAACAATTTGTTAATTCTCTTTATATCTAAAAAAGTAGTCCCAGTTATAGTTTTGTCGAAAACTTAATAACTCAGCACCCCTTAAAGTCAAAGAAAAGTGAATATATATGTTGGTAAGTTGAGAAAAAGTGTTTACACTGATTCCTACGAAGTGGAAAACTCAAGTGTTTTTGTTGATAACCGAAGTTACTCTCAAAACCTCATCATTTTTAAATTGGTTAATTGCAATTTCTCCTTGGAACTTTTCAACACTATAAATCACAGTCGAATGATCACGGCCACCAATCAAATGACCAATCGCCTCGAGCGGTAAACCCAGCTCTCTGCGCAGTAAATACATTGTCATTTGGCGCGCAGTTACCAACTTAGCTTTTCTGCTTGAGCCGCAAAGGTCAACAGAACTTATTTTAAAATGCGCGCAAACAGCATTAATTATTTTGTTAACGGATGGTTTCGAGTGATCTTTAAATTTATCGACACTTAAACTGTTTTTTATCTCACCCAAAGTTATGCTGCCGCCGGAAAGTTTAATTTGGGCCGCAACCGAAGTCAACAATCCTTCTAATTCTCTTGCTCCACCTCGGCAAGTGGTCGAAAGGTATTCAATAATTTCAGCGTCAACATTAATTGATTTTTCAACGCATTTTGCGCGAAGAATCGCAATTTTCATCTCAAGGTCCGGCAAATTAATGTTTGCAGCCATTCCACCCAGGAGTCTACTTACCAACCGCTCTTTTAAGCGACCTAATTCTCTTGGGTGCCTGTCAGATGCTGTCACAACTTGGCGCCCTCGCAGCTGTAATTCATTAAAAGTGTGGAAAAATTCGTCTTGAGTGCTTTCTTTGCCAGCCAAAAATTGGATGTCATCAATTAGTAGCAAATCTAGACTTCGATATTTAAAACGGAAAGACTCCTGAGTTTTATTGCGTAGAGAATCAATATAGTCATTCGTAAATTTCTCGGCATTTACGTACAAAATTTTAGCGTCTGCAATCTTTTTCGAAACTTCATTACCTACAGCCTGCAGCAAATGAGTTTTGCCAACTCCCGATGGTCCATAGAATAAAAGTGGGTTATAAGTTGTTCCCAAATTAGAGGTTACTTGTTGAGCGGCGAAATAAGCAAGATTATTGGAGGCCCCAACTACAAAATTATCAAAATTATAGCTTTGTCCAAGTCGGGAGTTTTTCCCAGATTCAACTAACACGTTTTGAGCAACACCCGAAAAAATCGGTTTTTGGCCACGGTCTGCAATTTCTTTTTGAGAAACAATAATAATTATTCCCAGATTCAAAATATCTTTTTCTTTAGCAATTTGCAAAAGTATTTGCAAATACCTTTTTTCAATTTGTTCCTTAACAAAAGTATTTTTAACACCAACAATAAGTAAATCATTCTCTGGATTTTTTTTGAAATCCACTACATAAGCCCCGGCGAACCACGTCTTAAAAACCGATGGGCTAACTTTTAATTTAAAACTGGAGATTAGGTTACTCCAAACCTTTTGGCCATCCACAATATTCTTAATAAAACGATTAAATTTTTAGAGCTAAGAATTAGTGCAGGCTAATTGTTTGAAGATTGAAAGAAAATCTTAATTTTTGCTCTTCATCCATAATTACAAAACTTATCAACATCTGTCAACATATCAAAATAATTGTGGAAAACTAACAAATCTAGCCTCAAAATTTTAACCTACTACCTTTTATGAATTTCCTTAGACTTGATATATAATTTTAATTCTAGTAATCTACACAGAGGTAATCGGCCAGTCAGATTTTAAGGTTTTCCTGATTTCCTGATAACCCGATTGATTCATGCCAAAAAGAACATACCAACCTAAAAAAAGAAAAAGGGCCAGGACGCATGGTTTCAGACTTAGAATGCAAACGACCGATGGTCGCCAAGTATTAAAAAGACGCAGAACCAAAGGCAGGAAAAAGCTTGCTGTTTAATGTTGCCTTCAAGTAACCGGCTGAACCTTGCGCACACAAACCAAAAAGGGAAAAGCATAAAGCTCTCAGATCGGGATTTTGTTTTGGTTTATAGAGACAAGCCTGGTAAATTTAGGGCAGCTGCAATAATTTCCAAAAAAATTGCCAAGCTTGCAGTAGACAGGAACAGGATCAGACGGATTATTATGGAAGCAATAGGTCAAATCGAAAATCTAAAAGGTGAATATATAATAATTGCCAAAAACAATATAAAAGGCGAAAAAAGCCAGAATATAAAAGTTCAACTAGAAAATCTAATCAACAAAATCAAATGATAATCAAATTCCTCTTCAGCCTCTACCACTTAATTTTCCAATCAACAAACGCAACTTGCCGCTTCAGCCCAACTTGTTCAGAGTATACTCTTCAGTCGATCCAAAAACATGGATATCTGAACGGTGGATTCAAATCAATCAAGCGTATTTTATCCTGCCATCCATTTTCCAAACGACCAATCTATGACCCAATCTAATTTAAAATTTAAAAAATCAAATATCAAAATTATAGAATCTCGTCAGAATATCGAAAGATCCAATAACTTTTAACTTAATTATGAACCCTTTTGAAATTATCCTCACCCAGCCAATATTAAATATACTGATTGTCTTCTACCATGCATTTCTTGTAATTCATTTGCCTTGGGCGCTTGGTTTTTCTATTATCGCAATGACGGTTACAATCCGCATGATTCTCTGGCCGCTGACAACAGCCCAACTCAAAAGCACTCAGAAAATGGCGGCTCTCAAACCTCATTTAGACAGAATTAAAGTTGAACACGGCCACGACAAAGTTCGCCATCAGCAAGAGGTGTCCAAACTTTATAAAGAACATAATGTCAATCCTCTTGCCGGCTGTCTGCCTGTGGTTTTACAACTTCCGGTTTTCTTTGCCCTCTATAACGTTCTTTTGAAGATTGTCCAATTTAATAATAATGATGCCCTCGTCGCCATCAATCAAAAAATTTACCCTTTCCTTTCAGCTTTTAAACTTGATAAGATTCCTGACACGCACTTTTTAGGCTTTGATCTGGCCACAAAACCAAATGCATGGCAGCACGTTGGCATTATTATTCTTTTAATCCCGATCTTAACTGCCGTATTTCAGTTCATCCAATCTAAAATGATGACGCCTGCACCATCAACAGCCGTTGTTAAAAAATCCAAACCAGAAAAAGACAAAGCCAAAGAAAAAGACAGTATGGAAGACACCATGGCCCAAATGCAGGGCCAGATGATATTTTTAATGCCTGCAATGATTGCCTTTTTTTCTTTTAACTTTCCGGTTGGCCTCGCGCTGTACTGGAATACTTTTACAATAATTGGTATTATCCAGCAGTATAAGATTGCCGGGGCAGGCTCTCTCAACAAGTTCTTGCCAAGAAAGTGGCAGAAATAAACTATGGCAAAGATAAAAGCGACTAAAGCAGTAAAAATAGCATCAAAGCCAGCAAAAGTAGAAAAACCTGAAACCAAGATCGTCCTAGACGAAACATATGTCGCCGAACAGGTTCGTGAGATAATCGAAAAACTTGGCGTTTCTGCAACCGCAGAAGTCTCCAAAGTAGACGACACGTTCTACGTCGATATTGAATCCGAGGACTCGTCTCTTCTAATCGGCAAATACGGTGCTAATTTGGAAAGTTTGCAGTTTATTTTGGCGGTGCGCATTAAAACCCAAACAAAACTGGACGATTTCGAAATATTTGTCGACGTAGATTCCTGGCGCAAACAAAAAGAAGAACGCCTTCGTAAAATGGCTCAGTCAACTGCCGAAAAAGTCGCAGAAACAAATCAAAGTGAAATTCTCTACAACCTTAAAGCCCAGGAACGCCGTGTCATTCATTCGGTTTTAACAGATCATCCAAAAGTCGTTACAGTCTCGGAAGGCGAAGGCCAAAATAGATATTTGATAATCAAACCTCGGACTTAAAATGCAAGAATGTCCAAATCCAAACTCTGCTTAGTTGCAGTTTTTTTAACACTGCCTATTCAGCTCAGTAAGTTTTTCTTCCCCAATTATTCATATATTCTCGGAATCCCAATAGATTACCGTGCAATTTCTATTTATTTAATAGATATCGCAGTTATCACTTACATTATTATTTTTCTTTTGGAAAATGCCAAAAATTTAAAGAAAATCGTCAAACTCCAAAAAAACTATTTAATTGCTCTATCTATTTTTGATGTTTACTTGTTCCTTAACTCATACTTTTTTTCTACTTCACAACAAGCGTCGCTAGTTTTTACAACCAAAATTTTTCTCTTTTCATTTACATCTATTTTTGCTGCTTTTCAGCTTGCAGAAAAAAAACTCTTCAAAAAAATAGTTTTAGCTCTATCATTTTCTGCTTTATGGCAAATCATTCTTGCGGCACTTCAGTTTATGTTTCAAAAAACCATCGGTCTCTGGTTTTTAGGCGAAAGAAGTTTTGATTCTACGACCACCGCAATTGCTCACACCGATCTTTTCGGAGCCCAATACCTTCGGCCATATGGTACGTTTCCTCACCCCAATGTCATGGGTGCTTTTTTTGCAATTATTTTTATAATCACCTTTTTTTATCTAAAAGACACAACAGGCCGCAAACGTCAAAATGCCAAAACCAAAAGATATGATCTTTTTTTAATCGCATTACCTGCTCTTGGTGTAATCCTCAGTTTTTCAAAAGGCTCGCTTTTAGTTTTAGTCGCGGCGTTCCTAATCTATCGTCGCAACATTAAAGATCTTTTACTCGCTATTCTTCTCTTGCCGGTCGTTATCTATTTTGCAATTCATTTTTCGCCGGACGTCCAAATTCCCACAATTGCCGAACGTCTAACTTTAATCCAGGCATCGTTTAACATCACCCACACAAATCCTATCTTCGGCATTGGCAGTAATAATTTTATTCTCGCTCTTTCAAAACTCGATCTAAGATCACTTTCCGATACCCGCTTGCTTCAGCCGGTCCATAATGTCTTTTTACTAATTCTCACAGAAAACGGCATCATAGGCTTACTGTTCTTTGCCGGAGTTCTTCTTGCAGTTTCCAGAAACATCAACAACAACCTCAAACTATCGCTCTTTTTAGCCCTACTGATCTTCGCCAGCGTTGACCACTTCCTCTGGACTCTCGAGCAAGGCCAACTACTTTTCTTTCTAACAATCGCAATCATCAACACAAAAACACCAGTTTAAATTTGACTTTAGCTTAGGTTTGGAGTATATTATCGGCCACAATGACAACTGAGGCAGCACAGCAGCCTGATTTAATCACATTACCTATTCGAGACTTGGCAAAACGTGCTCAAGAAGGGCTCAAAACAATTGAGCAAGAAGTTGAAAATAAAGAACAGATTATCCCACGCGCACTGTCAAGAATTGACCTGATTGATCAAATACGCAGCGAGCCCGCTGTTCATGCTTTTCTTAAGAACGCCGGTCGATCTGTCAGAGTAGTTGGAAGAGGACATTTCAATAGCAATAGACGCTTATCTGTTTCTGATGCTGGCTATGAGTTAGGCTGGACACAACCAACTGGCACAGAAAGCGCATTTCAACACGAAAGCCATTTTGATGATATTAACGAATCGGTTATGACTGATCTTTATAATGGTCAGGTTTTCTTGGATTCACATGGATTAGACAAAAAATTTGTTACCGATCTAGCAAAACTACAGCCCAAACAAATAATTGAATATTTTAGAGAAGCACTTTCCAAACCGGTTGAACTTTAATAATAGTTTTTAAGTTAGGTATTTCCAATACTTCTAAAATTCACCCCAATTCTAAAGACATATGATTAGTTAAATGAGGTAAAATCCATTTATCATGTTTAAAAAAGTAATTCTAAATACCGGCGCACAAATAACTACGAAATTTATAACTGCCTCAACAACTTTTTTAATCACAATTTTAATCACCAGATCTCTTGGCAAAACAGGCTATGGCCAGTTCACTTTGATTTTTGCATTTGTCGGCTATTTTTATACGCTTGGCGATTTTGGCCTAAACAATATTTTTATCAAGCTTTCAGGCGAAAACCACACAAACCTTTTCCAATCGCTTTTTGGCCTGAGGTTAGTCCTTGGTTTTGCACTCGCGCTGACCGCAATTCTAGTTAGCCAATTTTTGCCTTACAACCCTGTTACCCAAATCGGCTTTAGTCCGATTATCAAAATTGGCATCCTAATTGCTTCTCTGACCATAATTACCCAAACTTTACTGACTACTGCAAACGCCTACTTCCAGCTAAATCTGCGCTACCACCTTTCAACAATTGCCATAACCATCGGTTCTCTATTAGTTCTCTCCTTTGTCGCTATCAATTCAGTCCTACACCCCTCACTCATGGCCTATGTTTGGGCCTATGTTTTAGGTGGCGCTGCATTTATTATCACTGCCTTTTATTTAATTGCAGCCAAACTAAAACAAAACATTATCCCGCTTTTTAATATCACAGAATTTAAAAAATTGCTAACTGCTGCCTGGCCTGTCGGCATTGCCTTAATTTTTAACCTTATTTACTTCAGAGTCGACGTTTTCATCCTCGGCACTTTCCGCTCTGCAGGTGAAGTCGGTATTTACGGCCTTGCTTATCAGTTTTTCGAAGCGGCACTGACAATTCCGATTTTCTTTTCCAACTCTCTTTATCCGATCCTTTCCAATCTCGAGAAAAAAAACCACCAAGCATACCAAAAGCAAATCAAATTTTGGGCCATGCTTCTAAGTTTATTGGGTGTCGGTCTGACAATATCACTCGTCGTTGTCTCGCTATTTATTCCCTTAATATTTGGCCAGAGCTTCGTACAATCTCAGGCGTCTCTGCAAGTCTTAGCCCTTGGCCTGCCGTTTTTCTTTATTTCTGCTCTTCTTTGGCATTTGGTTATAATCAACAATCGCCAAAAATCATTAACGATTGTTTATGCCCTTGGAGCAGCTTTTAACTTGATAGCAAATCTAGTCTTCATTCCAAAATTCGGCTATATGGCCGCAAGCGTTGTCACAGTTATCTCTGAAATTCTAATAACTCTTCTTCTTTTGATTGCGCTAAAATACAAGCAAATTGCAAAGGCTATATATTAATAGCTACAATATCCACATGATTCATGCTTTCTGCGACGGTGGCTCCAGAAACAATCCTGGTCATGCCGCCTGGGGTTTTGTGATTAAAGTTGATAATAAAACTATCCACAGCGAAGGCGGTTACATAGGTATTGCAACCAATAATATTGCCGAGTACACTGCACTTATCAAAGCGCTCGAATGGCTGGAGGCAAACAGGAAGGACGAAGAAATCGATTTTTTCCTGGATTCTAATTTAATAGTTTCGCAGCTAAACGGCATCTTTAAAGTAAAGAATGCAGACATTCGCGAATTTGTATTTAAAGCCAGGCAGCTGGAAACAAGCTTTAAAAAAATTAGCTATACTCATATACCTAGAGTTAAGAACAAAGAAGCGGATGCGCTGGTAAACCAAGCATTAGATAAACACTTATATGGAATTTAAACAATATTTGAAAATATTAAAAGCGAATATCATCCTAATCGCAATCTTTGCTCTCATTGGTCTTGCGATTGCCCTTTTTGCTTCAACTAAAGTCAGTTACTCATATAAACAATCCCAATTAATTTACCTTGAAACAATAGCCGACCAAAACACCCCAGCCCAAACATTTGACGGCTATTATGCGCAGGAAAAAGCCAGAAACTTTACAGATACCGCAGTCTCTATTTTAAATAGCGCCGATTTCCAATCAGGGCTTATATCACAACCGTTATCCATCGATACCAAAAAACTTTCGCCGCAACTTATACGCATCACAATTTCCATCCCAAACCCCCAAAGCCAAACAGATATGCTCAATCAAACCGTCCAAAGTTTTAACTCTAAAATTAAAAACATTACAGGCTCAAGTTATATTTCGGCAATTGTTCTCTCCAGCCCGTCGCCTGTTGCCTATTCTGCACCTGGTAAAAAAGTTTTGGCAGTTGCCGGTCTTATGATTGGTTTCATTTTCGCACTCTGCACTATAGCCGCCAAAACTTACTTTAAACTCTAAGGCGGCGCTAAATTTTGAAAAATGGACTCCTCTGCCCCCAACAATCAAAAGCTTAAAGTCTTAATAACTCATGCCACTTCTTATTTGGGCGAAAAACTGGCGAGCTATCTTATAAGCCTGAACTGCCAGGTCTATGGTGTTGCCAAAACTAAAATTCACCACGATCTGGTCACAGATCCAAACTTTACGCTTCTGGATCTCAACTTAAATCAGCCTATACCAACTCACATCGCCCAGTTTGATTTAATAGTTCACCTAACTAGTGAACAAAAATTTCACCACCAAGCCTCAAAACAAATATCTACTCAAACTGCAAATATTATCCAAACTGCCTTCTCGCAAAACATCAAGCTCGCAATTATCGCACCACTTGCAACCGACAGCCAGATTTATGAAAGCCAAATTCAAAACACCAATGCCAGCTTAATTTTAGTTGGAGACATATATGGACCTCAGATGCATCACACCTCATCACATACCCAAACTGATTCAGATCCATTCTCACAAAATCTGCTGACGTCGATGATTTACGAAGCAGCTACGGAAGATAAACTGATTCTAGAAAAAGAAGGTCAGGAAATTGTTTATCCAACTTATATAGACGACG
>Ga0209515_10002474_pt1 | contig 28326 bp, 23 predicted proteins | sample Subgroupgradi54m_FD_187454 | JGI IMG/M metagenome (GOLD analysis project Ga0209515, IMG submission 187454) | Subsurface groundwater microbial communities from S. Glens Falls, New York, USA - GMW60B uncontaminated upgradient, 5.4 m (SPAdes)... ... | reverse complement strand
TCCCAGTGCTTCTCTTTTTTCATCCCGTGACATGTCTTGTTTGAATTCGAACCATGCCGACACTACGGTCGACCGTATTTTTGCCATACCCTCAGATACTACAGTGGCTACTTCTTCCTCTGTTCCCTTCTATATTCTCGATCCAACCAATGCCACCAGTGTTAACGGTAACTATGCCGCTACAGCAGTGACTTACAATTTTAGCTCTGTTTCAACTCATCTATCCGGTTTAACATTACAGTCGGTCAAGGAAATTTATATTTCCCAAGTATATAATAAGGGGTTTTTTCTGGCCAATTTTTCGGACGGTAATGATTATTTTGTTGAAATTCCTGTTCAGACTGGTTTTTGTTCTACCATTATCGATAGTACTTTGCGTGTAATTCAGATGCCCCAAACATTGACGACTCCGGCGCTTTTCCATTGGTTTGGAGAACAGACCCTTTTTGATTCAGAAGCCGAGAACCTATTGATACTCGCCGATTCAGCCACCAATGCCCTGTATGCAGTTGATCTGAGCAGCGAGACGGCTACCCTTGTTACCCCCGACTCTTTGTCAGGCACATCCGGTATCACGGCTGTTGTTCCTACAAACGTGCCGACCGGTTTTCCGATCGACTTTGCTTTCTTGGGGAGTTCCAACACGGTCTTGCGTTTTGAGGCCGCGCAAACGACCGATGGAACCATTGTTTCTTTGTCGTCCTTGGACGGTTTTGAAATTGGTGCTAACCCCGAAGCGATGTCACTTTTTACATTATTTAATATTTCTTCGACTTTTTCCGATGTGACAAGCCTGGAAGCAGATTTTTTGTCCGATGCCCGGTTGGTAGTTTTAAGCAATGGGGTTCCTGGTGAGGGGATTAGTTTTCTGCGGGTTATCAATATCAGCGATTTACCCTAAGTTGTCTTAGTCGTCTAAGTCGCGTTGACTTGCTTTTTACTTCAAGATATATTCAAAAAAAATGACTCGAATAATTTTTATTTTTTCTTTTCTGGCTCTTTTTCTTGGTTCCATGACGACCGAAACAGTGGTGCATGCCGGGTCTCCCATGAACCAGAACAAAGATGATGGTGGGCACTCTTCTAAAAAAGATAAGGGTGATTCACCCAAAGGTCATCTGTGGGAATATAAAAAAACTTTTAACAATTTTTATTCAGTGCAAGACGATATTAAATTGGGCAACCAAGTGATGGGGGAACAAATTAAAGAGTTTAACGAAAAGGGGATAGGAGTGGATGCCCCTAAAAATCAGGAATTGAAAGCCAGAATCGAACGCATTGTTAAAAGAATCGCTGCTGTTTCGGATAAGCCGGATTATCCCTACGAAGTCCATATTTTTGATCGCCCCGATGTTGTGAATGCTTTTTGTATGCCAGGGGGCAAGATTGGAGTTTTTACCGGTTTGTTCGATAAAGAAAAAGGATTGGTCGATATCAACAACAACGATCAAATCGCCGCTGTTTTGGCGCACGAAATTTCCCACGCCACTCTTAGACATGTCACGCGGCGGATTAGTACACTTCAAGGAATAAGTATTTTTGGAGCCATTGCCAGTGCGGTCGTTGGTGTAGGTGCGGGGACTGATTTGCAAGATTCTTTTAACCGTGTGTTTAGTTTTGGAGTCAATCTCTACATTCCCAGTTACAGCCGCAAATATGAAGGGGATGCCGACCGAACCGGTTTTTATTATATGAGTAAAGCCGGTTTTGATCCTCAAGCGGCGATCGATATTTGGAAAAAAGCGGCGGCTCACGGCGGCCCCAATGCCAAGAAGACTGATTTTTTTGCTTCACATCCCTCCGATGCTTCTCGCGCCAAGGCTTTGGAGCATTGGCTTCCCGATGCTCTCCTTGTAAAAGCCGGCAAAGCTCCGCCATCTAACAAGAAGTAATGGTTTCTCCGTCCAAAAAAAAAGAAAAAATGGTGAAGGTCCTCTTGCTTCTCCAAAAAAATTATCCTGATGCCAAGACGGCTCTCGAGTATAAAAAACATCACGAACTATTAATCTCTACGATCTTGTCCGCCCAATGCACCGACAAACGTGTGAATTTAGTAGCCAAAGATCTTTTCAAAAAATATAAAACGGTAAAAGATTTTGCCTCTTGTTCACTTGTCGAATTGGAAAAAGATATTCACTCCACCGGTTTTTATAAAAATAAGGCGAAAAATATTAAAGGATGTTGTCAGATGCTCATGCAAAAATTTGGTGGGAAAATACCTGACACGATGGAAGCTCTCATTCAATTGCCTGGGGTGGGGAGAAAAACCGCCAACGTTATTTTGCCAAATATTTTTGGAAAAAACGAAGGAATTTGTGTGGATACCCATATGATAAGGCTTTCCCAAAGAATTGGTTTTTCAAAGTACAAGGATCCGATAAAAATCGAAAAGGATTTGATGGAGATCACGCCTCAAAAAGACTGGATGGCGGTGACTAACTTGTTAATTCAACATGGAAGACAAGTTTGTAATGCGCGTAAGCCGCTGTGCGAGATTTGTGCGATTCAAAAATATTGTGATTATTATTGTGAAAAAATTTAAGTGTTTGTCAAAATCTGATTTTTGGAAAGTCCGCGATTAAGAAGCTCGCGGGTTACATCCTCTACCATCTCCGGCATGCCGCACAGGAAGGCTGCGGTTTTTTTAGGATCAATTTTTTTGGGGATTAATTGTTGGACATGACCAATGGGCCCCCTCCATTCTTTGTGTTCCACATTCGAGATGATCCGGGAAATTTTGATCTCATTTTTTTCCCATTCGGGAAACTTGCGTGTATAGGCAAACTCATCTGGGTTTCGGGCACCGTAAAAAAGGGTCACGGCATTGTAGTTTTTTCGCTTCTTGAAAATTTCGAGGAGAACCGGTCGCAACGCCGAAATTCCGGAACCGGCCGCAAAAAGAAAAACATCTTTTCCGATCGCTTTTTCGATAGCAAAACCTTTTCCCAGAGCCATGCTTAGCTCAAGCTTGTCCCCCATTTTCATTTCCAGAAGGTGGGCCGTGAGAGGAGAGGATTCCTTGATCAAAAATTCCCACTGTTTTTCTTCGGGATGATGAGTCATGGCAAAGAAATTTTCTTTTAATCCCGGAATCCGGATGGCGGCATACTGTCCTGGTACTTTATAGCTGGCGGCGATACGAGAATTTTTGATCTCCACTTGTAAATGTTTGGCCAGTAAGGTTTCGTTAATAATGTTTTTGATGGTAGCTTTGGAAAAAGAAATTTTGTCAGTCATATATCCACCTCGAACCCTTTTCCCGTAAAAAAAGTTTTGAGTTTTTCGACTACCCGTTCTTCCAGCTGGCGAACCCGCTCGCGGGTGATTCCATAGTCATTGGCGATATCTTGAAGCGTTTTTGGAACCTCGGCGTAAAGACGTTCCTGAAAAATCTTTTTTTCTTTTTCTTTAAGAGATGAGGTAAACTCTTCCAAGTGAGCAAAGAGTTTATTTTTCAGCTCGTCATCTTCTACCTGCTGATCAAGTGGCGTTTCGTTAGTCGAAAAAAGATCGATATTAAGTTTGCCATCCAACCCCGCGGTGGGGGCATCCAGCGATAGATCGCCCGCCCCCATCCGCTGTTCCATTTCGATAATATCTTTTTCTTTGACTTCTAGCCTTTCGGAAAGCTGGCGGCTTTCGGGCTTAAAACCCATTGCTTCCATTTTTCTTTTTTCTTTCACCAGATTATAGAAAAGTTTTTTTTGAGCCTGAGTGGTTCCGATTTTGACCAGACGAAAATTATCGATCACATATTTGAGAATGTAAGCGCGTATCCACCACGAGGCGTAATAAGAAAATTTTGTTCCTTTGTTGGCATCATACTTTTGAACCGCTCGCAAAAGCCCGATGTTTCCCTCCTGAATCAGATCTAAAAGATTGTGAAACGCGCGGCTGTATTCCATGGCGATTTTGATGACGAGACGAAGATTGGATACCGCCAGCTTTTGGGCTGATTCTTTGTCGTGATGTTTGGCGTAATGTTTGGCCACCTCAATTTCTTCTTCCCGCGAAAGAAGAGGAAAACGGCTGACCTCGGCCAGATATTGTTGCAGTGGGTCAAGACTTACGGGGAGATTTTCTTCGGGCGAAATAGGAACCAGCGCTTTTTCTTCTTCACCGGGCTTATTTTTTTTTGATTTTTTATATCCAGCCATGTTCTTTGGCTATCATATTTGCGGGATAGGTCAAATATATCCGGGACTAGGGCTCGAACCTAGATTCACGGATTCAGAATCCGTTGTCCTACCATTGGACGATCCCGGAATTTTTTGTACATCTACAAAAAATCACGTCTATAGGGTTCCTATCCCAAATAAGTGTTTCCTGTCAAATACGTCTCTTGCCCATTTGTAACCATTCAGCTACGGCTGGTCTCTTCAAGTTTTTCCGGAACTCCTCGCCAATAGGCTCGTCAGACAGCCGGAAAAACTTTCAGGTCCCATCCATAGCTGAATGGTTACGCCCATTTTCTCGGTTGACTTCGCACAGCATGGTGGCACAATCCTTTTCACTTCATTTAAAAGAAAGGAAAATTTATGCAATTGGCAATTTTCAACAAAGAAGGAATTTTATTTTTGCTCCGCTGGATTCATTTTCTTGGCGGTATCACTTGGATTGGTCTTTTGTATTATTTTAATTTTGTTCAAGGGGAATTTTTTAAGGAGATCGACGCGGGTGTTAAAAATATTGCTTTTCAAAAGTTAGTTCCCAGGGCCCTTTGGTGGTTTCGTTGGGCGGCCATGGTTACTTTTTTATCCGGGCTCTCGTTAGTTATCGGGACTCTTCAAACGGGAGTTCCGCTTCAGTCGAGCTGGGGAGTGCTCATTCTCATTGGCGGATCGTTGGGGACTCTCATGTGGCTTAATGTCTGGTTTGTGATTTGGCCGGCACAAAAAGTGTTGATTGCTTCTGCCAATCAAGTTCTATCCGGTGGAACAGCAATCGCCGAAGCGGCGGCCCGTGGGGCCCGTGCGTTGGTGGCTTCCCGAACCAACGTTCTTTTCTCGATGCCGATGCTTTTTTTCATGGGGGCGGCTCGCCATTTGAATTTCGGTTTTGATTTTTCGCAGGTCCACATTGGGCTTCTGGAAATTCTCATTGGTACGACACTTTTTCTTTTGGAGCTCAACGCTCTTTTCGGAAAACCAGGGCCCATGGCGACTATTAAAGGAGTCATTCATAGTGGCGTTGTTCTCACGATCGTATTTTATTTGTTTGTGGAAATCTGTCGCCCCGCGATGTGACGTTTGGTGATGAAAAAAATATTCTCTGTTTTTCTGTTTTTTTTGTTCACACTCGTGGCCTGCCAAAACTCTCCAACAACAGGGAATGTTGTAACGCGAGGCCAAGCTGTCTACCAAGCTAACTGCACTTCATGTCATGCCGCCGATCCCACCCAAGTAGGGCCGGTGGGGCCGGCCATCGCCGGCTCTTCGCGAGAGCTGATAGAAGCCCGAGTTCTCCACGCTTCCTATCCTCCCAACTATTCTCCTCAGCGTGTTACACACATCATGCCAGCTATGCCGTTTTTGGCAAAAGACATGGATGCGCTTGTGGCTTATCTTTCACCAAAAAAGTGAGTGCTTATTGGTAGCATCGGGGATCTATAAAAAGGATGTGAAGATCTTCACGGGGCTCAAAATCTTTTTTTACATATTTAAATTGCGTTGGGTGTATTTTTTCGAGCGCTCCATCAAAGCAGAGGGAAATAAGATCCTGGGGAGTTTTTTTATTAATTATCATTTCAAAAGAACCGATAGGTCCTTTCCAATTGGCTCCTGTTTTGAGAGTGTAATCCAACGAATTCCAGTACCAAAGGTTGGGGCATTCTGTTGTGCCATCGTTTTTGGTCTTGGCCTGCAGAAGTTTTAGAGCCGAATGTATCGTGTCCGGATTCATACAATATGTTTTTATTTCCTCCGAAGTCGCTTCGCCATGTGTGCCGGTTGATCCGATAGCCGGGACGTAGGTATGTTCAATTACCATGGTTTTTTTCTTGAGAAAAGTCTCTTCCCAATAATATTTTAAAGAATAAATTTGAGGATCGATATTTTTTCCACTGAGAAGTTTTCTTTCCAGCTTAACCGGTTTTTCTTTTCCATCAACTTTCACTTTAAATTTCATGGGATTTGAGGAATCGATATTAATCGAGTTATCACTTCCTTCATAAATTTCGATATCGGGTATCGGAAAAGCAACCAGGGTTGTTATGTCTTTTTTGGTTTTGTTGACAAATTCCAGATGGACCTGAATTTGATTTTCCGAAACGGATAAGGTTTCTTGGGTGAGGGAAATGCCATCGGTTTTTTCCAGCACAAGGCTTCCTGCTTTGATGGAACCGACAGTGTCGTCGGCACGTACCGCAAAAGGGAAGGTTAAACAAGTAAGCAAAAATATATAAAGTATATAAAAGAATTTCATATCATCCTTTCTTTCGGCAAATGGTGAATGAAACTTTGCGGGCATTAGGGAGGGCCAACGGTTTATCAACAGTCACTTCCACCCCCTTGAGGGGCCATTTTGTCAAAAGGGCCTGGGCGATGTCGATGCTCAATGTTTCGATCAAATTGTAGTGACGTTTTTTGAGGGTTTTTTGGATCAACGTATCAATGTCGTCGTAGTCGACGGTGTCGCGCAAATGATCGGCACGAGTGGTTTTGCGGGTTTTGAAAAAAAGTTTGACCTCGACTACCAGTTTTTGTTTCCTTTTTTTCTCCCAGTGGTAGAAGCCAAGGCGCTGGTCATATTCTAAAATAAGGTGGAGAGTCTCATTAGCGGTCATTGACAGACTGCTAGCAGATTCGTTATGAGGGTTCAACGGAATAGAGTCCCATGAAAAAAATCGAAGAAACAATCAAAAATCTCTTGGAAGAAATCGGTGAAGACCCACGTCGCGAAGGGTTGCTGGCAACCCCCAAACGGGTGGCCGAGTCTCTCAAATTTCTTACCCAAGGTCATGATGTTGATCCTGATAAAATGATTCGGAAGGCCATTTTTAATGAGAAGCATGACGAAATGGTGGTACTCAAAGACATTGTTTTCTACAGTTTGTGCGAGCATCATTTGCTTCCGTTTTTCGGAAGGGCGCATGTGGCTTATATTCCCGACAAAAGAGTGGTGGGGCTTTCCAAAATGGCGCGATTGGTGGATGTGTATGCCAGACGGTTGCAAGTTCAAGAACGGATGACCCAACAAATTGCCCATACTTTGCAAAAAACTTTGAAGCCCAAAGGAACCGCCGTCGTTATCGAGGCTGAACATTTGTGCATGCAAATGCGCGGAGTTCAAAAACGGGGAGCTTCAATGGTCACCTCGGCCATGCTGGGGGCGTTTAGAAAAAGCCCCGCCACACGTGCCGAACTGATGGCATTTATTCGCAATGGGCACTAAAAATAATCAAATTTCTCTCTCGGCTTCCTACGACATTTGCGCGGCGCATCAGTTGCGGCGTTCGGATTGGAGTGAAAAGAAAAATCGTGCTGTCTTTGGACATTGCGCCGATTTGCATGGGCATCAATATAAGGTTGAAATCATACTCTCGGGAGAAATCAACCTAGACACCGGAATGCTCATCAACGGTTACAACGTGGATCACATTTTTCGCAAAAAAATTCTCGAGAAAATCGACCACAAATATCTCAACAAAGATGTCCCTTTTTTCAAAAAAAATCTTCCCACTGCCGAGTGGATTGCCGCTTGGGTATTTGGGGAATTAAAAAAAGCGTTTCCTGTCGGCATCTTGCTCAAGCGGGTTCGGGTTTACGAGACCCCAAATCTTTATGCGGAGTTTTGTGGTTAACTTTCCCTTTCCCATCCCCACGGTCGGCGCCTTGATTTTCAATCGCGGAGATATTTTTTTAGTACAAACTCACAAGTGGAAAAACAGTTTTGGAATCCCCGGCGGAAAAATCAAGAAAGGGGAGACGATGATCGAAGCTTTGCGTCGTGAAACTTTAGAAGAAACCGGCATGCGGCTTAAAAAAATTAGATGGGCGATGGTCCAGGATTGCATCAACTCAAAGGAATTTCACCATCCGCGCCAGCATTTTTTATTGATGAATTTTTTTGCCGAAAGTTTTTCGCGAAAATTCAAACTCAATGATGAAGCGGAAAAAGGGATTTGGATAAAACCCCGCGAGGCTCTCAAACTAAAGCTCAATCGACCGACGAGGATTTTGTTGGAAACCTATTTCAGTACAACCACTTCTTAATTTTGCCCCGCGGATTGAGCAGGGCCCCCTGACGGCGGAGGCACCAGCATTTGTAGGCGACGCTGACAAAGTAAGAATCACGCAGGCGATTGTAGGCGCCGATTTTGACTCCCATAAGTGGTGGGGGATTTTTTTGGTTGGAGAGATCCAGAATTTCCTGCTCCAACTTGGCCAAGGGGGCGATGGTGTTGATGTCGGTCAAGCGTCTTAAAAATTGTTCGCGTGCTAATGCAAAACTGCTGGAGCGGTCTCCACCGATTCCTACGCCCAAAACTCCTGGGCCTCCGACAAGAGCTGACGCCCTGTGAGCGGTGTCGAGGATACATTTTCGAATTCCATCGATGTCTCTACCAGCCCCCAGTTGCCGGTCAGGCAGTGAATACTGAGTCGACCTATTTTCCGACGATGCCGAAACCAGAAGAAGACGGACGGCAATGTCTTTACGATAAACTTGCCGAAAAATAATAGTGGGAGCGCCCGGGCCCAAATTGTTTCCGGTTTGTCCTCCCGTGATGGGGTCGAGAGAATTCAGATCGAGAAAACCTTTTTTGGTAGCTTTGGTGACCGCTTTGCGGATGTCTTTTGCAAAACTTTCTTCGTCATATTTGCGCGGGATATCTACGTAGAAGATGATCGATCCGGTATCGGGCCAGAGGGGGACCGAATTTTTTTTGGCTAATTCTCGGTTGGCTTGGATAATTTCGTAATGGGGCCCATTTTCTGCTAAAGAATTGTCCGATGTGATCACTTCATCCAACGTGCGAGAGACATCATCGGGAAGTTCCACGGACGTTTTGCGAAGTAATTCTAATAACGAATTGATAGTTTGAAGTGACATTCTTTTGTTGTCCTATCATATCCAACCTTGGATGGGCCAATATTTTTTAATCTTGCCGTTTATTATTCTCTAGTTAATGTCGAGTATAAGATTAGCTTGGATTGAAACCCACGAAGGCTTTGCAGATTGTTGGTGGGCTTGCGTTGATTCATTCTGTCGGCATGCGTGGGTTGAAATCGATGATGGGAAAATCAGGACAACGTTCATGGGCGCGATTCAAAAAAGAGATTGAGAATTATCCGCTGACAAAGTCGTTAACTCACTAATTTTGCAATAAAATTAGACAATCTTTGATTGAGTTTTTACCGGTAATGGGGCATATCTTGGGATCTTTAAGATTTTGAAGAAAGTGATGAAATGTCCAAACAAATTTAAAAAAATGTAAGGAGAGCTTTAGTGTGATAAGAATATGAGCAAATTAATTCTACAACTCAATGGAACACCAAAAAATCATGAATACCACCTCTGTGATAATCCTGAAGAAGCGGTTTGGAGGGAATTACTTATATTTGCCGAACCGTTCGTATTAAAAAAATATTGGGATGGCGTATCAGAACCTGGGTTCACCGCTAAAAGTTGTAGCACTGCGGCGCTTCGGTTGTTCAAACAAAAAGCCACAGAGAGCGGGCGCATGGATCGCGCCGTATTGCGGGATACTCGTGAGGTCATTCTTGAGAATTTGGAACTCACTGAATCACGTGGACTCAAGCGTGCTGCCTGTTTACTGTTTTCGGATAAGCCGGAACGGATTGTCAGTGGGACGTGGATCAAAATTGGATTCTTCGTTACCGATGATGACCTGCGGTATCAAGATGAGATTCATGGTAATCTATTTGAACAGGTCGAGAAAACCTTGGAGATTCTCCACACAAAATATTTGAAGGCGTACATCAGTTACAAACGTATTCAACGAATAGAAAAATTTTTATTCCCCGAAGGCGCTTTGCGTGAGGCTTTACTGAATGCTGTCGTACATAAGGATTACAGCAGTGGTATTCCCATTCAAATCAGCGTGTATGACGATAAGATTGTGTTGTGGAATCCAGGACATTTGCCGGAGGGATGGTCGATGCAGCGCTTTCTCGGTAAACATCCGTCAAAGCCACCAAATCCACTTCTGGCTAACGCTTTCTTTCGGGCAGGGTACATCGAATCTTGGGGACGGGGTATTGAAAAAATTCGTCGTGAATGTCGCGAGTACGATATTCCGCCACCCGTTTACGATTTTGAAATGTCAGGTCTGATGCTGACGTTTCATGCTAACCCACAACACTTGGTTGCAGCACTCGGCGAACAAGAAACCGATCGCAAGTTGGGAGGCGAATCCCAGAAAACTAGGGTAAAAACTACCCAAGAAACTACCCAAGAAAAAATCATCGTAATTATGAGAAATAAACCTTCCATCACGCGCAAAGAGCTGGCAAAACAAATTGGCATCAGCACAGATGGCATAAAGTATCATTTAGAAAAAATGAAGGCTTCGGGCCGTATTCGCCATATTGGACCAACCAAAGCAGGCCACTGGGAAGTCTTAAAATAACAAGTCGTCATTATTAGGACTCGATAAATGAATTTCAAAGATTTTTATAAAAAAGGAAAACAGGCTTTCTCTTTTGAAATCTTTCCACCAAAAGATGAACAAGGGGTTGTGGGACTTTTTTCGGAACTGAAGGATCTTGCATCCTTTGATCCCGCTTTTATTTCCGTCACGTACGGAGCCGGCGGCACCACGCGCGATTGGACGCGCGATTTGGCGATTCGCATTCATCGCGAGCTCAACCTCAACACCGCTTTTCATTTTACTTGTGTTGGATCGTCGCGCGAAGAAATCAAAAACTATGTAGAGCGATTGAAAAAAGAAGGATTGAATCTCATTGTCGCTTTGCGGGGCGATCCCCCGAAGGGGGCTGTGCGTTTTGAAAAGCCGGCGGATGGTTTTCAATATGCCAGCGAACTGGTGAGCTTTCTTCGTTCCATCGATGGGTTTAGCATGGCGGTTGCGGGATATCCCGAAGGGCATGTTGAAGCGGTGAGCATCGATGCCGATCTTCTTCACCTAAAAGAAAAAGTGGATGCCGGAGCTGATGTTGTGATCACGCAACTTTTTTTCGATAATCGCGATTATTTCGATTTTGTCAAACGAGCCCGGGCTCTTGGCATTACCGTTCCTATTATTCCTGGCATCATGCCGGTTTTGGGGTTGAAGCAGTTAGAGAGAATTACAACTCTCGGGGGCACGAAAATTCCGCCAGCTCTTCATGAGGAGTTACGAAAAAATCAGGAGTATCCAGACGTTCTTCGCGATATTGGAATCCGTCATGCAACTCACCAATGCCAAGAACTTCTGAAACATGGAGTTTCCGGCATTCACTTCTACATTCTTAACAAAGCTTACAGTACGAAGAAAATTTTAGAAGCGTTGGAAAAGTAAGTTGCTAAATTCCATCTCCCAATATGATATTAAAAAGTGTGTGATTGTTGAAAAGAAAGATTGACAAAATGCATTCAAATGCAGTAGTGTAGTAACATGAGAACCACAATTGAATTGGCTTCCAATCATCGCCAAATCCTGCATCAACTCTCTCAAATGAGGGGATATCGGGGCTATTCTAAAATCATTCGGGAAGCGATCGATTTTTTTGTCGAGAACAAACATTTAGGAAAAAACGAACAGACCCGTCTGCTGCAACTCAAGGGAAGCTGGAAAAACAGCGAGGCTTTAAAAACCCGTCAAGCGCTTGATGAGGTACGTGCCAATTGGAAGAAATAATTATCGCCGATTCGGATGTTATCATCGATTACTTCAATGGCATTGGGCCTTCAGCAGAGATTATTGCCGATTTAATCTTACACCATAAGCTGGGAATCACCACAATTTCTGTTTTTGAATTGTTGGCTGGGATCATAGGCAAAAAAAGACTCGCGGCCATTGAACTTCTTTTATCCCAAGCCACTCTCATCCCGCTTAATGCTGAGTCGGCTTCAAAAGCGGCTGGAATTTACACAGAGCTCAAGAAAAAGGGGCGCCTCATTGGAAATCAGGATATTCTGATTGCTGGAATTTGCTTGGCCTATGATCTCCCACTTTTTACCCGGAATTTTTCTCATTTTCAGCAGGTCACTCACCTTCGTCTTCATTCCCCCCCTCTTTGTTAATAAGCCACAAACTCCGCAAGCCCCTCCGCCATCGATTCCGCACCTTCGGACAAGGTTGTGGCTTCTTGAAGAGAAGTCGCACTGTTACTTACGGCTGCGCCCCGGTGTTTGGCCTGGGATAAACTGGCTCGGCGAGCAGGATGGTTTCCTTCTCCAGAATATTTTTTTCTCCCTCCTATCCGAGGAAATTTTTCTCTTCTGAAAAGAACATCCAAAAAATCAAGATATTCATCCCCCAACTTTTCCCAATCGGTACGTCCCTGGCGCAACTCTAAAAAACCGGGGGAGGCATCAAAAAAACTTCTCCCCTGTTCCGCAAAGTAGCGGATGAGTTCCCCAAATTCTTGGGAGGAATGGGTGTCTTTGAATCCTCGCAACTGAACCCAACAGGCGTACGCCTTTACGATACTGAGGCCAACCGATCTTTGACTCGGTTTACTCGCAGCATGGCGCAAAACCAGATAGCGATTGGCTAAGTGATCTAATTCGAGAGGAAGATCCTCCCCCGTATCAGCGGCAGGACTTAAAAGACGAACGAGAGTGGAAACAACGGGCCCCGGCGAAAAACCGCTTCCGACAAGATGCAAAAAAAGTTGCTTAAGAAATTCGCCGAAAAACAAGAGCCCCTTTGAAAGAATCTTCCTGTACATAATGGGCGCGAACAAAATCCATCAGCAAAGGGTAGTTGGCCATTTCAAAACTTTTGTAACTATCCAGCCCTGTGGGAGCTATGTCCATGATATAGGCCGGTGGATGTTTGTTGAAATCTTCCATCAGCATGGGCCACGCTTCGGGAACGACAAGCTGCTCGTGATTTTTTAAATGTACGAGCTGGCTTCGAGGTAGACCCAATCCGCGTCCCGATAACTGTTGGCTGTTGAAAAATCGTGTTGCTGGAAAACGGTCCGAGAACCAATAAATAAATGACGCCCCTCCCCAGACAAAAATCCGGTCATCGGGATTTGTGTGCTCGCGAAGAAAATCAGCATAGGGTTTGAAGAGAGTGTAATCTTTTTTGTTTCCTGTGGCGGTGTAGAAACGTTTCATGTGAAATTGGATATGCGTAAAAACGATGAAAGGGAGCAAGATGGCCAACATCACGGTCACTCTCCAGCGATGCCATTTTTTCTCCGACCACGAGCTCAGCGCCGCCCCGGCCAAGACAGATGCGGGAGGAAACAGTAAGAGAAAATAGTGATCGAAAAATCTTTTTCCGGTGGAAACGGGAATGAAGGTCAGAAAAAACCAGAGCCAAAGTAAACATTCTTGAGACAGATGGTCTCTCGAAAATTCTTTCCGCGCACGAAAACTTTTTGCCAAACGTTCGCCGGTTAAGTACCAAACCAACCCGGTTGCGGCGAGGAAGGGGAGAATTCGTTGCAGAAGAGCATACTTCCACGAAATCATGTCACTGCCACTATTAATGTAATGAATGTTGCCGGTGACATTCCAAAAAATGAAGTCTTTTAATCCTCCCGCTTTGTAAAGATAAAAAAGCATCCACGCCGGCAAGGGGAGCCCTCCCAGAAAAAAGAAGAGAGTGTGCAGTCCTATTTTTTTGAATCTCCACTCTTTAATCGTTAACGGAAGCACGATCCCATAATAAAGCAGGAGCACCGGAATCAGTATGCCCGCCTGATATTTGCAAAGCATTGCCGCGGCAATTCCCAGCCCCGCCAAAAAACTATGACGGTAACGAAGCGTGAGAGGAGGGCGCAAAATAAAAAGCATGGCGAGACAAAGGGGGAGAAGCAAAACCACTTCGATATTAGCCGACGTGTATCCGGGAAAATAAGTGGTTGTAAAAATGACAAATAGCAAGGCTGAAACAAAGCCAGTTTTTTGTGAAAAAAGTCGCGCCGAAATTTTGTAGACGCAGGCGGCGGTGAGAAAGGTCCAGATAATCGAGAGAATATGCACGGCCAACATGCTGACGTTGGGGAAGCTGCCGCTGATCCACGATGCAAACCAGTAGAAGACGTACACTCCCAACGCTTTTGACTCGACAGCATCTGCGTAAGGGACGCCGCCGTGTTGCCAGACTTTGATAAAGAGGGCAAAAAGACATTCGTCTCCGTTAGTGAAGGGGAGCCAAAGAAGAGGGAGTCTGGGGATCAATCCGGCGACAAAAATCAAAAGAATCCAAAGTGCGGGATGAATTTTTTTCTTCATCAAACATTTCCCTTTTCTAAAAATTTTTGAACTTCTTGGAAAGTGTCACAAATAATATCGGCACCGATCAGTTGTTCGCGAGAGTAAGAATGGGTCAGTGCGGCGCATTTCATCCGGGCGCGCTTGGCCGACTCGATACCGGCTAGCGAATCTTCGAGCACCAAACAATTTTCGGGGCGGATTTCCGGATTTTTTTTCTTGAGCCGGGCTAGTGCGATTAAAAAACCTTCGGGATCGGGCTTGCCATGCTTGGTCTCCTCGGCGCTGATGATGAGAGGGAAAAAAGAAGTGAGATTGGATTTTTGCAGCACCAGATCGATTTCGGGCCGAAGCGCCCCCGACACGATAGCCAGATCCAATTTTTTAGACGCCCATCGTATAAGCTCATCTACTCCCGGAAATATTTTAAATTTTTTAGCCAGAAGAGCCGGATAATTTTCTGTCTTTTTCTGAATTAATTCTTTGAGTTTTTTAGGGGTAAGCTTTTTATTATTGCGACGGAAAATCTCTTCAAACAATCCCTTGTCGTCGAAGCCCAAATAAATGTCCCAATATTTTTGTTCGTCGAGTTCAATTTCTTCCTCGGCCAACACTTTCCGAAAAAGTTCAAAGTGTACCGGTTCGTCATCGACAATGAGACCGTTAAAATCGAAAATGAGGGCTTTGAAATTCATTTCAATTCGTCGACAATTTCTTTTGCAAAATAAGTCACAATCAAATCGGCGCCGGCCCGCTTGATGGCTGTCAGACTTTCCAAAACGGCTTGTTGTTTGTCCAAAAAACCTTTTTCGGCGGCGGTGGCAATCATCGCATACTCGCCACTCACCTGATAAGCGGCAATTGGCAAAGTTGTTTGCCGACGGACGTCGGCAATAATATCCAGGCACGGCAGGGCCGGCTTGATCATCAAGATATCCGCTCCTTCTTGCTCATCAAGCGCCGCTTCGCGCAGGGCCTCACGCCGGTTGGACCCATCCATTTGATAAGTTTTTCGGTCGCCAAATTGAGGGGCCGATTCGGCGGCGACGCGGAACGGGCCATAAAAGCTGGAGGCATATTTCACCGCATAACTCATGATGGGAATATTTTGAAAACCGTTCTCGTCCAAACTTTTTCGAATTTTAAAAACCCTTCCATCCATCATATCCGACGGGGCCACCACATCAGCTCCCGCCTGGGCGTGCGACAAAGCCATGCCAGCCAAGAGTTCGAGCGACGGATCATTTTCGATCCGGTTTTTTTCCCCGACAACGCCGCAATGTCCATGATCGGTAAATTCGCACAAACAAACGTCTGTCATCACAACTAACTCGGGGCATTTATTTTTGATGGCACGGATGGCGTTTTGCAAAACTCCATTTTTATCCAATCCGGAAGAGGCGTGCTTATCTTTTTGAACGGGAATTCCAAACAAGAGAACCGCTTTAATCCCTTTTTTCCAAAGTTGAGAGGCCTCATCGACTAGTTCTTTGAGTGGAAATTGGAAAATCCCCGGCATCGAGGGTATTTGTTGGGGCGAGGAAATTCCTTCCTTCACAAAAAGTGGAGCGATCAGTTGATCGGCCCGCAGCACCGTTTCGCGGATCATGCCGCGCAAAACCGGATTTTCGCGAAGTCGCCGCGGTCTTTCAAAGGGAAAAGGCATGGGGCTTTTTACTTCTAATTGAGAAGCGAATCAACTGGGGATTTAGTATCGGATCCGGAGAGCTGTCTAAGGGTGTTTTCCTGAAAATCGGATAAGTTTTTGTAAATAATACCAATTTCCCCTTTGATTTCTCGTTGAACAAGCGAAATCATTTCCAGTTGAATGGAGATTTTTTGCAATAATTTGATAATTTCTTTTTCTAACATGTTTTCCTTTTAACTTCCTAACACACTGTGTTATCGACAACCCCTCCACAAAAGTTGCTAAGTTTTTTTATTTTTAGTAAAAAATAATCATTTCAGAAAATTGGGACAGACTTTTTGCCAGGCCCAGCATGATGGTTTATCGGAAGGGGGAGAATAAAGTTGCTATGAAAAGGTGAAAAGGAGCAACTTTGGGGGGGTGTTTTGCCGATAATAGAAGAGAGGGATATTTCCTAGGGGACTCTTTTCTCTTTTCGAGGTATAATTCCATCATGCCAGAAGGTTCATCCCAAGAAAAAACCGAAAATGCGACCCCCCGGCGGCTGCGCGAGGCGCGCAAAAAGGGGCAGGTTCCCAAGAGCAAAGATGTCGAGACGGTTTTTGTGCTTATCGCCCTTTTCATGACTATGGCCGCTACCATGGGGATGATGGGGGGAGAATTTAAACATTATTTTCAACTTTGCTTTTCGGCGATCGCTGTTCCCCAAGCCATTGACGGCGGGGTTATTTGGGGGCTAGGAAAGGCGGGGCTTTTGGCTATGGCTAAAGCTTTAGCTCCCATATTTCTGGCGGGAATGGTGATGGCGGTGTTTATAGGGATGATCCAGGTAGGAACTATTTTTTCGGGCGAAACACTCAAGCCAAAGCTAGAAAAATTAAATCCGATCGAAGGATTGAAAAATATGTTTCAGGTGGTGGCGTTGATCGAGCTCGCCAAAAACATCGCCAAAATGGCGGTGGTTTTTTACATTGCCTACAGCACTCTCAAAAAAGCAATCAACGATGTGCTTTTAACCTCCACGATCAGCATGCTCGATTCGGCCAAGCTGGGGGGGCACATCATCATGTCCTTTTTCATCAAGGTCTGTGTCTGTTTCATCGTTATCGCCATCATCGACTTTGTGATACAGCGTTGGAATTTCATGAAAAACATGCGGATGACCAAAGAAGAGGTGAAGCGGGAATACAAGCAGGACGAGGGAGACCCGGCGGTCAAAGGGGAGAGACGCCGGTTACATCGCGAAATGGCTTTTGGTGATGTGAAGCGCGCGGTCAAAAAAGCGGATGTGGTGGTGACCAATCCTGTTCATGTGGCTTGCGTTTTGGAATACAACAAAACAGAAATGGGGGCGCCAACGCTGACCGCCAAAGGGCAGCGGCAGTTTGCCCAAATGATCATCGACCTGGCGAAAGAAGAGGGGATCCCCATCGTTCGCAATATTCCGTTGGCTTGGTCGCTGTTACACTTGGAAGTCGATGACGAAGTCCCCGAAGACCTCTACGAAGCGGTGGCTGAAGTGCTGACCATTGTTTACGAGATGAAACAGGAAAAAGAAAAATCCCCCGAAAATCCCCCGTCTGTGTACGCCTGAAATTTTTGACGATTTCCCACGCAACTTTTTTCACACAGGGCCGATATAGTCGGTCCATGACTAATCCTGTAACAAAAAGCGAGAGAGTGGAACATTCTCCAAGAAACCTTGTTGTCGTTGCTCCCGCGCCAGCAGTAACGAATGGAGGAGTACGCACGGATCAAAGGAGTACGTTTGAGGTGGTAGAAACAGGCACGCCTGTACACCATAGCCAAAATAGCCCAAGAGTTTTAAGGCCCCATCCTTTATTTCCTCCTTTTGAAAAAATTCGTAGGATGATCATCGCCGAGATTGTGGCCCCGCTTCCCGTCATCATGATAGGGGGCAGAACTTTTTACGAGAGAAAGGGAGTTGAAGAACGCTTGGCAACTATCGACTGGGGAGATATTTTTAATAAATTTGGGCTTGAAGGGGGTTACACATTAAGCATGGTTATTAGTCACGAAAGAGTGAGAACTATTACTCTCCATCCTGTAGGGGAGGAGCCCTCTTCGCACCCTATTACCCAGATCAGGTTGAGAATTGATTCGAGTCAAGAATCCCCTTCTGTCAGTCTTGAAGGAGTGGAAAATTCTCATGAGTCTCCTATCTACGGTCTTTTGGCCCGTAATTCTTTTATCAATTGGGAGATAACAGCACAAAGATTCCCCAGGGTATTTAAACAAACCCTTTATGAAGGAATTGCCGATATTCTTTTTGTTCCTTCACTATCCGAAAGATCATCACAAGGATGGTCCCCTGCAACTTTTGAGGCTTTTTATACCTGGATGGCGGATCCTCAGTGGGTCGAAGCGGTCAAGGCTCTTCCACCGGCTCGTGCCCTCAAACCGGGAGAATCCTTTAGCTGGAATGTCTCTCTTGATGAACGATACAAGTGTATCAAAGGACTTTCTGTTCTCCCTGCCTCAATCAAAGTGAGTGCCCATACAGTGAAAGCCAGCTTCACCATGGAACGGTCCGAAACAGGGGAGCTCATCATCTATCCCACAGCCATTACAAATGAACGGGGAAATACGATGACAGATAAATGGCCCCTTGTTCGAGCCCTTGGAAACAACAGCGCCCTCGACTGGAAGAGAACCCGTGATATTTCAGGAGATCTTTTTGACGAAACAGCCGCTGTCCTTATGGAACACCTGGTCTTTGAGAGAGTGCTGGAACTCGAGCGGGCCAAAGGGGGATGGAAAAGCGGGATACAACGGGAGTTTTTTATGCAAAAAATCAAAGGGGCTCCTTGGGAAAAAAGCCTACGAGATCATCCCTTTTTTAGAAATCTCCCTCTCCAAAAACCTTTCGTTTTTGTTTTTCACGGGAGTCTTGAAAGAAATTTTGCGGCGGGACTTGGAATCGAGCTATCAAAAAATGGAAGTTGGCTCGCCTACAAAAAGACAAAATTTCAAATTGGAATGAGAGTTACTCAAAAAGAACCTGGAAAATTCGAATTTGATCCCCCACTGGCAATAGGGGGTAATCACCATCTTGTGGCCACAACAATCTCTGACCAGTTGGCCGAGTATCGGAAAGCTCTTCTTTCTAAGCGTTATTCAGGTCCGGAAAGAGCTGAAACTTTTGGCCACCGCTTTTTTCCCTCACTTCAATATCCGACAGACGCTCTCAAGGCCCATCAAGTGGCCCAAACAGTTCTCGATACCAATGAATACCGCCGTCTACAATGGAAAGCAGCTCCACAATTTGCCAGCCCTAAGGAAACTCCTTTCTCTCTAAGAATGCCCAGAAGAAACCATCAAGCCAAGAGGCCTACAGCCGTCCACTCTGTTGCTTCTGTTGCCCCTGTTAATTTGGCAGCCAACACCATGCTTCCTGATGAAACCCTTTCTCTTTTAGAAGAGGTTTGATCCTTTTATTTTTACTTGGCCCCTCTCCTGGCCTCTCCCTCAAGGGGAGAGGTAGGCTTTGGAAAATGTTTTTTATAGGCAACTTTTTTGAGGGGGGGCCGATAAGGTTTCCAATCGTTTCAACTCAGAGAATGAAGGATGCTTATGGCTGACAGGGCAGAACTATCAACTTATCGTGAATGGCTAGAGGCCTATGCCCTGGCTCATCCTTGGGAGCCCCAAAGGGGTCCCCTTATGGGACAAGCCGATGCACCCTTGCGTGAAGAGGAAATAGCACCTCTCCGAGCCGTGTTGGAAACAGCCAGCAACAGTGGCACCGTCGACCCTACTGTTGTCGAAAAGTTGCGTCTTGCGCATGCGTATCTGGTCACTCGCATGGGGGGTCTCTTAGGGATCGCTGTTCCCCATGCCAGCCAGGTACTGGCCCCCACAGCGAATGATGAACCGGCACTCCATGTACTTCGTTTTGCCACCATCGAAAGACATCTTCATTTTGATCTTCCAGGAAAATCAAAAAAAATAGGGCAAGCCGATTTTTGGGTTTTAAATTTTGGGGGAATACGGGTTTATGATTTCCGACAGGCTACAAATCACGGATCGGGAGTGATCCGTCCCGATCAAGTTGCGCATCTCCTTTCATTTATTGATGAACGCCAGAGCCTCATTACCACCGAAGCTGGGTTTGAGGCGTTTGAGGCTATCACCCGTGAGGTCGACCTTTCCTCCGACCAAAACAGCACAGATCCTCTGCATGATAAACTAGGATACAAAAGCCAATTTACTTTTCCCGAAGACCATGGAGCCTCATTCGAAGGGGATTTGCGCGAATCGGCCATTTATTTTCAAGGAAGTAAAACGACGTTGTATGAAGCGGGTTATCGCGAAGGGATAATGGATTCGCCTACTCGCTACGAGGCTTATCCTCTTGGCACAGATGTTGGTTCTTTTGTTGTAGCAGGAGAGGCGCCTGTCCCTCGCCAAACACTTACTCTGCATAACTCGACGATTTATACCTTGGCTTCTCCACGCATAGCGGGGCATGTCCGTGTGGATGTTCAGGGAAAAAGTGAGCGACTCCTCATTGATTATTGGCTCCTTGATTTTTCGGGGGTTCTTGTCTGTGTTGAAAAATATGGGAAGCATGTCACACCCCGATTTGTCTGGCCGGAAGAGCGGGACAAATATCTTTCTCTTATTTCTCCCACCGAAGATGAAAAGGTGATATCCACAGGAGAAGAGTATCTTTCCTTTGAACAAATGACTGGGACTGGCCGTTCTGCTTCTTTCCAAAACGTTGAAGCAAATCCAACCTATCGTCGGTTGATGCGTTTTACCTATCCCGATATTCCCGAAGCCCCCAACCAAACTTTCGAAGAAAATCTGGCCCGCGCCACTTTTAACGCTTTGGATAACCCCGGATCTTTATCTTTAATCGGTACCGGATTTTTAATCGATGCCGGGTATCACCCAACAGAAGGGAGTGCTCCCCTAGAACGCCCTTATTACGAGCACCCTCTCCCTTTTGCAGGGGTTCAGGCGCAGCTCCCTTTTGCTGTCTACTCGCTCCATGGCGCCGAATGTATCAGCCATGTCACTATTCGCCTTTCTCAAATGCCGAAAAAAAAGGCGACCGATTTTTACCTTCTTAATTTTTCAGGAATTCTTGTTGTCGTTACTGTTATGACCAACAAGGAGATCGAATTCGGCATTGTCGATCCAGCCTATGCGGACAAGGTTAAAGCTTTTTTTGTGGAAAAAGGGAAAGAATGGGATCTTGTCAAAAACAAACAATACGATGTTCTTTTCGAACTTTTAAAACCGGCTTTTATTAATAATCCGGCAAATACCAATCCACTCTATGAAACAAGGGTAAAAACTCATTTTTTAATCAATGCCAACGACTGGTCTGATCCCACAATTCCTGTGGACGCAAAATGCCAGAGTAGTTGGCTTCATATCTTAAACGACTACGATTTGTTGGCCGATCTTGGGTACCGTTATCAGTCTGGCTCTGATACGCGCTATAACGTTAATCGTCGGAGTTATTATCTTCCTTTTCCCGCTTTTGACACCGAACTTAAGGCCCAGGCCGGGCTTCATCCAGCGGGGAGTTACACTTTCCGCGGTGGTGAGGAGTTGGCACGGTTTGGCTATGTCAGCGAAGGAGAAAAAAGAACGATCAGCTTTTACAATTTTTCTGGAATAATTATGTCTGTCAGCCGAAAGGCCAATGGGGAAATCATTATCGCCAAAATGGGGCATTATGAAGAAGGGGGATTGATTCGGGATGCGCTTCAATTTCTCAAGGGTGATTCACCCAACGGTCATGCCGATGAACTATCGAAGGCCGAATTTATTTATTTGCAGGATATGATCGGCCAGTATTTTTATCAACGTTCTTTGCCCGCTCTTTTGGGGCAAGCTGAAAAACCAGTTTATGGCTTGGATCATTTTATCGAAGCGAGGATGTCGATTCAGTTTGATAAAAACCTACCCGCCTCGGCGGGCGAACCGGTGTTGACAATCCAAAACGAAGGGCCTTTGCTGGAACATCTGGGGTATGATCACGAGCATTATCCGGATCAATCTGTTGTTTTTAAAAAACCGCTCCCTCTTCCTGTTGGAAGAATGGGGATTGGTAAAGTGGATGAGCCGGGAGATTTAACCCCTTTGACAGTCAATCATCCCCGTTTTCTTTATCAAGTGACTTTTGGCGAATATTCAGGCTTGGGTGAATCATCCTTGCCAGAAACTAATTACCGTTTCTTTGTTTTTGGCGAAACCTTGGTGGTCGTGGCCTCCCCCTCCGAGAATCCCGATTTGCGGACGGTTTATCTGGTTAAGGGAATTAATCGCACCCCTTTCACCGAACTTTTTTTCCTTTGGACCCCAAAAGTGGTTCAGCAAGGGGAGGGGAACCTTATTTTATCGGATCCTGCTACAGTGGGAACTCTTCGCGAATCGCTGGCCAAAATTTTGGAAGAGGGAAGTACGGTTTTGGAACGGAAAGGGAAAGTGGTTGCGGGAGCGCCGGCACTTCTTCAAAAAGATTCATCGGCACTTACTTTTCAAAATCCGCGAAATGCCGAAGTTCGTTTTGGATTGGATATTGCTAAGGGGCTTCGGACTTGGAAAATGTTCAACCCAGAATTTTCCGGCATCGTTCGATTAACAGAAGGGAAAGATAGTGGTGATTATCGTCTGGCCCGGTTTGGAGCTTTTGTTTTTGTGGTTTTTGCTTTGAAGGATGGCCAGGTGGGGGCCCAGTTTCTTCATTCGGAAAAGGACAAGCGTGAACTCTCTTCCCTTTTTCCAACAGATCGGCAAGCGATCGATGATCTCTCGGGGGATCGACAGGGGGATTTTAAGTCGGTGCTTGATGTCGTACGCGATCGGCATCCCGCCACAACTTTCGATTATAATCCACGAGAGGGGACTATTTTATTTTCAAGAGAGGGTTCTGAATATCAGATGAGTCTTTTAGCTCTTCGCCGAAAGCCCAGGCATTGGGAAAATATCAACCTGGTAATTCCGCGCGGTCTTCCCAGCGCTCAATCTCTGAAAGTAGTTTCTCACGACGCCCCTATTTTACAAAGAGTGCCGGGAGTTTTGTCTCCTAACAATCAGAGCCTCGCATCGATTCCGGGGGCCGATTATGGTCCGGTGGTTCCTGATTATACAGAGCTTGTTTTCTACAAAATCGATTTTTCGGGAATAACGGTTGTGTTAAACCATATTTCTCTGATTACTGGGGGAGAAAAATGGCAAGCTTATTTTCCCAACGCTGTATGGGGGGATCGTTTACGCCCCTGTTTTGAAAAAGGAACAAAAATTTCCGGGGTTGCTTTTCAGGATATCGCGAACCAAATGCTGGCTTCAACCGATTTTCGAGGGGGGACTATTTATAACCCTCAATTGGGGGAAGAAATTGTGGATGAGACTCACGGATTTCATCTGGTGGTTCCCGCTCGTCTCCAGCACGAGGCTGTCGCTACTTGGCTGTCCCGTTTTCAAATGCAAATTTACAAAGACACTTCGGCGTTGGCAGGAACCGGATATTCTTCTCCGATCAAAGACGAAGTGGGCTATCAGACTCACTTTTTTGAGCCGGTTGCCGAGTTTGAGGGGGGGACCTTGTACCGCTTGGGTGAATCACCCTTGGGTGAATCATATTTGGGAAATCTGGCGGTTACCTACCATGACGTTTCTCGCGAACTTCGTTTTTATAATCTGGCGGACTCAGCTGGCTTGCTTCGTCCAAATGCGAGCATCGATCCGCTTCATTTTCCTGCGCCAGTTCTAACACGAAAACGGGAAGGGAGAAAATTTGTCTCCGTGGGGGAAGATTCTTTGCCCGATCTTCAAATCGATATTCGTTCGTGGCCCCATCCCGGTCAGTCTTTCATGGAGGGAACAGTAGTTCGCCTTCCGTTGACCGAAGCTATGACCCGTGTCCTGGGGGTGCCGCATGAGGAGAATTATCTTTTGACTCCCTATGTTTCCTCTCCCGTTTATGCAGAGGGAACTTTTGATCGTTATTATGATGCCGGTCCTTTTTTGATTGGAGAAACAGAGGGGGCAACGGGAGGAGCCCGCCGATTTTTTGCCGGTTATGCGTCAGCGGGAAGCGCGCCCGCAAAATTTATCATGCTGGTTCCCAAAACAGGGGCAGAGGATCACGAATTTGTTCCCTTTGCCACGATTGATAGTACACGACGTGAAAGAGTCCTAACAGAAGCCAGAAGAATTAAGGCTGACACATCTTTCTATCAAGAACAAGCGGCTCTGACTGGAGCCAAAGGGTTGATGTTGGTGACAGCGTTCGATCGTGGCAATGGGGCTGTGCTAAGGATGGTGCCTCATGACGGCTTAATGGGGGTCTTAACCGGCCAGCCGGCAAACGATCGAGTCGTCGTGTTACCCACACCAGCTGATATTAAGTTGGAGCCAGTAATGGTGACGGACCATGTTAGCCGGGAGGTTGAGGCTGTTGATGCCGAATTTGATGCCGCCAATTCGCACGGATTTGGCGTGGATATCGCCATTCACCGCACAGCTCCCCGTGCTGGCACCCTTATTCCCCTTGTGATTCCTGGCACCAAAAATTCTTTGGGGTACGAATTGATTTTGCCGGTTACTGGTGCTGATGAACTGAGAGCCGGTCAGGTTGTGTCGTGTGATTATCAGGGGGGGCGGACTTCTTATATTTTGCAACCTCGCCGCGGACGGGGCTGGAGTTTGATGCAGGAGGGGGAACGTGTGGGGGTATTGGATTGGTCGAATGATCGAATCGATTTGTCAGTTGGGGATCATTTTCAGGTGAGTGGAGCTCTTCCTCAAGTGACCGTTGTTGATAACGTGACCCTCAGCGGCCACGAAGGGGAAAGACAACTTCAAACTCTTCTTGATTTTTGGCGGGATGACCAAGCTGACAGCGAAGCCGACCCTTTTCCCAACTTTTTCATCCGGTGGAGTTCTCCAACAGACTGGACCGTGACTGTCAATGCAAGAAATGAAGGCACAGCCACTTCGGGTGAGATTGTTCGTTTTCTGCAAGTGGCTTTGGAGGCGCAAACTTATTGGGCTGGCAGGAAGGGGGCGAGCGAACCTCATACAACGTTAGAACAAGCAGCCGATGATTGGCATAATCACGTAACTTTGCAGGCGGAGCCTACTTATGCGGGGGGAGATTTTGCGCTTAGTGCGGCGACAAACACTCAAGGCCCGGAGGCTCGCCTGACTCGAATGACCCTTAACTGGCAGGGCCAAGATATTTTGTTGCCACTCAATAATACGCACCATTGGGTTTGGGAGGATGACAGAGAAAAGACTTTTACCTGGAAGGGGATTCGTTCGCCGTCGTCAATCTCCCAAGTTGAAATCACTCGCGACACCACCGTCACTTTCAATCGTATCGGTATTCCTAGCGCGTCATGGGTGGAAAACCGCGTGTATCATAAATCTCCAGGGCATGTAGTTCCTGTTTCTATGGATATGAATGACGCACGATGGGGACAAATAATCGACGTGCGAGAAAAGGGGCGCCACTATCGATTGACCTTAAATCGTGTTCCCCAAATTACCGATTGTACCGACAACCTGATCCGTGTCAGCGAACTTACAATTCCAGCAACCGGAGGTCAGGTCTGCGTAACCTGGGAGCCGGAAGGAACCAGTGCTCATGTTTATTCGGTTGAAAGTCTGGTAAATGGAAGAAGCATAGGGCAGAAAGGGGAATCGATGATGGTTTCTGGGGGATCTTTCGGGTTTCGGCAAAGTCAGAATCTTTCTGGAATTGGAACGATTTCAGATCGGGTTACAGTAAGCTTTGATGGAACTGATTTTTCAGCAAGAGGAATTGTGGCTCTTCGTCAACAAGACGATTTGAGATGGGTGGAAGAACCAACGGAGCGTGGGGTTGTTATTCAACGTGCCGTTTTGACGCAAGGGGGAAAAAGTTATGACGCAGGGAAGGAATTTCAACTCTCCCTTGGAGAATCCCGTAATATCACTTTCCGTGTGGGAGAAGAGACGATGGAATATCGTCTCACCTGTGCTACAAATGGAAGAGTGACTCCCCATCGTTTGGGAAAAGCGCTCGCCTCCTTGGCTTCGGGGTTTACGGCTGACCCAAGTCGGACGTCGTTTCCACGCGTTTATCCCGTTGCCGGAACAACAACCGAAGAGGTTCCTTATTCCTTTGATCCCTCTCGCATTCAACATGTGGGGAGTGTGGTCGATCAATTGCAAACTTTGGGGCCTCGAACTATTTTCTATCCCACACTTCAAACGGTGCAAAGTATGATCGACGTTGTCCGTGCTTCTTATGGTGTGTCTTTAGATGTTGACGCCCGGACCCGTCGGCTTCGCTTTGTGGCCGACGAGGCACCGGTCTGGTTTGAACAAGACTTTATATATGATCCAATTGCGGGAAACTGGCTCCCGGCAGGGCTTAACGGACGACGTGAAGGAGACAACCTGGTTAGTTTCTGGAATGGCACAGAACATCCTCACCCCACGATCTATCGCCGGTTGACGGACGACACGGCCGAAATTATTCCCATTCCTCCCGGGCGGCATTTTTATCTTTCCCGCGTTCCAGGCAAAGCAGGATTGCTTGTCGCCTATACTCCCGGGACGGGAGAAAAAGAATCGGTGAATGCGCGTGCCGATCGGGCGATTCACCGTTTTCATCAATATCTCGCCACACAAGATCTTTCTGTTGCCCAGGGGGCCAAGGGGGATTCCCCCAGCGGCCGGTTCATGGGAGAAGCGCAATGGACGTTGGAGGCCGATGGAATGACAGCTTCGTGCACACTTCTCGAAGAGACCATGACAAGCGACGGATTAAACCGCACCGGCAGAGCTTTAATTTTTACCGCCCTTGTCGATACAACAACTGGCGAATTAATATTTGATCACGGCAGAACTACACTGACTGTGCGTCGTGGCGATGCGGTGGAATTGGAGGGGGATTTCGAATTGCGTCATGACGCGGCCACCAACCGTTTTGTTTTTGTGCCGCTTCATGTCACGGTGGGGGATGAAGAAACCGCATTTCGCGCTTTTTTTCTTCCCGATGCGAATCCCGTTTTGGCGCCAATTCCTCTGGCTTCACTGGCTCACGATGCCGAAGTTTCCCACGACTGGATTTATGCCCAAAATTGGATCGGTCGCGAAAGAGTTCGCGCTGTCAAGCCAGGTTCGGGAAAACCTACCCCTTCCCCGACAAACGGGGCTGGTAGCGCTCCCTCTTCTATTCTTCGTCCCCTACAAATTGTTGGAGATCTTCCCGAAGCGCCAGCCGAACTTCTTCCTTATCGCGTGAATGAAGATGAATGGGGAGCTCTGGATACCGTTGTTTGGAAATCTGGAAATGGGACAACCACTGCTGCAGAAGAGGTGCAACGTTTTATTAAAATATTAGGGAGCTGGCTTTCAAAAGAAGGGGGAGACTTCTCACTGTTGGTTCCCAGCATTAAGGCTTTGGAAGAAGCCAAAGAGCGGGTGGCTCAGCTTCAAGCGGCCCAGCCTGATGTGGCCGCTGGCGGCGTGGCTGCTTTCAAGCGGGCGTTAGTTGATTTTCCCCCCGTTCGGATTTGGTTAATCAACACCAACCAAGTGAGAATGGAAGTTTCGTTGGTGCCGACTCTGCCCAATGGAAATACAAATCCGGTTTGGTCTGTTTATTCTGCCGGTAACCGTGCGCAAGGAACCTCGCTTCGGTTAGTCGGGGAAGATCCCGAACAAAAAGGCAAGCTCGTTCAACTTTTTGCGTCCGCTGTTACTTCGACTGCCGCAGGAGAGCAGATTTTAAAAATTTTCGATCCTACTCCCGGCGCTTCCGGTGTCATTCAGACATTAAAGCTGATGGGATTGTCCGAGGAAGGGAGTCCACTGGTTTCCTTTTTTGATGCGACGCACCGCCCGCGTCCCGAAGATCCTCGCGAAGCGCTCCGTTGGAAATCGCAGGAACGACGAAAGGTAGAAGCCGAAGAACGGCTCTATGAGTTGGCTCGTCTTCTTCGAAAAGCCGATGATCATTTTGTTCCAGTTGATGATAAATCCGTTGCGGTGTCTGAAGACGGGTCGACAACCTGGACGTTGCACGAACATGAAAAGAAAGGGAGCGGGGAATACACCGGGAAAGTTTTGGAGATCAAGGGAATCAGGACTCTTGCTGTCGAAAATGGAACAACCCCACTCGAAGTGCCCCAACAACTGCTTGTGCGTAGTCGCGATGCTCTTTCCAAAAAATCGGACAAATGGGAAGAAGGAACCTACACCGTTTATCAAACGGGCCCAAGAAAATTTCTTTTGGTGGACGTGGTTGATCCGTCGCGCCGTTATTCGTTGAAGCTAGAAGGAAC